>Ga0210086_1000937_pt1 | contig 15690 bp, 13 predicted proteins | sample China_Galinas_PW_3_FD_184867 | JGI IMG/M metagenome (GOLD analysis project Ga0210086, IMG submission 184867) | Wetland microbial communities from San Francisco Bay, California, USA, that impact long-term carbon sequestration - China_Galinas_PWB_D2... | ecosystem: Environmental > Aquatic > Marine... | reverse complement strand
TAAGTCGCCTTCAGTTTACCCGTTGCGCAACTCATGCGCACGAACCGTTGTGAGTTCGTGACTCAGACGAACGCGTCCGGCTCCACAGGGCTTAACGCCATTGCCGTGCCCGTGCCCGTGCCCGCCCGTCGCCCGTGCCCGCCCGTCGCCCGTGCCCGCCCGTCGCCCGTGCCCCGTCCCCCTACTTGGGCCCGTGGGGCACGCCCGAAGGATCGTGCATGACATACGTGATGAAGTAGAACCCGGCCACGAGCAGGATCACGAACGCGATGCACAGCAGGTTGAAGTGCTTGTCGATGATCCGCTGCGCGCGCGCGCCATACCGGTGCACCAGCCACGCAACGAGGTAGAACCGGAACGCGCGTCCGACCATCGCCGCGCCCACGAACGCGAACAGATTGATCCCGAAGGCCCCGGCCGTGATCGTGATGACCTTGAACGGAATCGGCGTGACACCGGCAGTGAACACGATCACCCAGTCCCACTCGTCATAGAGCCTCTGGACCTGATCGAACACTGCGTGGTCGAAGCCCGGGATGTAGGCATAGAACAGGTGCTGGACCCAGTCCTGGTTCCAGACCAGCGCGCCGATCGCGTATCCGGCGATGCCGCCGACGACCGACGCCATCGTGCACAACGTCGCGTAGTAGACCCACTTGTTCCGCCGCGACAGCGTCAGCGGAATCAGCAGCACGTCGGGCGGAATCGGGAAAAAGCTCGACTCCGCGAACGCCAGCACGCCAAGGGCCGGTGACCCGTACGGCGTATGCGCCCAGTGCAGGACCCACTCGTACAGCCGGCGCATGATGCCCCGCTTCTTGCGGGTCTCCGTGGGCGCGGAATCGGCGTCGGACCGCTCGGACAGCGGGCGCGAGAGATCTTCGGGGTTCGGGGACGCGGACTCGCTCACTCGGCTCTCATTCGGCGCCCGTAGCGTGCCGCGTCGAGCCTTCTTCCGCCAATTCAATCCCGTGCACGACGAGCTCGAGCGGGCCGTTCTCGCTGTGCGACGCGAACCGGGGCGCGTAGACGATGTTCCACGGTTCCCTGCGCGCGAGGAGGGTCTCGATCATGCCGCCGAGATGGGGGGCCAGCGCGGGGATCGCGACGCGGTTCTGGATCGCGGTGAACCGAATCCCGCGCGCGGTCGGTCCGATGCGGCGGATCGCTCCCGCGATCCGGGCTCCTTCGGCGAGGAATCGCGGCGCCGGATTGCCGGCGCCGAACGGCCGGAACTCGGCGAGCTGGCGCAGCTCGCTCGACGACCAATGCGACAACGGAGCCGGAGCGTCGACCTGCAGCGCATGGTGGCGTGGGACCCGCATTCCGGCGCTCTTGGTGCGCAGGTCACCGCGGAGCTCGTCGAGCTGGCCCGACGCGATCTCGAGACCGACGGCGACCGCGTGCCCGCCGTACCTGAGTCCGGGGACTTCGAGCCGATCGAGGGCCGCCTTGAGGTCGAACCCCGACCAGCTGCGGCCCGACCCGCGCGCGCGTCCGCCCTGAATGCTGAGCACGAGCGCCGGGCGGCCGTAATGTTCGGCGACCCGCGACGCGACGATGCCGAGGACACCGAGGTGCCAGTTGTGTCCGGACACGAGCAGGATCGGATCGGCGGCGAGCTGGGGATCGGAATCGATCTGCTCGTACGCGGCCTGGACGAGCTGCTGCTCGGCCTGCTGGCGGGCCTTGTTGAGCTTCTCGAGCTTCCTGGCAAGCGCCTGGGCTTCGCCGTACGAGCGCGCGGTCATCAGCTCGATCGCGTCGGTCGCCGTGCCCATGCGGCCGGCTGCGTTGAGCCGCGGACCGATGCGGAACGCGATGTCGGCCGCGTGCATGACACGCGCCTTCTGTCCGACCATGTCGACGAGCGCGCGCAGGCCCGGGTTCTTGGTGTCGATCAACGCGTCGAGCCCCTTGCGCACGAGCACGCGGTTCTCGCCGCGCAGCGGCATGACGTCGGCGACCGAGCCCAACGCGACGAGCCCGGCCGAATCGATGAGGAACTCGCGCATCTCGTCCGACAGGAGCCGCTTGCGCGAGAACGACTGGGCGACGGCCCAGGCCAGCTTGAACGCGACCCCGACGCCCGCGAGGTCGGGGAACGGATAACCCGAATCCCGCAGACGCGGGTTGAGCACGGCGAGTGCCGGCGCGATCTCGGGGCCCGTCGCATGGTGATCGGTCACGATCACGTCGCATCCGAGTCCCTGGATCGCGGTGATCGGATCGATCGCGGCCGTGCCGTTGTCGACGCTGATGCACAGCTTGTATCCGCCGCGCCGGATGCACTCGATCGACTGGTCGGTGAACGAGTAGCCCTGCTGGCGGGTCGGGATGTGGTAGGACACGTCCGCCCCGAGCATGCGGAAGAACGACAACAGCAGGACCGTGCCGCTGAGCCCATCGACGTCATAGTCGCCGTGGATCAGGATCCGCTCGCGCTGGTAGAGCGCCTCGCGGATCCGTGCGACCGCCGCCTCCATCTGCACGAACTGGAACGGGTCCTCGAGATCCGTGAGGCTCGGCTTGAGCCAGCGGCGAGCCTCGTCGGGATGGCGGTGGCCGCGCTGCCACAGGAGCCGGGCGAGGACGCGGGACAGCCCGAGTCGCTGGGACAGCCGCTCGATCTCGCGTTCGGGCGGATCGGGCGGGATTCGCAGCATTCGTATCACCTTTTGGTGCTGGCGGGTGGACCTACCTGGAAAGCTCCACGACAACGATCACGATTGAGTCTATCCTGTTTCGATACAAACGAACTCCCCGAAATCGAGGCGCGCGCCCCGCCTCACGCTCGCGATGACCGACCAGATCCCGTACCGCTTGCTGCCCGCCGTCGATCGCCTGCTGCGCTTGCAGGACGGAATCGCGCCCGGCCTGGCCAAGGAGGCCGCGAACCGGTTGCTCGACGAGATTCGGGTGCGCCTGGAGACCGATTGGCCACCGGCCGGCGGCGAGGACAGCGTCCTCGGGGACGGAGCGCTCGCGCGGCGGCTCGAAGAGCTGCGCGGCGAGATCACCGCGCGCTACCATCGCCGGGCGATCAATGCCACGGGGATCCTGCTCCACACCGGCCTCGGCCGCGCACCGCTGCCCGCTGCCGCGGCCCGCGCGATCGCCGAAGTCGCGCGGCAGAGCGTCGTCGAGGTCGAGCCCGACACCGGCAAGCGCGGCCGGCGCGAGAACGCGGTCGCGGCCGGCCTGTGCCGGCTGACCGGCGCGGAGGCGGCCCTCGTCGTCAACAACAACGCGGCGGCGACGTTGCTCGGGCTCGACGCCCTCGCGCGCGGCCGCTCGGTGCCGGTCTCGCGCGGCGAGCTCGTCGAGATCGGCGGCGGCTTCCGGATGCCCGACGTCATGGCGCGTGCGGGTTGCCGGCTCGTCGAGGTCGGGGCAACGAACCGCACGCGGATCCGCGACTACGAGGACGCGATCACCGAAGACACCGGTTGCCTGCTCAAGGTCCATCCGAGCAACTACCGGATCGAGGGGTTCACCGAATCGGTTCCATTGGCCGAGCTGGTTGCGCTCGGGAAGAAGCACGGTCTGGCGGTGTTCGAAGACCTCGGCTCGGGTTATCTGCTCGACGAGCCGTTGCCGCACGATCGGCGCGAGCCGAGCGTCATGGACAGCCTGCGCGCGGGCGCGGATCTCGTGTGCTTCTCCGGCGACAAGCTGTTCGGCAGCTGCCAGGCCGGGATCCTGGTAGGCAAGAAGCAGTACGTTGCCGCCTGCGCGAGCCACCCGCTGTATCGCGCGCTGCGTCTCGACAAGATCTCGCTGGCTGCGCTCGAGGCGACGCTCTCGATCTACCTGTACGGGCAGCCCAAACGCGAGATCCCGGTCTTGCGGGCGATCTATACCGATGCCGAGCAGGTTCGCGCCCGCGGTGAAGCGGTGATCGAGCGCTTCCGCCACGCGGTCGCGTCGCTGGGATACGAGGCTGAACTGTCCGACAACCTGGCCTATGTCGGATCGGGCGCGACGCCGGCGCGATCGATTGCCAGCTTCGCGTTGGTTGCGGTCCCTCGTGAGCCGCGCATCGGTGTCGAAGAGCTCGCGCGCAGGCTGCGCTTACAAAGCCCGTCGATCTGGGCCAGGATCGAGGACGGGCGCCTGGTGTTCGATCTGCGCTCTCCCGCGGAAGGAGAGGAGGACGAGATCATCGTCGCGCTCTCTGGCGTGGCGAGCGAGTAGTTCCCAACAGAGTCGAAGCGATGAGCAAGGAAGTCCGACTGACCAAATACTCCTGCAGCGCCGGTTGAGCGGCCAAGATGTCTCCCGAGGACCTCGTGAAGGCCCTCCGCGTCTTGCCTCCGGTCTCCGATCCACGCCTGCTCGTCGGCACGACGACGCTGGACGATGCCGGTGTCGTCAAGCTGAGCGACGAGCTCGCGCTCGTGCAGACCGTCGACTTCTTCCCGCCGATCGTCGACGATCCCGAGTACTACGGGCGGATCGCCGCGGCCAATGCGCTGTCCGACGTGTACGCAATGGGCGGGCAGCCGCTGTGCGTGCTGTCGATCGTCGGCTGGCCGAAGGAGCTCGATCCTGAGATCCTCGGGCGGGTCCTGCTCGGCGGCCAGGAGAAGATCGACGAAGCGGGTGCGCTGCTCGCCGGCGGCCACACGGTCACCGACACCGAGATCAAGTACGGCCTCGCCTGCACCGGCACCGTGCACCCGGACCGGATCCTGACCAACTCGTCGGCCCAGGCCGGCGAGATGCTCGTGCTGACCAAGCCCGTCGGCATGGGGCCGGTGTCGACCGGGATCAAGAAGCGCGAGGTCGGGCCCGAGCTCGCGCAGCGGGCGATGGAGCAGATGGCGACGCTCAACCGTTCGGCGGCGGAGGCATTGCTCGCCGCCGGCGTACGCGCGGTCACCGACATCACTGGCTTCGGGCTGTGCGGGCACGCCAAGGAGATGGCCGACGGCAGCGACGTCACGCTCGAGATCGACGCGGCGCGAGTTCCCGCGTTCGAGAGCGCCGAAGACCTCATTTCGCAAGGGATCCTGTCCGGCGGCGCCAAGCGCACGCGCGCGTATCTCGGCGAGCAGCTCGAGATCGGGTCCGGAGTCGGCGAGATCCGGACCAAGCTGTGTCTCGATGCCGAGACGTCGGGCGGGCTGCTCGCTGCTGTTCCGGAGGACAGGGTCGATGCGCTGCTCGCCGATCTGCGCGCGCGCGGGACGCCGTGTGCCGAGGTCATCGGTCGCGTCGTTCCGAGGAACAGCGCCCGGGTTCGACTCGTCTGACCCGACTGCCGCGGAGAGGATCGATGGCCAAACAGTACTGGCTGTTCAAGTCCGAGCCCGAAGCCTACTCGATCGACGATCTCGCCAAGGAGCCGGGGCAGACCTGCCACTGGGACGGGATCCGCAACTACCAGGCGCGCAACACGCTGCGTGACAAGATCAAGGTCGGTGACGGTGTGCTGTTCTATCACTCGGTCAAGAAGCCGATGGCGGTCGTCGGCGTGTGCGAGGTCGTGCGTGAGGGCTATCCCGACCACACGCAGTTCGACGCGAACAGCAAGTACTACGATCCCAAGTCGGACCCCGACGATCCGCGCTGGTACATGGTCGACATCAAGCTCGTCGAGAAGTTCTTGCGACCGGTGACGCTCGAAGAGATCAAGGAGACCGAGGCGCTCTTTGACATGTTCCTGTGCCGCAAGGGGGCGCGGCTGTCGGTGCAGCCGGTGACCGCGTCCGAGTGGAAGGTCATCCGCCGGCTGGGGAAGCGCAAGCCAGAGTGACGGAGGTCGAGAGGTGGTCGAGATCGGGTTTTCGTACGAAGGCAGTCTGCGCACGCGGGCGATTCACGGGCCGTCGGCCAACGAGCTACTGACAGACGCGCCGAAGGACAACCAGGGCAAGGGTGAGAGCTTCTCGCCGACCGACCTCGTCGCGACCGCCCTCGGCACGTGTGCGTTGACGATCATGGCGATGGCCGCGCGGCGCGAGGGGGTCGAGCTCGAAGGCGCGAGGGCGAACGTCACCAAGCGCATGATCGCCGACCCCGACCGCAGAATCGCCGGGCTCGACGTCCGATTCGACATGCCGGCCGGGATTCCGGTCGACAAGCGCGCGGCGATCGAAGACGCCGGGCTCAACTGCCCCGTGTGGAAGAGCATCCATCCGGCGATCGAATGCCCGACCGAGTTCGTGTATCCGGACTGACGTCTACTTGCCGGGTGCCGCCACCTGCCCCGCCTGCACGGTGACCAGGCATCGGAGGCCTTTGTGCTCGCCGAGCACGAGAAACGCCGTGTCGCCGCCGGCCAGCGCGAGCTCGGTCCGCACGTGCCGCACCGTCACTTCGGGAAGCGCGATCTGGACCTTCTCGCCGTTCGGGAGCTGCACGGTCATGCGCCCGATCGGCTTCGCGAGCTCGTTGATCGACAGGTCGATCGCGAGGCCGAACGTGTTCTTGTCGATCAGGGTCGCGAAGCTCTCGAGCCAGACGCCGTCGCGCGCGGTTCCGATCACCGGCGTGGCGACGGCCCCGACCGGGAACGCCTGGACGAGCTTCCAGTCCTTGATGTACTCCGTCGTGTTGCCGATCGAGATCGTCGCCGTCTGCAGCGGGTAGGCGACAAGTCGCGGCGCGGCGAGCCGCTGCACGCCTTTGGCGCCCGAGAGCCCGGCGAGCAGGGCCTTGCGCTCGGGGCCGTCGGACAACGTCATCACGCGGCCGCCGTCGGCGAGTGTTCTGGCCTTCTGGGCGACGAGCACCGGCGCGACGAGCTTCTCGAACACGGCCTTGGGCACGGTGTAGGTCGCGATCTGGAGGTCGACGAAGAACGGGGCCGCCTGCTTGCTGCTCGCCACCAGCCTCTTGATCCAGCGGTGCTGGCTCGGCGTGCCCTGCAGCACGACGAAGGCTTCGCCCTTGGGCGTGGCCAGGAGCTCGCACAGGAAGCTGGGCCCCGGCCGCGGCTTGATGAGCGCATGCACGAGCCGGCGCATCGGTCGTCGCGCGCCCGGCGCTCGCCCGGGCAAGAGCAGGTCCTGGAGGTCGTACATGACGGCGGTCGTGCCGTCGTCGCGCTTGGGTCCGATTCGAGTCTGAGCGGTGACCGTCGCGGCGAGCAGCCAGCACCCGGCGATCGCGACCAGTGTCGTGCGACGCATCGTGGATCTCCGTGACAAGCGGGTAGGGGGCCGGCGAGCCAGGGAAGCATAGCGGATGCCGCGCAGGGCGTGCTAGAACGCGATGCTCGCGTCCTCCTTCTTGCGGCGAAACGCCTCGACGAGCTTGTCGCGGGTCGGGAACGTGAGCGCGGCCACGACGACGAGAACGAACGTGCTGCCCGTGTTGAACCAGTAGACCGGATGCTCGTGCAGGCCGCCCCGTATCGCGCCGAGGAGGCAGATCACGAGCCCGAACAGCGCCGGGCCCTCGAGCAGCGCGAGTCTCAGGAGATGGGCCTTGGACATCGCCAGCAGCAAGATCTCGCGCGGATCGGTAATCGCCGGCCCGAGGCCGAACGGCGCGACCAACGGCCGCTCCATCGCGGCTTCGAGACGCGCCGGCTTCAGCATCAGGGCGGGGATGACGAACGCCGCCATCCAACAGCCGAGCGCGACGGCGATGTGCGTGAAGCTCAACACTCGCAGCAACTCGATGGTGCCCGGGGGGAGAGGCATCGGCTGCGTGGTCGCGTGGAGGTAGCCGACGACACCCGCGAACAGCACCGGTCCGATGCTGATCGCGATGTGCGTGAGCTGCTGCGCACGCACCTGCTGCCTCGCGTCGAGCGCGGCCTCGAAGTCTTCGATACTGATGTCCTTGAGCTTGCTCACGACCCTTCCAACTCCCTGCCCCTAAGGAATGTGTCAGAGACATTCCTAAGGGGCATCGCGGTTCAATAGCCCGGTTCAATAGCCCATCGTGTGCCACGCGGTCTTGATCTCGCAGAACGCCCGGATCATCGCGAGGTCCTGACCCGAGTCGCTCTTCCACCACGAGAGCTTGCGTGCCGGAAGCGTGAGCCCGCGCTTGATGTGGTCGGCGGCCTCGCGCTCGACGAGCTCGATCTCCTTGCGCTTGCTCGAGACGAGGAAGTTGGCCGAGACCTCGCGGTGCGTCGCGAGGTGCGGCAGGAGCTCGTCCCGGGTGCCGGTCAGGATGTTGACGACGCCGTCGGGCACGTCGGACGTCGCGGCGACTTCGGCCAGCGTGATCGCGACCGGCGCGGCGGCGACATCGGCGACGACGACGACCGAGTTGCCCGGGACGAGGACAGGCGCGATCGTCGAGACGAGGCCGAGCAGCGCGGGGTCGGGTGGCGGAACGACGGCGACGACGCCCGTGGGTTCGGGCATCGAGAAGTTGAAGTAGGGCCCGCTGACCGGGTTCACCGTTCCGATCGCCTGGCTCAGCTTGTCGCACCAGCCGGCATACCAGACGAGCCGGTCGGCCGAGGTCTCGACCTCGTCGCGGGCCTGGGCCTTCGCGACTCCGAGCGACATCAAGAGCGACTCGAACTCGCTGGCCCGCGCGTCGAGCATCTCGGCCATGCGATAGAGGATCTGCCCGCGCAGCACCGCCGTCGCGCTGCGCCACTTCTTGCCGGCTGCGACGGCGGCCTCGGTCGCGTTGCGCAGGTCCTTGCGCGAAGCCCGCGCGATCTGCGCGAGGACCTTCGGCTTGTCCGGCTTCTTCCGGCCGGTCTTCTTGGCTCGGCTAGGGGCCCGAAGCGGCAGGGTCCGGCCCGACTCGCTGCGCCCGAACGCGCCGCCGATGTAGAGCTTGTAGGTCTTGTGGACGGGTGGTCCTCCGTTGTCGTCTCTCATCGTACCACTAGTCCTGCAGATACGGCGCCAGCCCGTGCCAGCCGCCCTCGCGGCCGAAGCCGCTCTCCTTGTAGCCGCCGAACGGCGAGCTCGGGTCGAACTTGTTGTAGGTGTTGGCCCAGACGACCCCGGCTTCGAGCTTCTCGATCATCCGGAAGACCTTGCTGCCCTTGTCGGTCCACACGCCTGCCGACAGTCCGTAGAGGCTGTTGTTGGCCTTCTTGATGCCTTCCTCGGGCGTGCGGAAGCTCAGGACCGACAGCACCGGCCCGAAGATCTCCTCGGTGGCGATCCGCATCGACTGCGTGACGCCCTTGAAGAACACCGGTGGACACCAGAAGCCTTTGTCGGGCAGATCGACCTTCGGTCCGCGCAGGTCGGCGCCCTCCTCGACGCCCAGCTCGAGGTAGCTGCGGACCTTCGCCAACTGCTCCTTCGAGTTGATCGCGCCGAGGTCGGTGTTCTTGTCGAGCGGATTACCGACACGGATCCTGCCCATGCGCGCGAGCAACAGCTCGCACAACCGCTCCTCGATGCTCTCTTGCACGAGCAGGCGCGAGCCCGCGCAGCACACCTGACCCTGATTGAAGTAGATCCCCTGGATGATGCCTTCGACGGCCTGCTCGAGCGGAGCGTCGTCGAAGATCACGTGCGCGGCCTTGCCGCCGAGCTCGAGGGTCAGCTTCTTGCCGGACCCCGCGAGCGCGCGCTGGATGTCGCGCCCGACCTCGGTCGAGCCCGTGAACGCGACCTTGTCGACGTTGGCGTGGCGTACGAGCGCCGCTCCCGTCGGCCCGGCACCGGTCACGAGGTTGACGACGCCCGGCGGCACGCCCGCTTCCTCGACGATCTCCATCAACCGCAGCGCCGAGAGCGGCGTCGTCTCCGCCGGCTTGAGCACGACCGTGTTGCCGCACGCGAGCGCCGGCGCGAGCTTCCACGCGGCCATCAGGAGCGGGAAGTTCCACGGGATGACCTGCGCGCAAACTCCGACGGGCCGGGCCTGGGCACGGCCGGGAATCGCATATTCCAGCTTGTCGGTCCAGCCGGCGTAGTAGAAGAAGTGCTGCGCGGCCAGCCCGACGTCGATGTCGCGCGACTCGCGGATCGGCTTCCCGTTGTCGAGCGTCTCGAGCACCGCGAGCTCGCGGCTGCGCTCCTGCAGGATGCGCGAGATCGCGAACAGGATGCGAGCTCTGTGGGTCGGCTTCATTCCGGCCCACGCCGGCAACGCCTTCTTGGCCGCCCTGACGGCCGCGTCGATGTCCTTCTCGTCGGCCAGCGCGACGTCGGCGAGGTGCGACTCGTCGGCCGGGTTGATCGTCTCGAAATGCCGCCCGGTGCTCGGACGGGTCCAGTTTCCGCCGATGTAGAGACCGTACTTCCTGTCGATCTTCGCGAGCGAAGCGTCTTCGAAGCTCGGCGCGTAGTCCCACGCCTCCGGCGGGGCCGCGAACGGGTTCTCGACGACCTTCGTGTCGGTCTCCGGCTTGTCGGTCATGGTTCCTCTCAATCCAACGCGACGTCGTCGGTCGAAACGTAGCGACCGCGGGTCTCCTTCTTCCACTGGCGGACGAGGTCGTTGAGCAGCGAGCTGGCGCCGATCCGAAACAGCCGGCTGGTCATCCACTCGACGCCGAGCACCTCGTGCACGAGCACGAGGTAGTGCAAGGCCTGCTTCGACGTGCGGATTCCGCCGGCGACCTTGACGCCGACCCGGCGGCCGGTCTCGTGCCAGAAGTCGCGGACCACGTTGAGCATGCACAGGGCCGTTGCCGGGGTCGCGTTGACGGCGACCTTGCCCGTGCTCGTCTTGATGAAGTCCGCACCCGCGACGCACGCGACCCATGCGGCCTTCGCGATTGCGTCGAAGCTCCCGAGCTCTCCTGTCTCGAGAATCACTTTGAGGCGCGCGTCGCCAGCCGCGTCCTTGAGTGCGGCGACCTCGTCGTGGACCCGCAGGAGGTCGCCGCCGAGGAACGCGCCGCGCGAGATCACGATGTCGATCTCCGACGCGCCATGGTCGACCGCGAATCTGGTGTCGGCGATCTTGACCGACAGCGGCACCTGGCCGGCCGGAAAGCCGGAGCTGACCGACGCGACGGCCACCGGGCTGCCGAGCAGCTCGCGCCGCGCCGTCTCCACGTGGTTGGGGTACACGCAGATCGCGGCGACCGGCGGCAGGTCTTCGCCGGCGGCCGGGCACAGCGCGCGCCGGCACAGGCTCCTGATCCGCCCGGTCGAGTCGGCGCCTTCGAGCGTCGTCAGGTCGATCATCGACGTGATGCGCTGGATGCCCTCCCGCTTCGTCTCGCGCTTGAGCGAACGCCTGCCGAGCTCGGCCGCGCGGGCCTCGAGCCCGACGGCATCGACGCACAAGCTCGGCACCTGCGGCAGTTCGTCGGCGAAGGAGCTCCTGTGGGTCTCGATCATGGCTTGGTGAACGGTGCCGGCCATCATAGGGCCGCCGCCCGCGCGAGTGGAAGCCCATTCGCGGCTGCCGCCGATTCCCCGCCTGCATCGTGTCGTCGCGACCAACCACGTCGTGCGATCCAACACTGCTCAAGCTCCCGACAGTTTTTGTCCGATGACGAAGATGATGGGAACTCCAGGAAACGACGGCAGTTCACCGGGTGCACCCGACCCAGCTGCCGCGATCGACATGGCCGTCAAGCTGGGCGAGACGAAGAACGCGCCCGTGCCCGGCGAGGCGGCCAAGGAGGTCTTCTCCGCCCTCGAGAAGACGCTCAAGGTCCGGCGCCTGTTCGATCACGGACACGATGCGTGCAGGGAGGCGGTCGAACAACTCCAGCAGCGGTTTGCCAAGTACCTGAGCGTGTTCGGCACGCTGGCGGTCTCTGTGACCCCCACCTCGTTCAACGTCGGCAAGAAGGTCGTCCTGCACGACGACCGGCGCGACGTGTCGGTCCCGTTCCGGTTCTTCCGCGACGGCGTGCGCGTGCTGCGATTCCGTGAGGGGCTCGACGCGGTCGAGCTGGGCGGGTTTCTGAGCGTCCTCGAGGCCAGACCCGAAGATGGTCACTTCGGCGGCGACACGACGACGATGTTGTGGCGCCAGAACTTCGTCTACATCAACTACGTCGCCATCGACGAGATCGGCCAGTTCGACGAGGAGCGCGAGGACACCGAGCTCCCCGAAGGCAGCGACGCGAAGTTGATCGCGCTGATGAACCAGGGCATCCGCCAGGTCCTGGACGCGATCGCCGAGCCCGGGCCGGAGTTCGATGGCAATCGGCTCGTGGTCGCCGCGCGCAAGAAGGAAGCGCTCGAGATGGCTCAGATGGACCTGACCGCGGACACGATCGCGGACGAAGACGACCCGCTCGAGCTTCCCGACGGGTTGCTCGAGCGCCTGCGTAGAGAGGTCGACGAAGGCGGTCTCACCGGCTTGATGGCGCGGGTCATCCAGACGACGTTCCGGTTGTTCCTCGAGCACCACTGCTCGCTGTGCGTCGAGCAGCTGCGTCCGCTGCTGCGCACATACCTGCTCGTGACGCTCAAGGAGAAGGACCTCGTCCGGCTGGTCCAGATCCTGGCGGCGCTGCGCAAGCGGGCGCCCGAGGGCGAGCGCAACCTCGCGTGCGAGCTCGTCGACGGTCTCCTCGAGGACCTTGCGACCGACGACGCGATCAAGCATCTCATCGACGTCGCGTCGTCCCGGGTTTGGACCGGCGGCCTCAAGGCGCTCGGGACCTACGTCCTGCGCCTGCCCGGATCGGCGATCGAGCCGCTGGCCAAGCACCTCGTCGACCTCCAGCCGGGCGACGCACGCGACGTCCTGCGGCGGCTGCTGCTGAGCCGGGCGTCGGACTCCACGCTGCTCTCGTTCCTCGAGAAGGAGCCGGTCAAGGAGCTCATCAAGGACCTCAAGTCGCTGATCGCGCTCGGGGCCCAGGACAAGGTGGCGCGGCTCGTCGAACGGTTGCTCGACCACGACGACGAGAACGTCCGGCTCGCCGCGGCTCAGGCGCTGCCGTCGCTCGGGGACGAGGCACGGCTGCGGTTCCTGCAGAAGGCCCTGGTCGACAAGTCGGCCCAAGTTCGGCTCGCGGCGCTCACGAGCCTCGCCGCCGAGAAGGACCACAAGCTGGCCGAGTGTCTGTTCGAGCGTGTCAACGCCAAGGCGACGACCGACGCCGAGCGCGCCACGCTGCTGCGCGCTGTCGCGGTCCTCGGCGGAGAGCGGGCGATGAAGGCCCTCGAGAAGTGGGTCGGCGAGCGGCGGTGTCCGTGGATCCCGCGGCCCAAGGAGAAGGACGAGTGGCGGCGCAAGGTCATCCTGAGCCTGTGGGACGTGCCCGACAGCCGCGTTCAGGAGTTCTTGTTCGAGGGGTGCGCGTCCAAGGACAAGCAGCTGCGCGAGTGCTGTGAGGTCGCGCTGGCGATGGCCGAGAAGCATGCCAAGAAGCGCGAAACGCAGGACCAGGGGAGCGAGCACGATCAATGAGCGAAGAGCTGCTCTACGAAGAGCGCGAGCGCAAGCTCGCGGCCAACGACCTGATGGAGAGCGCGCAGATGCGCTACGCGCGCGAGTTCCTGCTGGCGCTGGTCCAGGTCATTCAGATCTCCCGCTTCCATCAGCTCAACAACGAGGCGCTGCGCGAGCCGCTCGACCTCATCTGCTCACTGTCGATGAAGGTCTGCGGCGACAAGAAGACGCTCAGCCTCGCGATCGAAGAGGGCCAGATCTTCGTCAACAGCCGGCGCATGAAGTTCACGTCGGGCGCGTTCCGCTCGATGATGGCGTTCGTACAGATGCTCAAGATCCGCGAGATCGGTGGCTTCGAGTTCCTCGCCCCGCTCCCGCGCGAGAACCTGTGCCACTTCCTGGAAGCGTTCCACGAGGTCGCGGCCGACAAGTCCGACGCGCTGCCCAAGCTCGAGCGCATGCTCCACAATCACGACGTCGCCGAGATCGGGCTGATCAAGCCCGGCGAGACCGAGACTCCGCTCGAGGTCGAGCTCGAAACCAAGAAGATGGCCGCGCTACTGTATTCGAAGGCCGTCGTCATCGCCCGCGAGGTCCGCAACTCCGACAACCACGAGCGACTGCGTTACCTCGGGACCAAGGCCACGCGCGTGATCCAGGAGCTGATCTCGGTCGCCGAACGCGACACGCGACCGTTGCACTGGCTCGTCCAGGTCCCCAACAACCAGGAGTACATCTACACGCACAGCACGAAGGTCGCGCTGATCTCGCTCCTGATCGGGCTGGAGATCGGCATCGAGCGCAACGCCGTGTGCAGCCTCGGGACCGCGGCGTTGTACTACGACATGGGCCACCTGGAGCTGCCCGACGAAGTCTCGGACGACGACGAGGAGCAGGAGAAGCCCGAGGCGAGCGAGTGGCAGCTCAGAAACCACGCCAAGCACGGCATCAAACAGCTCCTCAACGTCCGCATGCTCAACGTGACGGTGCCCGACTTGTTGGTCGTCGTCTTCGAGCACGCGCGCGGCTCAGAGCAGTATGCACGCGAGGACTGCACGGGCATGCACCTGTTCAGCCGCATTGTCGCGATCGCAGACGCTTACGATGCGGCGACGCACGGCCGCTACGGGAAACCCATGCCGCCCGACAAGGCGCTCGAGTGGCTGATGGAGGACCGGGCCCGTTACGATCCCGACCTCGTGCGCGTGTTCATCAACGTCATGGGCATCTACCCGGTCGGGACCGTCGCGTTGCTCAGCACCGGCGAGCTCGGCCTCGTGTGCGAGGTCGACCCCGCGACGCCGCGCAGGCCGTACGTGCGCATCATCGAGAAGGCGGACGGAACACGGATCGACGACGGCGAGCTCGTCGACCTCGGCCAGCGCGACGAGTCGGGCGCGCTACGCGCGAGCATCATCGATACCCTCGACCCGGTCGAGGCCGGTGTCTACGTGCCCGGGTACTACTTCACCGGCGATCTGTAGCGGAAGCCAAGAGGTTGCCGCGCGCGGCGAGCTACTTCTGGCCGTCGATTCGCAAGTACACGCTGAGCCCGCGAATGAACTCGCTCGCGCTCGCGGCGACGATGTCGAGGAGGCCATCCCCGTTGAGGTCGGCCATGGTGCCGGTGTGGACCTTGAACGTGCCGGCGAACCGCCGCCGGGCCTGGAACGTGCCGTTGCCGTTGCCGAGCCACAGGAACATGTCCGGCCCGTGGAAGCTCGCGCTCAGGATGTCGTCGTTGCCGTCATTGTCGAGGTCCCCCGCGAACAGCGCGGTCGAGCCCGGGCCGCCGCTCAGCTCGAGCTTGTCGAACTCGACGCCGGTCGTCTGGCTCGGCTTCGCGAGCAGCACGTTGAGGATGTTGTCGCTGATCGTCTCGCCGAGGCTGCTGACGACGAGGTCCGGGTAGCCGTTCTTGTCGAAGTCGGCCGTCCGCAGCCTGTGCGGCTTGAACGACACGGGGACAGAGATGCGCTTCGTGAACCCGCCCTTGCCGTCTCCTGTGAACAGCTCGACGTGGGCCTGGTCGAACAACGATACGGCGAAGTCGACGAAGCCGTCCTTGTCGAAGTCGCCGGTAGCGATCGCGACCGGGCCCCCCGCGACCGCGACGGGCGTGGCCATCGGAAGGTAGTTGAAACTGCCGGCCCCTCGCAGCACGTGGACGGCATTGGTCGAGCGCGAAGTGACGGCGATGTCGAGCGTTCCGTCACCGTCGAAGTCCGCGGCCCCGGTCTCGAACGGTCCGACACCGAGCGCGATCGTGTCGGAGAGGTCGAAGACGATCGCGCCGTTGGCGACCGACTTGTTGATCAAGAACCGCACGCCGGTCGCGACGCTGATGATGACGTCGACCTTGCCGTTGGCGTCGAGGTCCGAGGCGGTCAGGAACCCCGGTCGCGCGCCGTTCAACGGCTGCGAGATGACCTGCTT
>Ga0210086_1000936_pt1 | contig 15704 bp, 13 predicted proteins | sample China_Galinas_PW_3_FD_184867 | JGI IMG/M metagenome (GOLD analysis project Ga0210086, IMG submission 184867) | Wetland microbial communities from San Francisco Bay, California, USA, that impact long-term carbon sequestration - China_Galinas_PWB_D2... | ecosystem: Environmental > Aquatic > Marine... | reverse complement strand
CGCAAGAAGTTCTTTACCGGTTCCGCTCTCACCTGTAATTAAAAGCGGAACATCACTTCCGGCGTGAAGTTCCGCTTCCTTTAAGATTCTTAATACCTTTGGCGAGCGTGTCAGAATTGGCTTAAAAGGTTCGGCATTTTTAAGCCGGGGCAGGGTCCGGCTTTTACCGATATCCAGAATGTCCATGAGTCGTTTTTTTTCCAAAACCCGCTTCATCGAAAAAATAAGATCTTCCTGGGATACCGGCTTTAAAAGATAGTCATATGCCCCTTTTTTCAGACATTCTACGGCAATTCGGGCTTCATTAACGGCGGTGACCATAATACACTCTGTTCTAGGGCTTATATTTTTTATGATTTCAAGAAGATCGAGCCCGTCTATGCCCGGCATGGTCATGTCGATCAGGGCAATATCGAAATCTTCGCCTTTTTCAAATAGAGGTGCGACGTTTAACGGGTTATCTTCCGTTCGAATATTTTTAAAACCCGATGTTAAAAGATGTCCTTTTAATATTTCGAGAAAGTCGAGATCGTCATCAATGACAATGATGTTATTGTCCATATCTGTCTTGTACCTTTACCCTATTTGTTTGAGTGATCGGGAAGTTTTTATTTGCTCAATCGCTTCATGGATAATGTTTTTTTTCAAACCGTGTAAACTCGTGGTAAAAGGATCGTAAAAAAAGAACAGAATAGAAGCTTTTCCGCCCTAAAGGGCGGGCTTCCCGGTAAGGATTTTAGTTAATTTATATAGCTCCCTTCAGCTCGTCCAAAAGGACGGAGCTTACAGGGAGCAAACCGGCCAATTTAAAAACAATGGGGTCGTCTTCAAACTAACATTTTCTTGCTGTAGAAAAGTTTCGGAATGCATCTGTTCTTTTTAACGATCCCTAAACCACTCAAACAGTACACGCTTTTGAAAAAAGATGATCCATTCCGCTCCCGCTCTCAGGGACGGAAGCGAGTACATCTGTGTTTAAATTAAAATTTCCCACTCCCTGATTTATTTCGGACTGATGTTTCAATAGTCACTGTTCCAAAAAGGACTATGCCAAAACGGCATGGTTTGTTTCAAATGATGCACTGACCTCGTTTCCAAATATCATATATGCCAATTTGGCACAATAGCCAAGATGAATCAAATTCATAAAAACGTAACCGCCTCAAACTATTCGACACTTATTCAATTGATAATATTACGTTTATTTATCATCATTTTTAGTTTTCATATTTCGGCATGATTGTTGCTCATTGTATGGTCAAAAGGGGCGTTTTTCAAAGGTTTCGCTGCAGGGGCACAGAGGACGCAGAGAAATGTTTTTAACATCCCGCGCTTGCCATAAATTAGACCTATCCAGTGAGAGCCCTGACAGGCCTTCGCAAAAGGAAACGCTACGGGTCGTATGAGTGGAGAGCAAAAAAACCTGCCTATTGAGGAAGATTGAATTTGATGCCAAAAATATTAGTAAAGATTAACCGCTTACGAAAAGATCTACATTGCAGTCAGCCTGCACTCTTTTCCTTTGGTCCGCATCCCCGAACGGCAAGGGAAAAACCACTTGTCTCTGCGTCCTCTGAGACTCTGCAGTAGAAGAGAACGACGAATACATACAATAAAACGTCATTTTAATTTGACCTAAGTTGAGCGATTTTCAAGTTTGCCACAGATAAGCAAGTTGAGCGTAGCGAAATCCCGCTCAGCGGGGGAAAATGTCATTTCGTTATAGTCTTCTATGCGGAACGGCATTTGACGCAGTAGATGCGGTGAAATTGGAAACGCTCAGCTTAGATTTGAGTTTTTGCCAATCATAGCTGCTTTCTGTCAAAAAGATCGGAGGTAATCATATGCAATTAAAGCGGAAATTCGATGCAGGGGAATTTGCCGTCCTTGCGGAAATGGAGCCCCCGAAAGGGGTGGATGTCGCCACAATGGTGACCCATGCCAAAAGGGTAAAAGGAGAGGTGGATGCCTTTGTGATTCCTGAAATGAGCAATGCCGTCATGCGGATGAGTTCCCTTGGAGGGGCGGTTATTCTGCAAAGTAAGGGGATGGAAACAGTAATACAGCTAAACTGCAGAGACCGAAATCGGATCGCTCTTCAGGCGGATCTTCTGGCAGCTTTTGGATGCGGTATCAGCAATGTCATGGCGGTTACCGGAGAAGACCCCAGCTATGGAGACCACTTTCAGGCAAGATCAGTGTATGACATCGACCTTTTGGGACTCCTTGGGGCGATTAAGGGGCTCCAGGAGGGAAAAGATATGGCCGGAATCGAGCTTTCCGGCGCTCCCGAGTTTCTGGTCGGATCAACTGTGAATGCAGGCGCCAAAGGAAAATCTACCGAATTGGTCATTGAGGAAATGAATAAGGAAATTGAGGCAGGTGTCCAATTTTTCATTTCTCCACCGTTATTTGATCTTTCCGCCATCGAACCGTTCAGGAAAAGGGTTGATATCAAGAAAGCAAAAATCATCCCCACGGTATTACTTCTCAAATCCTTAGGCATGGCCCGTTACATCATGCGGAATGTAGATAATGTTTACGTCCCTGACTCTCTGGTTGACCGCATTCGAAACTCTTCGGACAAAATCCGTGAGTGTACCCTGATCGCGTCTGAAATGGTTTCATTGTTAAAGAAACAAGGATTCAGCGGCGTCCACATTGCGACCCTTGGATGGGAACATAAACTCCCTGAAATACTTGAAAGAATATAAGGATGGAAAAAATGGAGCAGACAAACAGTCAGAAGAAAAACAATGCCGTCGAGACACAGGGAAAAGATCTCGTTGGTTCGGTCATGGTGCTTGGCAGCGGCATCGCCGGCATGCAGTCCGCCCTGGATCTTGCAAACTCCGGCTATTATGTGTACCTGGTAGAGAGGTCTTCAGCCATCGGCGGACTCATGTCTCAACTCGATAAGACCTTTCCTACCAATGACTGTGCCATGTGAATTATCTCGCCCAAACTGGTCGAGGTCGGCCGGCATTTAAACATCGAGCTTTTGACAAACAGTGAATTGTTGGGGATCGAAGGCGAACCCGGACATTTTAACGCCCGCATTATGCAACATCCGCGATATATCGATCTCGACAAGTGCACCAGTTGCGGAGATTGCATCAAGGTTTGTCCCATCAATGTATCCGATAATTATAACGAGGGCCTTTCTGGGAGAAAGGCGATTTACAAACAATATGCCCAGGCAATACCCGGAGCATTTGCAATTACCAAACGGGGAACATCCCCATGCAGGGCTTCCTGTCCAGCCCACGTGAGTGCACAGGGATTCATTGCCCTAATGAACGAGGGCAAATATCGCGAGGCCTTGGAACTGTTTAAGAAGGACCATCCGTTTCCAGGTATTTGCGGGCGGGTGTGTCACAATCCCTGTGAGGAGGTTTGTACACGAACCGAGGTTGAACAGCCACTGGCAATTAAACATCTGCACAGATTTCTGGCAGATTGGGATATGGCTCGTGAAAATTACTATGTGCCTGAAAAAAAAGGCGCCAAAAAAGAAAAAGTCGCCATCATTGGCGCCGGACCCGCAGGTCTGACGTGTGCCTATTTTCTGGCCATTGAAGGGTATCAGGTGATGGTCTTTGAAAAGTATCCGGTGCTCGGCGGAATGCTTACCGTGGGAATTCCTTCCTATCGCCTTCCCAGGGACGTTATTGATGCAGAAATTCAAGTCATAAAAGACCTGGGCGTCAAATTTAAAACCGGGGTTGAAATTGGAAAGGATATTACTGTTGCCCAACTCAGAAAGGAGGGCTACAATGCGATCTTTCTGGGTATCGGTTCCCATGAATGTAAGATTCTGGGAATTGAAGGTGAAGATTTGGAAGGGGTCTATCCCGGGGTTGATTTTTTAAGAGAAGTCAATTTGGGCAACCGCATTTCACTGGGTGACCGTGTTGCGGTTATCGGCGGCGGCAATGTTGCCATGGATTCGGTACGAACCGCTTTGAGGACCGGATCTTCAAATCCTTTTGTCATTTACCGTCGAAGCATGGAAGAGATGCCCGCGAGCGAGGAAGAAATTGAAGAATGCCGTGAGGAAGGCATTGAAATTATGCCTCTTACCAATCCCATCCGTGTTATCTCAGAAAATGGGAAGGTCAAAGGCATCGAATGTATTAAAATGGAACTGGGTGAGCCGGACGAGAGCGGCCGGCGCCGGCCCATACCCATCGAAGGGTCCGAGTTTACGATGGAGATAGATACATTGATTCCGGCAATTGGCCAGGAATCCGACTGGGCGTGTCTCACCGATGAATGCGCCTGTACCCTCAGCGACTGGGGGACGCTGCGCGTTGATCCAATAACCTTTCAGTCTGATGATCCCGATATTTTTGCCGGTGGCGATGCCGTTACCGGTGCGGCAACAGTGGTTGAAGCCATTGGCGCCGGCAAAGAGGCCGCAATCTCCATCCATCGCTTTATCCAGGGAGAAGATCTGTATGAAAACCGGCAAAAATCGTGGGAAGCCGTACAGGACGTTCCCACAGAGGGGTACGAAAACATCCCCAAAGAAAAAATGCCCCACCTGAATCCTGCAGAACGAATGAAGAATTTCAACGAGGTGCAGCTTGGTTTCAGCGAAGAACAGGTTCGTACGGAGGCGAACAGGTGTCTGGCCTGCGGCATCTGTTCAGAGTGCGACCAATGTGTAGACGCTTGTTTGGCCCAGGCGGTTGACCATGAGCAGGTGGCTGTGGAAAAAGAGATTGAAATCGGATCCCTTGTCTTATGCCCGGGGAGCAAACCCTTTGATCCTTCAACATTGGAACAGTTCTATCATTACAAAAGCAATCCAAATGTGGTGACCAGCCTTGAGTTTGAACGACTTCTCAGTGCTTCAGGACCCACCATGGGGCATATGCTTCGGCCTTCAGATCAAAAAGAACCGAAAAAAATCGCCTGGCTTCAATGTATCGGCTCTCGGGATACCAACAAGTGTGGTAACGGCTACTGTTCCTCGGTTTGCTGCATGTATGCCATTAAAGATTCAATGATTGCCAAGGAGCATGCCGGAGGCGATCTTGATTGTGCCATTTTCAATATGGATATTCGGACTTTTGGAAAGGATTATGAAAAATACTATCTTCGGGCAAAAGAAAAGGCAGGTGTCCGATTTATCAATGCCCGTGTGCATACCATCGATGAGATTGGAGAGAACCATGATCTTCGCCTTCAGTATGTCGATACCGGCGGAAAGCTCCATGAAGAATTTTTCGACATGGTGGTTCTCTCCGTGGGTCTTGAAATTGCCGGATCCACAACGGATTTGGCCAACCGATTGAATGTGGATCTGAACAAGTATAACTTTGCCGTGACCCAGCCCTTTACACCGGTGGAGACGTCCCGCCCAGGGGTTTATGCCTGCGGTGTTTTTCAGGAACCTAAAGACATTCCAAGTTCCGTTACCGAAGCAAGTGCTGCAGCGTGTCTGGCCGGAGGTTTTTTGAGCGAAGCCCGAAACACTTGTACCAAAACCGTTGAAATCCCAGCAGAAATAGATCTGACAGGACAGGAACCCCGAATCGGCGTCTTTGTCTGCAACTGTGGCGTGAACATTGCCGGTGTTGTAGACGTCAATGGTGTTGAAGAATACGCCAAAACACTTCCGTATGTGACGTACGCCGGACAAAATCTGTTTACATGCTCCCAGGATTCCCAGGAAAATATGAAGGACATCATTAAAGAGCATCGTCTTAACCGGATTGTTGTGGCTGCATGCACGCCCAAAACCCATGAAGCCATATTCATGGACACCCTTAAAGCATGCGGTTTGAACAAATACCTTTTTGAAATGGCCAATATTCGGAATCAGGGTTCCTGGGTCCATTCTGATGCTCCGAAAAAAGCATCGGAAAAGGCCAAACACCTGGTTCGGATGGCGGTGGCCCGAGCTGCGACACTCCATCCGCTGAGTGAGAAGAAAATTCCGGTTGTCCAAAGGGCCCTGGTCATCGGCGGCGGGGTGGCCGGCATGAATGCGGCGCTGGGTTTGGCAGATCAGGGTTTTCCCGTGGTTCTGGTTGAAAAAGAAGAGAAACTGGGGGGAATGGCCAATCGTTTAATAGCGACAATAGAGGGCCAGGACATCGGAACTTACCTGGAAGGACTGATTCAAAAGGTGACATCCCATTCCAACATCCAGGTTTTGACCCGTTCTCTTATTGTCGGATTTTCCGGGTTCAAGGGAAATTTCACCACTGAAGTTCTGGTGGGACCGGGTATGTACGAAAGAAAGATCAACCATGGTGTCGTTGTCCTGGCCACCGGTGCAACGGAATACCGTCCCAAAGAATTCCTTTATGGGGTAAATGAAAAAGTGATGACCCAGGTTGAGCTGGCCCGGCATTTAAACGAAAAAGGGGCACAAGAGTTGAATCAAGTGGTCATGATCCAGTGCATCGGATCCCGAAACCAAGATAATCCCAATTGCTCAAGGATTTGCTGCCAGAGCGCCGTCAAGAACGCCCTTCACATTAAAAAGCTTAATCCGGATGCTGAAATTTATATCCTTTACAGGGATATCAGGACATACGGAATGTTGGAAGAGTACTATACTGAAGCCAGAAAACAGGGCGTACTGTTTTTCCGGTACGATCCTGAAGATCCTCCCACGGTGGAATCGTCCGATGAGGGAGTGATGGTAACTTTTAATGACCCCCTTTTGGGACGGAAGCTAAGGGTTAGTGCCGATCTTCTGGCACTGAGTGCAGGGATGGTGGCTGAGGATACCGAAGAGCTCGCATCCATTGTAAAACTGGCCAGAACAGCAGAAGGTCATTTCATGGAGGCGCATGTTAAATTAAGGCCGGTGGACATGGCAACAGAGGGTATCTTCGTCTGCGGAACCGCCCATAGTCCCAAGCTGTTGCATGAATCGATTTCCCAGGCCTTTGCTGCGGCTTCCAGAGCCACGACATTTTTGTCCCAGCCACACTTAACCTTATCGGCGGTAACGGCCCAGGTGGAAGCAGACCTTTGTGCGTCATGTCTGATTTGCGTCAGGTCATGTCCGTATCAGGTGCCGAGAATCAACGAAGACGGGGTTAGTGAGATCGATATGGCTTTATGCCACGGCTGCGGTATCTGTGCAGCGGAATGTCCTGCCAAAGCCATTGAACTCAATTGGTATGAAGATGTCCAGATTATAAGCAAGGTGGATGCATTGCTCGAAGGAGTTATGTAGAGAGGAGGTATTATGAAGGAAGATTTTGAACCGATCATTATCGCATTTTGTTGCAGCTATTGAGGATACACTGCTGCGGACCTGGCAGGTTCCATGAGATTGCAGTATCCGACGGATATTAAAATCATTCTCGTTCCGTGTACCGGAAAGCTGGATGTCCTTCATATTCTCCATGCCTTTGAAAAAGGAGCGGACGGCGTCTATGCGGTGGGATGTATGGAAGGAGATTGTCACTATAACAGCGGCAACTTCAGGGCTCGAAAACGTGTGGAACAGGCACAACACATTCTGGATGCCATCGGAGTCGGAGGAGAGCGTGCACAGATGTATAACCTTTCATCCAGTGAAGGACCGCGTTTTGCCCAGATTGCTGTTGAAATGGACGAAAGAATTCGAAAATTGGGCCCCAATCCCATTAAACTGGCCAAAAATAAGGCCGCATAAATCCATGTAAACTTTTCAGTCTCTAATGAAAGAGAGGTCTTATGATTGTTGCTGACAAAAAACCCATTGAAGAGATTATAGAAGAAATCAAAGAACATGAGAAAATCCTTATCCTCGGTTGTAATGAGTGTGTGACGGTTTGTGAGGCAGGAGGAAAGAAAGAAGTCGGTGTTCTGGCTTCAGCCCTCAGGATGTATTTTTTAAACCAGGGACGTGAGGTCAAAATCGATGAAGTGACGCTGGAACGACAGTGCGACCATGAATACCTCGAGGAAATTCGCGATGTGATGGATCAGTATGACGCTGTAGTTTCCATTGCGTGCGGAGTGGGCGTTCAGTTTATGGCGGAAAAATACCATGATACACCCATCTATCCCGGGGTGAATACCTGCTTTATGGGGGTCACTGAAAAACGCGGGCTATGGACGGAAAGGTGTCAGGGTTGCGGTGATTGTATGCTGGCGCGTACCGGAGGAATCTGTCCGGTTTCCCGCTGTGCAAAACGGATTTTTAACGGTCCATGCGGTGGTTCCGTTAAGGGAAGTTGCGAAATTAACAAGGAGATCGACTGTGCCTGGCAGTTGATTGTTGACCGCCTCAAGGCGCTGAACAGGCTGGATGATTATGAAGAACTTAGTCCTATCAAAGACTGGTCCACCGACAGGGCCGGAGGACCCAGAAAAGTTGTCAGGGAGGATGTACAGGAATGAAAGAAAAGACACCAAGCAAACTGGAAAAAATTCTGGCCGCCGGCCACATGGCTGTTACATCCGAATGTGGTCCCCCACGGGGGAGTGATCCTGAAGTAATCGTTGAAAAAGCCAACCTGATTAAGGATCATGTGGATGCCATAAATATTACCGACAACCAGACATCCGTCACCCGAATGTGCAGTCTGGCGGCTTGTATTCGTTTGAAACTCATGGGACTCGAACCGGTGCTGCAAATGGTGACCAGGGATCGAAACCGGATTGCCTTGCAGAGTGATATCCTCGGAGCGGCATCGTTTGACATCTATAACATACTCTGTCTTTCCGGTGACCATCAAAGTTTTGGCGACTGTCCTACCGGTCAGAATGTTCACGATATTGACTCCATGCAGTTGATTCAAACCGTCAGACATATGCGGGATGAGGGTAAATTTCTGGGAGGAGACGACATTAAGCGTCCACCTCAGATGTTCGTGGGTGCTGCAGCAAATCCGTTTGCCGATCCATTTGAAATTCGGGTTCCTCGACTGGCGAAAAAAATTGCTGCCGGTGTCGAGTTTATTCAAACCCAGTGTATATACGACATCGACAAGTTCGAACTTTGGATGAAAATGGCAGGGGACCGGGGTCTTCTTGAAAAAGTGGCTATACTGGCGGGAGTAACCCCTTTTAAATCCGTCGGAATGGCGCGATATATGAAGAATAGAGTGCCGGGCATCGAAATCCCGGACGAGATGGTGAAACGGATGGCCGATACCCCAAAAGAAAAACAACCTGAAGAGGGTGTCAAGATCTGTATCGAATCCATTGAGCGCCTAAAAGAAATAAAAGGGGTACGCGGTTTTCATGTTATGGCCATTGAGTGGGAAGACATGGTACCCGAGATTGTAGAAAAATCCGGTTTGTATCCCAGACCGAGTGTTGAGTAGTTCTAAACTGTTGGACTTTAGGAAAAGGTCCATGATTCAAAAATCAAGATAATTAAGTCTACAGGGTCATTGGGTCAATGTCCGAACACTCCGGTAAAACAGTCCTGCTGGCGTAGGAGTTTCACAGGACATACAGATGACCAAAATAAAGGAGGTTTATTATGACTGAAAAAAGGAGAATTTTAGTTGTCGACGATGAACCTGATTTCTGTTCCATCGTGCAAGGGCAGTTGGAAAAGGAAGGTTTTGAAGTTGATGTTGCTTATAACGGTGTTGAAGGATTGGAGAAAGTTCATGCAAATCCACCGGACGCTATTGTTTTAGATGTGATGATGCCTGAAATGGACGGGTACGAGGTATGTAAGAAACTGAAAGCCGATGATAAATGTGTCGATATTCCCGTTATTCTGTTAACCGCTGTAGCATCCCATGTGACGTCAACCCGATATACCCATCGGGATGGAATGGCGACCGAAGCGGATGACTATATCGCCAAACCGGCATCAGCCGAGCAAATTTCAGAAAGTATCAAACAGCTTCTTGGCTAACCGGACAGCAAAGGCTGTTCCGTATGTGTGACGACAATCTTCGACGGATAGGAGGGGATAATGTCATCTCAGATTATTGAGATTAAAGGGAAGAATAAAAGCACGTTCAAAGAACACGTCATGGGGCTGTTGCCCGAAGGCGGAAACTTGAATCTTTGTCTAACCTGTGGAATTTGTTCTGCCGGCTGTCCGGCAACGGGTTTAGAAGATATGGATCCCAGAAAATTTCTTCGTTTGGCATCTTTGGGTCTCGACGATGAAATTTTGAATTCCAAGTGGGCATGGATGTGTACCATGTGTACCCGCTGCACATATGCCTGCCCCATGAAAATCGACATTCCTGCGTTGGTCTTTAACGTACGCAGTAACTGGCCAAAGGAAGACCAACCCAAGGGCATTCGGGGGTCGTGCGAGATGGCGCTTAAGAACGACACGTGCAGTGCCATGGGCGCTACAGAAGAAGACTGGCGTTTTGTGGTAGAAGATGTCCTTGAAGAAGTCCGGGAAACACAACCGGGTTTCAAAGACCTTCAAGCCCCTATGGATAAGGAGGGTGCCTATTTCTTTCTTAACCAGAATTCCCGAGAACCGGTAACCGAACCCGATGAAATGGTGCCGCTGTGGAAAATTTTGAATCTGGTAGGAGCCGACTGGACTTACGGATCCAAGGGATGGGCAGCTGAAAACTACTGTCTCTTCTGTGCAGACCTGGAGAACTGGGAAAAAATTATACGGGTCAAGGCCAAAGCAGTGGATGACCTCAAGTGCAAGGTCTGGCTCAATACGGAATGAGGGCACGAACTTTTTGCAGTCCGGGTCGGACTGCAAAGATTCAACATTGAGCACAACTTTGAGTGCAAAAGCATCATTCAATACTATGCCCAGTGGATTCGGGAAGGAAAGTTGAAAGTGAATTCCGACTGGAACAAGGATCTGAAGATAAAGTTCACAGTACAGGATCCATGCCAGTTGGTACGAAAGAGCTTCGGTGATCCGGTGGCGGAAGACATGCGCTTTGTTGTGAAATCGGTGGTGGGTGAAGAAAATTTTATTGATATGAATCCCAACAGGTCGAACAATTACTGTTGCGGCGGCGGCGGCGGTTTCCTGCAATCCGGACTCCCTGATGCCCGGCGATATTACGGCAAACGAAAATTTGACCAGATCATGGAAACCGGGGCTGATTACTGCCTGACACCTTGCCATAACTGCCACGCACAAATTCACGATTTGAACGAACATTATGGAGGGAAATACCACACGACGCATTTATGGACCATTATATGCCTGTCTCTGGGGATTCTCGGTGAAAATGAGCGTGAGTATCTCGGGTCGGATTTGTCCGAGTTTGGATTATAAAAAGACTTTTCGTTATTAAACCAGACCTCGCTTGTTTTTACAAATACGTCTACAAAAAACCTGCCCCAGGAGATGGTGCAGGTTTTTTGTCTCCCAAGAACCAATAGAAATAAATTTTGATTTCCCGTTTTATTTTCAGTGAAAACGGGATCTCCGCTACGCTATGACCGGCGTGTTCCTTTATGGAGATTCGTTCGGTCTTAAGGTGATGATTTTCAAATGCAAGTATACTGCATATTAGGTGACGAACGGGTCATGCGTTCAAAATCGCCGATTATATTTTCCACGGTGCTGAAACGGATCGGATTAAATGGGGCATATGTGCCTTTTAAAGTAGATCCCGGCCAGATTGGCTCAGCATTGCAAAGTATCAGGGTTTTGAATATCGCCGGGGCGAGTATCACCATACCATTTAAAGAGAAAGTTATACCGCATTTGGATGTGCTTTCAGAAGGAGCAAATATTATCGGTGCCATCAACACCATCGTTCGTAACGGCAATACGCTTAAAGGATACAATACCAATGCCATTGGTTTCATGGACGCCCTGAGTGAATCGGGATTTGATGTTGAGGGGAAATCAGCCCTGGTTTTCGGAACCGGCGGTGCTGCCAAAGCTATTGTGTTTATTTTAAACTGGTTGAGAACAACCTCTATTTTCGTTGCAGGCCGTAACGAAAATAAAACCTCTGAGATTGTTCATCGTTTTGGGGGAGAATCCATACGCCTTGATGAACTTGAGAATCGAACCTTGTCCGTTAACATCGTGGTCAACGCTACTTCTGTTTCAAACTCGGATGAGTCTCCGGAGATGAAGGTATTACTTGATAAAATCAGCATAAAAGATTGCGAGATGGTGGTAGATCTCAATTATGGACGCAGTGAAAATTTCTGGGAGGATTTGGCCCGCCGCATTGGTGCACGGTTCATGGATGGTCTCCCTTCCCTTGCATATCAGTGCAGACGCACTTTAGCGCTTTGGACGGGCATCCAGGTGCCGCCCGAGGAATTTATAAAAGCTCTTGATGAAAAGCTATAAGTACATGTATTCGTAAATACGGTAACGTATTTATATCGGATTAATGAATTGGATCACGAAGATTTAAATTTCGACGGGAAGTAAAACAGTGAACACACTCCCCTTTCCGGGTTCGCTTTCTACATCGATGAATCCGCCCATGGAATCCAGAAGCCCTTTGACGATGGGTAGCCCAAGACCGGTTCCGGTGATATATCTGGTTTTATCGTCTTTTACCCTGTAAAACCTATCAAAGATCTTATTCAAATATTTGTCGGCGATACCAAATCCATTGTCTTTAACCCTTACGCGAGCGTTGATTCCGGCCATATCAACCGTTACGATAATTTCTCCACCCTCTTGTGTATAATTGATGGCATTGGCAATAAGATTTCCAAAAATACTTTCAAGTGCAATGGGATCTGCGATAAGTTCAGGGAGTTTATCTTGTGGTAGTAGAAGGGTGATAGACTGGTTCTTTTTTTGAGCCGAAGTTCTTAGAAATTCGATGATGTTCTTCAGAATCTCTTCAAGTCGAATGGATTGAGGTTCATGACAAATAATTCCTTCTTCAATACGTGAAAGATCAAGCAGATCTCCAATCAGGGAAATCAATCCCTTTGTTTTTTCCCTGGCACGGTCGAGAATATAGTGATCTTGCGCAAAATCTTCTCCCACCATGTCTTTGATGACAAGGGCGAGTTGTTCATGAATGGTGGACAAGGGCGATCGCAATTCGTGTGAAACCTTTGCAACGAATTCTGATTTCAGGTTGTCCAATAGTTTCATGGCGCTGATGTCCACAATATTGAGCACTGCTCCAAGGCATTCCTTCTTTTCTCCCAAAACCGGCTGTCCTCTGGCCATAAAATATTTCTCACCAGGGAGAGAAAACTCGTAATTCGGAATGTCGTCAAAATCCACATGTTTCCCCTGAGATATCTCAAGGACCAGGCGACAAAGGTTTTCATCGGGCAGATAGTCCTCTATCCGGTTGTCGGCTTTCAGGTTGTTGTCAAGACCAAGAAGCTGTCTAAAAGCGGGATTCATCAACATCACCCGGCCTTTGGGATCGGTTACCACAACACCGCTGGGGAATGATTCAATAATGGTACGGATTCGGCTTTTTTCCGTGTCCAGATCAGACAGCGTCCTGTTTCTCTCCTGCTCAAGTCTTTTTGCCTCTTGTATAAAATTAATTTTCTCCCAGGCCCTATTAACAACGATTCGAAGCTGATCCGGTTCAAAAGGCTTGGGAATGAAATCATAAGCCCCTTGTTTCATGGCTTCAATGGCTGTTTCAACTGTGGCATATCCAGTAATCACAATAACTTGAATTTCCGTGCTCCGTTCCCGGATTTTCGCTAATACTTCCATTCCGTCCATACCCGGCATCTTTAAGTCGAGCAGCACAATGTCGATGCTGTTTTTATTTAGAATATCAAGTGCTTCGTCTCCACGAGACGCCTTTTGGACCTGATAGCCAATTCGAGAAAGGATCCGTTCAGAAGCGTCACGAATGTCCTGCTCATCATCAACAACCAGTAACGTTGCGTCCGGTTTAATCTCCACTTGCATCTCCTCTATTTTCTTGAGTGCCGATGGGAAGTATAATCGAAAAGGTTGTTCCTTTTTCTGGCCTGCTTTCAGCACGGATTTGTCCTTCATGATTTTCCACGATTCGGTAGGCCAGACTCAGCCCCAGACCGGTTCCTTTGCCTTCCTCTTTGGTGGTAAAAAACGGTTCGAAAATATGGGGAAGATTTTCTTCGGATATCCCCGGTCCTGTATCGGTGATTTCAATGCAGACCTGATCTTCGTCCTGTAATAGGAGACTTTTTACCGTCAAAATCCCCTTTCCCTCCATGGCCTGGGCTGCATTAAGAATGATGTTCATAAACAAATGATACAGTTGCTGGATATCTACAAGCACTAAAGGGAGTGATGCATTCAGGTCCTTTACGATACTGATGTTGTGGAACAGGGTCTGGCTTTCGAGCAAAAAAAGAGTGCGGGTGAGTGCCTTGTTGATGTCATGGGGACGCATCAGGTGGCGTGTCTGCCGGGTAAACTCAAGAAGCTCCTTTACTGTGTCGCGGCATCTCTTTGCATCTCTCAATATACGGTGTAAATCTTCTTTGGCACCTTCCTCGAGATCATATTCTTCCAGAAGGAGTTTGGCAAACAATATGATCCCTCCGAGGGGGTTGTTGAGTTGATGCGCAACTCCTGCGGCCAGTTTCCCCAGAGATGACATTTTTTCCGCTTGCAAGAGCTGAAGCTGGGTTTTTTCAAGTTCTTGTTTCATCTGGAGTTCTTCTCGAAGATCATGAAAAAAGCCGATGGTTGCGATCTCTTTCTCGTTCTCATAAATAATGGAAGCATTCAGCATGATGGGAATAATTTTACCATATTTACTGATAACGTCTACCTTATACGATTTAAGTTTTCCTTTGCCGGCGTAGTCATCACTTCTGAGGTTTCTCATCACCTCATACGCATTATTATCAGGATAAATATTTCGAACATTGAGATGATTCAGCGCTTCATCCACCGAATAGCCAAAGACCTTGGTGGCGGCATCGTTAAAGATAAGAATCTTGCCTTTTTTATCCGCTGAAATCACACCATCCACAGCGCTTGAAATGAGATTTCGTAAAAAAGCATTGGAACGCTGAAGTTTTTCTTCAAGACCGCCCCGGGTGGGAAGGTCAAAATCCATGCTGACATAACCTTCGATTTCATTCCCGGAATAGATGGGGTATGCATAAAAACACGGCATTTCATTAAGGTCAAACGTGTTTTCTGGTTTGGGCATTAATATGGGCTTGCGCTTTTCAATAGACTCTCTAACGGCACAATTTTCACAAGGGGCCAATCGACCATAAAACACGTGATGACAGTGTTTACCGATGGTTTCAGAATCATCGAGTCCATTCAGCCGGCAATTGGTAGCAAGGATTTTAAATTCAGGTGAAACCACAATGAACCTTCTTTTAAAAGCGCCAATCGCTTTCAGCAAATATTCTTTTTCAGTCTCTTTGCCCATAATACGCCCGATAGTGATGCACAAATCCAAAGAGGATTCGTTTCTAAACAGATTCAGATATTTTAGAGGTTGTTCAGATTAATCAATCAAATCGACATGTTGAGTTTCTTTCAATATACCCGCAATCAATCATAACATCTTTCAGAAGTCAACCGCTGTTTTTTCGAATTTTCTCACTGCCGGCTTTTAAAAGCTATTAACGAAAACTTGACAAGATTTTAGATTATTTTACACTGAGATTGCGGCGATTCAGAATAGCCATACCCGGACAACTTTGTCACCATGTAGTAGTTTTGTCAATAAAAAGATGTTTAAAAATATATGCCAACGCCTTGAGATCAATTGGTAATCTTTGTCCAAAAATTCGATTTTTTATACATGGTTTGGAACAAATAATCACGGTTGACGGCCCGGTTTTTGGTAAGTATCATGTTGCCTGTCATA
>Ga0210086_1000934_pt1 | contig 15706 bp, 16 predicted proteins | sample China_Galinas_PW_3_FD_184867 | JGI IMG/M metagenome (GOLD analysis project Ga0210086, IMG submission 184867) | Wetland microbial communities from San Francisco Bay, California, USA, that impact long-term carbon sequestration - China_Galinas_PWB_D2... | ecosystem: Environmental > Aquatic > Marine... | reverse complement strand
AAAAGATGCATAAACCTCAGACCGGTGGCTAACGGGGTGCCGCGCCAGGACGGCTTTACTCTACTTGAGACCATGATCGCGCTGAGCATCGTCAGCATCCTGGCGGTGGTAGCCGTGCCGGCATATCTAGACTATATGGTGCGCGCCAGGATCAGCGAAGGTTTCAGCCTGATAGGACCGGTCAAGGGCATGGTGGTTGAATATTATGACATCAACGGGGCGTGGCCGAATTCAAATCCGGCGGCCGCGGTGGCCCCCCCGGCCAGCTTTAAGACGGAGTATGTCGATAGCATCACCATCACAGGAACCGCAGCCGGCGGCGCAACCATCACTATCACTTATAGCATCCCGGCCCTGGGTGCCAATAACACCATCATCTTCACGCCCAGCGATGTCGGTGGCAGCAGGATAGAGTGGTCGTGCAGGGACGGCACGGTGATCAACAAATTCCGCCCCCCTGCCTGCAGGATCTAGTTGCCGTATTTCTCTCTTAACTTGTCAGTGGATTCCTAGACTGCGGTCACGGTGAAACCGCCGGGACAAGTCACGCCCGTGCCACCCAGGCCGCAATAACCATCGGGATTCTTGGCGAGGTACTGCTGGTGATAGGCCTCCGCATAGTAAAACTCGGGGGCGGGGATGATCTCGGTGGTAACGGCGCCATATCCGGCAGCCTCCAGAGAGCGCTGATAGGCCTGCTTGGCGCTGAGTGCCAGCGCCTGCTGCGCGTCCGTATAGGTGTAGATCCCGGAACGATACTGGGTACCGACATCGTTACCTTGACGCATGCCCTGCGTCGGATCATGCGCCTCCCAAAATACCTTCAGCAACCGCTCGTAACGACAAACGGCGGGGTCGTAAACCACCCGCACCACCTCATTGTGTCCGGTCATGCCGCTGCACACTTCCTGGTAGGTGGGGTTGGGAGTGTATCCACCGGCATAGCCTACCGCGGTGGAAAAGACGCCCGGCACTGACCAAAAACAGCGCTCCGCACCCCAAAAACAACCCAGGCCGAACATCGCCGTTTCCATCTCCGCCGGGAACGGCGGTTCAAGGGCATGACCGTTAACAAAGTGCCGCGACGCTACCTGCATCTTTTCAGCGCGTCCCGGCAAGGCCTCCGCCGCACTCGGCAGCCGGATGATTTTGTACCGTTCAAACATGGCGTTTTCCTCAAAATTTATCTGCAGCCCGCGCAGATCGGCCATCGGCGGCGCGCACAGCACCTCGAACTGTATCCTAAAACTGCCAGCGGTTCGGCTTAGTATATTTTCATTGCCCGAGCCTGTCTGCCGCGGGAAAATAGGGATTGCGATGGGTGATGCAATGATAGAGCAGCTTATAGGCCAGCGGCCTGCAGGTAGGGGAAGAATTCAACCGGGAGAAAACAAGGCGGGCACCCGCAGCCGGGTGCCCGCCGTATGCGAGATGCGATTAACCTGCGGCGAAGATCAAAAAAACGGACATTGCCGCCAGGCCCACACCCAGGACGGTGCTGACAGCGGCGGCAACCGGCAAGCAGGCGACACCCGCGATCATGGACGCAATCGCCATCGGAATGTTCTTCTGTTTCGTAGTCATATTTTCCCCTCGCTGAGTTGATCCAATCAGTGTTACGACCTATGCACTATTTTTATTAAGGCTCAAGCGGCTGAGGACAAGGAATATACAGCATTCCAAGCAGTTATTGCTCTTTGACCCATCCGCTCGACAAGCAGAAGCGTAAGCCAAAACCAGAGGTAAATGCAACTCAGCCGCGACGTCCGGGCACCGCACATAGCGGCACTTTTGACTAAGGGCTTAAAGCCCCGAGCCTAAGCCACTCTCACCCATAAAAAATTATCTATATTCGCCAATGACGCGAGGTGACAGACATTACATGACTGGCTATAGTGATCGTCCGCCACCGGAGTGCAATGGCGTATAAATTTCCGGGTTATTCCCATACACCACAAGGTAAGGAGACACGCAATGAACGGCAAACAACTGTTGGCACCGCTTCTATTGGGATTGATGCTTGTATGCAGCCCCGCCGTCATGGCCGGCCCTGCCATCCAGGAAATGGCTGGAATTATGATGGAGCTCCATCATTACCCCAGTGATTCGGAAAAGGCCACCTTACAAAAGATCATCGATGACAGCGCTTCAACCCAGGACGAACGCACCATCGCCACCGCACTGATGCATATGCATCACACCGTTACCGACGACGACAAGGCCAAACTCATGGACATCGCCAACAATGACATGGCCCCCGCCGCCGACCGCACCATGGCGAAGATCCTCGCCCACATGAAGCACAAGGCCAGCGCCGACGACAAGGCGGAATTGGAGAAGCTGAAGTAAGGACCCGACAGATCTGTTCCCACTAAGAAGGCCGGGCCCTAAACCCGTCGCGGTTTAGGGCCCGGCCTTCGGCTTTGGAGCCGGGGGTTCACAGCCGCTTGCGGATGCGCTCGTAGCCCCGCGCGATCTCCTCCGCCAGCAGCTTTACCGCCTCAAACACGTCCCGCGAGGCAGCTTGCGTCTCCGCGCCCACCAGCTTGGCCTTGGCGCGCAGCTGTTCCAGTTTTATCTCCAGCTCATCCCATTCCTGTTGCGCTTCAGTCTTACCCAGATGCAATTGCACCTTGATGGCGTCACGCTGTTGTTTCAGGCCTTCTATCAAGGCTTCTATGTCATGCAGCGACTCCGTCATGGCATCCTCCTTTACATGTTTCCCACCGCCAACTTCATCGACCTAAACCCGGGCGACGTCAACATTCCGGCCCAACCAGGCATAGCGCCGCTCCGCTCTCACATGCCACAAACCGGCCCTGCTTTCATGATACGCCGAATTTATACGGAGAAGCGCCCCATAAGCCCTCGAAAACGCGGCGTGCTGATCATGGTGTCTGTTCCCCCGCTCTGGCCGCGGACGCCAATACCTCCTCCTCTGTGAGGTCCTGCGGCGTAGCATTCATTCTTTCCCAAATATTCTCCGCAAAGCCGACGCCCACTTCATCGTAATAGTAATAGGCCACGTCAGCACCGGCATCGATAATTGACTTTACTTCTTCGGGGAACAGCACGGTGGCGCAGATCAGATCCTTATAACCCGCCAGGCGCAATTGCCGCGCCGCGATGGTGTTGGCCTCGTGATCCGGAATGGCCAACATGATGGCGCGCACTCCGCTCAGGTCGATGTTTTGCCACAAGCCGGGATCTTCGGCGTCTGCATACAGCACCCGCCGCCCCTTGCGTTTGTGTTCCTCCACTTTACCCGGATCCGAATCCAGGCCCACTACCCGCTGCTTGCGTTGGGTAAAGAAGCGATAGGCGCCCGCCCCGACGCGACCCATGCCGATGATCAAGACGTTGGCATAACCCACATGCAGCGGCTTGTCGTCCGGGTGACGCCGCGGCGATTCGAAAGGCACTAAGCGGCGTTCCAGTATGCGGAACAAACCATGCGCATAGCGATTGAGCGGTGCCGCTATGGCGAAAGACAGGGCCACCGCCACCGCCAGCATCACCAGCCAGTCGGGACCGAACAAACCGTTTTTGACCGCAAGATTCGCAACGATGAGGCCGAATTCACTGTAGGTAGCGAGACTGAGCGCCGCGAGAAACGCGGTGCGTGCGCGCAGGCGGAACAACACCAGCACAAAGAAAAACAACACAGCCTTCACCGGCAGCAACAAGGCCAGCAGTATCGCCCAACCCAAGGTATCCAGGGACGGCAGGCCGGACATGCCGATCTGCAGGAAGAAGCCGATAAGAAACACTTCCTTCAGGCCCCATAAGGCATTGGACAATTCCATGGCGCGGCGATGCGTGGCGATCACGGCCCCCATCACCAGGGCACCCAATTCCGGACTGAGCCCCACAGACTCGAAGCCCGCGCCGCCCACCGCCAAGGCTAACACCAGACCGTACAGCAGCAACAATTCACCGTGCCCGCACCATTCGAGGATGATCAGGAAGGGTTTACGCAACAAGGGCAGCGCCAATACCAGCAGGGCCCACGGCGAAGGGACGTGCCCCCCGGCGCCGGCGAGTACCGCGACCGCCACGATGTCCTGCACCACCAGCACGCCGATGGCCACCCGCCCGTGAAAAGCGCGCAGTTCCTTTTTCTCTTCCAGCACCTTGGCGGCCACCACGGTGCTGGAAAACGACACCGCCAGGGTAATCAATGCCGCCGTTTTCACATCCAGGCCCAAGGTCCAATGCAGCACCGGTCCGATGAGCAAGGCGATCAATACCATGTGCAACAAAGTGCCCCCCCATACCTCGGGGCGTACCAGGCTCTTCCAGCGCAATTTTAAACCGACGCTGAACAACAGCAGCAATACCCCGGCATGGGCCAGACGGGCCAACATCTCGCCCCCCGCGAAACCGAAGGCGCTGAGCGCGAAGCCGGCCAGCAGATAACCGACCAAGGGCGGCAATCCCAAGGGACGCATCAGGAAACCGAGAACAAAGGCCAAAGATATCCAGACCGCTTCCATGTCTTGTATCACTTATAATTCGTTTGAGGAAACTCTGCTCATCGGCTCGATTACAACACCGTAGTCTGTACTACGTCATTGCGTACGGCGACGGCACATCTTAATTCACGACCGCTCATCGTACCGGCACTAACCCCGCACCATACATCGGCCGCCCGTAATTTTAATATTAGGGAAGCTCTGATAAATTTGTCATTTCGGGCGGCGGCGAGAGATCTTCTGCCGGGGGTCTATATAAATAATCAGCGAGATAGCCGGATTTCCACCCACGGGGCATAAACCCCTTCGCTAGAAATGACAAATCCGAATTAATCAGCGCTTCCCCAGCAAAGCCCTAGCTTACCCTGCCGGCCTCTGTCTTTATATCGGCAAACATGTTAAAAATGCCCTTTTATATGGAGAGTCTCATGCGACGTGCAGTTATAGCAATAGTGGGAGTGGCAAGCGCCATGGCGTGCCTGGGTTCATCCCTGGCGGTGGCGGCGGATCAGGCGGAACAAAAGACCGTCGCAGCGCTGTACCAGGAAAAGGCCAATCTCAGCGGCCATCATGTGCAGCTGCGCGGCAAGATCGTCAAGGTCAATAATGCCATCATGAACCGGAATTTCCTGCACCTGCGGGACGGCACCGGCAAGGAAGGCAGTAACGACCTGACTATTACCAGTCAAGACACCGCCGAAGTAGGCGATGAAGTCGTGGTAAGCGGCACCATCACCGTCGACAAGGATTTCGGCGCCGGCTATACCTATCCGATTTTGCTGGAACAGGCCTCGGTCTCCAAGGTCGGACACTGAACGGCACCCTCTCCGCGGGACCGCCGGCGGCGTCGGCGGTCTGCATCTCCCTCACTGACTCAACATCCAGATCCGCGAATGGGGCTGCCCCGTTCCGACGTTGACGGACTCCAACAGCGTATCGCTCTCCCCGTCCAGGATCACCACCGCCCCCGCGGCGGAGTGTGACGAGAATACCCGTTGCGTACGGCCGTTGACTGCATGAAACGCCAAGGCGCCCGATGTGCCGACCTTGAGCTCCTTGATCAATTCCAGCCGCGGCAAGGCGTTCATATCGAAGACCAGCACTACGTCGGTCTTGAGATTGCCTTGTTGTTGTGGACTGCCGGAAGCGGCCGTGGTGAGATACAGCTTGCTGCCCTCCGGATTGAAGTAGTACTTACTGAAGTAGATATCGGGCAAATCGAGGCTGGCGACCACCTTCTTTGCGACCACGTCGAACACGCTCAGCTTAGCGATCACATGTTCCTGATCCGATTTACGATCCGCGCCGCGGCCGATGAGGTAGCGGCCGTCGGGCGAGGCGAACAGGTTGCTGTGGCCCTTGAAGGGGATGCGCTCTTCGATTTCAGCGCTGCGGGGATCGATGATGGCGATGGTCCCGTAGCCGTTATTAAGGTTGTAAAGCTTCCCGCTGTGCGCAGAAAAGGCCAGGCCGTGAGGGAAGGCCTTATTCGGGACGGGCATTGCCGCGCCGCCCTCTTCCTTGTCGGGTTCGCATAGATTGATGGTATCCAGTACCTGCAGGTAAGTCTGCGCATCGTTCGGGTCATTGCCGATCACCGAGAGGGTGCCGTCCTGCAGATTACTGATGTAGGCACGCTCCGGTACCCGGGACGCGCCCGGCGTGGGATAGGTGAAGGCGGCCTGATGATGGCCGCGGCCCACGCAGATGGTCTTGAGCCATTTGGCACGCGTACTGCCGCTGTGCTCCACCACCGTTACCGAAGACCCGCGGTCGCCGCAATTGAGAGTATCGTTTCCCGTTGCCTTATCACCGTCGTTCATGAACCAGTCACGGCTGGAGCGCGGATCACTGTAGAGATGGGCGGGAAAGGCATCGGCGGGAAAGGCGTCCGCGAGCCGAATCTCTTTGCTGAGGGGATCCAGGAGCACAATCCGGTGATCCTCGGCCACGCCGATCAGAATCGGTTTGCGGGCGGCATCCGCACCGCTCTCGGCAGCGAGCGGCAAATCCGCCACCGAGATCTTCCCCGCCCTACTTTGGACCACGCTGATGGACCCGGTATGGCGGTCACTGGCGTAATAGGCCAAGGAGAAATTCATTGCTTCATCTGTCTGTCTATCCGTCATCCCGTTCACACCGTAATCGTTTCCTGGTCTAACAATATCGGCGGCCATTATAGCCGACATCCGCATCTTTGGATTATAAATCCTGACTTTAGCCGCAAAACCCGGTCGCCGTCGCGGGATACGCGCCAGGCTCAACAGCGTGCACCTCGACCCCATGTCCTGCTGAAATCCGGCCGACCGCCTATGGTGCGCGGGATAAGATTGTCCCAGTAATAAACAAGGGTATAAATCCGCCTGTCTCATCCGAGAATAAGGAGCGCTTCTCAATTTAGAATCGATCAAATAGCCCTGTATAGTGTTTCTCAAAAAAATCGAGTAGAATCGGGCTCGCTGCAGTGTAAAGTGTAGGTGGTTTAAGCTGTTATCCTTCAGAAGTTTTCCGCGAAAACTCCCGATTCACCGCGTGCAGTCTACATATTGTTAATTTTAGTTTGAGGTAAAAGTAATGGCTACAGGTACTGTTAAGTGGTTCAATGAATCCAAGGGTTTCGGCTTCATCGCGCAAGACAACGGCGGTGACGATGTGTTCGTTCATTTCCGTGCTATTTCCGGCGACGGCTTCAAGACTCTGGCCGAAGGTCAGAAGGTGACTTTTGACGTGGAAAAAGGCCCGAAGGGATTGCAAGCGGCCAATGTGGTAGTTCAGTAAACCACACCATCGCATAATCAACACAAGAACCCTGCGCTAGCGGGGTTCTTGTTATTCGCGGCCTGCGTGATGGCGGGTAAGCCATAGTGGGGTACGGGCCGGCTTTTTGCCGTATCGATTCGCGGCTTACTTCCGTGCGGGCCGTTTTTGCGCCCTCGCAAAAAATATTATGCCGAGCCGCCGCTCCTGGCCTACCCTTCACCCTATACCCTGCTCACTGCGGCGGTTTGACTACAATATCCACTCAGCCACTATCCTGAACCGCGGACATGCGGGGATTACTTCGATACATGAGACGTCGTGATCAAGCACGGACCAAGGCCGCCCCCTACATCACTCCGGAGGGCTACCACGGCCTGCAGCAGGAGCTCGAAGCGCTCTGGCATCGCCGCGCGGCGGTCACCCAGGCGCTCGCCGCAGCTGCGGCCGAGGGCGATCGTTCGGAGAACGCGGAATATATCTATCGCAAAAAGGAGCTGCGCGAAATCGATCGGCGCATTCGCTATCTGCAAAAACGCCTGCCGGATCTCACCGTGGTATACGATCCCCCCACCGACCTGCAACGCATCTATTTCGGTGCCTGGGTGCAATTGGAAGACGGGACGGGACGGCAGATACAATACCGCATCGTCGGCCCCGATGAATTCGATATCAAGCGCGCCTGCATCAGCGTGGATTCACCCTTGGCGCGGGCCTTGTTGAAAAAGACCGTAGACGAAGAGGTGACTGTCACCACCCCTAAAGGCCTACTCACCTATTATGTAGTCGGCGTCAGCTATACAGCGCCGGCCGACGAGGATAGCAGCTCCGCATAGGGGCTATTCACGCCAACCATGCCTAAGAGCCGGCCTCCTCCACCTCGAAGATCAGGCGGTCTTTTTTACCCCGCCGTCCCCAGGCGATCACGTTGCGCCCGATGATCGTCGGCCAGCGCCGCCCGCCGGCGAGACGCGGATGCCAGAAGATCGGCAGCAACCAGCCGAATTCATCCTTGCGAAAGTAGGCAGGCACCATCCCTTCCAGCAAGGCCTTGACCATGGCGCGCTGCGGGGCGTCCGCCTCGACGACCACCGAACGCTCCACAGGGGGATAGTCGTAAAAGGCGGTGACGCGATAGGTCTTCTTCGTATCGGTCTGCAGCAGGTGCGCGGCGCCGCGACTGGATACATTGCCGGCTCTGAATGGCACTACGATGCCCGGCACGATCATATTCATATATCACCTTTCTTTCCCGAACCAAACAACTGTTCAAGCTGCTCCCTGGCGATATCGGCCTCTGAGCGTGAAACAGCCTTAGCATTATTAACAATTGTCCCATCGTTGTCGGCGCCGAACAAGGCATCCAATTGTGCCCGCACCGCCGGAGATATGGTCTCGTCACGAGCCCGGTAGGCGTCGGGCTTGACCGCAAAATAGGCGCAAAAATTAGCGCGCTCTTTATCCCGCACCTGATCGGCAACGGGTTCACGGCAACTCATCGCCACCCGCGTGTCGTAAAACTCGCACATGCGACACACATGCAAATCGGCCCGGCATGCCGAGCACTCCGCCACCCGGGCCACAGGTACAGGCTGGTCCACCAGTGGCGCCCCGCATTTCCAGCATACCAGCGTAGTCGTCATCAGCCACCACCTGAAACAGGCCGTTGGCACCGGACATAGACGCCCCGACCCGCTGTTCATACCTCGCTATAGTTTACATCAAAATACCAAGTTGCCGGATAGGGGTAAGAGCCATGCAGCGGCGCGCTCCGTCCGGCCCCTTCCCGGCAGCGGGATCGGTCGCCGGCGGCAGCGAAGCGCTTGATTTGCCAAGTAAGCCATTCAAGATAGTAAAGATTGATCACCTGGGACCCGCTCTTGTACTATGGCGAAAATCCTTCACCCATACGGGGACCACGCATGACGAACACAGGCATCCGCGGCACGCTTCATCTTGCCGTCATGATAGGCGCCATGGCCATGGTCACCGGCTGCAGCTCCACCGCCACCCACTGGTCGGACGCCAAGCGGCCGCCGTCCGGCTATATGTTTTCCAACGGCATGGCACCCTCCAGCGAGGGTCCGCCACCGATCTGGTATGTGCGGCGTTTCAACCTGCCGCGGGGGCTGGGCGAGGCCATCAAGCAATACCGTGAATCCGTGTGGGAGCGCGGTCCGGGGACCTTCGCCTATTTCGTGGGCGGCAAGTTCTATGCCCAATATCAACCCTGGCAGCACTATCTGCAGATCCGCACCGATAACGAAGGCCAGGTCAACGTGAGCTGCCACTGGGACGCCAACGGCGTCTTGACCATTAGTGAAGTAGGCGGCGGTAAGGCACCGGCCGGCGCGGAAGCGACGTGCAAACAGCTCCTGAGTGAACTGGAGAGTTACGTAGCCCCCGAGTGGATGGTGGCCCATAACAAGCATTGATATCACGCGGCGCAAGCACGCCTAAGGCCTGGCCCCGATATGGATAGCATCACCCAGGCCTGATCCGCCGTTCCCTGCGCCAGCGCTACTTTTCCATGCCCGCCACCACCAGCATCCCCCGCATCACTGTCGCCGAGCTGATCGATCGCTACGCGGTCCTGCTGCTGGATGCCTACGGGGTATTGGTGCACAGCGGCGGCGCACTGCCTGGCGCCGTGGAATTCATCGAGCGGCTCAACTGCAGCGGCAAACCCTATTACATCCTGACTAACGATGTCGCCAAGCTGCCCGCCACCGCTGCCGCGCGCTACCGCAGTTTCGGACTGGATCTCAGTGCGGAACGCATCATCAGCGCCGGGACCTTGCTCAAGGATTACTTCGCCGAACAGGGCTTGCCGGGCAAACGCTGCGCGGTGCTGGGACCGCCGGACAGCCGGCATTACGTGGAAATGGCGGGCGGCAAGGTGGTTGCCGCGGATGAGGACTTCGAGGTACTGGTGATCGCCGACGAGAGCGGTTTTCCCTTCCTGGAAACCGTGGATCAGGTGCTGAGCACCTTGTTCGCCCGCGTGGACAGGCAGCAGCCCGTCGCGTTGATCCTGCCCAATCCGGATTTGATCTTTCCCACCGCCGCCGCGGGTTTCGGCCTGGCGGCGGGCAGCATCGCCCTGATCCTGGAAGCGGCCTTACAACTCCGTTATCCGCAGCGCGACGACCTGCGCTTCGTCCGCCTCGGCAAACCCCACACCAGGATCTTCGCAGCGGCACAGCAACGCTGCGGCAGCCGCGACCTGATAATGGTCGGCGATCAATTGCAGACCGACATCCGGGGTGCCAACGCCTTCGGCATCGATTCGGTCCTGATCACCGGCGGGGTAAGCGGCCCGGCAGCGCAGACTGTGCTCGCTGCCGGACCGCAACCGACCTATTGCCTGGACTCCCTGCGACCCTGAGCGACCGCTACTCAGCCGACATAGGAACGCGAACGCTGGCGACGCTGGGCCTCGGTGGAGAGCACCGGCGCGCCGCGACCCATATCGCGTTTGGGACGACGGTCATCCTGACGATCCTTGGCAAATGCACCGCGCTCGCCGCGCGCCGCGGCGGGCCGTGCCGACGACGGCTTGGCACCTGCGAATGATGATCGGCCCTTGGGCTTGCCGCGCCAAGCCGGCTTATTGCTGCGGCCGCCACGGGGCTCGGCTTGCTTCGGTTCGATACCGGCGATGCTTTCGCGTTCCAGTTTCCGGCCGGTCAAACGTTCGATACCGGCCAGCTTCGACCAGTCATCGGGACCGACCAGGGTGATCGCCACTCCATTGGCGCCGGCGCGGCCAGTACGACCGATACGGTGAATATAATCTTCGGCGACCATGGGCAGATCGAAATTGATGACGTGGCTGATGCCCTTGATGTCGAGGCCGCGGGCCGCCACATCCGTCGCCACCAGCAGCTTGACCCGGCCGTCGCGCATGCGTTCCACGGTGCGCTTGCGATCCCGCTGCCCCATATCGCCATGGAGGGCGGCACTGGCATGGCCCTGATCGGCCAGGGTCCTGGCCAGCTGGTCGGCACCGCGCTTGGTGGCGGTGAAGATCACCGCCTGGGTCAGTTCGCCGTCGGACAGATGATGGGACAGCAGACGATGCTTATGGCCGATGTTATCCGCTTGATGAATCCGCTGGCTGATGGAGGCGTGACGCTCGTGATTTGTCGCCAGCTGCACCCGCTCCGGCTTGTTCAACAATCGCTTGGCGATCGCCAGGATCTTGCCTTCCAGGGTGGCGGAGAACAGCAGGGTTTGACGGCTGGCCGGTGTCGCCGCGGCGATGATATTGATGGCGTCGATGAAGCCCATGTCCAACATGCGATCGGCCTCGTCCAGCACCAGCATTTCCAGGCGGGCGAAATCCACACGGCCCCGTTCCATATGATCCATCAGGCGCCCGGGGGTCGCCACCAGCAGATCCAAAGGCTGCTGCAGCAGGCGCATCTGCGGCGGATAAGGCATGCCGCCCACCACGCTGCCGGTGGTAATCCTGCTGTGGCGGCTGAACTGGCGAATATTGTCGTTGACCTGCATGGCCAACTCCCGGGTGGGGGTCAACACCAACACCCGCGGGCCGTTGCCGCGCACCGCCGACGGGGTGGTCAGGCGCTCCAGGGCCGGCAATACGAAGGCGGCGGTCTTACCCGTGCCCGTCTGGGCCGAGGCCATCAGATCGCGGCCCGCCATGACCAGAGGAATGGCCTGGCGTTGAATGGCGGTGGGCTCGCTGTAACCCGCGGCTTCGATGGACTTCAATAGATTGGAATTCAGGTTTAATTCTTTAAATGACACAATAATACCCCGGCCGCCGCGTACGGCAGACATTAAGTTTGGATAAATACGAACGTCAGCGAAATTGCGTGCTAGGCCATCACATCGCCTGGTTCAGTTCAGTTCAGGGCGACCGGTACTGCAAGGCCACCACACGTCCCAACCAGTAAACCAATGATGTGAAACCACAGAGGGAAGGTTAGAAACGTCTTGATCCCCACAAGGAGGAGTGCGGACTATACACAGTTGCCTGAGTAAATGCCAGGTTTTTCATACGGCCGCGGCAAATCAGGCCTTGCCGTCCGAATTCGCCCGCTTGTGTCTGGCCAGCAGGCTGCGGATGCGCGTCACCGGCACCACCAGACCGTGATCAATGCCTTCACAGCGCCCGGCCTCGGCCCGCCACATCGACCGGGAATTGACCACCTCCGGCCAAAACGGATAAGTGCGACACTGCAGCGGCCGCACGCCATAGATGCGGCAGCGCTGGTCCTTGTCGAGAAAGACGCAGCGGCCGCCGCCCTGATTGTTGATCACCAATTCGTCCTGCGGGGTACGGCGCAAATAGCGGCGCTTGAACCAGCGCAGCGTCACCCCCAGATGGCGGCGTATCGCCTCGGACTCCCGCTCGGTGAGAAACACGTAATAATCGGGATCGCCGCTGCAGCATTGCCCGCAACCGGTACAGTGAAAGCGCAAGGGTGTTCGTTCGAAATAATCCATCGTCTCTTCTCCGGTGCGTGAACGCCGCCAAGTTGCGGCACTGCAGGCGGTGCGGTCATCATCATATCGACCCCATGGCGGGCGACGTAGACATCATCGTCGCATTCGGCGCTGCACCAAGTGGGCGATGCGCTCCTGCAGCGTCCCCATGTCCGTGAGTGACGGATCGAATAAAGACCGCATATCAATTCATTTCCGGGTCTTGACCCTGGATGCCATAGCATGACAGGGAAGCCGCCCCAGCAGCAATTTTTTTGCATCCGAATCATGATATTGCGTAATAACGGCCTGTACGCCGTGTATGCTCGCCCGCCCCGCGGCGAACGACGGCACCGAGCCGATCAATAAAATGGCGGAAGGTGTCGATTACTTAGATCAGCAAGATGCTTTCCGCCCGAACCTGGCCCGAGCTTATACCAAGGACTCAGTCATGACAGGAACACCGGTGATGTTCGATCACGAAGACCAACTCAATCCGCTCGACCGAAATATTGGACTGACGAAGAAGCTGGAATATATTCACAGCACCCTTAAAGAACGCTTTCCGTTCATTTCACGCATCGCAGCCGCGATCTACGATCCCGAGACCGATCTCTTAAAGACCTTTGTACACAGCAGCGGCGGCGATCAACCCCTGCCCCATTATCAGGCCAAGCTCAGCGAGTCGCAGTCGCTGCGCGAGATCCTCGAGAAAGGGCGTCCGCGGGTGGTGAACGACCTGGGGATCTTTGCCCCCGCCGAAAAGGAGCACACTAAACGCATCTCCGAACAGGGTTACCACGCCAGTTACACCATGCCCATGTACAGTTCCGGCAATTTCCTGGGCTTTCTGTTTTTCAATTCCTACGCGGGCGCACCGTTCAGCGAGGAGACCTTGCGGCAGATCGACCCTTTCGGTCATCTCATCTCATTGACCATCCTCCATGAATTGTCGTCTCTGCAAACCTTGTTGGCCACCGTCAAGACCGCCCGCGACATGGCCCATGTCCGGGATAACGAGACCGGCACCCACCTGGATCGCATGTCGCGCTATGCGCGCCTGATCGCCAACAAACTCGCCGACAGATATCAACTCAGCGATGAATACATCGAGAACATCTTTGTCTTCGCGCCCCTGCACGACATCGGCAAAATCGGCATACCCGATGATATTCTCCTCAAGCGCGGCAAGCTTTCGGAGCAGGAACGCGAACTCATGAAATCCCATACCTTGAAGGGGCGTGAACTCATCGACCGTATGCTGGGCAATTTCAAACTCGACGGTCTGCAGCATATCGACATATTGCGCAATATCGCGGAACTCCATCATGAATCCCTGGACGGGTCAGGCTATCCCTACGGCCGCCAGGGCGAGGGCATTCCTCTGGAATCGCGGATAGTCGCGGTAGCCGATATTTTTGATGCCCTGACCAGCCGCCGCCCATATAAGCCGGCCTGGACCAATGAGGAGGCCTTCGCCTTCCTGAACAATTTCGCCGGCGCCAAGCTGGACCCGGATTGCGTGCAGGCCCTGGCGGAATGTCATACCGAGATAGAGGATATCCAGCAGCAATTCAGAGAAGACCCGGTGGGTTGAGACGGCCGCCTCAGAGAGGCGTGCCGGTCTTCGTCGTCAGCACCTATTCAATGCACCGCATCAATCAGCCAAGGCCTTTTTGAGCGGATCCAGATATTGCTCATAGCGTTTCCAACGCTGCACCGATTTGCGATACATGGGTTGGCGGACCTGATTGTAACTGGCGGTGGTCGCCGCCCGCCCGCTCTTATAGAATTTCAGGCATTGCTCATCCCACGGCATTCCGCAGAACGCCAACATCTGGCGGGTAATCGTCTCCTGGTCGGCGACCAGAGTTTCATAGCTCACCTCCAGCATGGCGATATCCAGAGTCTCCCGCCAATGCGCCATGAGCCGTTGGTACTGTTTGTAATACTTTCCCAGGTTCGCCAGATCGGTGCTGAAGGCCAGGTTCGTATCCTGAAAACGGAAATTCTGGAAATAACACGACAAACAGGTATCGAGCGGATCGCGCAGACTGTGAATGACCTTTGCGCCGGGGAACAGCAACTCGATCAAACCGAGAAATTGGAAGTTTTGCGGCATCTTGTCGGTAACGAAGTCCGCACCGCCCGACAAGGTCTTGACCCGCTGCACATAGTGGCGCGCGAGTTCGGTACAGCTTTGCTCGTTGAGGAAAACCACGCCCTGCGGGTATCCCTGAATCGCACCGCGGGGACCGGGCAGGCGGCTGGCCAGGTTGCCGATATCCGACAATTCTCCGCAACCGAAGACTTGCGGATGGCTGTCGAGGATTTGCTCTATGAGGGTGGTGCCGGAACGCGGCATACCGACGATAAAGATCAGTTGATCGGCCCTGTCGGTGGCGCGCGGCGCACGGCGCATGAAATCCGCACTAAAGGTTTCCATGATGGCATCCACATGAGCGGCGTAGGCTTGGTTGTCAAAGGCACTGCGCGTCATGCCGTTGCCCAGTCGGGCATGGTGAAAGGCGCGACCATAGTCACCGGCGGCATCGAGCAATCTGGCCAGCTCGAAATGCAGCGGAATCAGGATATCCGTATTGCCGGCCAGGTCATGGCGCCCCAGCTGATTCTCCAGCAGTTCGATCGCCTGCGCGCGTCGATCCAGGCGCTGGCTGACCGCAGCCAATACCATCGCGACATCCGGTGTCGCCTGGCCCGCATCCAGCAGCGGTTTGATCCGGGCATAGGCCGCCTCATAATCACCCTGCTTTTCGTACACGCCGGCCTCGCCCGCAATCAACCGGGCATTATCCGGTTCGATCTGTTGCGCCTGGCGAAATGCCTCCAGCGCCTCCGTGAATTTTCCCTGGCTGAGGTAGATGGTGGCGATGTTGTAATAGGCCTCGCTATGCGGGGTCATCCGCAGCATCTGCCGGTAAACCGCAATGGCCTCATCATTCTTGGCCTGCAGTTCCAGGGAACGGCCCAGATTGTAATAGGCACTGGCCAGCCGC
>Ga0210086_1000930_pt1 | contig 15751 bp, 15 predicted proteins | sample China_Galinas_PW_3_FD_184867 | JGI IMG/M metagenome (GOLD analysis project Ga0210086, IMG submission 184867) | Wetland microbial communities from San Francisco Bay, California, USA, that impact long-term carbon sequestration - China_Galinas_PWB_D2... | ecosystem: Environmental > Aquatic > Marine... | reverse complement strand
GACGGCCGGTTTGAAGCGACCGCCGGTTCTGTCCCGAAGCGAGGTCGTCGTCAGTTTGCCGCGACCGCCGGTTTGTCGTCGACGATGACGGTGACGTCGCCGGCTTTGGCGGGTGGCGCGACGACATCGTCGTCCTTGACCCGCGCTGCCGCCGGATCCGGCTCCTCGGTAACGGCTTCCGCCGGGGGCGCCGTGACGACGACATCGTCGTCCTTGACCCGCACATCGCCAGTCACCGAACCGGTCTCCACCGCGTCCGGTCCGACATCGGCGGGAGCCAGAACCACGACTTGATCGTCCTTGGTCATCGGCGCTTCGTTTTCGGCAACGGCTGGCGCCGGCTCCTCCTTCGGCGGCGGGGGCGGCGGGTTGGCCAGCGCGTAGAGCTGCGCCTTGGATTCCTTGCCGGTGAGCACCACCACCCGGGTTCCGACCTTGACCTTGTTGTAAAGGTCGATGACGTCGTCGTTGGTCAGCCGGATGCAGCCTGACGAAACAGCGTGACCAATCGTCCAGGGCTCGTTCGAGCCGTGGATTCGGTACATGGTACCGCCGATATAGAGCGCCCGTGCGCCGAGCGGGTTCTTGGGCCCTCCCGGCATGTGGTCGGGGAGGATTCGTCCCCTGGCCTTCTCGCGCTGGACCATCTCCTGAGGAGGAGTCCAGTCCGGCCACTCGGCCTTGCGGGAGATGCGGTCGGCGCCCGACCACTGGAAGCCCTCGCGACCGACACCCACCCCGTATTTCAGCGCCTTGCCGCCTCCGAGAACATAGTAGAGCCGGCGCTCGGCGGTGTTGATGATAATCGTGTTCGCGTGGAATGGCCCGCTGTAGTCGATCGTCTGGCGCCTGATCGGCGAAAAGTTCTTTGGCAGCACGCGCCGCGAGTCGGTATCGTATTTGAGCCACTTGCCGGACGCCTGGTCCCAATAGGCACGCACATCGGCACTCGCGGGTGTGCCCGCAAGCGCCGCGACGGCGAGTCCGGTGGCAAGAAGGATGGTCTTCCGCATCTAGGTCTGCCCCTGATCATACCGCACGCGCATTATCGCACGATGTCACTCGTGTTTGCCGAATTCGTCGGCAATCAGCAAGTGTCTGCCGACAAAGCGCATTGGTGAACCGCCGATTTTTGGCGGGTGTTGTCGCCGTGCAACGACACCTGATTCGCCTTAATCGAGCCTTACCCCGCCGTGGCTGCGGTCGCCGGCCTCGAGGCAAAGGTCCAGGATGCGCTGGATCTTCATGGCGCGACGGAAGGCGGGATCGGCGTTCACCCCGGTCTGAACGGCATTGACGAACCGCTGGTAGACGGAAGGCACGGGAGCGCATTGCACCTCGCGCCAGGTCTGGGTGTCGATGTCGGTGCCGGTGCATTTCCCCAGCCATGACTTGCGGCCGTCGGAGGTCATCTGCAGCGCGCCATGGCTGCCGAAGAGATCGAGCCGCAGCGTATTGGCGTAGCCGGTTGCCCAGCGCGAGGCGTGGAGGACGCCGAGCGCGCCGTTGGTCAGCTCGACGCTCATCGCGAACGAGTCGTTGGCGTCGAGCACGTAGCCGTTGATGCTGTCGCCGTCCACCTTGTGAAACGTCTTGGCGCGGCTCTCCATCCATATGATGTCGTTGGCGGCGGCGTAGGTGGCGAAGTCGATGATATGGATTCCGAGGTCGCCGACCACGCCGTGGCTCCCGTGGCCGGTGGACAGGCGCCACAGCCAGCGATCCTCGCTCCGCCAGTCGCCCCAGTAATGGGAAACCAGCCAGCTTTGCAGATAGGACGCCTCGAAATGGCGGATCTCCCCGATCTCGCCGCTGAGCACGATCTGCCGCGCCTTGTCGAGGGCCGGGGAGGCGCGGTAGGTGAGGTTGACCATGTTGATGACGCCGCGCCGCTCGGCCGCCTCCGTCATCTCGAGGGCGAGGGGATAGGTGGTCGCCAGCGGTTTCTCGCAAAGGACGTGCTTGCCGGCCTCGATCAGCCTCATGGTGAGGGGGTGATGAAAGACGTCCGGCGTCACATTGGTCGCCGCGTCGAAGCCGTTCCACCGAATTGCGTCGTCGAGATCGGTGAACTTCTGGGGGATGTCATGTTCTTCGCAGAACGCGTTGAGGCGGTCCTCGTGCGGCTCCACCGCCGCCACGATTTCAATGCCCTCCAGCACCCTGAAGGCGAGGGCGTGCTGCCGGGCCATGCTGCCCGTGCCGATGATCAGAAGGCGAATCATGGCGCCTCCTAGCGGAAGCCGATTTCGCCCGGTTCGTGGAGAGTCGGGCCGCGCTCGACGATCGGCTCGAGTGCTTCGTTGACCGGACGGTTCGGCGCATCCGTGATGCCGGTGAGCGCCGGAGCAGGGTTTGCCGCCCATTTGACGGCGTTGCGCAGCACCGCCTGGACGTTCTCGTCGTGATAGATCGGATAGACCTCGTGACCGGGCGAGAAATAGAAGATGCGGCCGGCGCCGCGCTGGAAGGTCAGCCCTGAGCGGAACACCTCGCCGCCGTCGTACCAGCTGATGAAGACGGTCTCCATCGGCTCCGGCACGGCGAAGGGCTCGCCGTACATCTCGGTCTGGGGAATGACGAAATGGGGATCGAGCCCCTGGGCGATCGGGTGGCCCCGGTTGATCACCCAGACACGCTCCTTTTCGCCGGCCTCGCGCCAGGTCAGCGAGCAGGGCGTTCCCATCAGCTTCTTGAAGATCTTGGAGAAATGCCCCGAATGAAGGACGAGCAGGCCCATGCCCTGCCACACGCGTTCGGCAACACGCTCGACGATCTCGTCCGAGACGCCGCCGTGGTTCCGGTGGCCCCACCAGGTAAGTACGTCGGTCTCGGCCAGCCTGTCCCGCGGCAGCCCGTGCTCGGGTTGTTCCATCGTAGCCGTTGTCGCCTCGATCGCGGGATCGGCGTTCAGTGCCTCGGCGATCGTTCCGTGCATACCATTCGGATAGATGCCGCGGACCACGTCGTTCTCGCGGTCGTGAATGTTCTCGCCCCAGACCACCACGTGGATAGCCATACGCCACTCTCCCTGGGATTCCCGCCTTGGTCGGCTTCCCTTCGCAAATGCACAGCCCAATAGCTAGCCGGTTTTTTCAGCAGCGAAGCTTCCCGTCCGGCGCAAATTATCGCACGCTGGCCCGGTGTCACGCAGTTCAGAAAGGCTCCCCATGGGGTATCGAGGCGGTCTGGTGCTTTTGCTCGGTTCGCTGCTCCTGGCCGGCTGGATCGGTCCGGTCTCCGCCGGGATGGTCTATTCGACCGATTACCGCGAGCATCGCGTGCTCGGCACGACGCCGCGCCAGGTCTGGCAGTATATGAACGCCCACCCGATCATCGATCCGGATGACGGTCCCGCCTACGCCAATCTGACCCACGATCACGATCTGGCAGTGAAGGTCGCGACACGTGACGGCGCCTGCCGCGTCACCGACCTGACCTTCCGCTGGCACTTCGTCCTGACCCTGCCCAGGGCAGCCGACTATGGCGCCATGAGCGCCGCCACAAGATCGATGTGGAACGCCTTCGTCGCCGGCCTGAAGCGGCACGAGGAGAGCCATCGCGCGATCTTCGTCGGGTGCGGCGCCGACTTCGTCCCGGCGGCAACCCGGTTGACCGGCCCGGCCGGCTGTTTCGGCATGCAGCGCAAGGTTCAGCGGTTCATCGACCAGCGGTATGAAGCATGCATGGCAAAACAGAAGGCATTCGAGAGACAGGACCGGTCACGCATTCTCAGTCTGGCCTTCATCCGCGCGGCCACAGGCAAGTGATGCACGGGACGTGATGCGAGAGATTCTGGACTATTGCGACGATATCCCGATCGAGCGGTTCGAGGCGGGCGAGGTTCTCCTCGAGGAGGGGAAGTGGTCGGGCCGCTTGTTCATCCTCGAGGTCGGCGAGATCGAGGTGAGCCGGGGTGACACCCAGGTCGCCGTCGTCGACGACCCGGGAGCGATATTTGGCGAAATGTCGGTGCTGCTCGACCTGCCGCATACCGCGACGGTCCGCGCCCTTTCACCGGTGGCTGTCCGTGCGCCGGAGGACGCCGCCGCCTTCATGAAGCGCCATCCCGAGATCGCCTTCTTCCTGGCCCGGCTTCTCGCCCAGCGTTTGAATGCGGCGACCACCTATCTCGTCGACCTGAAGCGCCAGTTCGAAGGGCACGGCGACCACTTCGGCATGGTCGGCGAGGTGCTCGACGCGCTCATCAACCAGCCGGGCGGGGATTTCACGCCGGGGTCGGACCGGGAACCGGACTCACGGATCTGAGCCATTCGGGAAGCGCCCGCAGCGGCTCGATCGGCCGGCTGAGCGGCTCGTCGAGGCGGACCGCCTGGCAGCCGGCAGCCGAGAACCACACGGCGGTCTGCTCGTCCGTGTCGAGGACGATATGGGCCGGCGGCGCGCCGAACTGGTGGCCGGCATTGAAGACCCAGGTGTCGCCGATGCGGTCCGCCCACGAGCCGTCCTTGATGAAGGGCGACTGGTGGACGTGGCCGGAAAGCACGATGTCCGGCTGGAACTCGGCGATCCATTTCTCCAGTGCAGCGTCGCCGAAGGAGCGGCTGCCACCCCAACTGGTCGGGCTCTTCTCCGGCGGGGCGTGATAGACCCAGATCCACCGCTCGCCGCGACGCGCCGCATCGGCCTTCAGTTGCTCGCCGATCGCCGTCTGCTCGGCCGGCCCGTCCCACCAGGCGCAGATGGTGAACAGGGTGTCGTCGAGGGTGAGGGACTGGCCGTCGGAGGGGACGCCGATCCGGCGGAGATCACGCATCCACCGCGCCACCTTCTCGCCCGCCTGGTTTTGCGAATCGAGATCGTGGTTGCCCGAGCAGGTGAGAATCGGCACCCGCTCCTTGAGGCGGTCGAGATACTTGCGGACGACGACCACCTGCGCGCGGAAGTCGACCATCGAGGAGAGGTCGAGATGGTCCCCGGCGATGACGACGATGTCGAATTCCTCGGCGACGCTGGTCAGCCAGTCGTATTGGGGCAGCGAATAGTGCAGGTCGGCGATGGCGAGCAGCCGCATGCGGGCCTCCGACGGTTGCGCGGGTGGTCGAGACTATGCGGTCACGCGGGCGCTGTCAGCCCGGGCAATTGCAACCGCTCACCAACGCAGCGACGCCCCACGCTGGCGCCGCTGACTGGGCCTCGGGATGCAGGGGTTGAATTCACCCGTGCTTGATGAAGCTTCCGTCGCGCAACTCGCGCACCGCCTGTTGCAGTTCGGCCTGGGTGTTCATCACGATCGGACCGTACCAGGCGACCGGCTCCGCGATCGGCTTGCCCGAGATGAGCAGGAAGCGGATGCCCTCGTCGCCCGCCTGCACCGTCACCTCGTCGCCCGAGTCGAACAGAACCAGCGACCGGTTGCCCACCGTCTCGCGCACGAGCAGCTCGTCTCCCTTGGCGTCGCTCTTCTCGGTGAGCACCCCGAACGGCTGGGAGGCATCGCGGAAGGTGCCGGATCCCTCGAACACATAGGCAAAGGCGTGACGGGTCGTCTCGACCGGCAGGATCTTCTTCCTGCCCGGCGGGACGTAAATGTCGAGATAGCGCGGATCGGCGGCCACCCCCTCGACCGGGCCCGTCTTGCCCCAGAAGTCGCCGCACACGACGCGCACGCGGGTGCCGTCGTCGTCGACGATCTCGGGAATCTCGACCGCCGGGATGTCCTGGTAGCGCGGGTCGGTCATCTTGTGGGAGGAGGGGAGGTTGGCCCACAGCTGGAAGCCGTGCATGCGGCCGCGGCTGTCGCCCTGGGGCATCTCCTGGTGGAGGATGCCGCTGCCGGCCGTCATCCACTGCACGTCGCCCGCACCGAGGGTGCCCCGGTTGCCGAGGCTGTCGCCGTGGTCGACCGTGCCGGAAAGCACATAGGTGATCGTCTCGATGCCGCGGTGGGGATGCCACGGGAAGCCGGCGAGATAGTCCTCCGGCCGATCGTTGCGGAAATCGTCGAACAGCAGAAACGGGTCGAACTCGGTGGTCTTGCCGAAGCCGAAGGCGCGGTGGAGCTTGACGCCGGCGCCTTCGATGTGCGGTTCGGCCTGGCTGGTGCTGCGGACGGGGCGGAGGGACATGATCGGCGCTCCTGGGGTTGTTTTTCGGACTTATTAGTTCGAGAGGTGCGCGAGAAATTCAAGGCATGCATGGCTGTGTCCCGGCCGGCGCGCGACGTGATCGACCGTATGGAGCCCTCGTCACCATGACGGCTCTCCGACGAGGGAGACATTCGACCTCGCATCCGATAGGGGATGCCGCCATGACTGTCGAAGGCTACAGCTCCGGCGGCGCCAAGCGATGACATCCCTCCTTGCCCGGTTGGGCGAACGACGCGTTCGCATACTGTTCAGGTGGAGCCTCTGGCTGAAAGCCTTGCTCAGCCTGTCGGAGATTCTTGGCGGGCTCGCGCTCGAATTCGTCGGCAACACGACGATCGTCGGCCTCGCCCGGGCCCTGACGAGAAATGAGTTGCTCGAAGATCCCCACGACTGGATCGCCAATTTCCTGCTCGACCAGGCCCACCGTTTCTCCGTCGACCAGCAGTCCTTCGCCGCGTTTTTCCTGCTCAGCCACGGCGCCGTGAAGCTGGTCCTGGTGGCCGGCGTGCTGGCGGGAATCGGCTGGGCCTATCCCGCCTTCATGATCGCCCTCGTGCTGCTGATCGGCTACCAGGGCTACCGGCTTGTTTTTCTCGGCTTCTCGCTGTGGCTGTCCTGGCTGACGATCCTCGACATCGTCATCCTCATCCTCACATGGCACGAGTATCGGCTGCACCGGGCGGCGGCGGAGGCCGCGTCGTCCGGGGTCTGAATCCGGCTCGCCGAAGGGAACAGCCGATGAACGGCGTCCACGGACTGTCCACGGGCGCTACTGCCCCGCTGAGCCGGCCGGGTCGCCAGCGGCTGCCGGGCAGGGCGGGGAGCCTTGCTGGCCAAGAATGTCTGATTTCTGCGGGTTTGGATGGTGCGCGGTACTGGGATTGAACCAGTGACCCCTCCCGTGTGAAGGGAGTTCCGCCATCCAGGATAGGCTGAAAACAGCCATTTTCAGCGTGGAAATCGACGAAAGGTTCGCGAAGGGTTTAGGTATTTCTGTCGGGAAACTGTCGGGGTTGGGCGCGCGCCGCTGGGTGTGATGTCGCCTTACCCGCCTCCGAGGTCGAAACGGCTTGCGCCCCGATTCTGGGCTTGTGGTACGATCAACCATTGCTGCTCATTGAGAGGTTCCCCTTGGCCGCCGGTTCCCGGCAGCCAAGCTTGCTCGTGCCAGTCCCTCCCGCTCGCGCCAGTCCCTCCCGGCTGAGGAATGGCGCCGGGCCAGAGTCGGGTACGGCCCATGTCGAGACATCGATCCGTCGCCTGCTCATGGGGCTTTTGGGGCAATTGTCTCGTAGTGAGTACGGCTTCGTCGGAGGCTGCTCTACGCCACCCCCGGTCCGGATTGAATTGACTGTCTATACGGCGGAAGATGCAGGAGGCTCCGGGGGGAAAGCCCATGCAAACGCTAGACCTCGAAACCGCAGCCAGACTCTCGGCGTTTGCCGGAGCGCTGGTCGCCGTGGCCGAGCAATACCCGAAGTCGCCTGCCAGTACCTCCATCGAACCGATGTCGGTGCGCCACTTTGCCGAGTCGTTCGCAACCGCCGGCCCGGGCAGCGCTCGCTTCCAGCTTTTTCGCGACGTTACCGGAACGGTGGCAAGAGAAGGGTATGTCTGGACCGTCACCAATGAACGGCTTGCCGTCGCGAGCGTCAAAGATGCCTTCGCGACCTTGGCTCGGCTCCTCTCCACGCTCGATCCGGACCCCCGGTCCCTGGCGGAGACCAATGCCGATCCTTGGCGCATCGCCGGGGTTGTCGTGGAATGCGCCCGTTCGCAATATCCTGCCGACTTCGCCGAGGTCCCGGCCGACGGGCGGAGCGCTGGCCGACAACTGCCTCAAGGCGTCACCAACACCATCGTCTTGCGGGTTGCGGTAGTGCGGACGGTGGAAGCGGTGCTGGCGCACCCCGCAGCAGGGATCGTCACCGGGGCCGGGCCGGCCCCGGCCGAACGGTCCAGCGGAGAAAGTGATGAGCCGTTCGAGGGGCTCGCAGCGCCTTCGGATGAGGCGTTCGAAGAAGACGCCACGACTATCCCAAACAGGCCGATGCGTCCGCCGGGCGTAGGAACAGGACGGCGCGGCGAACGACGTTCAACACCGATCATCTCGCATGAGGCCAGCTCGCCTGCGTCACGTGGTGCAGCAGCGCCTGCTGTGATGCCGATGGCAGCGCTCGCTGAGCTTCGGGCAACCTCACGAGTGCAGCCGGCCGGCCTGCTATACGCTGTTCAACATACGCAGGATCAGTGGCAGGCGCTCGGCTCAATCACACCACATCGCCGGGAAGGCAGTATTCCATCTTCAACCCTGCCATCGCCCAACGCGATTCCCGGAATCCCGAAGCACCGCAGGGCCGTGTGGATCTGGTGGACGTTGGGACTGATCGCTATCGGCGGTGCCCCCGCCACAACGACCGCTCGGTCCGGACGACCAGCCGGAAATTATCGATGTCAGTGCGTTCGCCGCGTCGGAAACGCCGGCCGGCAGCCAATCGCTGGTGCAGGTATTCCTACACTCCGCCGACGAGGCTGACGTCGCGAGAGCCCTCGCCAGCGAAAGCGATCCCGACGCGCACCGCACGGGAACGACAACGCTGGCGACCGAAATCCGGCGAGGCCAGCGAATTTCCGTTGTGCTCGATGCCGGATCGTTGCCGGTGGACGAACCAGTCCAGCACCTGATCTGGCGTGGAACGCCTTCCGCCTGTCAGTTTTTCGTGGAGGTGCCGGCCGAGGCGGAAGTCGGGCTCTACCCGGTCAGGGCCATCGTCACGGTCGACACGATCCCGGTCGGTTCGGTCCGCTTCCGCTTGCGGGTCGTTCCCCGCAACGAGAAGCGGGGAGGCGTGGAACTGCACGGCGAAGCGGCGCGGCGATACCGCAGGGCTTTCCTCTCCTATTCCAGCCAGGATCGGGCTGAGGTCCTCAAGCGTGCGCAGGCCCTGAAAGCAGCGGGGATCGGCTTCTTCCAGGATCTGCTCAACCTCGAACCGGGCGAGCGATGGGAGCGCCGCCTTTTCCGCGAGATCGACAGCTGCGACCTGTTTCTGCTCTTCTGGTCGTCCAGCGCAGCGAGATCAGAATGGGTGACGCAGGAAACAGAGTACGCGCTGAATTGTCGGGATCGATCAGCGGAGGAGAAGCCGGAGATCACCCCGATCCTCCTTGAGGGACCGCCGATTCCGACACCACCAGAATCGCTCAAAGACATCCATTTCAACGATCCGATCGTCTATGTGATCTCGGCGATCGGCGCAGAACGGCCAAGCCGGTCGCCGACGGTGCCCTAACCTGACAGCGGCGATTAGGCCCGCCGCAGCGCCACCACCTTCGGCGATCCTTCCGAAACCAGCCCGTGAGGTGCTCGCCCCACCTGGCAAGAGCTTCGCACTTTTCGGCGGGGTGCAGGTACCATTCTGGACACCGACGACATCATACCCACGCCTCCTGAATGAGGTGCCTACCCGCCTGACCGGCTCCCATCGCGGCGCTGATTTGCGTTACGTTTCCGTCGGGGTGCTTCCTGTGGATCAGCCGAAATCGACCGTAAGCCATTGAAGGACAATGGTGGGCGGTACTGGGATTGAACCAGTGACCCCTCCCGTGTGAAGGGAGTGCTCTCCCGCTGAGCTAACCGCCCGGTCCGCGCGTTTATGGCGAGCGCCACCTGCCGGTGTCAAGATCAGGTCCGGCGCGGGCTTCCTGCCCCCTCCAGCAAGCCAACCGCCGCATCGAAAAGGTCGTCGAACCGGTCGATGACGACGTCGGCTCCAAGGTCGCGTACGGGAAGGGGGCTGTAGCCGAAGCCGACGGCGACCACCGGCACGCCGGCCGCCCGTGCCGCTCGCACATCGACGTCGGAATCGCCCACCATCACCGACGATCGGGGGTGGCCGCCGGCCGCCGCGATCGTCTCGCTGAGGTGTCGCGGATCGGGCTTGCGATAGGCAAAGGTGTCCTGGCCGGCGATGACCGCGAAGCGGTCGGCGAGCGCCAGCTGTTCCAGGAGCGACCGTGACAGGCGCTCGAACTTGTTGGTGCAGACGGCCAGCTGCCAGCCGGCGTCGCGGAACCGGTCGAGGGTTTCGACGGCGCCGGGAAACGGCCGGCTCGAGTCGGCGAGATGGTCTTCATAGTGATCGATGAACCGCGCGGTGAGCGCATCGAGCCAGCTGTCCTCGGGCTCGCTGCCGTTGGAGCGGAGAGCGGTCGCCAGCATGGCGCGGGCGCCATGGCCGATCATGTTTGCAGCCGTCGCCTTGGCGACCGGAGGCAGCCCCTCGGCAGCGAGCACGGCGTTGAGCGTTGCGATGAGGTCGCCTGCCGTGTCGATGAGCGTGCCGTCGAGATCGAGGACGAGAAGCGGTGGGTTGTTCATCGGGTCGTGCCTTGATCGCGGTGCGGCTTCGCGAGCCGCCCGTTGTGAGGGGCGGGCGCTGCTTGCGGCTTGGCTTACCTCATTGCACATCGCCTGCGCTGCCATGGCGAAGGAAGGCGGTAAGTGCTAACAAGCCTCGCCGTCAGGGTAGATAGGCAATTAGCGGCCTGAACGCGATGGCTTTGCCGGGAAAGCGGGCAGGCAAGGGTCATCGGTCCAAAAGGGGTCAAGCTGGACGGGAATGATGATGGACAAGGTCGAGGGGAACGACGACGAGCGCCGTCGGGCGGCGGAAGCTGCCCTCGACGAGGTGCGCGCGGGCATGAAGCTCGGCCTCGGCAGCGGCCGCACCGCCGCCCATTTCGTCAAGGCGCTTGGGGAGAAGGTCCGGGCCGGCCTGTCGGTCGTCGGCGTCCCGACCTCCGGGAAGGCGGGACAACTGGCCCAGGCGGAGGGCATTCCGCTCACCACGCTCGACGCCGAGCCGGCGCTCGACCTCACCATCGACGGAGCCGACGAGGTCGACCCCGAGCTGCGCCTGATCAAGGGCGGCGGCGGAGCGCTGCTGCGGGAGAAGATTGTTGCCACCGCTTCGGCGCGCATGGTGGTCATCGTCGACGCGGGAAAACGCGTCGACACCCTCGGCGCGTTCCCGCTGCCGATCGAGGTCGTGCCGTTCGGTCTCACCGCCACCCGGCGGGCGATCGAAGCCGCCACCGGTCGCCTCGGTCTTGCGGGGGATATTGCCCTTCGGGGCGGCGCCGACACGCCATTCGTCACCGATGGCGGCCATCATATTCTCGACGCATCCTTCGGCCGTATTCCCGATCCGGAAGCGCTCGCCGCAGCACTTGCCGCCGTTCCGGGCGTGGTGGAGCATGGCCTCTTCCTGGGCCTTGCCTCGGCCGCCATCATTGGCCTCGATAATGGCGTCGACAGGTTGTCCAGGTGAGCCCGTTCTACGAAAGCAGGAGCCGACCCATGTCCTTTATCAGACTTGCCGCCCGCGCTTGCGCCGTTGCCGTCGTCCTCGGCATGACGGTACCCGCGGGGGCACAGGAGATCACCCAGAGCCATCTCCAGGCCGCTCTCGACGCCTTGAAGGCATCGCCGGCGGCGCGCAGCTATGACGACCTCCTCCCCGCCGTTGCGGAGGCGGTCAAGAGCCAGCTCATCAATATCAGGCCCGATCTTCACAGCCAGATCAGCGATACCGTCGACAAGGTCGTGCTGACGCTCGTTCCGCGTCGGGCTGATCTCGACAACGATCTCGCTCGGGTTTGGGCGAAAGGCTTCACCGAAGATGAGCTCGTCACGATCGCTACCTTCTACAACAGCCCGGCCGGCAAGAAGTTCAACGAGATCGGTCCGAAGGTCATCGCCGACGCCTACCAGGTGGCCCAGAACTGGGCGACGCGCGTGCGTGAGGAGCTCCTCCAGAAATCCCGTGATGAACTGAACAAGGAAACCGGCGGGAACTTCTGATCGCGGCCCGCCGGCAGAACGTTTCGGGGGCGGCGATGGAGACGTATGACTTCGATCTTTTCGTCATCGGCGCCGGCTCGGCCGGCGTCCGTGCCGCGCGCGTTGCCGCCCAGCACGGGGCGCGGGTTGCCATCGCCGAGGGCGACAAGGTCGGCGGCACTTGCGTGCTGCGCGGCTGCGTGCCGAAGAAGCTGTTCGTCCACGCCGCTCATTTCGCCGACGAGCTCGAGGATTCGGTGGGCTTTGGCTGGACGACCAAGGGCGTCAGCTTCGATTGGCCCACGCTGCGCGACAACGTGACCGCCGATACCGACTGGCTGAGCGGGGTGTATATACGCAACCTCGAGAAGACTGGCGCCGAGTTGATCCGTGCCCGGGCGGTGATCGAGGGTGCCCACCGGGTCCGTCTTCTCGGTGAGGATCGGTCGGTCACCACTCGCTACATCCTCATAGCCACCGGCGGCCGTCCCGACGTGGACCGCACGATCGCCGGCGTCGAGCACGCGATCGTATCCGACGACGTCTTTCGCCTCGGGCGGTTGCCCCGGCAGATCGTCGTTGTGGGGGGCGGCTACGTCGCGCTTGAATTCGCCGGCGTTTTCAATGCCTTTGGTGTCGAGACCACAATCGTCCATCGTGGCGCCGACCTTTTGCGCGGCTTCGATGCCGATATCCGCAAATCTGTCCATGCGGCTCTCCAGCATCGCGGTGTCGATGTGATGTGCGGCGAGACGATCGCGCGCGTTGACAAAGGCGCGCGGGGGCTTGTCGTGACGACCCATGGCGGCCGGCATCTCGAGGCCGGCGAGGTTCTGCTCGCCATCGGCCGCGTCCCGAACACGGAGGGGATCGGCCTCGAAAAGGCCGGCGTCGCCCTCCGTCCCGACGGACGGATCGCGGTGGACGAATACTCCCGCACCGGCGTCGAAAACATCTACGCCGTCGGCGACGTCACCAACCGTTTCCAGCTGACCCCCGTCGCCATTCGCGAGGGGGAGGCGGTCGCCGACTCGCTTTTCGGCGGGCGGCCGACCGTGGTCGACTACACGGCCATTCCCACTGCCGTGTTCACCCAGCCGGAGGTCGGCACCGTCGGCCTGACGGAGGAGGCCGCCAAGGCCGCCCATGACGCCGTCGACATCTACAAGACAAGCTTCAAGCCGCTCCATCATCGGGTCGCCCGTCGTGACGAGCGGATGATGCTGAAACTTGTCGTCGACGCCGAGACCGACATTGTTTTGGGGTTCCATGCGGTCGGTTCCGGCGCCGCCGAGATGGCCCAGCTGGTGGCCGTTGCGATCAGGGCGGGCGCGACCAAGGCCGACTTCGATGCCACCGTGGCGCTCCACCCGACCCAAAGCGAAGAGATCGTCACCATGCGGGTGCCGGTCGAACGCTACCGCGCCCGGACGCTACTTCCCGAGCCCGCGCCAGCCAAGTAATCTCGGGCGTTCCGGCTGGTCCGCCATTGGGTGGTCGCTGGCCTTCCTAAGCTGTGGCAAAGCCCGTCCCCCGCGTGTATAACCCGCGCCGCGACGGGGCCACGACCGGACACAAGCCGGTCGCGCGACGCCGTTGATCGGGAGTAACAGTGATGAAGAAGGCGTGGACCCCTGACGGCTGGCGGGCGAAGCCGATCGCTCAGGTGCCGGTCTACGACGATCCGGCAGCCCTCGCCGCGGTCGAGGAGCGGATTGCGACCTATCCGCCGCTCGTCTTTGCCGGCGAGGCCCGCAAGCTGAAGCAGGGCCTGGCGAGCGTCGCCGCCGGCGACGCCTTTCTTCTGCAGGGCGGCGACTGCGCCGAGAGCTTCGCCGAGCACCGCGCCGACAATATCCGCGACTTCTTCCGTGTCTTCCTGCAGATGGCGGTCGTGCTGACCTTCGCCGGCGGCATGCCGGTGGTCAAGCTCGGCCGCATTGCTGGCCAGTTCGCCAAGCCGCGCTCCTCGCCGACCGAAGAAAGCGGCGACGTGGAGCTGCCGAGCTATCGCGGCGACATCATCAACGGCATCGATTTCGATCCTGTGTCGCGCGCGCCCGACCCCAACCGCATCGAGATGGCCTACCGGCAGTCGGCGGCGACCCTCAACCTCCTGCGCGCCTTCGCGCAAGGCGGCTACGCCAACCTCGATCACGTCCACCAGTGGATGCTCGGCTTTGTCGGCGAGAGCCCGCAGGGCCATCGCTACCAGGAGATCGCCGACCGGATTACCGAGGCAATGGCCTTCATGCGCGCCTGCGGCGTCGACGCCGACACCGTCCCGCAGCTCCGCTCCACCGATTTCTTCACCAGCCACGAGGCCCTGCTCCTCGGCTACGAGCAGGCGATGACCCGCGTCGATTCGACGAGCGGCAACTGGTACGCCACCTCCGGCCACCTGGTGTGGATCGGCGACCGCACGCGACAGGCAGACCACGCCCACGTCGAATATTGCCGGGGCATCAAGAACCCGATCGGGCTGAAGTGCGGCCCGTCGCTGCCGCCGGATGGTCTGCTCGAGCTGATCGATATCCTCAACCCGGAGAACGAGCCGGGCCGGCTGACGCTGATCTGCCGCTTCGGCGCCGACAACGCTTTCGACAAGCTGCCGCCGCTGATCCGCGCTGTCGAGCGCGAGGGCCGCACGGTCGTGTGGTCATGCGATCCGATGCACGGCAACACGATCAAGTCGGGCAGCGGCTACAAGACCCGGCCGTTCGAGCTCATCCTGCGCGAAGTGGAGAACTTCTTCGCCGTTCACCGCGCCGAGGGCACGCACCCTGGCGGTATCCACGTCGAGATGACCGGCAAGAACGTCACCGAATGCACCGGAGGAGCGCGGGCGATCTCCGACGCCGACCTCAAGGACCGCTATCACACGCATTGCGATCCTCGGCTCAACGCCGACCAGTCCCTCGAGCTCGCCTTCCTCGTTGCCGAATTGCTCAAGCGGGATCGGCGCGAGCGAGCAGCCCGGCAGCCGGCGCTGGTCAGCGCCTGAACCTCCGGCAATTGCCACAATCGTCCCCGCGTGCCGTTCGCAGCCGGGGGTGCGTCGGATCGTCGCCGGACGCTTTGCCTTTCAACGACTTGCGTCTAGCGAAACCTTACCAAGGTTTAATCTGACACCCCTTGCGGTGCCAGATTTCTGACAAATTCCGGCCCAAACTTTCGCGCCAATCGAACGTTCGGACCTGACCCGCCTCCGGCGCTGTCGCGCGCCGGTCAACCCCTGTTTCTTGCCTGATGGAGGAGGTAGATGATGCGTTCCGCGTGCGGTTTTCTTGCGTCCTGCGTGTTTGTCGGCGCCCTTGCGGTAGCGACGACCGCGGGTGCCCAGGACATGACGGCGACCGCGGACCCGCCGCCGCTGACCGGCCTGTGGCTCACCACCGCCTACCCGTCGATCACCGAGCCGATTGGCAAGGACGTCAACATCCAGCTCGCGCTGGTCAACAGGAACCTGCCGCCCGAGCGGGTCGCCCTTTCGGTCGAGAACCTGCCCGACGGCTGGGACTGGCAGATCAAGGGCGGCGGCCAGCCGGTCGGCGCGGCGATCGTCGGCGACAACGACAACGTGAATCTGACCCTCGATCTCAAGCCGCCGGCCAAGGCCGAGGCGAAGAGCTACGATTTCCGGGTCGTCGGAAAATCGAGCGACCAGACCCTGGAGCTGCCGATGACCCTCACGCTGGCCGCCGCCCAGCCGGCCAGTGTCACCATCGAGCCGAAGCTGCCGGCGCTGCGCGGCACGCCGAAATCCACCTTCGACTACCAGGTGACCATCAAGAAC
>Ga0210086_1000928_pt1 | contig 15784 bp, 18 predicted proteins | sample China_Galinas_PW_3_FD_184867 | JGI IMG/M metagenome (GOLD analysis project Ga0210086, IMG submission 184867) | Wetland microbial communities from San Francisco Bay, California, USA, that impact long-term carbon sequestration - China_Galinas_PWB_D2... | ecosystem: Environmental > Aquatic > Marine... | reverse complement strand
CGCAAAAAACATTTAAACGAAAATTAAAAGAACAATTATGTTCCATTTTGGTAGAACGTCAATTCACCAAAGAGCAAATTTTAGAAACCTACTTAAATCATGTTTATTTTGGCTGTGGCATTTATGGAGTAGAAGCAGCAAGCCAACGCTTTTGGAATAAATCTGCTGCAGAGCTTACGGTAGACCAATCTGCAATGCTCGCTGCTATTGTACGTTCACCCGGTAGTTATTGCCCGTTGTTGTGTCCACTCTCCGGTCAACAACGCCGTAACATTGTATTGCATTCTATGCATAAATTGAACTTTATAGATGATGCAACATATACCTATGCATGTGCACACCCATTGGCGCTCTATGAACAAGAAAAACTTACCTATGCGCCGCATGTCAAAGAAATGTTGCGTGTATTTTTAGAAGATCTGGTTGGCAAAAAAGTATTGTATGGTGATGGGTTAATTATACAAACAACTATTAATAGTCATATGCAGCAAGCAGCAGAACATTCATTTAAAAAACAACATGCACAGATGAGTAAAACATTATCCTCGGACATAGATGGTGCATTAATAACTATTGATGTACATAGTGGTGGTATCAAAGCATTAGTTGGCGGTGCAGATTTTACGCAGTCAAAATTTAACCGTGCATTGCAAGCCCGTCGGCAAATTGGTTCTATTATCAAGCCGTTATTATTTGCAGCAGCATTGCAAGAAGGGTTATCATTTACCGATACAGAGGTAGATGAACCACTTGTATTTGAACAAGGGAACACTGTTTGGAAGCCAAACAATTGGGATCTTAAATTTAGAGGTCCCGTTACGCGTGCATATGCACTATCACACTCAAATAATATTGTGGCCATAAAAACATTACTCGAAATTGGTGCCGATAAATTAGTTGATCTTGCAAAAAAATGTCATATTAATGGGCCATTACACACATATCCATCACTCGCACTTGGTGCTATTGATGTAACGCCAGTAGAAGCGGTGGGTATATTCAATATTTTTGCCAATAATGGTATGTATGTGCAACCACATGCCGTACAATGGATTAAAAACAAATGGGGAACTAAAATTTGGAAATATGAACCGGTGTTAGAAACCGTGTTGCCTGCACATATAAGTGGCCAAGTTGCCAAAGTGTTAGAGCTCGGTTTAAAACGTATTCAAAAATATTTTAAACATGAATGGATTGATACACAAGCGATCAGTAAAACGGGTACTACTAATGAATCGCGCACCTGCTGGTTTACTGGCTCCACGCCGGAATATACCACTGCCGTTTACATAGGTTTTGATGATAACCGACCAATGGGCAAATATGTATACCCAATCCGCACGGCATTGCCGGTCTGGCTAGGTATGCAAAATAAGGTAAAAAGTAAAAATAAATTTTTTGTATATGATCCATCTTTGCAAGAAATTATTATTAATGAGCGTACCGGATTATTGGCACGCAATGAGCATGAAGATGGAGCGATAGTTATTTATGTGTAGCGCATGAGTATGTGGTTGGTGGTCATTTCTGCAATTTTATATGTTATTCCATTTATTGATCCACCTCATTTCTGGTGGTTTGTTTTTCTATTTCCGGTGCCATTATTGTATGTGGCATTGCATATACAATTAACTTTTGCAATGGGCTATTTGTGGGGGCTTGTTACTTTTGGACTACATTTAAGTGGGGTGATTGCCGGCATGGTTGGCATGGCACGAGGACCATTATTATTGAAAATTATACCAGGTATCACATTAGTATTGTATGAAGCATGTTATGGTGCTATCTGGTTTTGGTCTATGCGACGTATACAAAATCTATTACGCATCCCGCAATATTCGGTACAACTGTTGATGTTGTGGGTTGTTAGTTTGTGGGTGTATTTTTATGTGATTGATTTGTATTGTTTGTGGATCTTTGGTAGGGCAGAAGGATATATGCTGATGCATCCATTATTACCGCTCGCTATACATCCACAATTATTACGTTTGTTGCCAATTATTGGCAAACAGATGTTGTCTTTGATGTTGTACAGTGTTGCCGGTGCATTAACATTGGTTATAATGTGGCGTACGCGTATTGCCTATATCATATTGATATGCAGTGTGTTGCCATGGATAATCAGCTATATGATGCCAGTGCAAACACCGGTGCCACCAGCATGGTTATCGCGGGTGATATCATACACAACCATATATCCAGCAGTTTCAGCTCCAATGGTGGTCGCACGTGGTGCTGCAGATGATTTTAAGCAATTGTTATATGTACGTGCAGATGCAGATATTATTGTGCTCCCGGAATCAGCATTATATGCGTATGATATATTTGCCAAAGCAGATTGTATGCATGCATGGTGTGCAGAAGCACTAGGCAGACCGGTACATATTATTGCCGGATCATTTGGGTGGAATAATGGATGTTATCATAATTGTGCCTATTTAGTGCACGATGGTACATTGCAAATGCATCATGCCAAGCGGCATGCCATGCCTCTGACCGAGCGCCTGCCTGCGTGGTTGCATCTGCCATGGTTACATAATTTATATTTTGCTACCATGCCTGCTATTGTTGCATCAGATTATGAGCGGTCGTATTTTATACTAGATGATGATGTGCGATTGGTGCCTTATATTTGCTCAGAATTATTTTTTAATGAATATCCGGATGATGCATATAGTATGTATCCCATTATTTCTTTAACTAATGATGTGTGGTGCCCGGCGCTGTATGTTAAACAGTTGTTGTATCTGGCAGCACGATTTAAAGCAATACAGTGGCAGCGGAGTATACTGTATATTTCATATGCATATGCGACATGGTTTGATTGTTGGGGTAATGAGACTATTGTGCAAGCTTATTAAATAAATTATGTGGGTTCAGTTCAATTTCTTTTTGCCGTAACACGGTACACAAATCCGGATGCATGCACGCCAAAGCATAGGCATTATCTACTTGATGTGCAGTTGTGTGTGCCTCAAGTGGAATAATAATCTGTTTTTTGCCAAAAAATAGAACTTCAAATAAGGTGCCTGCGCCGGCACGAGTTATCACCACATCAGCTGCTGCATAGCATGGTGCAAGGTCATCTCGATACTCAAATACAATGGCCGGTATGTTGTGTTGCGCATACCATGCATGCCAATCGGTTGTATCGTGCGTACCGGTTTGGTGAATAATTTGACATGTTGGTTTATTAGTAAGTATCCATTGTTGTATTACATTATTCAAAAAAATAGAACCCTGTGAGCCGCCAATTATGAATATTGTTTTTGTATCCTGTTGTAAGCCAAGGTGTGTGCGTGCGTGATGCCTTGTCATGTGCATGGCTGCAGTGGCAAAGCGTACTGGATAATCGGTGAGAGTAGCGGTAGGTAGATTTTTTTGTGCATCAGCAAAACAGATATAAGTATGGTGAGCAAAGGGTATCAATGCTTTGAGTGCTTTGCCTGGTTGCACGTTTAGCTCAAACAGTTCTATAGGAATGCGCAATATATACCCGGCAATGCAGACGGGTAGTGCAACAAGTCCACCTGTACTAATTATTTTTACCGGTCGGTGCTTTATCAGTTGGTATAAAGCCTCTATGAATGAGCGCCCCAACTGCCAGGCAATTACCGGGTAGTGATACCATGTGGTGTAACGTACGTTGCCAAGTGGTAGAATGCTATGGTGAGCTATCTGTGCGTGTTCAATTATTTTTTTATCGAGTGGTGCATTAGTAGAAAAAAATAATACCCGATGATCGGGATATTGTTGCCTCGCAATGGTCAAACAGGGGATAATGTGGCCGCCGGATTTACCGGCGGCAAAGCATATAGTCTGTATATTCATTCGTATAGTATTATCTGGGTGTTAATTTTTTTGTTAAAGATGTAATTTTTTGTTTTTCATATGGTGCATGGGTAAGTGTTTGTGCATTTTGCAGTAAACTGCGCGCGACATCGATATGATTTTGTTTATGTTCTACTTGTGCCAGATGAATTAAAATAGTAGCATCCTGTGGGTTTTCCTTATGTAACTTTGTGAGCAGTTGATGTGCATTGGTATATTGTTTCTGTTTGTACATGATCAATGCTTTGGTATCTATTATATGAGGATTATGCGGGTCTTGTGTGCATGCCGCATTAATAAGTTCTGATGCTCGTGCAATATTGTTGCCTTTAGTTGCATAATGGTGTGCTAATAGGTTAAGTAATGGTGCATGAGTTTTATCAAGTGCATAACCTTGTTCCAAAATCTGTACCATCTTGTCAAATTGTCGTTGTTCAAAATGGAGTACGCCTTGTTGAAACAATAATTTTACTTTCAATGCAGTATCATTGGTGATGGTGTATGCTTTATTTAAATAGATTAATGCTTCTGATGTGTTATGTGCGCGTGCATGTAGATCCGCAAGGTAGAGTGGCGCCCAAAGTGAAGTTGGATATTTGGTATGCAACGTTTGCAGTGTTTTAATTATTGTATTGTGTTGTGCACCTTGGCGTGCTAATAAATGGAGCGCATCAAACCACAGCTGATTATGTGGGTCTTTATCTATCCATGCTTGTATGTGTGCGGCAGCTTGGTTAAATTGTCCCATGGCCGTCAAAATTTCTATTTTAAGTAAACGTCCCTTAGTGCTATCCGGCTTTTGCATTAAACAATGATCTATATGTGCGAGTGCTTGTTTATAGCGTTTTTGTTCAAATAACGCTACGGTTTGCTCAAAACATGTTTGTTGTACAAAGGCTGTTTTTTTATTTTGTTGTTTTAACTTTTGTCTAAATGCGAGTTGTAGTAAATGATCAGAAATTTGTTTATTACTGCCACCGGTTAGTTCAAGATAGGTGGTATATCCTTGTATGGCATGTTCTACTTGGCCGAGTTGTTCTTCTAACATCGCGCGCATAAGCCAACCTTTATCAAATTGATCATATAATGCAAGGCTTTCTTTAACGCTGGCAAGTGCTTGTTGTGGGTTATTCAGCTTGAGGTAAATTTGCGCCTTCATAAAATGGAAAATAAATAAGTTTGATTTGGGTCCCACATTATTAAGAAGTGCATTAAGAATATCGAGTGCATTCTTAAGGTCTTTTTTTGCAATCGCAAAATTAACACGTGCAAAAACTACTTGTGTATTATAAGGGAATTTTTTGTACAAAGTTTCTAGTTTACTATACGCATCTGCGGAGTGGCCTGTTTTGTTGAGTGCATCAATTATCATGAGTTGTAGGGTAGGGTCTTGGTCAAACTGGGTGCCAATTTTAGGAATAAGATCGACAATTTTTTGGTATTCATCCGTATTGTACAATAAATGAATATATCCCGGGTAGCTATAGACTGAATGTGGGAGCACTTGTTGATACAACTTGTTTGCAGATTCCGTTTTGCCGCCATACTGTAAATAGTTGGCCCATAAATAATCATGTAATACGTTTTCTGCGTGTAGCCCATACATACAACATACTAAGATGAATGCAAATAATTTTTTCATGTTTGCTCCCGATAACAACGAATAAGAAATGCCTTTAATGCCGAGCGTAATTCTTGATCGTCTATTCTGTCAAGGGCTATGTTTTGTTGTGGCGTAAGTGTTATAGGTTGCTGAGGGGAGGGTGTTTTTTTATATGTTTTTTTGGTAGTTAATTTTGATGCAGATACGCTTTTAAAACGAATCTGCTTAATGTGATTATGGCCAAGCTTGGTATTTATTTTATGTAATAACATAGAAGAGAGCATATATAATTCTTGCATCCAACATGAGTCGTATACACCAAGTATAATGGTATCATCGGTTACTTTTTCGAGGGTGACGTGGCTGTTCAAATCGCCAATTATATTTGGCCAATGTTGAATAAGCTGTAATTTCCAATCACTTGTTGGAGCAATTAATGATGACAAAAAATTTTTTATGGGACGTGCCATAATCCCCTTCAGTACTTATTGCTCAATTAAAGGAGCTTGATTTGTGCGCGCATACGCTTGAATTGCTTTTATTTGTGCGGGAACTCCACCGCACTCAATACGGCGGCGTATTTCTTGTGTTTTTGATTCGTTATTGTAGCTTCGACATGCATGCCATCTGTTGAGTAAATTATGCAACACGACTTGTTGCTCTTCAGTTAAGCTGCTAATTTTTGATTGCTGTGCTTCCATTGCATTCATGTCTATGCAAGATAGTGAACTAACTGATACAAAAAATAAAAAGAGAAATGTGCGTTGCACGTGCAATCCTTTCGTATTAAAAGTAAATATATTGATAAGATGTGTCTAGTGTAACAAAAAAAGTTGCAAATAATAGTTTTTTGTTCATATATATGCCTATATATTGGAAAGAATGATGTAAAAAAGGAGTTCTATGGAAAAAGATTTTGAGCAATTACCACATACGGCGGATATCAAAATTCGTGTATATGGGAGCACGTTAGAAGAACTATTTGCAAATGCGGTTGTTGGCATGTTTCAAGTTATTCGTCCGTTGGTAGATGGTTGTACCGTAATTAATGATCGCGTAGTGTGTGAGAGTTTGCCCATCAAGCGCGCAGTTGCAGTACGGTCATTTGATCAAATATCACTCATGGTTGATTTTCTATCCGAGGCCCTCTATTTATCTGACGTTAACAATGAGGCCTATCTTGCAGCAGAAGTGCATGAGTTGAGTAATACCTTTGTGAGTGCTACATTACATGGCATAAAAGTGCGTGGTTTTGAAGTGGTAGAAATTAAAGCCGTTACCTATCATGATTTGGAAATTAAGGAAATTGATGGTACATGGCAAGCTGATATTGTGTTTGACATTTAAATATAAAAAAGGATACGTAATGGCAGATCAAATCATCAAGCGAGAAGACCTTGTACAAATAGATGAGTATACATACGAAATACCAAGCTCTTATCGCCCGGACATGCTTGTACCGGCACGTGTATTTATGAATGAACGCATGATGGATGATGTGTTGAATGATCGTGCATTGTGGCAATTAGTTAATGTAGCAACATTGCCTGGCATACAAAAATATGCATTTGCCATGCCGGATATTCATCAAGGGTATGGATTTCCTATCGGTGGTGTAGCAGCATCTGCAGTGGATGAAGGTGGCGTAATTTCTCCCGGTGGCATTGGGTATGATATTAATTGTGGTGTGCGTTTGTTAGTTGCAAACATGAATACAGAAGAAGTGCGCCCCTATTTGCAAAAATTAGCAACACGTCTGTTTCATAAAATACCTTCCGGTGTTGGCAAAGGTGGCAAGTTAGATTTTGCGCCCGATGAGTTGGACAAAATTTTGGGTTTTGGTGCTAAACGTATGGTTGAGCTTGGCTATGGTACCGAGGCTGATCTTGAATTTTGTGAAGAGCATGGATGCATGGCAGGTGCAGACCCTGATCTAATTTCTGATCGCGCAAAAAAACGAGGGAGTGATCAACTTGGTACACTCGGATCGGGCAATCATTTTTTGGAAGTGCAATATGTTGATGAAATTTTTGATGAATCAATTGCACAAGTCTATGGATTACATAAAGGTAGCGTGACTGTAATGATCCATTGTGGTTCACGTGGCTTGGGGCACCAAACATGCACCGATTATGTACGTATTATGATGGGCAAATTGCCCGAATGGGGCTATGTATTGCCAGACCGTGAATTGGTGTATGTGCCATTTAACTCAAAAGAAGGGCGTGATTATTTTGCTGCAATGGCAGCTGCAAGTAATTATGCATGGGCAAATCGGCATTTGATTGGCCACTGGGTGCGTGAAGCATGGCAAGAGATTATTGGAGAAAGTGCACAACTGAATACCATGTATGATGTATCGCATAATATTGGCAAAATTGAACAACATAATGTGAATGGCATAGAAAAAAAATTAATTATGCATCGCAAAGGTGCAACGCGTGCATTTGGCCCGGGTAGACCTGAAAACCCTGCAAAATATATGAACGTTGGCCAACCGGTACTTATTCCCGGCACCATGGGCACCGCATCATATGTGCTTGCCGGCACACAAGAGAGTATGGATGTTGCATTTGGTTCATCATGCCATGGAGCAGGCAGACGTATGTCTCGCGCACAAGCGAAAAAAAGTGTACGTGGATCACAATTGCGAGAAGAACTTGAGCAAAGTGGTATTATTATTCGTTCAGATTCAGACCCGGGGCTTGCAGAAGAAGCACCGACTGCATACAAAGATGTAGAAGATGTAGTTGATGTGGTTACCGGTGCAAAATTAGCACGTAAAGTTGCGCGCCTCAAACCGCTTGCCGTGATTAAAGGTGGCTGATAGACTAATGCGCAGTTTATAATTTTTACAACAAAAGGATTTTGTATGAAATATTTATCATTAGCTTTGTTATGTGTAATCGCAAGTAGCGTTTATGCGATGGAGCAAGATGAAAAAGAATATAAAGCACTCACGCCACGCCACTACCTTTTGAAAAAAATTGATGTAGAGTTAGAGCGCATGCAAGAAGAAATGGAAGAAGAAGATAATTCTGCCCAAGAGAGAGACTGCTATAATCCTATAGAGAGTGAAAAAATAGAAACTATGCTTAGGTTGATTGTTCAAAAAGATCAATTAGAGAATATTTTGGGTGTTGGTAAATATGCCCAGCAACAAAAGTTAGAAAAATTTTTTGGCGTGAATGAATTTAGTAACCCATCATAAATTCAAGATATTTTGAAGGAGTTTATATGAAATATCTATCATTAGTTTTGCTATGCGCGGTAGCAAGTAGTGCCTATGCAATGAAAGAAGAAAGAGTTATACTATCCAAAAATCAAGAAAAACAGAGAGAGCAAAGAAAATCCAAAAAGCATAAAAGAAGATTAACGCCACGTAGCTCTCTACTTAAAATTGTTGATGATGAAATAAAAGAGTGTCAACAGGAATTAAAAGATGCGAGTGGGACTATAATTGTATATAAAAACGAAAATGTAGATTATAAACATGTTTTGTATGTTAGGATTCTTGCATTGTTCGATGAAAAAGAAAAATTAGAAAAGCGCTTTGGTCGCGGTCAATATGCGGAGCAATAACATCAAGGTTTTTTATAAATTAAAAATGTATATGAAATATAGATACCTATTTGTGCCATGCATGAGCATGGCCTTCTCTTTATGTGCTATGGAGAGAAATAACGAAAAATTATCTCCACGCGAATATACGTTATTGGCTATAGACATTCGGCTAGAAAGCATGAAACAAAAAGCAGAGGTAGCACGACAACTTGATCAAAATGATTTGAAACGGCATCCGTGGGACCCGAGAAGTGTAGAATTAACATGGCAAGATGCTGAGAAATTTGATAAGTACATCCAGCCTATGATTAATTTGCTTTTAGCACGGGATCAGTTGGTACGTGGTAAATATACTGATAAGCAATGAAAACTGCTAAATTTAAATTTAAAAAAGATTCCTACACAAGAAGTCGCGGTACGCCTGCGATGCTCAAAATAACATGTGCGCAATGTGGTGCTTATGTGATGAGTTATCAAAAGGATGGTCTGGGGCCGCTCAAGCGATGTTACTTGGATAGGATTCATCATCCTGAATATTTAGAAAAATGCCAGCATAAGATCTTTGATAAAAAGAATTTTCCCAAACTGGAGTGTGCTTCTTGCAGTGCGCTTATTGGTACGCCCATGATATATGAAAAAGAGAATAGGCCTGCATACCACATGGTGCTTGGTGCTGTTGCTACTAAAAAAATGTATTAAATAGCTTCTACATGCACTTGCTATAAGTGGGATCAGTCAGTATTATTATTTGGTCAAAGTATATATAACATGTTTTATAGTAGGGGTTTCATGAAACTATTTCGTATCTTAGTTTTATTACTTGTTATTAATACAGCTCATATGCAGGCAATGAAGTTTGGTTCTCGTCAAGAAGAAAAAGCAATACAAGCCGTAGCAACCTGCTTAGTTTTGGCTATATATTTTCCAGGTGCAGCAAAAACCATAGCTGATACAACAGCGCGTTATGCATCAAAAACTATTGTTTCTTCAGTATCATTGGTATCTGAGTGGCTTACGCCGGCTCTCGTATTTTCAGATAGAACTGCTATCAAAAAACAGGAAGACAGGGATTTTAGGCCGGATACAGAATTATTCATATTCCCATGGGGTGGTACAAATTAAAAAAAGTTGAGTGGTAATTATGCATAATGAATCAGTTCGCCTATTTATAGCCATTCTATTACCGTCTAAAGTGCAGCAAGAAGTTGCACGCATAGAACAAGTATTACAACAAGCAGATTTTTTTGAAGGGCGATATGTTAGTCCGGATATTGCGCACATAACCATGAAGTTTATTGGCGATGTTGATGCAGAACAGATACCAGCCATTCATACAGCACTGCAATCTATTCAAGTTACACCGTGTAAAGCGCAACTTGATAAAATAGATCTCTTTGCAAAGGGCGATATCTTAAAAGTCGTCTACCTTAATGTAGTCTCACCTGAGTTGCAAGCTCTGGCAGAACAGTTTGATCTTGCTTTGCACCCATGGCTTGAAGGCCGCATATTTGTGAATCATATTACTTTGGCACGGATAAAAAGAGTTGCAGATAAACATGTATTGCGTGAGATGGTACAGCAGCTTGAGGTGAATCCAATTATCTTTATCATCAATTCTTTTGTGTTAATGCAATCGGTGCTGACTCCAGAAGGACCGGAGTATACAACATTGTTTGAATATGTGTGATTATCCATAGATCTGCAAAAATAAATTTCTCCAGAATAATTTACCACTTCCCGGCATAGGTAACTGTTGCATTGCTTGTTTTAGATGGCCAATCATAGTTTCTGCTTGGTCTTCAAGTTCGGCATTTTCTTTTGTTAGAGCTTTTTTATATTGCAGCAACCAATATTGCAATAATGATTCTACCAATGCAGCACTTTCCCATTCTCCGGGCATATTTCTAAGAAGTTGATCAAATCCGGCTGGAGAAATAAATTTCTTTGCAATAAAACAATCATACAATTCAGTAAATGGTGATGCTTCATATGATGCTTGTGTGGTACGTATAATGCAGCGAGAGCGAATCGTAGGTAGCAGAGCATTTTTAGATTCTGCGAGCAGTATAAAATGATATCCGGTAGGTGGCTCTTCTATCGGTTTGAGTAAGCGGTTTGCACATGTAGGCGTAAGTGCGTCAGCTTTTTGGATGATAAAAAAGTGGTGCGAATCATCATCAAGTGCAAATGCAATGGTAGAAAAAATGATATCAAGTTGTTCGAGTGTATATTTTTTTTCCGGGTATAACCAGGTGATTGCATGATGTTGATGTGTGGTAATTTGTGTGCAAGTTATGCATGTGCCACAGCCATTGTGAGGACACAAAATAGATTGCAAAAAAGTGTGTGTCTGCGCAACTAATGCAGCATGCGGCCCGATCCATGCATATGCCGGAGCGAGTGATGTATGGTCATATGTTGGTTGTGTTATCCGCGGAGATGATTTGATCTTATCCATTCTTCTATAGCCTGTAATGCATCATGAGTGAGTTGTTCCGGTGATTTGGTACCATCAAGTAGTATAACATCTTTGCGATTTTTGAATATTTCATCAAAGCCTTCAACTAACTTTTTGGTGAATGATACGTGTTCTTGTTCAAATGTAGTGAGTTCTTCTTTACGTGCGAGCAAACGTTCTTGTGCAATCTGCGGAGAAAGTTTCAAGTAAAATACTATATCGGACCGTATGCCCTTCATAACCCACGTATTAATGGAACGAATCATAGAAATATCCAAGCCGCGGCCATATCCTTGATAAACTAATGAAGAATCGTTTAAGCGATCGGATATAATAATAGTGTTTGCATGCAAGTGGGGCAAAATTATTTTTTGAAAATGTTCCGCACGATCAGCTGCAAACAAGAGATATTCTGCTTTGGAGCTGAGTGGAATGGTTTGTGTTTGTAAAATCTCTCGTAATTGTTTGCCAAGTGGACTGCCACCCGGTTCTTTGGTAAGAATTACGGGAAGATTTTCTTGCTTAAGTTGATCAAATATATTATGTGCGAGGGTACTTTTGCCAGATCCGTCTATTCCCTCTATAGCGATTAAAATACCACGTTTGAGCCGTTGCATGCCTTACCTTTTTACGAAAAATAGGATATGTTAATAAAAAAGGATTTCTAAAAAATTTTAGTATAGCGCAATAAAGGATACTTGTGAAAAAAGTTACTATTGAGCCCGGTTGTATTTCTTGCACGACTTGTCAGTTTACGGCACCGGAGGTGTTTGAGGTGACTGATGTGTCACGCGTGAAACCCAATGCTGATCTAGAAAAAAACTACGAAGCTATTAAGCTTGCCGTGCAGCGGTGTCCGGTTCAAGTGATTAAATTTCAAGAAAAATAGGTGATTCTATGCGCATTGCCAATTCAGTAGATGAACGTACACGGTTTGAACAATTACGTAACGCTGTCACACATGACGGCAAACTTATGTATGCAGGGACACTCTTGCAGTATGCGGCTACACAATACAAAGATGAGCCGGTATTAATCTATGAAGACCGTACGATATCATTCAAAGATCTTTATTTATATGCCTGTAATTTTAGCAAAGTTTTGCTACAACATGGGGTAAAGCCAAAAGATCGCGTTCTCATATTTATTGAAAATTCACCGGCGTTTTATGTTGCATATTATGCTGCATGGCAAATTGGTGCAGTTGTAGTGCCACTCAATATTTTTTTGAAAGAAGTTGAACTTGCGCATATTCTCACAGATGCGCAGCCATCAGTCTTGGTAATTGCATCAGACCAAAAAGAGTTGTTTGAAAAAACCGGCGTGCCTTTACCACAGATATTGACTGAACATGATATGGTACTTGGTCAGCCGACACAAGAATCATGGGCGCTTGAAAAACTAATCACATTAGACTCGCAAGACATGGCAGCATTATTGTATACCTCAGGCACAACCGGCTTGCCAAAAGGAGTAATGCTCAGTTCAAAAAATATTATGACCAGTATTTTACAAACAATGGCACGTTTGAATATAAATCATGGTGAGCGGGTATTTGGTATTTTGCCATTATTCCATGCATTTGCGCAAAATGCATGTGTATGGAGTTCTATTTTTGCCGGTGTAACTATTATTTTAGAACCAAAAATTGAACGTCGTTACATTTTACGTGGCCTTGCGCATAAACCTACTTTATTTATTGGTATTCCCGCATTGTATGGTTTATTGTGTTTGATGAAAGATGCGCCACTTGATTCAGTTAAATTATTCGCATCAGGTGCAGATGCGCTTCCTGATAAAATTCGTTCATTTTTTGCATTATTGTATCATCGTAAAATATGTAGCGGCTATGGCCTTACCGAAACATCTCCTACTATTTCAGTAGCATTAGAAGATGAAGCGATGCCAACAAGTAATGTGGGTAGACCGCTCGAAGGTATTGCATGTTCAGTCCGTGACGAGGCAGGCAAAGAAGTGCCGCATGGTCAGATTGGCCAACTGTGGGTGAAGGGTGATAATGTAATGCTTGGGTATTATAATGCACCGGAAATGACACAGGCAGTCTTGCAAGATGGCTGGTTTGCAACAGGTGATTTGGTATATCTCGATGCCAAAGATAGAATTGTTATTACCGGTCGTATAAAAGATCTCATTATTAATAAAGGCTTAAATATTTATCCGCAAGAAATAGAAAATGTTATTTTATTACATCCAAATGTGATCCGTGCGGCGGTAGTTGGTAAGCATGAAAATACGGTGGGAGAAGTGCCAATCGCATTTGTGCAATTGCGTACTGCAGAAGAGGGTATAGAGAAAAAACTTGAACGTATTTGTAAAGAGCATCTTGCTCCCTATAAAATTCCAAAAAAATTTATGTGTGATACCAAAGAGTTACCATTAACTGCAACAAGTAAAGTAGACAAAAAAGTGCTGCGTAAATTGGTATAAGTGGCTAGAGAGTAGTATGAGCCATATTGCGCGCATGAAACTTGTACATCTCATTTCTAGTCTCAAAATTGGTGGTGCCGAATCAATGCTTGTGGATATGATTCGGTATTTGCCAACAGAAAGGTATGAGCATACGGTATTATATTTCCATGATGGGCCAAACAGGAAACAACTTGAACAATTGGGCGTGCGCACAATACAAATACGTGGTACATGGTTTTTATATGACCCCTTTTTCTGGTGGCGTTTGTACCGCACATTACAAAAAATAAAACCGGATCTTATCCATGCCGGCTTATGGGTAGCAAATTTTGCAGCACGTTTTGTGGGCAAAATAATTTTGCGTATACCTACTATTTGTGTTGTGCATCAACCGGTTATGTATGATGGATTTGTACGCAATGCTTGTGATGCATTTACATTCAAGTTTGCAGATAAAATAGTTGCCGTGTCGCAGGATGTTGCTCATTCTTTACAACAAAAAAAATGGATAGATGTTCAAAAAACAATCTTAGTTCCCAATGGCATAGATACGAAACGTGTACAATATTTGGTGCATGAGCAAGCACAAACACGCGCAGCATATGGGCTTGCGCAAGAACATGTGGTCATAGGTTCAGTAGGGCGTTTTGTTCCCATTAAAAATTATGGCCAATTGATAGATGTATTTGCCGAACTCCATATGCAGATGCCGCATGCGCGATTGTTGTTGGTAGGTGTTGGCGAGCTTGAACATGAGTTACGTCAGCAGGCTCAACGTCTTGGGTGTGCTCGGGAGATTATATTTATAGTAGGCAAACAATCCTATGGCTATTACCCACTCATGGATTGCTTTGTCCAGCCATCATTGCAAGAAGGGTTGTCTATAGCATTGCTTGAGGCGATGGTTGCTGGGTTGCCTTGCATTGCTACAATCACAGATGGTACGCATGCGGTGATAACACACACTTTAGATGGTTTATTAATTCAATCTGGCAATAAAAAACAATTGTATGATGCGCTAGTATGCATGATGAGTGAGCGAAAATTGCGTGTACAGCTTGCGACGGAAGCAAAAAAGACGGTTGAGAACAGGTTTAGTCTTGATCGTACGATCAGCGCGTACCAAACTTTGTTTGCAGAGTTGAGTGAGCATGCAGAGAAGATGCGGTGATTTTATAATGGAAAACTATTTAAACACTGGTGGATCGTTATTATTTCAATTATTACTAATATGCAAAAAGCTTGTTGCGTGTCATTAAAAAAATTTGATTTTTCAGGTTACGTCGTGTACACTACATAGGAGTAAAAATGGTGATGAAGAATTGAAAAAGTCATCATATTATAATTCATGATAACCTCCATTTCCCCTATCCGTGACGTTCTGTCTGGGTAGGGGATACTTTTTATAACAATGAACTCTATGCATCGTATTAAACCGCAGCGTAAGAATAATCGTTTTTACAATGATCTCAATCATCATGCCGAATCATTTTGGTTTGGCACCGTGCCTTCATTCATGCGTGCTCTCTGGCAGCGTAATAGATATGTGCCTGCAAATGTGCATAGTGATTGGCTGCACACCGAACAGCCGGTTTCTACAAGCCACGAGCCACGTATTACGTGGATAGGCCATGCATCATTTTTAATTCAAATTGGCGGCATTAATATTCTAACTGACCCGGTATTTGGTGACCTTTCTATGTTATTCAAACGCATGATTCCTGCGGGTATATCGCTTAATGCGTTGCCAACTATAGATTTGATTGTGCTTTCTCATAATCATCGTGATCATATGGACAGTACGAGTTTGCATGCGATCAAACAACAGTTTCCGAACTGCCGCATTGTAGTACCATGGGGTGATAAACACTGGTTTGATCAACGTGGTTATGCACATG
>Ga0210086_1000926_pt1 | contig 15797 bp, 13 predicted proteins | sample China_Galinas_PW_3_FD_184867 | JGI IMG/M metagenome (GOLD analysis project Ga0210086, IMG submission 184867) | Wetland microbial communities from San Francisco Bay, California, USA, that impact long-term carbon sequestration - China_Galinas_PWB_D2... | ecosystem: Environmental > Aquatic > Marine... | reverse complement strand
GGCCACTCCATGCCCGGCCGCCACTGATCCAGCCAGCCAGGCGGCTACCGCAGCCCCGCCGAAGGCACTCAGTTTGGCGGCGCGTCTTGCGGCTTGTCGGCGCGCTTTGCGGTTTGGCGGGGCAGCCGACGACGAGGAGACCGACAGCGGGCTGGCAGATGGACGAAGAGCGGTCATCGGTCGACTCCAGGTTTACTTGGTATGACGTACTTAATAGTTTTTAGTTGGTGTGACGAACTTAATAGCATTGCGCTCGTCCCGGCGTCAAGGAGGTTGTTCTGAAGCAGTCCGATTCGGTTCGGCAGAGCAGGCAGGTCGCGCGGCTGTTGCAGCGCCAGCGCGTCGTTCACCTGCTGCGGATCTCAGGCCCATTGGCCAGGGCCGACCTGGCCCACCGGCTTGGCCTTCCCCGCCCGTCGATCACGACGATCGTGGCCGATCTCATCAAAGACGGCACCCTGGTCGAACTCGAACCCCGCATCGAGGGTTCTGGCATGCGTGGGCGCCCGCGCATCCTGCTCGACTGCAACCCCCAGGCGCGCCGGGTCCTGGGCATCCAGATCGACGGGGTCCGCGCGCGGGTGATGATCGCCGACGCCACCGGCAACATCTCCCACGAGAATCAGACGCCGACCGGCGACCGGGAAGCCGCCGCGGTTATTCGCTCCATCATCAAGATCGCCAAGAAGTTGATCGAGGACTCCACCGTCGGCCGCGTTTCGGCAGTCGGCATCTGCATTCCCGGACTTGTCGACGACGCCAGCGGACTGGTCATCGTGTCGCACGAAGTCGGTTGGGCGAACGTCGAGCTCGGCAAGTTGGTTTCATCGGAGCTGGGCATTCCGACCGCCGTGCAGGACACCACCAAAGCCATCACCCTAGCCGAGACGATCGCCGGAGAGGCCAGGGAAGCGCGTTCCGCGGTCGTCCTCGACCACGGTGCACGACTCGGCGTCGGGCTGATCATCGACGGGCGGCCGTGCGCCGGCGCGACCGGTATCGCCGGAGCTATCGGACACGTCCCGGCCTACGGCAGTTCCGCGGAATGCCGATGCGGACGGGTGGGGTGTATCGAGGCCGACATGTCCATGCACGCGATGCAGGCCGCCGCCCCGGAGACCATCGGTCTGACGTACGACGACCTCGACATCGACGAGCTGAGGAAGGCTGCTGCACAAAGCCCTAAGGCACAGAACATTGTTCGAGACGTTATCGATCGCGTTGCGCACACCGCCGTGCTCGTCGAGGCGCTGCTCGACCCCGAACTGCTCATCGTGGCCGGGCTGATCGTCGAGTTCGACGAGCTCGCGAGCGCACTGGTGGCACGCATCGACGAACTGCGCCCGCCGGAGCGACAGGGCCGCACCACCACGATCCGATCGAAAATCGGTCGCGACGCGCCGATTTCGGTCATCGTCGCCTTGCAACAGCTCGACCCCGACATCGCTGGCATGATGCACGCGCCGGGCGCGTGAACGGATTGACCGGTCACCGGGGAGCGCCGCTGACCACCGGCTTGACGCTCATCCCCTTCTCGACGCCCCAGATGGTGGCGATGGTGCGGTATTCGCCGGTGGTCTGTCGCCGAAGTACTTCCGCAAGATTGGGCGGGGAGAGGCCGATCCCGTCGTCAACCCGAGCTGGACGCCCAACTTTGACCCCACCACACGAACTGAGTTCCGAGGCCCGTCAGAGGATGACGACGAGCGCTGATCGGACGGGGTGATCGGCCGTTGCCGGTCTACCAGACCCGGATCCAGTCGATGAGCATTTTCGCCGGATACTTGCCTGGACCCGGATCGCCGCCGCCGGAGCCGGCCACCGCAAGGTCGAACACCGGAAACATCTGGTAGCCGGGGTTGTTGAACTGCCAGTCCGGAAGCGAGTGGGCCGGCACGTTGAAGTACGGCTGCGCGCCGTCGACATAGTCCTTCCAGAACCGCATGCCGGCGTCGTCCCACTGCAACCGCCAGGTGTGCCACGCGCTGTCCACGCTGATCGTCTGGCTGACGTGTTCACCGCCGTTCAGCTTGGCGTGCACGGCGGTTCCGGGAGCCCACTTGCCGTTGCCATACCATTCCATGACGTCGACTTCACCGCCGTTGACCGGACTTTCGTTCGACAGGTACCAGGCGGGCCAGCAGCCGGTAGTGAGGCAGTCCAGCTTCATCCGGGCCTCCCAGGTGTGGCCGATGCCGCCGTCCCATTTGCCGAAGATCTTGCCGCTGTAATAGGTGTTGCCGTCTTTGGCGGCGCGGAAGACCAGGTTGGACTTGCCGTCGAGGAAGACGTTTCGGCGGTCGTCGCGGTATTGCCCGACGTTTTCCGGAAGTTCCCAGTAGGTCGGGTCCTCCATCGACTCGCGGGCCAGCGCGACGGTCCACTTGGACCGGTCGGGGGCTGAGCCCGCCGGTCCGTCGAACTCGTCGTGGAACAGGTAGTTCCCCGAGGGGCCGGCCGGGGCAGCAGGCCGCGAGGGGGCTGCGTTGGCCTCGGGGAGGCGGACGGCGGCTGTCAGCAGGCCGAAGCCGGCCGTCAGCAGCATCTGGCGACGATCCATCCCCCCATGAAAGCCGCAACGTCGGACGCGGCGCAACCTCCTGGCCTCGCCCCGGAAATGACGCCGCCCGGTTCGGTTTACGGTCCTACCGTGAGCAGATGGCAGAACAGACCGCGGCGAGCTCATCGAGGACCCCGCCGGACTCGCTGCTGTAGACCCGCGAGCAGACGGAAAAGTCCCCGAAACACCGACGTTTCGGGGACTTTTGCGTCTGCTCGCCACCGTGGTCGGACGTCGGTTAGCGTTACCGTGTGAGCGACGGCGACAAGACGGTGAGCACCACGCTGGCGGCCCGCCTCGCCGGGTACGGCGACGGGCCGTGTATCGAGTTCGAGGGCCGATGGTTCACCGGTGTCGAGATCGCGGGTTACGCCCACGGCATCAATGAGGAACTGCGTGCGGCGGGCGTCGCCGACGGCGCCGCGGTCGGAGTCGTGGCGCGCAACCGCCCACCGCACGCCGCCGCCGTGGTCGGCCTGCTGGCCGCGGGCCGCTGGGTGTCGATGATCTACTCGTTCCAGTCGCCGCATGCGATCGCACGGGACATCGAGCAGCTTCGGCTGGCGGCCGTGGTCGCCGACCCTCAGGACTGGACCGAATCGGTCATCGCCGCGGCCCGGCGTGCCGGCTCTGCGGGCATTGCGATCTCGCTGCAGCCCCCGACCGTCGAACTCGTCGCCGGACTCGAGCGGACAGCCGAACATCTCCGGGGCGAAGGGGTCGGCTCGGCGGGCTTGCGCGTGCTGACCAGCGGTACCACCGGGCCGCCGAAACGGCACGAGATTCCGGTGGAAGTGTTGGAGCACACGGTGTTCAGCGTGTCAGGTGGAACCGCAGCTCCCGACGACCCGCCCGAGCTGATGTACTGGCCGCTGGGCGGTATCGGTGGTGTCTGCCAGCTGATCGCCGGCGTATATTCCGGCAAGCGCATCGCGCTGCTGGAGAAGTTCAGCGTCGCCGACTGGGTGCGGGTGGTGAAAACCTACGGCATCCGCCGGTCCGGGCTGCAGCCCGCCGCCGTGCGCATGCTGCTGGACGCGGATCTTCCCCGCGAAGATCTAGCCTCGCTGGATTACGTCATGAGTGCGTCGGGCCCGCTGGACCCCGAGACCAGGGACGCATTCGAGCAACGGTACGGCATTCCGGTGCTGTTGGCCTATGGGGCAACGGAATTCGCCGGATCGGTCTGCACCTGGACTCCGGAGCTGTACCGGGAGTTCGGTGCGCTCAAACGCTCCAGCTCCGGGCGGGTGCTGCCCGACACCGAGGTCCGTATCGTCGACCCCGGCACCGGAGCCGAGGTGCCGATCGATGCGCGGGGCGTGCTGGAGGCCCGGATCCCCTCGATCGGTCCGGACTGGATCCGCACGAACGATCTGGCTTCCCTCGACGCCGACGGGTTCATCACGCTGCATGGCAGGGCTGACGGTGCCATCAACCGGGGCGGGTTCAAGATCCTGCCCGAAAGCGTTCGCCGGGTGTTGGTTTCGCATCCGGCCGTGCGTGACGCCGCGGTGGTCGGCGTACCTGATGCCCGGTTGGGGGAGGTACCGTTCGCCGCGGTAGAGCCCGTTGGCGGCGTCCCGGCGCCGTCGCCGGACGAACTGGTCGCCCTGGTCCGCGACGCGCTGCCCAAACACTGCGTCCCGGTGGACCTCGTGGTCGTCGACGAGCTGCCGCGCACGCAATCCCTGAAAGTCAGCCTGCGTGATGTGGTGGCGATGTGCCACCGCGATTGAATGCCGTTTCGCGGAAGTCGCCGCCGCAGGTGCCTGCCCGTCGAGCAGCCGTGCTGTGGGTGAGGCGCTGCCGCGCGGAGACCCCTGGGCGACCCACATTCGTCGGGCCGGTCGGGTCACTGCCTGCCACCCACGGGCCGTAGAGTCGACGCCATGCGCTTCGGATTGTTCATCCCGCAGGGCTGGCGACTCGATCTCGCCGGCATCCCCACTGAAAATCATTGGCAGGTAATGCGCGATCTTGCCACCTACGCCGACGCTGGGACCTGGGACTCGCTGTGGGTCTACGACCACTTTCACACCGTTCCGGTCCCCACCGACCAAGCCACTCATGAGGCCTGGACCCTGATGGCGGCCCATGCGGCAACGACATCACGGATCAAGCTCGGCCAGATGTGCACGGCGATGAGCTACCGCAATCCCGCCTATCTGGCCAAGGTCGCCGCCACGACCGACATCATCTCCGGTGGCCGGGTGCAGATGGGCATCGGCGGCGGGTGGTACGAGCACGAATGGCGTGCCTATGGGTACGGCTTCCCGTCCGCGGGTGTGCGGCTGGCGCGGCTGGACGAAGGCGTGCAGATCATGCGTGACGCCTGGCGCGACGGGAAGGTCAGCTTCGCCGGCAAGCAGTACCAGGTCGACGGTGCGATCGTCGAACCGAAACCGCTTCAGGCCGAAGGGATCCCGCTGTGGATTGCCGGCGGCGGGGAGAAGGTGACCTTGAAGATCGCGGCGAAGTACGCGCAGTACACCAACTTTACCCCCGATCCCGAGGCGTTCGCCCACAAGTCGCAGGTGCTCGCAGACCACTGCCAGGCCGTGGGGACGTCGTTCGACGCCATCGTGCGCTCGGTCAACGTCAGCACCGTCCTCGGCGAGTCGGAGGCCGATGTGGCCGACCGTATCGCGCGGGTGCGTGATCGGCTCGTCGGTGTCTGCGGCGATGAGATGGCCGACGCCATGATGACGATGTTCAGCGGGCACGGGTCGGCGGCCGGCACTGCGCAACAGGTCATCGAGAGTCTCGGGCACCTGCGGGAGCTCGGTTGCGAGTACGTGATCTGCTACTTCCCGGAGGCGGCCTACGACCGTTCCGGCATCGAACTGTTCGAGCGGGAGGTGATTCCGGCGCTGTCCTGACGTGTCTGGAAGAGGCATGCGAGAAGCCTGTGCACGGATATGAGAATGGGGTTTCCGTTCGCGCCTAAGGGTGCTGTACGATCCGGCTTAAGCGTGTCGGACTACGGAGGATCGCGGTATGCAAAAGGCGCTGGCGCCCGAAATCTCCACCTGGCCGGAGGGGAATCCCCAGCTGATCGGCAGTAAGTGTGGAAGCTGTTCGGCCGTGGTGTTTCCGCGGCAGGACCGCTGCCCGAAGTGCAGCGCCGGGGAGATGACCGAGGTGCTGCTGCCACGGCAGGGCACCCTGGTCGCCTGGACCACGCAGGGCTTCCCGCCCGGAGCGCCCTACATCGGGCCGGCCGGCAAGGACTTCGTTCCGTTCGGTGTCGGACTGGTGCAACTGGACGACGTGGTGCGTGTCGAGGGCAGGCTCACCGAGAACGATCCGGAGAAGCTGAAGTGGGGCATGGACGTCGAGCTCACCATGGTGCCGTTCGCCACCGACGCTGAGGGCAACGAGATCGTCACGTTCGCGTTCCAGCCGGTCTGAGCCGCGAGTACCTCGAGAGGATGAGGATACAGACATGACCAATCAGGGGAATTCCGTCGCCATCATCGGCGTGGGGCTGCATCCGTTCGGCCGGTTCGACAAGACCGCCATGCAGATGGGCGCCGAGGCGATCCAGCTGGCGCTGGACGACGCCGGCGTGGAGTGGAAAGACGTTCAGTTCGGCTTCGGCGGCAGCTACGAGGTGTCCAACCCCGATGCGGTGACACGCCTGGTCGGGCTCACCGGCATCACCTTCACCAACGTGTTCAACGCCTGCGCCACCTCGGCGAGCGCCATTCAGCAGACCGCCGACACGATCCGGCTGGGCAAGTACGACATCGGCATCGCGGTCGGCCTCGACAAGCACCCGCGCGGCGCCTTCACCGACGACCCGGCCAAGCTCGCGTTGCCGCAGTGGTACGCCCAGAATGGGCAGTTCGTCACCACAAAGTTCTTCGGTATCAAGGCCAACCGCTACATCCACGACCACAACATCTCCGAGGAGACGCTGGCCAGGGTGGCCAACAAGAACTTCCGCAACGGAGCCCTGAACCCGAACGCCTTCCGGCGCAAGGAGATTTCGGTCGAAGAGATCATGGCCTCACCGGTGCTGAATTACCCACTGAGGCAGTACATGTTCTGCGCGCCCGACGAGGGCGCGGCAGCGGTCATCATGTGCCGGGCCGACATCGCGCACCGGTTCACCGACAAGCCGGTGTATCTCCGGGCCAGCGAGATCCGCACCCGTCGCTACGGCAGCTACGAGGTGCATGCCACCTCGGCGCCCATCGAAGAGGATGTCTCACCGACGGTCTACGCCGCGCGCGCGGCCTATGAAGCCGCCGGGATCGGCCCCGAGGACGTCGACGTCGCCCAGCTGCAGGACACCGACGCCGGCGCCGAGGTCATCCACATGGCCGAGACCGGCCTGTGTGCCGACGGTGAGCAGGAGAAGCTGCTGGCCGACGGGGCCACCGAGATCCACGGCTCGCTGCCGATCAACACCGACGGCGGGCTGATCGCCAACGGCGAGCCGATCGGCGCCTCCGGCCTGCGGCAGATGCACGAGCTGGTGCGCCAGTTGCGGGGCCAGGCCGGTGAGCGTCAGGTGCCGGGCGATCCGCGTGTCGGCCTGGCCCAGGTCTACGGCGCTCCCGGAACCGCTTCGGCGACAATCGTTTCGCTGTAACGGCTGGCGGCGCCGGTGGGTCCGGCGGGTTCTACACGTCGGTCTGGGCGCCGAAGACACCTTCGACTGCCTGCAGGACGACGAGCAGCTCGATGAGTCCCGCCGTGGTGCCCAACCCCACGTCCGCGGCCAGCGGAAGGCCGATGACGTTGATCAGTCCGTTGATGACGTCACCGCTGATCGCCTGCTGGATCCCGTCCAGGGCCAGGACGAAGTCATAGGCGGGCAGCATCGTGACGAGGGCGTTGACGATGTCTGCCGTCGGAAGCAGGGCCGCATACAGCGATGCGGCGGCGTTCGAAATGGCGTAGGCGGTGTTGGTGGTCACCGTTTGTAGGGCCGTGATGATGCCCGCGGGGGTGGAAGGCACCGGACCGGGCGTGGGGAACTCGAGCGACGCAAGGTCCTGCCACATCACTCCGCCGGGGCTGATGTCGGCCACGAAATCGTTGATCCCCTGCTGGACGCCGGCGAAGAAGAGGTCGACAACCTCGCCCCAGTCGACGTCGGGGAGGAAGCCGAACGGTGTCGCGACGTTCGCGTATCCCTCGTTCGACCAGCCGTACTTCGGGTCGCCGTAGCCCAGGTTCACGATCACCTTCAGGGCGGGCTGCAGCAGGTCGGCGAGCGGAGTGCCGATCGCCGGTATCAGCCGCAGCGGCTCCAACAGCGGCAGGTTCTCGGTCGGAATGATGTAGTAGTGCTGCGTGGGCGACGTGGTCGGCAACGCGATCGCCTGATCGAGCTGCTCCTGGGTCAGGTCCGCGTACTTGGTGTGGACGAAGACGATGCCCAGCCCCGCGTTGAGGTCTGCCAGGACGTTGAGGGGGTAGCGCGGGAAGTCGGCGAAGCCGTCGTACTCGAGGGTGTAGTTCGTGGTCGGGAACGCGTTCTCCGGTGTCGCGCCGTAGAAGGGGATACCGAGGCTCGGCAGGTTCAGACCCGGGAATCGGGCGAGCATGCCACCGTCGGGATTCATCTCGTTGCCCACCAACACGAACTCGACCGGGGCGTCCGCGGGAAGCTGGCTCATCACCAGCGAAGAGATGATGGAGCTCTGGGAGTAGCCGAAGACGGTGACGGTATTGCCGGCGGCCACTTGTTCGGCGATCGCCGTGGTGAGGATGGACAACCCCTGGTCGACCGACACGTTGAGCGGCAGGCTTTTCACCCCGGTGATCGGATACAGCCCCTCGGGTGTGTCCAGCTGCTCCGGGACGGTACCTGTCGGGCTGTTGGGCTGAACGTACAGCTGGAAAACATCCTGGATGTACGTCGGGCTCGGTATCGGTACGCCGCTGGGCCCCATGATCAACGCCGTGTTCTGCGCGACGGCGGCCTGGACCGCGGCCTCCGGGGCCAGCGAGGGGGAGCTGGCCGCGGTCGCAGTGGCCGGACGGGCGGAGCCGCCCGTGTCGCGGCGGGTGTATGCCAGCAGCGTCCACTCCAGTGGCGAGTCGGCGGGCAGGACCGGAGTGCTGTCGGTGAGCGGGTCCGCTGCGGCCGGCGCGGGCAGCGCCGATGCGGATGTCAAGGATTTCGGCGCACCCGCCGTGCTCGCCGCCGGCGCGGGCATCGACTCTGTGCTCGGCCCGGAGGTATCCGCCGCCTGCGGGGCCGCGGCGGGCTGTTCGGTGACCTCGGTGACCTCGGTGGCCCGGGGCCGACGGGACAGGGGCGGGCCGGTCTTGGTGGTTTGGGCCCGCACGGCGGTGCTGGGCGGGGTCAGGCGCGGCCCGGCCGGTGAGGTCGCCGTCGAACCTTTGCGCCTGGCTGTGCTTGCCGAGGTGGGCGAACCCGCGGGGCCGGCGCCCGACCGCGCTGAGTGTCCGTGTGCCGACGACGAGGCCGACGAGGCACTGTCCGCCCAGGCCACCGCCGTCCCGCTGTACGCGGCGGCGCCGATCCCGAGGGCCACCGCCAACCCGCCAACCCGACCGATGAACCTCGCTGCGCTCACAAGCACCCCTCTGACGGCGATCACACGACTGTGGCGAAGACTATCGTGCCGCCGGGATGTTCGCTGTGGGTTGCCCGTGTGTTGGACAGTCTTGGTTCGTATATAAGCTACCCGCCGATTTGGGGGCGACTGTCTTCAGGTCGAAGACGCCGAACTTTTGCTGCGCTGGGTGTGCGGCTATCTTTCGGGCGTGGATGTCAGATCGCCGGCCCGAGGAGGTCGTCGGCGTCCCTGATGACGTAGCCGTAGCCCTGCTCGGCCAGGAAGCGCTGCCGATGCGCGGCGTACTCGGCGTCCAGGCTGTCGCGGGCCACCACCGAGTAGAACACCGCACCGCCGCCGTCGTGTTTGGGTCGCAACAGACGGCCCAGCCGCTGCGCTTCTTCCTGCCGCGACCCGAAGGTGCCCGAGACCTGTACGGCCACTGAGGCCTCCGGCAGGTCGATGGAGAAGTTGGCGACCTTGGACACCACCAGCGTCGAGATCTCGCCACGGCGGAAGGCGTCGAACAGTGCCTCGCGTTCGGCGTTCTTGGTCGACCCCTGGATGACCGGGGCGTTCAGCTCGGTCCCCAGCTCGTCGAGTTGATCGAGATAGGCGCCGATCACCAGCGTCTGCTCGTCGGGATGGCGGGCCAGGATCGACTTCACCACGGCGATCTTCGAATGCGCCGTCGAGCACAGCCGATAGCGCTCGTCGGGTTCGGAGGTGGCGTACATCATCCGTTCGTTGTCGGTCATGGTGACCCGCACCTCGATGCACTCGGCCGGCGCAATCCAGCCCTGGGCCTCGATGTCCTTCCACGGTGCGTCGTAGCGTTTCGGCCCGATCAGGCTGAACACGTCCCCCTCGCGGCCGTCCTCGCGGATCAGCGTGGCGGTCAATCCGAGTCGGCGCCGCGACTGCAGGTCGGCGGTCATGCGGAACACCGGGGCGGGCAGCAGATGCACCTCGTCGTAGATGATCAGGCCCCAGTCACGGCTGTCGAACAGTTCCAGGTGCCGGTACTCACCCTTGGTCCGCCGAGTGATCACCTGATAGGTGGCGATGGTGACCGGGCGGATCTCCTTGCGTTCACCGGAGTACTCGCCGATCTCCTCCTCGGTCAGCGACGTCCGCGCGATGAGCTCGCGTTTCCACTGCCGGCCCGCGACGGTGTTGGTGACCAGGATCAGTGTCGTCGCGCCGGCTTTCGCCATCGCCGCCGCGCCGACGAGGGTCTTACCGGCACCGCAGGGCAGCACGACGACACCGGAGCCGCCCGCCCAGAACGAGTCGGCCGCCATCTCCTGGTAGTCCCGCAGGTGCCAGCCATCCTGGTTCAGGCTGATCGAGTGGGCCTCACCGTTGACGTAGCCTGCGAGGTCTTCCGCCGGCCAGCCGATCTTCAGAAGCATCTGTTTGACCCGACCCCGCTCGCTGGGATGCACGATGACGGTGTCGTCGTCGATGCGGGCTCCCAGCATCGGGGCGATCTTCTTGTTGCGCAGGACCTCTTCGAGGACCGCGCGATCGAGGCTCACCAGGGTCAGCCCGTGGGCGGGGTTCTTGACCAGCTGCAGCCGGCCGTAGCGGGCCATGGTGTCGACGATGTCGACGAGCAGCGGCTGGGGCACGGCGTAGCGGGAGAAGCTGACGAGTGCGTCGACCACCTGCTCGGCATCGTGGCCGGCCGCGCGGGCGTTCCACAGCGCCAAGGGGGTGATGCGGTAGGTGTGGACGTGCTCGGGCGCACGCTCCAGTTCGGCGAAGGGGGCGATGGCGGCGCGGGCGGCACCCGCCTGCTCATGGTCAACCTCGAGCAGCACCGTCTTGTCGGACTGCACGATCAGGGGGCCGTCGGTCATACGTCCATTATCCGGGCTGATCCGTCACCACCGACGTGACCCGGTGCACCGCGAACTCGCGTACCCGGCCCTGCGCCGGATCCCAGGCCATCAGCTGGCCGCCGTGGATCGCGATCGGCGACACGACTCGCTGGGTCGCCACACCGGCGGCATCCACATAGCCCATCACCACGGAGGTGTTCTCCTCGGCGGCCCGCTGCAGCAGGGTCATCGCCATGGCGGGATCCAGCCGGGCGTTGGCGAACGGCGCGGCGTCGACCTTGCGCAGTACCGATACGACGGCCGCCAGAGTCTCTGTGTTCGGCCTGGGTAGCGAGCGGAACATCCGCCGTTGTTGCGGGGCAGGCACGCGCGCACCGCGCCGTCGGATGTCCACGATCGTGCCCGACGAGTCTTCGGCAGCCGGTGCGAATCCGGCCGCCCGCAATGCCGCCAGGACCTCGGCGATCGGCGCCTGCGAGACCGCGACCGTCGGGGCGAGCAGGCGCACCTCGAAACTCTCCAGGGCGGGGGCGACCACCGCGTGGGACAGCAGCGCCGGATCCTCGCAACGCACGAATGACGCCGCCATGCCCACCCGGAGCTGGCCGTGCCGCCGGGCGACATCGTTGATCAGATATGTCAACCCCTGGGGCACCGGCGTTTTCGAGTGCTTCTCGAAGAAGGCATGCAATGCGCTGGCGGTGCGCCCGGTGTCCAGCGCGTGGCGGATCGATTGTTCGCTGACGCGATACACCATCGCCGCACCCGCCGATTCGACGGTGGCCACCGCGGCGAGCTGGTCGGCCAGGTCGCGTTGCAGCGGCCCCGGAACCACCACGGTCAGATCCGCCTGCACCAGGAAGTGGTCGATCGGTGCGGGCAGGATCTTCGCCATCGCCGCGACGGCCGTGTCCTCGTCGTCGTCCAGCAGCGCCCGGGCCGGTGTGCTCAACGCGCCACGTCCGGTCAACCCCAGGGTGTGGGCCTCGTCGAGCAGGTGTGCGACCGGCTCGGGCTGTAGTCGTGCAGCCCAGCGGGGGCGGCGCCAGATCAACGCCCGCGATGCGTGTGGCGCATCGACACCGGAGCCCGGTGGCAGATCGGCCAGCAGCGTCAGCAGCAGCCGCCGATCCAGGGGGGCGGCGGTTGAGTACAGCGAATCCGACAGTGCCGCATAGGGTTTCCCGTCGGGGCTGCGGCTGCCGATCAGGCTGGGGCGAGCGGGCAGGTTCATCCAGGTGGAGGCGAGCAGATGCCAACGGGCCGGGGTCGGCGTCTCCAGGAATCGGTCGGCGGCCACCGTGGGTGCCCAATACGGTCCCGAACCGTCGGGCGGTTCCGGATCGGGCATGCCGCTGGCGATCAGGCCGGCCGCCGAGATGAGTTCCAGGATCAGGCCCAGGCGCTGCTCGTCGATGCCGGTGAGCTTGGTCAGTCGTTTCGCTTCCCGTACTCCAAGACCGCCACTACGAAGTTCGGGAACTGGTGTGGCGGAGAGCGTCTCGAGCACGACTTCGATCTCGCGCATCAGGTCGATGACCGCACCGGCCGCGGAGGCGTCAGCGTCTGCTGGGCTGGTGGCACTCACCACCGGGTCAGGTGCGGTCAGGTCCACCGGGCCGGGTTCTTCACCGCGCAGCACCTGGCCGACCTGACGCGGCAGGATGACCGTGTCAATGTCGACTTGGCGCAGCAGACCGGCCGCCAACAGCCGTGGCACCGGCCGGTCGGCCGGCACTCCCGGCGCAGCGTCGCGGGTGCGGCCTATCGGCGAGCCGACCAGCAGCCGGTTCAGCAGTTCCAGTTGTGGTTCGTCCAGTGCGTCGATGGCTGCGGCGATCTCCCGGGCTGGACGGGAGGAATCCTCGAGGATGACCTGACCCGGATACCAGGGCAGCGCCGCGGCGGCCTCGGCCGACACCCGCACGGTGGTGTCTCCCCACACCAGCGCGCGCTCCCGCAGGTCGTCGAGGGCGCTTGCCAGCGTGCGCTCGGGGGCCCGCTCGCCGATGAATGCCGTGAGTTTGGCGACGGGTACCGGCGTGGTCTCGGCATGCAACACCAGCAGCGCGTCGATCACGGCCAGCCGCAGGAAGTCCAGCTCATCGGTGGCGGCCTTGACCGACTGGCGGGCCCCTGCGCGCGCGGCCAGCGCAGCGATACTGCCCGGAGGTGGCTGGGCGAGGTCCGGTCGCAGTTCCAGGAGGCGAATCAGCCGCTCATCGGAGAGATCCGCCAGCCAGGCGCCCAGGGGGACTGGAGTCGATTCCCGGGTCGCGCTGCTCCTGCCCTCCGAAGGAGTCTGTTCCGTCATTGCTGACCAGCCTAAAGCAGCAGACTATGTGCGCGAGTCGGCGTGGCAGGTGTCAGAATGATGCCGTGGCTGACAAAACGCAGAAGACCAGGTATGTCGACAACGGCTGGCCCACGACGGACCCCGAAGACCATGCAGTGAGCGAGCTGGCTACCGACCGGGTAGGTGCGCTGTCGCCGTTTGGCGACGTCACGTTCCCCCTGCCGGCGTCCGAACTGCCTTACCTGCACCCGGTAACCGTCGTCAACAAGTAACGGTGACCAGCGGGCCGCAGCACCGCCTGTCGCACCTCGACGAACACGGTGCGGCGCATATGGTCGACGTCACCGAGAAAGCCGCTACCGCCCGCACCGCGGTGGCGGCCGGCGTTGTGCACACCACCAGCGAGGTGGTCGCGCTGATCACCGCGGGCGGCCTTCCCAAGGGCGATGCGCTGGCGACAGCGCGGGTGGCCGGCATCCTGGCCGCCAAGCGCACCAGCGATCTGATCCCGCTGTGCCACCACCTCGCACTGACCGGCATCGATGTCGACTTCGCCATCGGTGACAAGCAGGTGGAACTGACCGCCACGGTGCGCACCACCGAGCGCACCGGGGTCGAGATGGAGGCGCTGACCGCGGTCAGCGTCGCCGCCCTGACGCTCTACGACATGATCAAGGCCGTCGACCCGGCCGCGCGCCTCGATGACATCCGGGTGCTGCGCAAAGAAGGCGGCAAGACCGGCGTCTGGACGCGCGGGACGTGAGTCGTTCGGCCCGAGTCGTGATCGCGTCCACCCGCGCCGCCACGGGTGTCTACGCCGACCGCTGCGGCCCGCTCATCGTGGGCTGGCTCGCCGAACGGGGATTCGACGTCCCCAACCCGGTGGTGGTGGTCGATGGCGACGCCGTGGGCGACGCCCTGCGGGCGGCCATCGGCGAACACGTCGATGTCATCATCACTTCGGGCGGGACCGGGATATCGCCGACCGATGCCACGCCGGAAGCCACGCTCGGCGTCCTCGACTATCAGATACCCGGTCTGGCCGACGCCATCCGGAGATCCGGCCTTCCGAAAGTCCCGACCTCGATCCTGTCGCGCGGGTTGTGCGGAGTCGCCGGACGCACGCTGGTCGTCAACCTGCCCGGCTCGCCAGGCGGGGTGCGCGACGGCCTCTCGGTGCTGGCCGACGTCCTGGAGCACGCGCTGGACCAGCTGGCGGGAGGGGACCACCGGTCATGACACGTATCCTGCGGGCCGATCTCACCGAGGGGCCCATCTCGCTGAGCGAGCACGAGGAACTCGTCGCCAACGACGCAGCAGGTGCGGTGGTCGGGTTCTCCGGCGTGGTGCGCAACCACGACAGCGGGCATGAAGTGGTTCGCCTGGAGTACTCGGCACACCCATCGGCGGAGCAGACGTTGTTCGAGGCGATCGCCGAGGTGGCTGCCTCGGTCACCGGGGTGCGGGCGATCGCCGCCAGCCACCGTGTGGGGACGTTGGGTGTCGGTGACGCGGCTCTGGTGGTCGCGGTGGCGGCGGACCACCGCGGGGCGGCATTCGAGACCTGCGCGCGACTGGTCGACACCATCAAGGCACGGCTACCGGTGTGGAAGCACCAGTTCTTCGCCGACGGCTCGGACGAATGGGTGAACTCGGCCTAGACCTCCCAGGGGCCTTCCCGGGCGTTGCAGGCCTACTGGGCCGGGGGCAACAGGGGCGCCGGCTGAGCGTTCGCCGGGGCCGGTGCCGGGTCCGCTGGAGGTGCGGGAGCATCGGCCGGTGGCGGAGTCAGGGGCGGAGTCGCGTCACCTGGAACGGCGCCCATGCTCGGATCGTTCGTCACCGGGGTGCTGAGCGGACGCTGAGTCAGGGCCAGCAGTGCATCGCCACGGCTGATCTTCTGCGTCTGGATCGCGTGCCACAGCTCCTTGAGATAGGTCACGTTCGGGCCTGACTGCGGTCCGACCGGCTCGTCGCTGGTTCCGGGCGGCGGGTTGCCGGGGCTCGAGAGGTGCGGCATGTCCGGCAATTGACCGGTCGCCAGCGCGGTCGCCGCATCGTCGGTGGGCGCCGGTGTCCCGGCGTCCGCGGGAGCGGGCGGCGCTGCGGCAGCGCCGGTCGGGGCCGGAGGTGCCGGCGGGACGGCGGGTTCGGTCACGACCGGCGCTTGCGGCGCCGCGTGCAGGGCCCACATCTGGGTGTGATCGGCGGGCTGATCTGCCGGGGTCCAGTCTGCCGCGACGACGCCGGGCGCGGGTGCCGGGGCCTCAGGTGCGGGGACCTGCAGAGCTGCGTCGACGACCGGCGCAGCAGGTGCGGGTGCCGGTGCGGGCAGGACAGGGGCGTCGGGTGCCGGTGCCGGTGCGTCGAGAACCGGGGCGTCGGGTGCCGGTGCGGGTAGGACAGGGGCGTCGAGAACCGGGGCGGCGGGTGCCGGTGCTGGTGCGTCGGGTGCCGGTGCGGGTAGGACAGGGGCGTCGGGTGCCGGTGCCGGTGCGGGCGCGGCGGGCGCGGGGACCTGCAGCGCGACATTGACGACCGGCGCAGTG
>Ga0210086_1000925_pt1 | contig 15827 bp, 15 predicted proteins | sample China_Galinas_PW_3_FD_184867 | JGI IMG/M metagenome (GOLD analysis project Ga0210086, IMG submission 184867) | Wetland microbial communities from San Francisco Bay, California, USA, that impact long-term carbon sequestration - China_Galinas_PWB_D2... | ecosystem: Environmental > Aquatic > Marine... | reverse complement strand
CATCTTGAAGGATGCAGGCACTGCTTTCAGGAACGAACACAATTGCTTCATCTGTTGAAAAATGTGAATGAGGCCGTTCCCGAACCATCCCTTTCTCATGAAGACGCCGGCGATCTTTATAATGGCATCACAGGGAAACTGATAGAGGAACAACGCGGCAAAGTCAGACGCCGGAAATCGTTTTTCCATGGATATATTAAGCCTATTCATGCCCTGGCTGCGTGCTGTCTGTTGATCGTGGTTTTTGGATGGTTCGGCTTAAGGGGGCCCCAGCAGTCAACTCGTGTTGGGACCATCTCGGAACTTGGTGGTCAAGAACAGGTGATTGTCAGAGAAATAGACCTGCTTGAAAACCTGGATTTATTGGAAGAAATGGATACCCTTGAAAAACTGGATCAGGTGCTAAGAAGCTGATTCCTAAATCCTGATCCCTTCATGACGTTGCTTTGACGGAGTTAGGGACATACGTTGGAATTACAGATGATGGAACGTAAATATCGACGGCTAAAGGAGTTTAAACCCTATGTCGCTGCTTTAACACTGGTGCTGGTGATCCTTTTCTCTTTTCCTGCTGTAAGTTTAAGCCGATCGAAAAAAACAAGCAGGGGTGATCGTCTGCAGGATATACAAAATTACCCCAAAAAGATGCGTTTAAAAGATCGGAACAATTTTATTCTCATAGACAAACGTCGGGATTACATGCCCTTGAGCAGAAGGAGTCCATACCTGCTTCTAACAAAAAATTATAGAAACGAATATAATCGTATGTCCCCTGAAGAGAAGAGGATTCTAAAAAAAAGATATCAAGAGTGGGAGTCATTACCAGAGAATAAACAACAAATGTTGCGCCATCGAATGGAAAAATATAAACAACTTCCTCCCCAAGAACGAGAGCGCTTTCGGCAACGGCATCGGCAATTGCAAAAACTTCCGCCGGATGAGCGCTATAAGATTCGAGAAAAACTTAGGAAATGGGACAGTCTGCCCCCTGAAGAGCAAGAACAGATCCGTCAACGATTTCGAGGTCAATAAGGGGTGTGTTGCAATGGTCCTATGGCGTCGGTATCCAGAAAAAATGCTAACGTCGGACAGATGCCCTTTATCGATGGTAAAGAACTTTTCTCGGATGAATCAAACATGCTTCAAAATAAAACTAACCCGTTCGTTAACCGTCATCAGAGGGACAAAAATAATCTCATAACCCAGCATCCGGTAACTTTTTTTTAACATACCGTCAATTCTTGATGCAATTTTATCATCTTCTGATCGAACAGGATCTTTTTCGAAGCAGATTCTGTCAAAGAAAAAAATTTTCTTATACCGCCAAAGCCTGCTCTTTTGAATCGGATCGTCAGGATCTAATCCTTCCAGGATGTAATATCCGATACTGTCCGGTACCGCTCGATCTAGAAAAACCGTTTCTTCTTTACAAAGAGACTGTTCAATCGCGATCTTTTTATACAGAATGTGGCGTTCAAACGATAAGATATCGGCTTTGATTCGGTCAATAATTTCTCCGTTTTTTAGTCTTTCGTCAATATATGCCCGGGCAACCTCATGCACCACCGGATAGCCGAGTTGTTCAAGTTTACGGATGACTGTGGTTTTCCCGGAGCAGGGAGCACCGGTAATCACATGCCAGTTCGTTTGTTGCATGAAATGCTCCTGAATACTTGACGACTTTTAATTGTCGTTTTATGCGATATTTTTCTAATGAACACATTAAAAAATCCGTCACATTTTAGCCTTTTGAAAACATTACCGCTTCGGGTATAATTAAATTTTTGCTGAAAGAACTCGTGAATAAGAGCTCGTAATGAAAGAACCTGCCTGGATTATTGATAAAGGACTCTGCTTTATCAGGGAATTTCATCTATAACGTTAAATCGCCGATGGTTCTTTCAAAACGATCCCTAATCCACTCAGACAGCTTCCAGCCAAAAATTTAATCACGCCTGAAGCTCTTTCTTGTTGGGTCGAAGCTGAAAGCGAAGACCAATGAAATCGATTTGCTTCAAAAAACTAAACTATTACAAAAATCCAAAATTTCCAACGATAACTTGTTTGAACTCAGATGAAATCGGATTATTAATATTATGCGATACAAAGGACCCATTTACAGGCCTCCCAGCGAGGCCGATTCTCTTTTGATTCAGGCCACCATCGGTTGCCCGCACAATAAATGCACGTTTTGCATGGTCTATAAGGATGGTCCAAGGTATAATGTTCGTGATGTGAAGGATATCAAGGCAGATATTTTAAAGGCGCGTGATATCTACGGAGACCATGTTCGAACCCTGTTTCTGCCGGCAGGAAATACCATTGCCATGAAAACGGATGACCTTTGTGAAATTCTTATTTTTGCAAAAGAAACATTCTCGACTTTAGGGCGAATCACGGTGTACGGGTCTTCTCAGTATATCCACCAAAAAGGTCCCCAAGGACTGAAGCGTCTGGCTGATGCGGGCCTGTCAAGAATACATGTCGGTCTTGAATCCGGTGACGATATTATCTTGAAACGGATCAAAAAAGGGACATCCAGTCAGGAACAGATTGAAGCCGGAAGGTGGGTTATTGAGGCCGGTATAGAACTGAGCCTCTATGTTATTTTGGGGATCGGCGGCAAGGATCGGACAGACTCCCATGCCCGAGAGACGGCCAAAGTATTGAATGAGATTGTGCCGGATTTTATCCGGCTCCGCACCTTTGTGCCAAAGATCAATACTCCGCTATTAACGGAAGTTCAGGACGGCTCTTTTCAAATGTTAAGTCCACATGAAGTTTTACAGGAAACGGCATTGCTGATAAAAGAGCTTCAAGCCTCATCCTATCTTACCAGCGATCATTATACCAACTATATTAATCTGGAGGGAAAACTTCCGGAAGGAAAAAAGGGGTTGCTTGATAAAATTAACATTGCACTGAAACAAGACGAATCGTCATTTCGCCCCTTTTTCATTGGAACTGAATGAAAGAAGATAAAAGAGAAAAGGAAACATTCTCGACTATCGACGCTGCCATTGAATACATGTATCTGTATCAAGTTGAAAGCGTTTCGCAAAACCTGCACGGACTTCAACCACATATTTGACCGGCCCGGAAGACCTGTATCTTTGGTTTGACATGGGTGTTGTTGATTCGACGATGTTGACGATGCATCCGTCCCCTCCAATGAAAATGATGTCAAGAGGAACCGGCGTATTTTTCATCCAAAATTTCTGGGGTTCTAAACGTTCGAAAACAAATAACATCCCGCTGCTATCGTCCAGAGCACCGCGTCCCATAAGACCTTTCATTTGGGTTTCGGGTGTATCCGCTATTTCAACAGTAATTGATGCGTTTATAGACTCATCAGAGTGGACAAAATAAAGAATCCCATCTTTACGAATGGAAGCGGGTGGCAGATTAGCTTTAAGTGTCTGATTGTGGTAGGTACAAGCCGACAAGAGCGATATTTCCAAAAAGAAAAATACCAAAACTATCCGGCTGTGTTGTCTGTTACACGTTGATACCATATAATTTGGTCAGTCTGAATTTGAATTTTGCCAGGTCGAAACAATTTATCGCCACATTATCTCAGCATCATTTCTAAGCGGCAGTCTGGGATATTTAAATTTCGGATAACCCACCATCATTGCTCCGAAATTAACATTTCCTTCAGGGAATCCCAATTCTTGTTGCATTGGCGGCCACAAGGTTGCTGCTGCATTGAAATAACCGGCCCAACATGTCCCAAGATCAAAAGACGGAGCCGCCAGTTCCAAATATGTTAAGGCAATCGTACAGGCAGCAGGAGCTGTCCGATCGTCTTTATGAGCATGGGTAACGATAACATGGGGTGCATTTCTGCATATGGGGTCATTTCCTTTTTCCCAAAAAGAAACGACTCGATTCAAATGCATGGCGGCAACCAGTGGAGAATCTTCTTTAATTAAGTGGCGCATCCAATCGATCACAAACCCAGCCATCCGTTGGACTTCATCCCTTTCATATATCACCAGCCATTTGACAGGTTGGAAGTTGTGTCCCGAAGGGGCAAATCGTGCTGCATGAATTAATTTCGTCAGAGTCTCCTGCTCAACCTTCTTATTTTTATAATTTCTGATGGACCTTCGATAACGTAAAAAGTGCTCGACCTGTTCCGGGCCAAATAACCAGCCGTCATTTACGGATTGGCATTCTTCCGGTTTCATAATTGCGTGAACCATGGCGCCGTGCGGACAAACAGCCACACAATGTCCGCATCTGATACACAGTTTATTTCCACCATCTATGAGGGAAGGGAATGCCTCTTTGTCTTTAAATTCAATGATTCCAACAGGGCATACTTCAGAACAAATACCATCACGTTCGCATTTTTCTTGATCTACGGTTATCAGGCTCATAATTTTATCCCCAATATAATAGTTTGCTATGATTTACTTCAATTTCTTTTGGTTAGATTGGCATGATGTTGGGTATTTTAAATATGATACAAGAAAAAAGGACCTAGAATATTCTCTAAGTCCTTGTTATTATTTTGGTAGCGGGGGCTGGATTTGAACCAACGACCTTCGGGTTATGAGCCCGACGAGCTACCAGACTGCTCCACCCCGCATCAAAGAAATAAAAAATAAAACTAATCAAATATAGAAAATAAGTCAAGCTGTTTTTTTGAGATCTAATAGCGAAGAAATTAAAGATCTTATCCGGTTTTGCTCGGCGCCGGATGCATTTTTATCATTTTTGTAGCGTAAAAGGAGCCGCTTGGTTCTGCTGGTGTGACCGGATATGATTTCAATAGAGGATTTAGGGATTTTGAGGCATTTTGCCAGGTATTGAACACACATCTTGTTGGCCGCATCATCCACGGGCGGCGCTGTAAGCTTGATTTTCAGTGCGTCGCCATGCTGACCGGTAATCATGTTCTTTGAGGATCGGGGTTGGATAAAGACCTTGAGTATAATACCATTACTATTTTCCTGGAGAAACTTCATTTTTTTCGGTTGTATGCCTAATCAGTGGTCCTGAAGGATAGACAATCTTGAAGCAATAATGGAAAAAATTGGAAATTGTCTTTGAGGTAAAAGCCAAACTGATGAAATAGAGACACAATTAAGATGTTTTGTTTTATTTAATCTCTCAAGATTGTCTTTGCAAGATCCAGAAGTATTATTCCTGCCTGGTGCTTTTAATATTATTGATAATGCGAGTGGAGGAAATATTTTCGGTAACCGGAATCAGTTCCACTCGCCCCCCGTACTTTTCAACGAGCTCACGCCCGAATACTTCTTTGGACGTGTAGTTGGATCCTTTGGTCAGAATATCCGGCTGTATGATTTCAATCAGTTTCTTTAGCTCATGGGAAGAAAAAACCACGACATAATCCACAGCATCTAATGCACTTAAAATTCTACACCGCTCATTTGCATTGAGCACTGGTCTTCCCGACCCTTTCAGTTTTTTTACGGATTCATCATCATCGATGGCCACAACAAGGGTATCTCCCAGTTGTTTTGAAGCAGAAAATAGCATGATATGGCCTGCATGCAAGAGATCAAAGCAGCCGTTGGTCAAAACCAGCCGCTTCCCTTTTTTCTTGAGATTTTCCACGAGCGCCGGAAGTTCGGATAAATCCTTGTATTTGGATGGCAGGCGTTGGTCATCAATTGTTGCAGTTTTAGGTTTTCCCATGAAGATTTTCAAAGCCCAAGTAAGTTCCTGTTTTGACACCGCTGCAGTTCCGGCTTTGCCCACGACGATTCCGGCAGCAGTATTGGCAACAGCCACGCTGTTGTGAATGGAAGCCCCTGATGCAACGGCCAGACCCAATACTGCAAGGACCGTATCACCGGCGCCTGAAACATCAAAAACCTGACGCGCTTCAGCCTGGACCCTGAAGGGTTCTTTTTTTCTTTCGAAAAGCACCATTCCGTCTTGGCCGCATGTGATCAAAAGCTTATCGATATCGATATTTTGAAGAATTTTATATGCTGCTTTTTCAAGGCTTGATTCATCAATAATTTCCACTCCCGAAGCCAGAGCCGCTTCTTTTTTGTTCGGCGTGAGAAGCGATACGCCTGAATATTTCGAAAAATCGAGTCCTTTGGGATCGACGATGATCATTTTTTTGTGTTTTTTCGCAGAAGCGATCACCCCAGAAAGCATGCTCTCGGTAATCAACCCCTTGCCATAATCAGAAATCAAAACCACATCGACATCGGGTATCTTATCTTCTATGTATCGTGTAATTATTTCCAGTGACGACAGAGAGATATCTTGTTTTTTTTCTCTGTCGACCCTGAGCACCTGTTGATTTGCGTGATTTGCGGCTATAATTCTGGTTTTTTGGGTAGTGATACGGCCGGACTCTTTGATGATTCCTTCGGTCTCGACGCCGAGTTCATTAAACATGTTGAGAAGAAGCTGTCCGTTTCGGCCGGTACCGATCACGCCCACGGCTGACACTTTTCCACCCAGCGCCACAACATTGTTCACAACATTGCCGGCGCCTCCAAGAGTAAAATCTTCTTTTTGAACGGCGACCACCTGAACCGGAGCTTCAGGGGATATCCGGTCAACTTCACCTCGGAGGTATTCATCGAGCATTAAATCCCCTATAACAAGGAGACGGCATTGATCAAATTTTGAAATGTCAATCATCATCAGAATTTTTTGCTATAATGTCCATTAGAAATTTGGGGGGTCGCACCACACGGCCGTTATTGTCCATACACGCATGCTTAGTGTACCCGTTGGCAAGGTGTTTTTCACCATCTTCACTGAATATTTGATAATCGAATTTCATACCTGCTTTGTAGTGTGTATCGATAGACGTTTCGATAAGCAGAATGTCGTCATACTGTGACGGGGCGTTAAACTTGCAATGCATCTCGGATAAAGGAAGAAAAACACCTTTTGACTCGATGGACTTGTAAGGAATTCCCATGGACCTGAACATTTCGGATCGACCGACCTCAAACCATCTGAAGTAGTTAGCATGATAAACAAAGCCCATTTTATCTGTGTCGCCGTATCTCACCCGAATTGTGGTATTATGTGTCAGCATTAATTTATAGCTTTCAATTTTCGACTGAATTATTTGACAGGATATTCTCAATAATACTTTTCAGCCCTTCATAGCTGAACGTTACCGGGAATTCCGGGTACTCATTTTTGACATTATCCGGCGGATTAAAAAGAATACCGTTTTCCGCTTCTTTAAGCATGGTGATGTCATTATATGAATCGCCCATAGCAATGGTGTTATAGTTCAAGTTTTTTAATGAAATCACCGCGTTCCGTTTAGCGTCTTTCTGCCGCAGAACATAATCTGTGATAAACCCATCGGGCGCAATGGATAGGGTGTGACAGAAAAGGGTAGGCCATCCGAGTTTTTCCATCAAAGGGTGCGCAAACTGGTCAAATGTGTCAGAAACAACAATGATCTGGGTGCGCGATCTGAGCCAGGTCAGAAATTCCACAGCTCCATCAAGGGGATTCATGGTGCCGATCACTGCTTTGATGTCGTCTATCTTAAGACCATTCTCATCCAGAATCGCGAGACGTCTTCTCATCAATACATCATAGTCGGAGATATCGCGTGTTGTCAGCCGGAGTTCTTCAATACCTGTTTTTTCAGCAACGTTGATCCATATTTCCGGGACAAAAACCCCTTCCAGGTCGGAACAAACAATATTCATATAACCTCACTGTTCTTTATCTATTCAAAAAAAGCCTGGTCCTCACCCGCGTGGCGGGATCTAAGATGGGCCTGGATTTTTTACTCAATCTTCTCCATTTTCATCCTCAATCCGTATAATCACCGGTCGGTCACTGACCACGTCGAGGTCGTAAATATCTGACAAGGCCTTCTGTACATCCGCTTCTCTGGCAAGATGGGTGAGCATGACAATGGGAACCGCATCCTTGGTCCCTCTTCCTTTTTGATGTACGAACTTGATACTAATATCATAATCGCCTAGAATTCCGGATATCTTTGACAAAACTCCGGGCCGGTCCAACGCGGAAAATCTGAAATAATAATGTACTTGTGTTTCTTCCATGGGAAGGATCGGAATTTTGCGAATATGACCCATCTGATAAGATAATAACGGCACTCTTCCCGTTGAGCCCGATAAAAGATTTCGGGCAAGATCGATAACATCCCCCACAACGGCGCTGGCGGTGGGCATCATTCCTGCACCATATCCATACAGCATCATATCTCCGATGGCATCGCCGGAAATTGTAATCGCATTGAGGACGCCGTTGACACCCGAGAGGGGATTGGAAAAAGGGATCATGGTGGGATGAACCCTGGCTTCAATGGCACCCCCGGTATCCTTGGTAATGGCAAGGAGCTTGATTCTGTAACCAAACTGCCCGGCGAACTCGATATCCATGGGAGTAATTTTTGAAATTCCTTCGATGTAAATATCGTCAAAATTGATTTCCATGCCAAAGGCTAAAGAGGTCAGAATGGCCAGTTTGTGGGCAGCGTCGATACCTTCAATATCCAGTGTCGGATCTGCTTCGGCAAACCCTTTTTTCTGGGCTTCCGCGAGCACATCTTCGAAATTGCTGCCGTCTTCAGTACTTTGGGACAGGATGTAGTTACAGGTTCCGTTGAGGATTCCTGCCATGGATTTAATATGATTTCCAGCCAGAGACTCCCGCAAGGACTTGATGATGGGCATGCAGCCCCCCACACTGGCTTCAAAGGCTAGATCTACACCGTGTTCCATGGCGGTTCTGAAAATATGGTTACCGTGAACGGCCAAGAGGGCCTTATTTGCAGTGACAACCGGTTTGCCGTTATGGATGGCTTTTAAAATAAGATCCTTGGCAATCCCTTTGCCGCCGATCATTTCGATAACAATATCAATGTCAGGATCATCGACCACTTTAAACGCATCGCTGATAAAGACACCTTCGTCCAACCGGATACCGCGGTCCGTTTTCTGATCAATGTCAGCCACGCACTTCAGGTTCAAAACAGCGCCAACACGGGAAAGGATCAACTCCTTGTTTTCAATCAGAATCCTCGCAACGCCTGTCCCCACCGTTCCGCAGCCGAGCAAACCCACATGGATTGTTCTCATAGTATTTCCGATCAATTAGGGTTACAGGATCTTTCGAATGCCCCTTATGGCTTGGTTGATACGCATATTGTTTTCTATCAAGGCAAACCGAACATATTCATCTCCATACTCGCCAAATCCCAGACCCGGTGAAACCGCCACGCCGGCTTCATTAATGAGCATTTTTGCAAATTCTACGGAGCCCATTTCTATGTATTTATCCGGAATTCTACCCCATACAAACATGGTTGCTTTGGGGCTTTCTATTTCCCATCCCACCCGCTGGAGTCCGGATATCAGGGCATCTCTCCGTGTTTTATAGGTGTCGCAGATTTCTTTGACGCACTCTTGCGGGCCGTTTAAAGCAATAATGGATGCTATCTGAATCGGTTGGAAAATTCCATAATCCAGATAACTTTTTATCCTCCTAAGGGCGCCCACGATCTCTTGGTTGCCCACACAGAAGCCCACCCGCCAGCCCGGCATGCTGTAACTCTTTGAAAGTGAAAAGAATTCCACACCCACATCCTTGGCACCTTTGACCTGAAGAAAACTGGGCGGCTCATAGCCGTCAAACGCTATATCCGCATAGGCAAAATCGTGGACGATCATAATATCGTGTTCTTTGGCATAATCCACAATTTTTTCAAAAAATTCGATATCAACGATTTCTGTGGTCGGGTTATGCGGGTAACTGATAATCAAAACCTTGGGCCTCGGCCAGGTCTGTCGTGTGGCGTTCATCAGATTATCGAAAAAATTATGGCCCGGTCCGACGGGTATCCCTCTGACGTCACCGCCGGAAATAATCGCGGAATAGGGGTGGATCGGGTAGGTTGGATTCGGGGTGAACACGACATCTCCAGGGCGAATGGTTACAAGGATAAGATGGGATATTCCTTCTTTGGCGCCGATGGTGGCGATGGCTTCGGTGTCAGGATCGATGTCGACGTCATATCTGCGTTTATACCAGCTTGAAATCGCCATTCTCAACTTGGTAATTCCCATGGAAGCAGAATATCGATGATTCTGCGATTTTTGGGCGGCCTCGGTCAGTTTATCTACAATGTGTTGTGGTGTGCCGATGTCGGGATTTCCCATTCCAAGGTCGACAATATCCATCCCTGCGTGTCTGGCATCCATTTTTATTTTGTTGACGCTGGCAAATACATACGGTGGAAGACGATCGAGCCTGGCAAAAGTTTTCATAACCATACCCTCTTTAAAGTAATTGTTTTAAAAATTTAAAGGCAAGTTTTGCATCTTTATTTACAATACAAAGTATTTTATGTCAAAAAATTTGTTTTGACTTTTAAATGAACACGAATTAATTTTCTATTTTAACGGTGATCATCGAACCATTTAAAAGGGATAAACATGACAAAACCAATGACGTATGCGGATGCAGGAGTAGATATTGATAAGGCCGACGAATTTGTCGGAAGTATTAAAAAAATTGCCAAACAGACCTTCAGATCCGGCGTTATCAGCGAAATAGGGGGATTCGGCGGGATGTTTTCACTTAACATGGCCAGCATGGAAAGTCCGGTCCTCGTGAGTTCCACAGATGGTGTTGGAACTAAACTCAAAATCGCTTTTATGATGGGAAAACACGATACTATCGGCATTGATCTTGTTGCCATGTGTGTGAATGATATCATTGTTCAGGGTGCGAAACCACTGTTTTTCCTCGATTACCTCTCCATGGGAAAACTTGAAACCAAAACCGCTACGGATGTCATTACTGGTATCGGAGAAGGATGCCGGATGGCCAAGTGTGCTCTTATCGGCGGTGAAACTGCAGAAATGCCGGGTTTTTATAAAGATAATGAGTATGATCTTGCGGGTTTTGTGGTTGGTCTTGTTGAAAACGACAAAATAATCGACGGCTCGGAAATTCATGTCGGCGATCAAATTATCGGAATTTCGTCCAGTGGGCTTCACAGCAATGGATATTCGCTGGTACGAAAAGTCTGCTTTGATGTTCTCGGATTGGAGATTGACACGTATGTAACGGAACTCGGCCGAACCATCGGTGAAGAACTTCTTACTCCGACCCGTATATACTCCGAGACCATTCACAGCATTATCAAAGATTTGCCTATTTTCGGTCTTGCCCATATTACCGGCGGAGGAATTACAGATAATATTATTCGAGTTATTCCGGACGGTTGTAATGTTGTCTTGCGTAAAAACAGTTGGGAGGTACCGCCTGTATTTACATATTTGCAGCAGGCCGGCAATATATCGGAAAAAGAAATGATGCGAACGTTTAACAATGGAATCGGCCTGATTGCTGTTGTTCATGAAAAGAGTGCCCAGGAAATTCTGGATCGTCTCATCGCCATGAAAGAGAACGCTTTTTTTATTGGAGAGGTTGCGGAACGAAAGGGGACGGAAGAGCGGGTTCAGTGGGTGTGAAAATCGAACATACCGACAATAAACGAGGCGTTTTAAATATTAAAAACCCATTCTTAAAGCTGATGAAATGGGTTGAAAAAGCACAGAAAGGAAAAACCGTCTGCAAAGGCTGAGCAGCAAAAAACACCGGTGCCGGGAGCGCAACGGAAAAAATAAAGCAGAAATGATAATCCTCGGCATTGAAACATCCTGCGATGAAACCGCTGCGGCTGTTGTTGTTGGCGGTAAAAAAATACTATCTTCCATTATATCGTCCCAGACCGACATACATCATCCTTACGGCGGCGTTGTGCCTGAGCTGGCTTCGAGGAAACATATTGAAGCGATTGCACCGGTGGTCAACAAGGCATTGTCTAATGCAGGTATTGATTCAAAATCCCTTGATGCCGTTGCGGTAACCCACGGGCCCGGACTCATAGGTGCCTTGCTGGTGGGATTCTGCTTTGCAAAAGCGTTTTCATTTGCACTTGAAATCCCATGGGTGGGTATCAATCACCTTGAAGGCCATATCAATTCGGTATTCCTGGAATCCGATCCGCCGCCTTTTCCCTTTGTAGCACTGCTGGCCTCCGGCGGACATACCAGTATCTACCACGTTACTTCTCACACCAGATATGAACTTATGGGACAGACAAGAGATGATGCTGCCGGAGAAGCCTATGATAAGGTGGCCAAAATGCTTGGCTTCGGCTATCCGGGGGGTGCTGTAATCGACCGTCTCGCCCAAAAAGGAGAACCTGACAATATTTCCTTTCCCAGGCCGTTTATAGATAAATCAACCTTTGATTTTAGTTTCAGTGGACTTAAAACCGCTGTAATGCGATATATTCAGATACATAATAATGACTATTTGCACAGGATTCCCGATATTGCAGGAGGATTTCAAGAGGCAGTGGTGGATGTTTTGTCTTATAAAATTGTTCATGCTGCAATGGCCAAGGGATGCGACCATGTTGCCTTGGTGGGGGGTGTGGCTGCAAACAACCGTTTGAGGGAAAAAATCAGGCATGATGCCAAAAGCAAAGGGCTGGCGGTTCATATTCCTTCCGTCGAACTTTGCGGTGATAATGCCGCCATGATTGCCGCCATCGGCTACCACTATTTAAAAAATGGTGTTTCATCCGACTTTGGGGATGATGTTTTTTCAAGAGTCAAAAGGTAAATTATATGTGAAGGTTTTGAATCGCTCAATTTAGGTTTCATAAATTACAAAATTTATAAATAACCGTCGATTTGATCCATGGGAATCTCTAAATCCATATTCCGGTCTCCAGCTCGTATCGTTTTAATTGGATTCGCACTCCTGATTTTCATCGGGACGATCCTGCTGATGCTTCCCGTTGCTTCCACGCATGAACACATTGGGTTTGTAAACGCGCTTTTTACTTCAACCTCTGCGGTATGTGTTACCGGTCTTGCGGTTGTTGATACGGGAAACGCCTTTAGCTTATTCGGACAAGCTGTTATTCTAATGCTGATTCAAGTCGGGGGTCTTGGTATCATGACCATGTCGACACTATTCCTCATGCTGGCAGGGCGAAGACCCGGTCTAACCGGTCAGATTTTGGTGCAGGATACCTTTACGCATTCCCGGGAACGAAGAATTTCCGGCATACTCAAGGATGTTGTCCTTTTTACCTGTGCGATTGAAGGGCTTGGCATGGTCCTCTTGTTTTTCTGTTTTCTTCCGGGAAATGACGTACAAAGATCGCTGTACTTGGCCATATTTCACTCGATCAGTGCATTCTGCAATGCCGGCTTTTCCGTGTTTTCAGATAGTTTTGTCTCATACAGGGGAAACTGGGTGCTGAACCTGGTGGTCTGTTTTTTAATTGTTGCCGGAGGTCTCGGGTTTCTGGTGCTTTTTGAGCTGAAACAAAAGTTTTTCTTTCAGCACAGCGCATTGTCACGACTCAGCCTGCATTCAAAGCTCGTGCTGTCGACCACGGCCATTTTGATTCTTACGGGTGCGCTTTTAATCCTTGGTATGGAATGGAAAAATACCCTGGAACCGCTTTCAATTCCCGACCGGTTTATGGGGGCTCTTTTTCAATCCATTACCGCCAGGACAGCCGGATTCAACACAGTGTCCATTGGAAATATGGCCAACGAAACGCTTTTCTTGATAATGTTGCTGATGTTTATCGGTGCATCTCCGGGCTCGTGCGGAGGGGGTGTTAAGACCACCAGTTTTGCAACTCTCGTAATGCTGGGGGTTTCCCGTTTTCGCGGACAGGACCGTCCCCAGTTGTTCAAACGAAGCATATCGGCTGCCAGTATCGGAAAGGCTGTCAGCGTTATCATGCTCAGTGCCATGGTGATTTGCGTCGGTATCATGCTCCTTCTGATGACTGAACTTGGAGGTGCGGGACATCCGGAGAGCCGTGGTAAATTCTTGGAGTTACTTTTTGAGGTGGTTAGCGCTTTCGGCACCGTGGGGCTTTCCACAGGAATAACCCAGGGACTCACTGTAATAGGCAAAGTCATTGTGTCCGGTATAATGTTTGTGGGACGTCTGGGACCATTGGTGGTGGGTGTGGCTTTAAGCCGAGATACCATATCCCGTTATTATTATGCGGAAGAAAATATTATGGTTGGATGAGGTAAAACATGAAACAGTTCGCTATCATTGGACTTGGAAATTTTGGGTATTATCTGGCCACACACCTTTATGAAAAAGGACATGACGTACTGGCCATCGATAAAGATCCCAAACTGGTTCAGAAAATCAAAGACCATGTGACGCATGCTGTGGTGGCAGACGCTACAGACAGTAAAACCATGGATTCCCTCTCGATTCATGAAATGGACGCTTCCGTGGTCTGCATCGGTACGGACCTCGGCGCTTCGATTCACACTACGCTGATCCTGAAGGATGTCGGGGCCCGGCAGGTATATGCCAAGGCAATTACAGAAACTCATGGCAGAATACTCCGTAAAGTCGGTGCTCAGGAAATTTTATTCCCTGAAAAAGACCTGGCCATATCTTTGTCCGAGCGATTGCACAATCCGAGCCTTCTGGACTATTTACCCTTTTTTGAAGGGTACTCAATCATTGAACTGAAGCCTAAAGAGAGTTTTTTAGGAAAGGAACTGAAAGAGCTTGATCTCATCAACAAGTACGGTGTTCAGGTGATTGCGATTAAAAAGGTGACTTCAGGAAAGCTATTCATGATCCCAACCGGAAAGCATGTTTTGAAGGGAGACGAGGTGATGATTCTTTTAGGGCCAAACGATGGCCTTGACTTACTTCGACAAAAATAGGAATAATATGGTTAAATTCGCAACGCGTCGAATTCACAATTCATTAGGGCTGATGTTTTAATAATCAGCTGTTTTCATATTTTAAAATAGCCTCCGTGCTGCATGCGTTTTAGGGTCGATTGGAATTTTTGGGGTATCAATGGGAAATGATTTAAAATCTGAAACGGTTCCGAAGCCAACTCCGGAGGAATTGTTTTTCGGGCATGCCCCTAAAAAACGGTTGAATCAATGGCTGGCCACCGGGATTTGCGGGAATGACATATCCTCTTCCTGCCTGTATGTATCGGCCATCGCAGCGGTTTTTGCAGGGGTCCTTGCGCCGGTAGTTCTGCTGGCCGTTGTGATACTCCTGTATCTTTATAAGAAGGTTTATACTGAAGTAGTGGAAGCTCTTCCGCTAAACGGCGGAACCTATAACTGCCTTCTCAACAGCACTTCCAAATTTGCCGCTGCGCTGGCGGCCTGCATGACCATCCTTTCCTATATTGCAACAGCGGTGATTTCTTCTAAAACCGCTGTTGAGTATTTGCATTCGATATTTCCGACATTTAGAGTTTTAGAAGGTACGATCATTGTTCTTGGCATCTTTGCGGTACTGGCCATCATCGGGATCACCGAATCCGCGGTGGTCGCCTTAGCAATCTTCATTTTTCACATTTCCACATTGACGGTCTTTTGTGTTTTAGGATTTATCAGCATACCTTCGGATTTTCACATTTTCAAAGGAAACCTGGCCACGTTACCCATGGGACAAGATCTTTTGATCGCGGTCTGTTTGGGATTTTCTGCTGCTTTGCTGGGCATCAGCGGGTTTGAAAGTTCGGCAAATTTTGTTGAAGAGCAGGATGTGGGTGTTTTCCGTAAGACCTTGCGCAATATGTTGATCACTGTGGCCGTATTTAACCCCTTAATTTCCATTTTATCCCTGAATCTGTTACCCCTGGAACAAATTATTTCCAACAAAGATTATCTCCTTTCTGAGATGGCCCATCTCATGGGCGGTGATACTTTAGCGTTGATTGTCGTTATAGATGCCGCTGCCGTGCTTTCGGGGGCGGTTTTGACCAGTTTTGTGGGGGT
>Ga0210086_1000924_pt1 | contig 15831 bp, 16 predicted proteins | sample China_Galinas_PW_3_FD_184867 | JGI IMG/M metagenome (GOLD analysis project Ga0210086, IMG submission 184867) | Wetland microbial communities from San Francisco Bay, California, USA, that impact long-term carbon sequestration - China_Galinas_PWB_D2... | ecosystem: Environmental > Aquatic > Marine... | reverse complement strand
CGGCGCGCGACCAGTCGGGGCGGAAGCCGACGACCTGGATGCCGGCGGGCAGGTTGGGATTGAACATCGCGTTGTGCCAGTAGGTCGCCTGGTGGGCCGGCTCGCTCGGCGCGATGCGGCGGACCGTGCACGGCAGGCGATAGCGCTGGCTGTATTGGTCGAATTCGAGGACGCAGGCGGCCTCCTGCAACAGCCTTTCGACCAGCGGCACCTCGGGCCCGAACAGCGCGGTCAGCTCGTCGGAAAAGGCGCGCGGCTCCTGATAGTAGGCGGAGGAGAGGAATTTCACGGCGGCCTCATGCCGCTCCGAGGGATCCGCGGTGCGCTTGACGACGTGGCGGAACTGCGCGGTCGACTCGAAGGAATCGCGGGGCACGATCAGCACCGTGATCTCCGCCGCGGTGACGGTCTCCCGCCCGAAGGTCAGCTGCGGGCACATGCCCTGCATGGGCTGTCCGCCGGCCTGGCGCACGGCCATCTGGCGCAGCCGGCACTGCCAGCCGAGAAAATGATCGCGCAGCACCGCCTGCGTCTTTTCGAGCCGCACGACCGTGCCGCCGTCGTTCGAATCCTGACTGCTCATACGCCAACCCGGGGTCTCGCCCGCGGGGTCGGGCCCCGCACAGCGCTGCATTCCGGCCCGACTCTAAGGGGAGGGCCGGGCCGCATCAACCGTTCCCGCAGTTTCATTTGGCGAACAGGATGCCGATGCCGGCGACGATCACGGCGCTGCCCAGTATCTGGCGCCAGGTCAACGGCTCCTTGAGGACGAAATAGGCGACGATCATCGTGATGACGATGGTACCGCTGACGATCACGGGGACCGCGATATTCGCCGGCATGGCCTTGCCGCCGCCCAGGCCGCCGAAGAGGTAGAAGTAGGCGATCTCGGCGCCGCCTATGCACAGGCCGGCGCCAAGGGCCCACAGATAGGTGTCGGCTCCGAGCTGCAGGTTTTGACCGCCCCGCAGAAGCAGGACGCCGGCAAACAGCGACGATGTCGCGAGCGCCGCCAGCTGGAGACAGATCGTCGCCAGGATGGTGGACGTGGCGCCGCTCGGCACATAGTTGCCGGACACCTTTATGAGCAGATTGTACCCGGCGTACAGCATGGTCACCGTGATCAGAAGAAAGGCGTTGAGCATGTCGTCGGTTCCCCGGCCTGGCCTCGCCGCGGCGAACCTCGGCGCCGCTGCTGGGCCGGGGCGCCTGCGCGCAAGTGCGGTGATTTCACTTTCTGCCGGGATCGAACGCAAGCGTTCAATTTCGGGTGCCGCGATGCCGCAGGCAGCACCTTGCGCCGTCATTCGGTTTCCGGAACGATGAGGCTTCGCGGCGCCGAGCCGTGCGGCGGGACGCAGGAGTCGAAACGTGGCGGAACGGAGGCGTAGACCGTCTCGTGCCGAGACCGAGCCGATGGAGGGGCGCCGCTTTGCGCGCAACCTCGACTGGAATCTGCTCAAGACCTTCTTCGAGATCGTCCAGGCGGGCGGCGTCAGCGAAGCCGCGCGGCAGTCATCGCGCAAGCAGCCGGCCTTGAGCATGGCCCTGCAGCGCCTGGAGGAGCAGTCGGGCACGCGGCTCTGCCAGCGTGGGCCCGGCGGATTCTCCCTGACGCATCAGGGCGAGGTCCTCGCCGAGGTCTGCGAGGCGATGTTCGATTCGGTGCGCAGCATCCCGGACCGCCTCGATCATATGTCCGCCGAGTTGCGAGGCCGCGTGCGCATTCAACTCATCAGCAATCTGATCGACCCGGCGATCGACGAGGCAATCGAATCGTTTCACCAGGAATACGGCGCCGTGCAGATCTTTCTCGGCGTCGCGACCTGGGACGTGATCCAACGCAGCATCCTGCGCAATGAAGCCGAGATTGGGATATCGCCGGCCGACCATAAGGACCCGCAGCTCCGTTACGAGCCGCTGTTCCGCGAGATCTACCGTCCCTATTGCGGCCGCAGCCATCCCCTGTTCAACGACACCCTTGCATCGCCGCGCGAGCTTGCGCAGCAAGCCATCGTCCTGACCGGTGCCGACGAGCCGAACGAGCTGGCCCGCTATCGCATGCGCTACAATATCGGCCAGCATGTGGCCGGACTGTCGGAGCACCTGGAGGAGGTCCGGCGCCTGGCGGTCCTGGGCGTCGGCATCTGCTTCCTGCCCGAGACTTTCGCCTCCGAGGACGTGGCCCAGGGTCGCCTGCATCCCGTCCTGCCGCGGGGCAACGATCCGGCCTCCGATATCCTCCTGATTTCCAACCCCCGAGCGCCCACCCATCGGGCGCGCGACGTGTTGCTGGAGCATTTCCGGCGGCAGGTGCCGCAGGCCCATGTTGCCGCCGCCGACGGCGGCGCCTCGGCATAAGGGCCGCCGCCCGCGCCAATTCATCAATATGATTGATGAAATGTATTGCAACTATGGGGCTATTCATAAGAAATTGGCTGGTCAAGACTCTCGACCAAAGGGCGCGCGGCGCCGCCGTCTCAAGGCGGTCGCCGAAGCGGGTCCGTCCGGGAGGTATGTCGTTTCGAAGGACATCGGTGATCGACGGATCCGACGCGCACGCCGGTGCCGGCGACGGCGCTGCGCCCGGCTCCCTTCATTCTCAAATCCGACTTAGGAAGGACGCCATCCATGCCCGACCCCAAGACCGGTGAGTTTCGCGGCTCGCGCAACCTGAAGCGGCTCAAGCGGATCTCGCAGAGCAAGCAGGACGAGGAGGTCGCACGCTGTCTCGAACTCGGCCTGGAGGCGGCCGATTCCATTCGCGACAGAAATATATCGCTGTTCAGCCGAGGACATCAGCCGGCCTTCGCCGGGATCAACACCTTCATGAAGACGCCCTACTGCGAGGACGTCAGGCGCGTCGGCGACTACGAGGCGGCCTTCGTCGGGATCCCGTTCGATACCGGCACCACCTATCGACCGGGTACGCGCTTCGGCCCTCAGGCGGTGCGCCGGATCTCGGCGGTCTACGACGGCTATTCGGTCGATGGTGGCGTCGACATCTTCGAGGAGCTGGACATCTGCGACGCCGGCGACGTCTTCGTGATTCCCGGCAACATCGAAAAGACCTTCGACCAGGTCAGCAAGGCGGTATCCCACGTGTATACCTCCGGCGCCTTTCCGGTTCTTTGTGGCGGCGACCACAGCCTGGGATATCCCAACGTCCGCGGCGTCGCGCCGCACATCGACGGCAATGTCGGGATCATCCATTTCGACCGTCACATAGACATGCAGGACATGGACATGGACGAGCGCATGCATACGACGCCCTGGTACTGGACGTCGAATGCGCACGAGGACGTCCACTATCATTCCACGCATCACGACCACAGCCACATGCACGACGTTGGCCTGAAGAACTGTCCGCCCAAGAACCTCGTGCAGATTGGCATCGGCGGCTGGTACGGCTCGCGCATCGGCTCCGAGATCGCGCGCGAACGCGGCTCCAGCGTCATGACGATGAAGGACGTCGAGGAGCTTGGCGTCCACAAGGCGGCGGAGATGGCCCTCGAGCTCGCCTGGAAGGGCGCCAAGGCGGTCTATCTTTCGTTCGATATCGACTCGATCGATCCCGGCTTCGCACCGGGCACGGGAACGCCGGAGCCGGGCGGATTCACGCCGCGCGAGGCGCTCGAGATGGTTCGCCTGATCGCGCGCGAGGGGCTTTGCGGGATGGAGGTTGTCGAGGTCTCGCCGCCCTACGACGTCAACGACAATACCTCGCAGCTGGCCTGCCGCGTGATTCTCGACGTGCTCGGGACGATGGTCGTCGAGGGCAAGATCGGCCACCGAGACAAGGTGATGGGACCCGAGGCGTGACGCGTCGCCGGCGATTCATTGAATCGCCGCAGCGGCGGTTGCGCGAGAGGGCACGATGAACTCATGATCCCACCCCGGGCACTTCCGGCCGGGCAATGGAGATTTGGAATATGACCGCGGTTCTGTTTCTGGGGCTCCTGCTCGGCATGCAGCATGCCCTGGAGGCCGACCACGTCGCGGCGGTGGCCAGCCTGGCGGCGCAGAGCCGCGGCAGGCGGGACCTGCTGCGCCACGGCGTCGTCTGGGGCTTCGGCCACATGCTGACGCTGAGCGCCTTCGCCGGTGCCGTGGTCCTTGCGGGAGGACACGTCGACGGGCATCTGGCGGCCTGGCTCGAGCTCGCCGTCGGCATCACCCTGGTCCTGCTGGGCGGCCACGTCCTCTATCGCCTGGCGCGCGAGCGGGTGCACTTCCACGTGCACCGGCATGGCGACGGCCGGGTCCACCTGCATGCCCATTCCCACCGCGGCGAGGCGCTGCCGCACGCGCGCTCGCCGCATGCCCACGCGCACCGGGCGCCGTTTCCCCTGCGCAGCCTGGTCGTCGGGATGATGCACGGCCTGGCCGGGTCGGCCGCGCTGGTCGTCCTGGCGGCGGCCGCGATCGGCTCGCCGGGGGCGGGCCTGGCCTACGTGGCCCTGTTCGGTCTCGGTTCGCTGCTCGGCATGGCCGGGCTCAGCGCCGCGATCGCCGTGCCGCTCAGCCTGTCGGCCGACCTGCTGACCCGGGCGGGGCGTGTGCTTCAGTTCGCGGTCGGCGCGGTCACCGTCGGGCTGGGCTGCGCCATCGTGTTCGAGCAGGCGCAGGCCGCCGGGCTGTTCTGATCGCCCTCGGTTTCAGGCGCTGCGCGCCAGGCTGGGTTTTGCGACCTCGGCCGGCGCGGCGAAGCGGCGGTCGTGGGTGAGCGACGGCACCATGCCGCGCGCCTTGGCGACCTCGGCCGGGTCGATCTCGGCCATGACGAAGCCGACCTCCTCGCCGCCGTCGGCCAGCACCCGGCCCCAGGGATCGACGATCAGCGAATGGCCGTAGGTCGGCCGGCCGCCGCCGTGGGTGCCGCACTGGCAGGGCGCCAGCACGTAGCAGCCGGTCTCGATGGCGCGGGCGCGCAGCAGGACGTGCCAGTGCGCCTGCCCGGTGGTGCGGGCGAAGGCCGCCGGCACCGTCAGGAATTGCGCCCCCGCCTGGGCCAGGGCGCGATAGAGCTGCGGAAAGCGCAGGTCGTAGCAGATCGACAGGCCGAGCGGCCCCCAGGGCGTCGCCGCCAGCACGGCGCGGTCGCCGGGCGCGATGCTGGCCGACTCGCGATAGCGTTCGCCGCCTTCGAGGTCGACGTCGAAGAGATGCAGCTTGTCGTAGCGCGCGACGATGGCGCCCGCCGGGTCGAGCAGGTAGGAGCGGTTGCACACCGCGTCCGGGCCGGCCTTGACCGCCAGCGAGCCGAGCAGCAGCCAGACGCCGAGCTCGCGCGCCAGGTCGGCGCAGCGCGCCAGCGCCGGATGGGCGTCCTCCGCGAGCGGAGCCACGGCGAAGAGGTCGTCGCTCACCTTGAGGCAGGAGAAGTACTCCGGCAGGCAGATGAGTTCGGCGCCGGCGGCATGCGCCGCGCGGACCAGCTCGATCGCCGGCGCCAGGCTCTCCTCGATCTCCGGCCCGGCGCAGTTCTGGATGCAGGCCGCCTTGAAGGTCGCGCTCATGTCGTCCTCCCGGCCGGGCCTGCGGGGACCCGGCGCTCGCCTTGGCTCGAGTTTTGTCGCGAACGGCCACTCTAGCGGGGGCGGGCCGCGCTGTCGAACCGCCCCCGGCGCGGCCCTATCAGTCCCGGCAGCCGACGACCAGGCGGCCGCGGACCTTGCCCTTGAGGATGTCCTTGCCGAGGCCGAGCAGGTCCCCGAGCCCCGCTTCCGTCGTCATGGCGTCGAGCTTGTCCATCGGCAGCTCCTTGGCCAGGCGCGTCCAGGCGGCGCGGCGCCGCGCCGGCGGGCACATGACGGAATCGATGCCGAGCAGGTTCACCCCGCGCAGCAGGAAGGGCAGCACCGTGGTCTCCAGCGTGCTGCCGCCGGCCAGGCCGACCGCGGCGACCGAATGGCCATAGGCCATCTGGCCGAGGACGCGCGCCAGGGTCGTGCCGCCGACGGCGTCGACGCACCCGGCCCAGCGCTCGCTCTCCAGCGGGCGCTTGGAGGGCTCCGCCAGTTCGGCCCGGTCGACGATCTCGGCGGCGCCGAGCCCGCGCAGGTAGTCGTGCGTCTCCGCCCGGCCGGTCGAGGCGGCCAGCCGGTATCCGAGGTTGGCCAGGGTCGCGACCGCGATCGAGCCGACGCCGCCGCCGGCGCCGGTCACCAGCACCTCGCCGGCATCCGGCGTCAGGCCGTGCTCCTCGAGGGCCATGATCCCCAGCATGGCGGCGAAGCCGGCGGTGCCGATCGCCATGGCCCGCCTGGCGGTCAGCCCGTCGGGCAGCGGCACCAGCCAGTCGCCCTTGACGCGGGCCTTCTGGGCATGGCCGCCCCAGGTCATCTCGCCGACCCGCCAGCCGGTCAGCACCACGGGATCGCCGGGCTTGAAATCGGGATGGGCGCTCGCTTCGACGGTGCCGGCGAAATCGATGCCGGGAACGTGCGGGTATTTGCGCACCAGCCGCCCCAACCCGTTGAGGACCATGCCGTCCTTGTAGTTCAGGGTGGTGTATTCGACGGCCACGGTGACCGGCCGGTCGGCCTCGGGAAAATCCGGCAGCTGGTCGTCGTCGAGCTCCTGCAGCGCCGCGGAGACGCCCTTGTCCGCTTCCTGCACAACGATGGCCTTGAACATGTTGAATCTTCCCTCATGTTTTCAGTCAGTTAGCTGCTGATCGCGGGATCGCCGGGGGCGCCGCCGGCACCTGTGGCCGAAAGGTCGCAGTGTCGCAAAGCTTTGCCTCGGCCCGCAGCCTCAAGTAGCTGGACTCTTGCGGTGATCGCAACCTTGAATCATATTGTGCAGTGCGGCATGGGTGATCGAGCACCTGCTCTCACCGGCCGTACGCCTGTCAGGCGTTTCCTCCCTAGACTCGGGCCGCGCAGCAGCGCGGCCCTTTTTTCTGCGGGTCGCGGGCCGCGCAGCAGTGCGGCCCTCTCATCCGCAGCGGACTTGGCCGGTCGGTCTCCCCGGATCACGGCCGGGCCGCGCCGTCCGGCAGGCTGGCGTCGCCGGGGCCGAGCGCCCGCTGCAGGATCACGCTGTCGATCCAGCGCCCGAACTTGAACCCGACCGAGCGCAGCTGGCCGGCGCGGACGAAGCCGAAGGCCTCGTGCAGCCCGATCGAGGACTCGTTGGCGCTGTCGCCGACGACGGCGATCATCTGGCGGTAGCCGAGCTCCGTGCAGCGGTCGATCAGCACGCCGAGCAGGGCGCGCCCGGCGCCGCGGCGCGCCCGGTCCGGGGCCACGTAGACCGAATTCTCCACGGTGAAGCGGTAGCCCGAGCGCAGCCGGTAGGGGGCGGCGTAGGCGTAGCCGAGGATCGCCGGTTTCGCGCTGCCGTCGCCGGAGTCCGCCACGAGATAGGGCAGGCCGCGGGCGCGCAGCCCCTCGAAGCGCCGGACGATCTCGTCGAGGTCGGGCGGCTCCTCCTCGAAGGAGGCCACGCCGTGGCGCACGTGGTGGGCGTAGATCGCCTGGACCTGGGCCAGGTCGGCCGGCGTCGCGTCGCGCACCGTCAGGGACGGTGGGGCCGCCAGCATGGTCATCGCGGCCGCAGCCGCTCGGGGTCGATGCGCCCGAGCGCGGCGATCACCTCGCTGAGGTCGCCGACCAGGCGGGGCAGGGCCGGGCTGCGGGCGAAGCGCGTCTCGTCCATATAGAGGCAGCGGTTGAGCTCGATCTGCAGGCCGTGCACGCCGTCGCCGGGCCGCCCGTAGTGGCGGGTGACGAAGCCGCCCGAATAGGGGCTGTTGCGGGCCACGTGATAGCCGTGGCGGCGCAGCGTGGCCTCGACCGTCTCGATGACCGCCTCGGCGCAGGCCGCCCCGTGGCAGTCGCCGAGCACCGCATCGACCCGCCGCCGCCCGGCGTCGTTGTCGGTCGGGCCGCCGATAGACGGCATCGAGTGGCAGTCGATCAGGATGCAGCAGCCGAAGCGGTCGAGCGTGTGCTCGACCAGCCCGGCCAGCGCCATGTGGTACGGCCAGTAGTAGCGCCGGATGCGATTGAGCGCCTCGGCGAAGGTCAGCTTGTGCCGGTAGATGTCGGCGCCGCTCGCCACCACCCGGGCGATGGTGCCGAGCCCGGCGGCGACCCGCGGTGAGCGGGTGTTGGCGTAGTCCGGCAGGTCGTCCTCGAACATCGCCGGGTCGAGCTCGAAGGGCTCGCGGTTGGGGTCGACGAAAGCGCGCGGGAACAGGGCCCGCAGCAGGGGCGCGCCGAGCCGCGGCGCGGCGGCGAAGAGCTCGTCGACGAAGCTGTCCTCGGAGCGGCGCAGCGACAGCGGGTCGAGCCGCGAGGCGGCGACGAAGTCGGTCGGATAGTCGCGGCCGCTGTGCGGCGAGGCGAGGACGAGCGGCAGGGACTGCTGGGCCGGCGCCAGGATCTCGTGGCCGCCGGCCTCGGGCTCGCCGGCGGGGAGATGCTCCGGTCGGATCGGCATCGACAGCGCGTCCATGATCCTCCGTGTTTAAGCGAACCGGCGGCGCCTGTCACCGTCCTTCTGCGGCCCGTGCCGGCCCCTGCGCGAGGGCCCGGCGGCCCGGCCCGGAGAGGGCCGGTTCGGGGTCCGATTTCGGACTTCCGGGGCGCGTGTTAAGGACTGTTTAGCCAAACGGATCGTAGGGTATAGTGATCTCAAAGGGGGCGAAGCCGGTCCGCTCGGGCGCGGCCATCGACGGAGACCATGGCGCACATCCTGCTCGCGGAAGACGACGACAGCATGCGCGAATTCCTGGCCAAGGCGCTGCGCCGGGCCGGACACGAGGTGCTGCCGACCGGCGACGGGCTGGACGCGCTCGGCTATCTCGGCGACCGCAAGTTCGACATGCTGCTGGCCGACGTGGTGATGCCGGGCCTGGACGGGATCGAGCTGGCCCGCCGGGCGACCAAGAAGCAGCCCGGCATCAAGGTCATGTTCATCACCGGCTTCGCGGCGGTCGCACTGCGCGCCCGGGAGCAGAGCCCGCGCGACGCCCGCGTGCTCTCCAAGCCGTTCCACCTGCGCGATCTGGTCGATCAGGTCGACAACATGCTGCAGGTCTGAGGCCGGCCCGAGGGACCCACCGGCGACCCGCCCGCGGCGCGCGGCAGAGGCTTGAAAAGACCCTTCGATAGTGCTAACTCGCCTGCGCCCGGCGGCACGCGCCGCCCGGGTCTCGCCGGCCGGCGGCAACGGCCGATTCCTTCGCGGCCCGTGCCTTGCCCGTGCCACGCCGATGAAGGGCGCATAGCTCAGCGGGAGAGCGCTACGTTGACATCGTAGAGGTCCCTGGTTCAATCCCAGGTGCGCCCACCATTGCCGGTCTCCATTCCACGGGCCGGCCGGATGTCCGGCCGGGGTCTGCGCGGACCGGCGAGCGTCGGCGAAGCCGCCTTGGCCGGGTGCCGGCGGATCGCACCGTGCGCGTCGGCGTTCGGGACCTCCACGACACGGCGCACCATCGGCCGCCCGTCCCCGGGCGCGATTTTCAGGATTTAATTGTTGAAAATGCGAACCATTCGCAAGGAATCTCGCCTCCGTCGCGCGGGCGAAGCCCCGGCGGCGGCCGCCGCCCGGTCCGCCCGGGCCCGGCGAAGACGAGGCAACCCTCCGACGGAATTGGGAGACCGCATGACACGCCGAAGCAAACTCTGGATCGGGCTGGGCAGCGCCGTCCTGGCCGGATCGGCCGGCCCGGCGCTGGCCGGGAACCTGCACAACACGACCGCGCTGGTCTCCGGCGCCCCCGCAGCCCCCGCCGCCCTGGCCGGCGACCTCGCGGCCGAGCCCGTCGCGGTGCAGCTCGCGGCCGGCGAGGGCGGCGAAGGGGGCGAGGGCGGCGCGGCCGCCGCGGCGCCGGCGACCGACGACACGGCGTTCCTCACGCAGCTCGCCCTGATCCGCGGGCATCTCGACGTCGGGGTCGACCTCTACCGCCGGGGCGCCGTCGCGGCGGCCAAGACGCACATGAAGCATCCCGAGGACGAGCTCTACGCGGACCTCGAGCCGGCCTTCGCGGCGCGCCACGTGGCGGCCTTCGAGGACTCCCTCGCAGGCCTGGCCGGCCTGGTCGAGGCGGGTGCCCCGGTGGCGCAGGTCGAAGCCGCCTATGCCGACCTGCTGCGCGCCATCGATACCGCGGCCAGCCGGGGGGCGCCCGCGGCGGACGTCGCGACCAAGGCGGCGGTCGTCCTCGCGCTGGTGCGCAAGGCGGCCGAGGACTACGCCAAGGGGGTCAGCGACGGCCGGGTGACGGAGGCGCACGAGTACCAGGACGCGCTCGGCTTCGTGCGCAGCGCCCGCAGCGTCCTGCGGTCGCTGAGCGCGGCCGAGAAGGCCAAGCACCAGGCGGCCCTGGCCGAGATCTCGGGCGATCTCGACTCGCTCGCCGTCGCCTGGCCCAGCGTCGTGCCGCCCGGCCGCGTCGACGCCGACGCGTCGCTGCTCTACGGCACGGCGGCGCGCATCGAGATCGCCTCGCTGAAGTTGCATTGAGCCTCCGCGGCGCACGCCCCCTCGGCGGCCTTCCGGCGCCGCCGGCCCGCCGCTTGAGCGGGCGGCCGGGGCTGGAGTAGAGTCCTCCGCAAAAGAACGAAGGCGGCGCACCCGGCGCCGGACAACGAAAGGGAGGACACCATGTCCAAAGCGAACCGACGGGGCGTCGCCGCTCCGCGTTTGACCCGGCGTCAGTTCATGGCGGCTTCGACAGCCGTCGCCGGCGCCGCCGCGCTCGGCTGTCCCTACGTCGCGCGCGCGGCCGATTCGCTCAAGGTCGGCGCCTACGGCGGCTACTTCAAGGACTCCTTCGACAAGCACATCTTCCCGGAGTTCACCAAGGACACCGGGATCGCCATCGAATCGGTCGCCGAGCCGACCGGCGAGGCCTGGCTGGTGCAGCTCCAGACCGCGGCGCGCGCCGGACAGGCGCCGGCCGACGTGTCGATGATCGCGCAGGTGCCGAACCTCAAGGGCATCAAGGCGGAGCTCTGGGTGCCGCTCGACGAGAGCAAGCTGCCCAACGCCGGCAACGTCCTGCCGCGCTTCGTCCAGCGCTATCCCGACGGGCGCATCTCCGGCGTCGGTGCGGTCGCCTGGTACATCACGCTGGTCTCGAACACCGACGTCTATCCCGAGGCGCCGACGAGCTGGGCCGAGCTGTGGAAGGACAGCAACCGCGACCGTCTCGGCCTCCTGGCGCTGGCGACCAATTCCTTCCTGCTCGAGATCACCGCCAAGACGCATCTCGGCGGGGTCGGCGTGCTCGACACCCAGGACGGGATCAAGAAGGCGCTCGCCAAGCTCGCCGAGGTCAAGCCGAACGTGAAGCTGTGGTACCGCGACGAGGGCCAGTTCGAGCAGGCCCTGAAGTCGGGCGAGATCCCCATGGGGCAGTATTACCACGACGTCACCGGGCTCGCGATCGCGGACGGCTTCCCGGTGCGCTCGACCTTCCCGAAGGAGGGCGGCGTGATCGACTCCGGAAGCTGGGCGGTGTCGCGCGCCTCGAAGATGGTCGAGGAGGCGCACGTCTTCATCAACTACATGTGCCAGCCCTCGATGCAGGCCCGCCTGTCGCGCAAGGTCGGTACCGCACCGACCCTGCCGCGCGACATGCTCGACCTGACCGACGCGGAGTTCGCCTCGGTCTCCAGCGAGATCGATCCCATCGTGCCGCGCTACGACATCTACGAAAAGTGGCCGGACTGGATCAACCAGCGCTGGACCGAGATGGTGACCGGCTGACGCGCCGTGCCGCGCCGCCGCAGACCCGGCCGCGGCGGGGACGCCGCCGCGCGCCGGCCGGCGGCCCGCCGCTGACATGTCGGGCCTGCGGCTAGAGGGCGTCGAGAAGCGCTTCGGCGCGATCGTCGCCGTCGGCGACGCGCACCTGCACTTCCCCGAGGGCCAGTTCTTCTGCCTGCTCGGCCCGTCGGGCTGCGGCAAGACCACGCTGCTGCGCATCGTCGCCGGCCTGATCGAGCCCGACGCCGGGCGCGTCCTGCTCGACGACGGCGACATCACGGACGTTCCCGCGCACCGCCGCAATTTCGGCATGGTGTTCCAGTCGCTGGCGCTCTTTCCGCACCTGACGGTCGGCGAGAACATCGCCTACGGCCTGCGCATCCGGAAGGTCGAGCGCGCGGCGCGGCGCAAGCGCTGCGAGGAGCTGCTCGAGCTGGTCCGCCTGCCGGGCGTCGCCGACCGCCACGTCTCGCAGCTCTCCGGCGGCCAGCGCCAGCGCGTCGCCATGGCCCGCGCCCTGGCGCTCGAGCCCCGGCTGTTCCTGCTCGACGAGCCGCTCTCCGCGCTCGACGCCAAGCTGCGCGAGGACATGCAGGTCGAGCTGCGCCAATTGCAGCAGCGCATCGGGGTGACCACCATCCTGGTCACGCACGACCAGCGCGAGGCCATGACCATGTCCGACCGGGTCGTCGTCATGAACGAGGGCCGCGTGGCGCAGGTCGGCCCGCCGCTCGAGATCTATCGCAGCCCGGCCAACACCTTCGTCGCCGACTTCATCGGCACGAGCAACCTGCTGCCGGCCGTCGTCGCGGCGGCCGGCCGCGTGACCGTCGCCGGCGAAGCGCTCGCCGTCGCGGCGCTGCCCGACGGCCTTGGCCCCGGCGCCGAGGCGACGATCTCGGTGCGGCCGGAGAGCGTCCACGTCCTGCCGGACTCGGCCGCCGGCGAGAACCGCCTGCCGGGCCGCGTCACCTTCGTGCGCGACGTCGGCGTCAGCGTCGAGACCTACCTCGACTGCGCCGGGCACGAAGTGATCAGCATCGCCTCGCCGAAGGACCGCCCGGACGTGCGCCAGGGCGACCGCGTCCTGGTCGAGCTGCCGGCCGCCGACATCGTGGTGCTGAGCGCATGAGGGCGCCGCGCGCCTCGCGGGCCGCGCGCTATGCGCCGGCCGTCTATCCGACGATCATGCTCGGGCTGTTCTTCGTCGTGCCCTTCGCCATCATGCTGGCCGTCAGCTTCGCGCACCGGGTGCCCGGCGGCTTCTACGAGCCCGGCTTCGAGCTGGCCAACTACGCGCGATTCGTCTCCTCGTTCTTCCTCGGCACGCTCGGCTTCTCGCTCTTCGTCGCCGGGCTGACGGCGGTGATCTGCATCCTGGTCGGCTTCCCGGTGACCTATTTCATCACCCGCATGCCGCGCCGCCGCCAGGTCGTGTGGATGGTCTTCCTGCTCTCGGTGCTGTCGCTCTCCGAGGTGATCATCGGCTTCACCTGGTCGATCCTGCTATCGCGCACGGCCGGCCTGTCCAACCTGCTGGTCTGGCTCGACCTGATGGACAAGCCGGTGTCCTGGGCGCCGGGCTTCGCCGCGCTGATGTGCGGCATGTGCTATCTCGGCTTTCCCTACACCGTGCTGGTGCTGTTCCCGGCGCTGTCGCGCCTCGACCCCGAGCTGCCCGAGGCGGCGCGCACCCTCGGCGCCTCGCCGCTGCGCACCTTCTTCACGGTGATCATGCCGATCTACCGCAACGCGATCGTCGCCACGGTGATCATGATCTTCGTGTTTTCGCTCGGCGTCTATCTGCTGCCGCAGGTGCTCGGCAGGCCGCAGCACTGGACCCTCTCGGTGCTGATCACCGACCAGGCGATCTTCCAGTCGAACCTGCCCTTCGCGGCGGCCATGGCGGTCTTCCTGATGATGGTCAGCCTCGCCCTGGTCGGCGTCACCCTGCTGCTCGGCCGGGCCGAGAGGCGTGCCGCATGAGCGCCCTGCTGCGCCGCCTCTTCATGACCGTCATGGCGCTCTTCCTGGCGGCGCCGCTGGCCGTCGTCGCCGGCGTCTCGTTCAACGCGCGCAAGCAGCTGCTGTTCCCGCCCGAGGGCTTCTCCTTCCGCTGGTACGAGGAGCTGTTCACCAGCGCCGCCTGGCTGGTGCCGGTGCGCAACAGCCTGACGATCGCGCTGGTCAGCGCCCTGGTGGCGCTCTCCGTCGCGGTGCCGATCGCCTATTTCCTGTGGCGCTGGCGCCTTTTCTATGCCCGCGCGCTGTTCACCCTCGGCATCGCGCCCTTCATCCTGCCGCCGGTGATCACCGCGCTCGGCTTCCTGGTCTTCTGGGCGACCGTCGGTCTGTACGGCCGGATGGAGGCGGTCATGGTGTCGCACGGCATCTTCTTCGTCACCCTGCCGCTGGTCACCGTGTCGCTCGGGCTGGAGAGCATCGAGCCGGAGGTCGTCGAGGCGGCGCGCACCATGGGCGCCGACGGCCGCCAGGTGTTCCGCACCGTCGTCGTGCCCCTGGTGCGGCCCTACATGATCTCCGGCTACGCCTTCGCCTTCGTGCTCAGCCTGAACGAGTACATCGTCGCCTACATGGTGGCGGGCTTCACGGTCGAGACGCTGCCGATCAAGATCTTCAACAGCCTGCGCTACGGCTACACGCCGGTCATGGCCTCCGTCGCCGTGGTCTTCGTGCTGCTGGCGGCGCTGGTGTTCGGCGGCATCGCCCGCTTCGGCAACCTGCCCAAGCTGCTCGGCGCCTGGACGCCGGAGCGGTAGGAAGCGGCGAGGCTACCGGAACTTGCACTTCGTCTCGGGCGCGTCGACGCCGAGGGTGTCCATGTACTGCGTCGGGTGCAGGAAGCCTTCGATCGGCGCGCGGGCGACCACGGCGGTGTCGCTGTGCAGCAGGACCGGCTGGCGCAGCTGGTGGTCCCAGCCGCGGAAGCTCATCGGCACGCCCTTGTAGCCGTCGAGCGTCAGCGCGTCGCTCAGCAGATACGCCCTGAGCGCCGCCGGGTCGGTCCCCTTGGTGCGCGCGACCGCCTCGACGATGGCTTTCACCGCCACCCAGGCGGCCCAGTCGCGGCCCGTCATGCGGCGCCCCGCGCGGCGCTCGAAGCGCTGGTTGAGCTGCGGCGCGCCGTAGCGCTCCCAGGTCCAGTGCCAGGCCTCGGGGATCAGGCCCTCGGCGCCGACCACCGGGCGCGGCAGCGCGGTGCGGTAGGGCACGGCGCGGGCCGTCACGTCGAGGGCGTCGGCGACGAAGACGACGTCGTAGTCGACCCCCTGGGTCAGCAGGATCACGTTGTTCAGGTCGCGCTCGCGCGGGTCGTTGCTGAACACGAAGTCGCGCGTCGCCACGATCCTGGCGCCGAACTTCTTGGCCGAGGCCGCGAAGGCCGCCGCGGCCAGGGCGTCGTCGGGCTCCGGCCCGCGCAGCACCAGGACGCGGGTCCAGCGCCGCGACACCAGGTACTGCACCAGCGCGTCGCTCAGCATGCTGCGGCTCGGTACGGTGTGCAGCAGGTCGGCGGCGCAGGCCGCGCCGCGCAGCGCGTCGTCCGGCTCGGAGACGTTGAACAGCATTAGGCCGCGCCCGCGCGCGTGCTCGGCCAGAGCGGAGAGCGCCGCGCCGTCGGCATCGGCCAGGAAGAACCGCACGCCCTGCGCGGCCAGGGCGTCCATCCGCTGGGCCAGCGCGCCGACGTCCGCCGCGCGGGCGCGCTCCAGGGCGAAATCGAGCTTGAGCGCCCGGCCGAGGATGCGGCTGTCGCGCAGCGCCACCTCGGCGCCCGGCCACGGCCGATGGCGCGGCCGCACCTCGATCCCGGCGTAGGAGCGCGGCGCCTCGTAGCGCGCGTCGCCGTCGATCTCGAGGTAGCCGATCGTGAAGGCCGTGCGCTCGGCCGCCCGCGGCGCGGCCGACGGCGGGATGCAGGCGGCGAGGACGAGGAAGAACGCGGCGAGGAGCGCGCGCGGCCGCTCAGTCATCGATCAGGATTCCGTAGGGCACCCGGCCGACCGGCACCGACTTGAGGACGCGGCGCGAGGCCGTGTCGACGATGCTGATGTCGTCGGACAGGCCATTGGCGAC
>Ga0210086_1000923_pt1 | contig 15863 bp, 19 predicted proteins | sample China_Galinas_PW_3_FD_184867 | JGI IMG/M metagenome (GOLD analysis project Ga0210086, IMG submission 184867) | Wetland microbial communities from San Francisco Bay, California, USA, that impact long-term carbon sequestration - China_Galinas_PWB_D2... | ecosystem: Environmental > Aquatic > Marine... | reverse complement strand
CCGCCATATCCTCGCCAGGCTTCTCGACCGGAGGCGGCACAGCCGCTTGGCGGTCAGGAGCAGGCTTCGCCATGGCGGCAACCTCCTGCTCGACGGCAGGCTTTTCAGCCTCGGCGGGCTTGGCGGCCTCCTCCTTTCCGCCCGGCACCTCGGTCGCAACCGTGGCCGGGGCCGGCACCTCATGGGGCCGGAAGTCGAAATAGACGAGGACGGCGAGTCCGAGGAACACCACGATCACGCCGATCCAGACGGTCATCCGCCGCGCTTCCATGATCCCTCCAAGCTTCAGCCGGTACCGGCATTTAATCCCGGTTCCGGGGGCGCGACAAGGCACGGTGCTTGACGCCCGGCGGGCGCCGATGCCACATCAGCCGCATGGCAGAACTAAGAAGCGTTTGTGTCTATTGCGGGTCGAACAACGGAGCGGCGCCGGCCTACGCGGCGGCAGCGGAGACGCTCGGCCGTGATATGGCGGAGACGGGAATCCGTCTCGTCTACGGGGGCGGCTCCGTCGGCCTCATGGGAATCGTCGCCCGCACGGTGCTCGCCAATGGGGGCCAGGTCACCGGCATCATTCCGCGATTCCTCAAGGATCGCGAGGTGATGCTCGGCGAGGTGAGCGAGCTGATCGTCACCGCTGACATGCACGAGCGCAAGCGCATCATGTTCGAGCGTGCCGACGCCTTCGTCGCGCTGCCCGGCGGCATCGGCACCCTCGAGGAGGTGGTCGAGATGATGACCTGGGCGCAGCTCGACCAGCACGAGAAACCGATCCTCATCGTCAACGTCAACGGGTTCTGGGACCCGCTCGTCGGCCAGTTCCGGCGCATGGCGGGCGAAGGGTTTCTCCACAAGGATTTTCTCGGCGACCATGAGGCGCTGCCGGTCCGCTTCTGCAACGACGTCGCCGATGTGATCCCGACGCTGAAGGACGCGGTGGCGGGCCTCCCGCAGCCGGCGCTCGAGGAACGCGCCCGGCTGATGTGAGGCGCCGTTACGCCGCCGCCTTCGCGCCTTCCCGCATCAGCTTGTAGATGATCGAGTCGTTGAGCGCCTCGAAGGAGGCGTCGACGATGTTCTCCGACACCCCGACCGTGAACCACGAATCGCCCGAATTGTCGGCGCTTTCGATCAGCACGCGGGTGACCGCGCCGGTGCCGCCGTTGAGGATACGCACCTTGTAGTCGATCAGCTCGAGGTCGGCGATGGCGTCGCGATAGACGCCGAGGTCCTTGCGGAGCGCCCGGTCGAGGGCGTTGACCGGGCCGTTGCCCTCGGCGACCGTCAGGAGCCGCTCGCCGCCGACGATCAGCTTGACCACCGCCTCCGACACCGTGACCAACTGGCCGAGCGCGTTGTGCCGGCGCTCCACTGTGACGTGAAAACCCTCGACGTCGAAATAGTCCGGCACGGTGCCGAGCATCCGCCGCGCCAGCAACTCGAACGAGGCGCCCGCCGCTTCATAGGCGTAGCCCACCGACTCGCGGTGCTTGACCTCGCGGAGCAGTCCTTCGAGCCGGCTGTCCGCCTTGTCGACCGCCATCCCCATTCGCTCCAGCTCGGCCATCAGGTTGGCCCTGCCGGCCTGGTCGGAGACGAGGATATGGCGCCGGTTGCCCACCTTCTCCGGCTCGACATGCTCGTAGGTCTTCGGGTCCTTGGCGATCGCCGAGGCATGGATGCCGGCCTTGGTGGTGAAGGCACTGGCACCGACGTACGGTGCCTGGCGGTTCGGCGCCCGGTTGACCAGCTCGTCGAAGCGGTGGGCGAGCTTTGACAGCCCGGCCAACCCCTCCCCACTGACGCCGATCTCGAACTTCTCCGCATAGGCGGGCTTCAGCATCAGGGTCGGGATCAGCGAGGTCAGGTTGGCATTGCCGCAGCGTTCGCCGATGCCGTTCAGCGTCCCCTGGATCTGGCGAGCCCCGGCCCTGACGGCGGCCAGTGAGTTGGCTACCGCCTGCTCGGTGTCGTTGTGGGCGTGGATGGCGAGATGGTCGCCGGGAACCGCCTTGGCGACCGCGCCGACGATCGCCTCGACCTCTTCCGGCAGCGTCCCGCCATTGGTGTCGCAGAGCACCACCCAGCGGGCGCCGGCTTCGTAAGCCGCCTTGGCGCAGGCGAGCGCATAGCTGGGATTGGCCTTGTAGCCGTCGAAGAAGTGCTCGCAGTCGAGCAGCACCTCCTTCCCCGCCTCGCGGGCGGCGCGCACCGACTGGCTGATCGACTCGAGGTTCTCCTCCCCGGTCGTGCCGAGTGCCACCTTGACGTGATAGTCCCAGGTCTTGGCGACGAAGCAGATGGCGTCGGCCTTGGCGTCGAGCAGCGCCCGGAGCCCCGGATCGTTGGAAAGGCTGACCCCGGCCCGCTTGGTCATGCCAAAGGCGGTGAAGGACGCGTCCCTGGTGCGCTTCTCGCCGAAGAAGGCGTCGTCGGTCGGGTTGGCGCCGGGGTAGCCGCCCTCGACATAGTCGACGCCGAGCTCGTCGAGCAGGCGCGCCACCAGCACCTTGTCCTCGAGCGAAAAGTCGACGCCGTTGGTCTGCGCGCCGTCGCGCAGCGTCGTGTCGAACAGGTAGAGGCGTTCCTTACTCATACGCTTTGTCCGGTTGTCGGCGCCCTTGTTCGGTCAATGGCTTGGCGCCCTTGGTTCATGATCCGAGTCAGGCCAGCGGCCATTGTTCGGTGTCGTGATCGGGATGCTGGTGATTGGTGGCGGCGATCTCGGTCAGCAGCGTCTCGTAGCCCTTGAAGGCATCGCCGGTCGACACTGCCGCGAGGCCCGAGAGATCGTTCGTCCAGCCGAGCCGTGCCTCGATGCCGCTTTGATACTCCGGCACGATCGCCGACGGGTCGTCCAGCGTTGCAATGGCGGGATGGACGACGTCGTTCGGTATCCAGTTGTTGAAGAGCGGCGTCCCACAGTCGCGGCAGAAGCCGCGCTCCATATTGACCGAGCTTTTGAAGACCGCGGGCGCGCCGCGGGTCCATTCGAGATCGGCGTTCTTGACGGTGAACGTCGCGAAATACGGCGCTCCGACCGCCTTCTGGCACATGCGGCAGTGGCAGATGCCGACCTGATACGGGGTCTCGTGGACTGCATAGCGGACGGCGCCGCACTGGCAACCGCCGGTAATCCGGATATCAGCCATCGATCGCACTCCCTTGGCCTCGGGATCGGGAACCGGCCGGAGGCCAGACGGCCGTGTCGTGATCGGGATGCTGGTGGTTGCCTGCCCGGATTGCGGCGAACCGGTCCGGTGGTTCCTCGTCCTCGGTGACCGAGCCCGGCGGATCGTCGAGCTCGCCCACCCATGGGATGCGGGATTCCATGCCGAACTGGATGATGGGCCGGGCGATCGACGGATCGTCGAGCGAACCAATCGAGACGTTCATCTCGCCGTCGGGCAGGTAGCGGAAGGAGAGCGGCGTGCCGCAGTCGCGGCAGAAGCCGCGCTCGACCACGTCGGAGCTCCTGAAGATTGCCGGCTCGCCGCGCGTCAGCGCAAAATCTCGCGCCCCCACCAGCGGCGCAAAGAACGAACCGAACGCCTTCTGGCACATGCGGCAGTGGCAGATGCTCGGCTGGATCAGCGGGCCGGCGATCGCGTAACGCACTGCGCCGCACTGGCAGCCACCGGTGATGCGGGTCGTGGTTTCGCTCATGGCTCCCTCCTGCCGCTCCCTATTCGGGAGCGTGGCAGACCGCCTCGATGTTGTGGCCATCGGGATCGAGCACGAAGGCGCCGTAGTAGGTCGGGTGGTAGTGGGCGCGGATGCCGGGCGGGCCGTTGTCGGTCCCGCCGGCCGCCATCGCCGCCTGGTAGAAGGCGTCGACATCGGCCCGGGTGTTGGCCCCGAAGGCGATGTGGGTGCGGGTCTGCTTGCCCCCGGCGGCAAGCCAGAAGAACGGCTTGCCCTCGGCGCCAAAGCCGGCGGCGTCGACGCTGCCGGTGACGCTTCCCGGCACCTCCATCATCAGCGTGATGCCGAGCGGCGCCAGGGCCTTGGAATAAAATTCCTTCGCTTTGGCAAAATCCTCGACGCTGATGCCGGTGTGATCGATGAACTGGCGGGTCATGAAGTGGTTCCCTTCTGTCTGATGTGGCTTCGTTTCGACGACGCCGCGGCCGAGCGGGTATGACCACCGGCCCCCTCACCCGACCCCGCGCTCCGCGCGGGGCCACCCTCTCCCACGAGGGGAGAGGGATTGGCGCCCGGCTCCATCGTCGCGCGTTTTTGATCCCGATGATGCACTCTCGAACAAGCGTGCCGAGCGATTCGCATCTCTTGCTCTGCACCGGCGCCGGGGAAGCGCTCCATACCCTCTCCCCTCGCGGGAGAGGGCGGTGAGGCGGCAGGCCTCACCGGGTGAGGGGGTGGTCGAGTCACCGCTTCACCTCCCAAGGGCGTAGGGTGGGCAAAGGCGCACCAGCGCCGTGCCCACGCGCGCAAACGCCCCGGCTCCACGTGGGCACGCTTCGCTTTGCCCACCCTACGAGCGGGAGGTAGCCGCTCACCGCTTCACCTCCCAGGTCGTCTTGAGCTCGCCGGTTTCGGGATCCTTCGAATCCTTGAGCTGGATGCCCATGGCGTCGAGCTCGGCGCGGATGCGGTCGGCCTCGGCATAGTCCCTGGCCTTGCGGGCGGCCGCGCGGGCGTCGATCCGCTGTGACACATCCGCGTCGTCTACGCCTAATATGGCCGCCTTGATCTTGTTCCGAATGTCTTCGGAGTTGGCTCTCGCTTCATCGAACTCGCTGTCGGTCGCAATCCCGAGCCAGACCATCGTGGCCGCTCGGTCATTTGAGACCGAAACTGGGTCTGGTTCACCTGACGAGCGAGCTCTCGCCGCAAGTTCATCGAGAACAGCGAGTGCCTTGGATATGTTTAGATCATCGCTAAGCGCTTCAATGACCTCATTCGCCACGGTGCCTCTTTCGGGGATTCCGCGCGCCGCTGGCGGTCCAAGCCAACGGATGCGTCGGCCAGCAGCCTTCTGCAGGCGATCCAACGTCCAATCGAGCGGCTGGCGATAATGCGTCATCAACATTGCCAGTCGAACCACTTCGCCTGGCCATGAGCGCCCGCCAAACGTCTCCGTCTCCAACAAATCCCGGATCGTCACGAAATTCCCCGCGGACTTCGCCATCTTCTCGCCCTCCACCTGGAGGAAGCCGTTGTGCATCCAAACGTTGGCCATTACCGGCGTGCCGTGGGCGCAGCGCGACTGGGCGATCTCGTTCTCGTGGTGGGGGAAGACCAGGTCGATGCCGCCGCCGTGGATGTCGAACTCGTGGGGATGCGCCAGCCCCGCCTCCGACAGTGTCGGCCGCGCCGCCTCCCATAGCCACTTATCGGACATCGCCGAGCATTCGAGGTGCCAGCCCGGCCGGCCGGGCGCCGCAATCCCGCACGGTGAAGGCCACGCCGGCTCGCCACCTGTCATCTTCCCGGTCGCTTCGCTCCTCGCCTCTTGCTTCGACGGCTTCCACAGCACGAAGTCCATCGGGTCCTGCTTGTACGGCGCCACCTCGACCCTTGCACCGGCAATCATGTCGTCCAGCGAGCGGTTGGAGAGTTTTCCGTAGTCCTTCATCGCCGCGACATGGAAGAGTACGTGGTCGGCGGCGACATAGGCGCAGCCCTTTTCGACCAGCGTCTCGATCATCGCCTTCATCTCGGCGATGTGCTCCGTCGCCCGCGGCTCGGCGGTGGGTCGCAGGCAACCAAGCGCCGCCACGTCGGCATGGAATTGCTCTTCGGTCCGGGTGGTGAGCGTGCGGATCGCCTCGTTGAGCGGCCGGTCGGGGAATTCCTCCGCCGCCCGCGCGTTGATCTTGTCGTCAACGTCGGTGATGTTGCGGACGTACGTGACGTGCTCGGGCTTGTAGATATGCCGGAGCAGCCGGAACAGCACGTCGAAGACGATCAGCGGCCGGGCGTTGCCGATATGGGCGAAATCGTAGACCGTCGGCCCGCAGACGTACATGCGCACGTTCTGCGGGTCGATCGGGACGAAGTCTTCCTTCCGCCGCGTCAGCGTGTTGTAGAGGCGCAGGCCCATGCCGAACGTATCCCTTGCCCGCCGGCCGGGGGATCGTCTCGTCTCGGAAAAGTCAAGGACAGGACGGCTCCAGCCAGCGATCGTCGCTAGCCAATAATAATCCCGCAGATGCAAATCGCGCGCGAACGCGTCACAGCCGTCATGTGGGCTCAGATGGCGTATTTCGGCCGAAACGTCAAGCACGACTCGGCTCCCACCTGACAAAGGCCGCCAATCGCGATCCAAGGTAAGGCAAGCCGGTTGCCAAGCCATATTGCCTCCCTGCGGCTCATGTCTGATAGGCTCGCCCGGCGCGGACCGTTACTATTCACGCCTTGCGTGACCACGGGAGATTCGAAGCTGGCGATCGGTAAGCAATCTTCGCGGGCTTTTCGCCGCTCGCTTCGGGTCGTTGTCATGGTCGTCGCCGTCCTCGCGCTGGCGGCCGTGCCAGCTTCGGCCAGGACGATCCGGATCGTCGCCTTCGGCGACAGCAATACTTACGGTTACGGAGTCCCGCGCACCGGAACCTGGCCGGCCCAGCTCCAGAACCTGCTCCGCGGGCGTGGGTACGACGTGACGATCACCAATGCCGGGGGCAGCGGCGACACCACGATCGATGCGCTGAGGCGGTTCGACAAGGCGTTCCCGACGGGTACCGACGCGGCCATCGTCTTCTTCGGTCGCAACGACTGGCGTAAGGGAACCCCGGCAAGCGCCATCAGCCACAACCTTGCGATCATCCTCGGCCGTTTGCAGCAGCGCGGGATTTCGGTGCTCCTGATCGGCTTCAAGCCGCTCAACTTCTCAGCCGTCGCGAAGGAGTACGGCGCCCTCTACCACCCCGATTTCTTCGACGGGGTGACGTTTCTCAACCTCAAGCGTCGCCGATACACGCTGCGGCACGACATCGACAGCCATCTGAATGCTGACGGCTACGCCGTGGTCGCCAGCCACCTTCTGCCGAGCGCCGAAGCGTTGATCGCCCGCGTCGGCAAATAGTCGGTTTACGCCGCCCGCGGGCGCACCTCGGCGGCGATCGTGCGACCGGTCGCCGCCTCCGCCTTCGACAGCTCGTAGGCGGCCTGGGCATTCAGCCAGAAGCGTGCCGTGGTCCGGAAATAACGAGCCAGCCGCAGCGCCGTGTCTGCGCTCACATCACGACGACCGCGGGCGATGTCGTTGATCCGGTTGGCCGGCACCTTCAGTTCCTTCGCCAGCGCATTGCCGCTGAGCCCAAGCGGCTTCATGAACTCCTCGAGAAGGATTTCGCCGGGCGATGTCTTGACGCGCATTCCGCCACTCCTCGTCAGTGATAGTCGATCCCCGCGTCGCATACTGTTTACCTTTCGGCAAGGTCTCTGAATGCCGGGCAACCGGGGGTTCAGGCCGGGTTCCGGGCGCACGGATGACAATCCGCCCACCTCAACGGCGGATCAGACCCATGGCCAACACCTTCCTTGCCTTCGCGACCCTCGCCCTGCTTGCCTGGATCATGGCCGGCATGCTTTTCGGCTATCAGCTCGCCTCGTTCATCTGAGAGCGTCGCCGGAGGACCATGCCGCTACGCGGTCCCCCGATCCTCTCTCCAGTCTGTTGTTCTCGGCGGATGTCTGACATCGTCTCGACAGCCGGCCTCGGAAGGCGGCCCACCGCGTTGGCCCGGTCACATGAAACGCGGCCCGCATTGACTGGTAACGTATTTGGTACTATATGGGTCGCACCCAATGAATATCTGGATGATCGCGGGCGAAGCCCCTTTGCGCGTTGGTTCTCGGGGCTTGACGCGCGTGCCGCGGCGAAGGTGGTTGGAATGGCACTGACAAGACACTTCAAGGAAACGATCAAAGCGCGCGCCGAACAGGATCCCCAGTTTCGGGAGGCGCTGCTCACCGAAGCGATCGAGCTTCTGTTGTCGGGCGATCTGGAGACCGGCAAGACCGTGCTGCGCGACTATATCAACGCAACGGTCGGCTTCGAGCAACTGGCTCGCGATACCGGCACGCCGTCAAAGAGCCTCATGCGAATGCTGGGCCCGAAAGGCAATCCCCGGGCGCGAAACTTGCTCGCGGTCGTGAGCAGACTGCAGGCGGCCTCCGGAGTGCACATTGCAGTCGCCGTTGAGCGATGACTCGGCGTTTTGCCCTTAGCGCCGGGAAATCGTTCCCGGCCTGGATAGCAGGCATCATTGGTATGTGTGTGTGGCTGGGGGCGTTCGCCCCTGCCCTTGCCGTCGACCGCGCCGCGACGGAGCGCGCCTTTCAGCAATGGCTGGTCACCGACATCTGGCCCGACGCGCAGGCGGCAGGCATATCGCGCAAAACCTTCGACGCGGCGCTGGGCGACGTCACGCTCGACTGGGACCTTCCCGAGCTCGTGCCCCCCGGCACCTCGGCGCCGCACACGGTCGAGGCCCAGGCCGAGTTCCGCAGTCCCGCCGCCTACTTCAACCAGGCCAATCTCAACGCCCAGGTCGCCATCGGCCGCCAGCAGCTCGCCAAATGGTCGAAGACGCTTGCCGCAATGGAGCAGCGCTTCGGCGTGCCGGGCGAAATCCTCGTCGCCATCTGGGCGCGCGAATCCGCCTTCGGCCGCGCCGCGATCCCCTATTCGGCGCTCCGCACGCTGGCGACGCGCGCCTTCATGGGGCGACGGAAAGAGATCTTCCTTCCTGAGCTGATCGCGGCGCTGCGCATTGTCGAAGCCGGAGACATCAGCGCCGCGCGGATGAAAAGCTCGTGGGCCGGGGCGCTCGGCCAGCCGCAGCTCCTCCCCGCGCACTATCTCGCCTATGGCTTCGACTTCGACGGCGACGGGCGCCGCGACATCTGGAACTCGGTGCCCGACACCCTCGCCACCATCGCCAACTACCTCCTCCATAAGGGCTGGGACCCGGAGCGCGGCTGGGGCGTCGAGGTCACCGTGCCGGCGTCGGTGCCTTGCTATCTCGAAGGGCCGGAACAGGGGCGCGGCATGGCCGAGTGGGCGAAGCTCGGCATCCGCCGGGTGGACGGCAGCCCCCTCCCCCGCGTCGAGGAGAACCGCGAAGCGTTCCTGCTGATGCCGGCCGGCCGTCTCGGTCCGGCCTTCATCGTCAGCGGCAACTTCTACGTCCTCAAGGAGTACAACTACTCCGACCTCTATGCGCTTTATGTCGGCCATCTTGCCGACCGCTTCCATAACAACCGGCCATTCGCGGCCTCATGGGGCAAGGTCGGCAGCTTCACCCGCGCCGATGTCGCCGGCATGCAGCGCCGGTTCGAGGCCAAGGGCGTCGATGTCGGCGGCGCCGACGGGCTGATCGGCTTCAAGACGCGGATCGCGGTCGGCGAGTGGCAGGCGCACAGCGGCAAGGTGGTTACGTGTCTCCCCGATGCTGCAACCGTGAGAAGCATTGACTAAGCGGCGGCACAGCGCCAAGCATCCACCGTATTCGCCGCCCATCATGGGCAGTTGCGCCCGCTCGTCGGGCGCGTCGCAATGAGGAGGAGTTCGACAAATCATGTGGACAGCGCGCATCGGCCTGACGCTCGCCATCCTGGCGACCAGCGCCTCCATGGCCTTCGCCTTCGAAATATCGAGCTCTTCCGTTTCCGACGGACACTGGGACAAGAAGTTCATTGCCGACAAGATCGCCGGCTGCGACGGCGGCAACGTGTCGCCGGCATTGTCGTGGAAGGATCCACCGGCCGGGACGAAGAGTTTCGGCCTCACCCTCTATGATCCGGAGGCGCCGACCGGCAGCGGCTGGTGGCATTGGCAGGTGTGGAACATTCCGGCGAACGTCACCGGTTTCGAGGAAGGCAAGGTTCCCGACGGCGTCGTCCAGGGCAAGGGCGACATCGGCCGCATCGGCTATCTCGGACCGTGCCCGCCGCCGGGATCGGGCGTCCACCACTACACCTTCACGATCTACGCGCTGAAGGTGGACAAGCTCGACCTCGATCCGAACACGGCATCGGGCGCCTTTGTTGGCTACAACCTCAACGGCAATGCCATTGCCAAGGCCACCGTCGTCTACGGCTACCAGCAATGAGAGATCACTGAAGGCGCTGCGACAGGTCCCGGCCGACTGCCCGACCCCGTTGAAGGGTTGAGTCCGGCCGGCCCTGTCCCAGTTTGAGCAAGTACAGGCCAACTCGCCCGACCGATGGACGAACGCCAGCCGGACATGCGACAATTTCTGCTGGGCATCTCTTGCTCACGCCGGCATCGGGAGTAACGGTCCGATGAGTGATATCTCTTCCCGACCGCGCACCAAGGTCCGCCTCAAGACCGAGCGCCCGCGTCTTCACAAGGTCATCCTCGTCAATGACGACTACACGCCGCGCGAATTCGTCGTAGCCGTCCTCAAGGCGGTGTTCGGCATGAGCGAGGACCAGGCGTCGCGGGTGATGATCACCGCACACATGAGCGGGGTCTGCGTCGTCGCCGTCTATGCGCGGGACATCGCCGAAACCAAGGCGACCGAAGGCACCGATGCCGGCCGCAGCGCCGGCTTCCCGCTGCTCTTCACCACCGAGCCGGAAGAATAGCGGAAGGGCCGAGCGGGTTCCGGAAATTCCCATCACAGCCAACACTGCTGTACGGAGCGGACTTCGACGCCACGCTTTCGCGTAGACTGCTACGCTGTCGTTTCATCAAGGGAGGGAATCAGTGACCGATCTGAGTTCGTTGGAGGGAAAATACGCGGTGGTGACCGGCGGCACCCAGGGGCTCGGCGAAGCGACGGCACGCCTCTTCGCTCGGCGCGGTGCGGCGGGGATCCTCCTCGTCGGGCGCAATGTTGAACGGGGCAAGGCCGTCGCCGAGGACATCGCCACGGAAAGCTGCCGGGTCGTATTCGAGTCGGCCGACCTCGAAAAGGTCGACGATTGCTTCCGCGTCATCGAGGCCGCCGATCGCGCGTTCGGGACACTCCATGTCCTCGTCAATGTGGCGGCGTTGACCGACCGCGGCTCGATCTGGGATACGACGCCCGACCTGTTCGATCGCATGATGGCGACCAATGTGCGGGCGCCGTTCTTCCTGATTCAGGGCGCCGTCAAGCTGATGGAGCGCGAGAAGGTCGCCGGCTCGATCGTCAGCGTCTCGAGCGTCTCTTCCTATGGCAGCGTACCGATGCTGACCGCCTACGCGGCCTCCAAGGGCGCGCTCAACATCCTCACCAAGAACATCGCCTATTCGGTCATGCGGCACCGGATCCGCGTCAACGTGCTCAGCCCCGGCTGGATGGATACCGCCGGCGAGGACATGATCCAGCGGCGCTATCACGGTGGCGACGACGACTGGCTGAAGATGGCGGAAGCCAAGCAGCCCTTCGGGCGCCTGCTCAAACCCGATGAGGTCGCTCGCGCCATCGCGTTCCTGGCATCCGACGAGTCGGGGATGATGACCGGCGCGATCGTCGACTTCGATCAGTCGGTGGCCGGCGCCGGTCCGCAGCCCGTCCCGCCACCGATCGAGGAGTGGGACAAGGCGGCCGGCGTCTCGTACGGCTGAACCGGCGAGCCTCGGGCGATCATTGTTTTTGTCAGCCGGTACGCGTTCGCATGTGCTATGTCATCCATACGAATTCCGGCCTCGACTCTGGCAGGCGTTCGTGGTGCCGGGCGGCGCAGCGACATGCAGCGATGCCATGAAACCATTCCAACTCATCTCCCCGACAATCGTGCTGATCGCCAGCACCCCTGCCTTGGCGCAACCGGCGAGGAACAATGATTGGCCGTGGCATTCCGGTTGGGGCTGGGGTGGCATGATGTTCGGCGGCGGCCTGCTGATGGCCGCGTTTTGGGTCGTCGTCATTGTGCTCATCGTGCTTCTGGTCCGGCGTCTGGCCGCCCCCGGCGCGACGCATCCGGATCAGGCGCGCCCGTCAGCCTTGGACATTCTGCGGGAGCGGTACGCCCGCGGCGAGATCGACAAGGAGGAATACGAGGAGCGCCGCAGAACGCTCAGCGATTGACGGCGCTTGATCACCGCTTGTTTTGCCGTCCTCCAACCGTGCCGGCGCACTCCTCGCAGCGGGCGGCGCTTGAATTCCTAAATGTAATGTTATAACGTTTCGCTTCTCTGTTGGAGCGCCACCCATGAGATCCGTCCTTACCGCCGCGACGATGCTCTTCGCCGTGGTTCCCGCCGCCAGTGCCGCCGACCTTCCCACCCCGGTCATCGCCGCCGAGAATTTCTACGGCGAGGTGGCGACCGCGGTCGGCGGGGATCGCGTCAAGGTCGAGAACGTCATCATCAGCGAGAAAACCGATCCGCACGATTTCGAGCCGCCCCCCTCGGTCGCCCGCGCAGTGGCCAATTCACGCATCGTCATCGTCAACGGTGCCGGCTACGACCACTGGATGGAGCGCCTGGTCGACGCATCAGACAACAAGGACCGGACGGTCATCGACGTCGCATCGCTCATCGGCGCCGTCGAAGGCGACAATCCGCACCTCTGGTACGACCCACGCACCCTTCCGGCGCTTGCCGACGCGGTCGCCGGCGCCCTTGCTTCCATCGACCCCGAAGGCGCCGCCGGATATGAGAGCCGCCGCAAGGACTTCGTCGCATCGCTTGACCAACTGAACGAAAAGATCAGCGAGACTCGTGACCGCTATTCCGGCACGCCGGTGACCGCGACCGAGCCGGTGTTCGGGCCGATGGCGGCAGCGCTCGGCCTCGACATGCGCAACGAGGAGTTCCAGCGCGCCGTCATGAACGAGACGGAGCCGTCCGCCCGCGAGATCGCCGCCTTGGAGAACGACCTCAAGAACCACAAGGTCAAGGTGCTCTTTTACAACAGCCAGGTCGTCGATCCGCTGACCGAGCAGGCGCTCGCCACAGCCAGGGCCGCCGGCGTGCCGGTGGTCGGGGTCACCGAGACCATGCCGCCCGGCAAGACCTATCTCGACTGGATGCTCGGCGAGCTCGACGCCACCGCCCGGGCGCTGGCGGCACCCTCGTCTTGAGCGCCGTTTCGTTCGACGATGTGACGCTGGTGGTTGGGGGGGCAACGATTCTCGACGACATCAGCTTGACGATCGACGAGGGCGAATTCATCGGTCTGCTTGGACCGAACGGCTCCGGCAAGACGACGCTGATCCGCGCCATTCTGGGCCTCCGCCGAGCGGCGGACGGGCGGATCACCGTCTTCGACCGCCCCGTCCGACAAGGCAATCCGGAAATCGGCTACCTCCCCCAGACGCACACGGCGCCACCCGATGTCGGCCTGTCGGGGCGTGACATCCTCGCCAGTTCGGTAAACGGCCATCGTTTCGGCCTCCCGCTTCCTTCGGCGAAGGGACGCCGCGACATCGACTGGGCGCTCGAGGCCGTCGGCGGCGAGTCGCTCGCTGCGCGACCGTTCTCGGCCATGTCGGGCGGCCAGCGTCAGCGCCTGCTGATCGCCGAGGCGCTGATCGGCCACCCCCGTCTCCTCCTGCTCGACGAGCCGTTGATCAGCCTCGACCAGCATCAGCAGCACGTGATCGTCGACCTGGTCCGCCGCCTGTCGGAGCAGTTCGGTCTGACCGTCGTGTTTTGTGCGCACGAATTGAACCAGCTCGTCGGCGCCATCGACCGTGTCCTTTACCTCGGCAGCGGACACGCCGCCCTCGGCACCGTCGACGAGGTGGTGACGCCGGCGACCCTGTCCGCGCTCTACGGGACCCCGATCGAGATCATCCGGGCCGCGGGACGCATCTTCGTGATGTCGGGCGGCGAGCACGTCGAACGCGAGCATCATCACGACCATGCTGGCCTATGACTTCATGCTCCGCGCGTTTGCTGCGAGCGGCATCGTCGCCGTCGTCGCCGGCTGCGTCGGCTACTTCCTGGTGCTGCGCGGCCAGACTTTCGCCGGACACGCCCTCTCCCATGTCGGCTTTGCCGGCGCGACCGGGGCAGTGCTGGTCGGCGTGGCCCCGCTTTGGGGCATGCTCGCCTTCACGCTCACCGCCGGCACGGTGATGGGCCTTCTCGGCGAGCGACTGAGCGGCCGCGACGTCGCTGTCGGCATCGTGCTGGCGACGGCGCTCGGCTTCGGTCTCCTGTTCCTCAGCCTCAACACCGGCACTTCCCTGCAGGCGACGACGATCCTGTTCGGCAATGTCCTGGCGGTAACCGGACCGATGCTGGTTTCGTTGGTCGTCCTCGGGCTCGCGGCGCTGGCGGCGCTGGCGGTTATCAGCCGGCCGGTGCTGTTCGCCAGCCTGCAGCCGGAACTGGCCGAAGCGCGCGGGGTCCCGCTCCGCCTGATCGCCACCTTGTTCATGGTGGTCACTGCGGTGGCGGTTGCCCAGTCCGTGCAGATCGTCGGGGTGCTCCTGGTCTTCACCCTGATGGTCGGCCCGCCGGCCGCCGCCCAGCGTCTCACCCGCCGGCTTCCGACCGGCGTGGCGCTGTCCGCCCTGCTCGCTCTTGCGGTCGCCTGGCTCGGCATCGTCGTCGCCTATTACACCGATTGGCCCGTCAGCTTTTGCATCACCGGCCTCAGCGCCCTCGTTTATGGGGGTACTGTGATCGCCGGGCGCCGCGCCTGACACCCTACGCTCGGAGCGTGTGATACCGTTCATAGCGGATCGCGCGCCCGAATGCTTGCTACCGGCACCCGAACACGCCGGCTTCCTGGTCGGCATCAGCGAGGATGCGACCCATGGCAAGAAGCTGGACGATTCATCACGGAAACCCGGATTTCGATTTCCTTCAGACGATGGAGGATGCGCTCTCCACGTCGAACATCATCAGCGAAAGCGACACCAAGGTCGCGATCGGGGGCGGCGGAGTGAAGGTTGTCTTCATCGGCCACGACTTCATGGACAGCGACGGGCAGCCCGGGCCCGAAAGCGGGACGGTCACCGGGATCAAGGTCTTCGATCACGGCACGCTGGTCGCCGAGGCGAGCGGTTACGATCTTGACGTCACCGCGCTCGATCCTGCGTTCAACGATCTCATCAAGCACGATGACTTTTCGAGCTTCCACGGCCTCTTCTTCGGCTCCGGCGGGCCGCGCATCGTGGTTGACGGCTCGGACGATCGCGACGTCCTCAGCGCCCCGGCCGACATCCCGTTCACCTTCCGTGGCCATGGCGGCAACGACAAGTTCCTCGGCAGCGCCAGCGGCGACAAGCTCTTCGGCGGTGCCGACAACGATGTGCTCAAGGGCCGGCAAGGCGAGGATCTGATCAAGGGTGGCAGCGGCAACGACAAGTTGTTTGGCAGCACCTTTGACGACCATCTGTTTGGCGGGTCCGGCCATGATGCCTTCGTTTTCGATGTCGCCCTCGGCAACGGCATTCTGCAGGCGGGCGTTGATCTCATCGCGGACCTCAACCCGGGTGAGGACGTGATCAAGCTGGACAAGTCGGTGTTCACGGGGATCGGCAACGTGCTCGACGCCGACGAGTTCCACGTCGGTGGAAACGCGGCGGATGCCGACGACCGCATCATCTACAAGGCGAACACCGGCGCTCTGTTCTTCGACCCCGACGGTGCCGGCGGTGTCGGCAAGACAAAGTTTGCCATACTCGAAAATAAGCCGGATCTGTCGCACGACGATTTCATCATGATCTGATTGGACCGGCAGGCGGGAAAGGGCCGCAAACCGATCCTTTCAGCCGCTTGGCGCGCCTGTTCGGCCGGCTCAACGCCTAGTCGGCTCAAATTGCCGCATCTCCTTGCGTTGCCTGGCGGCTCGTTGCCAGATGACGCAGTCGAGAGGCAATCGCGTCCGGGAACGCGGGCGGCGTTTGCAGACGTGATATTCGGACAAAAACTGGGGGGCAGCTCGAGCAACAGGAGCTGACCCATGGCGCGAACCTGGGAC
>Ga0210086_1000922_pt1 | contig 15875 bp, 12 predicted proteins | sample China_Galinas_PW_3_FD_184867 | JGI IMG/M metagenome (GOLD analysis project Ga0210086, IMG submission 184867) | Wetland microbial communities from San Francisco Bay, California, USA, that impact long-term carbon sequestration - China_Galinas_PWB_D2... | ecosystem: Environmental > Aquatic > Marine... | reverse complement strand
TTGCAGCTCAACGCCAACGGCCCGGCCAACGAGAAGGGCGTGATGATCCAGGCCATGGGCGTCATCGACACCCAAACCACCATCACGCCGCCCGCAGCGGGATGAGGCTGAACATTGAGCCGCCGAAGACCACCCGAAAGGGCCAGCCGGCGGGCGGTAGTGTCCCCAACGTCTTGCTCCTACCCTCAACAGCTGGATGGCACTGGCCTAGAGGAATGCTGTCCCGAGACATCGACTTGTCGCAAGCGACGTGTCCAGATCCACGACGCAGTTCACGACTGTCTGGCGACATGGTTGGCATCTCACCGCCGGTCACTGGCGAAGTCCTCCTCAACCTGTCCCTCGGCCGGCCGAGGGACTCGAACCGTCAGCCGACACCGCGGCCGATCTGCGGAAGTATCCGTCTGAACAGCTGATATGCCGACAAGACCGTGTCATTTCGGTTCGGAATGTACCGCCATATGCCGACCTGGGGGCACGCCGGTCACCATCGGGTTCATCGCGACCATTCCGCCACTAAGTCTCGAGGTGGGCCAGCGCTATCAGTGGCGGGTGTCCATCGCCGACGAGACGCACGGGGACTGGCTGGCCGGCATCACCGTGACCACGACCGACACCTGAGCCGGCCCGGTCGTCGAGTGTGCGCTGAGGGCGTGGACTGTGGCTTGAGGGCGGGATTATCCGGGCGGTTTCCGGCCGTGGATGCAACAGCTGGTGGATCGAACGGGTTGAGGGTAATTCGTCGAGCGCTCCGGCCGGTTGACAACCCACCGCATCGAGCGTGCCCACGACCGAGCAATCAAATAAATTGATTGATTTACTGCCCTATGTGTTGTTCACTGGGACCTGTGACTGCGGCTAGTGCTGGTCGGGCGGCTCTGGTTGATGGCTGCGCCCGTGGTTGCGGCACCTCCTCGAACGATGCTTCGGCGTTGGTTGCGCAGGCAATGGCATGCGGCCTACCGGAGTTTGCCAACTTTACCCCCAGCGTCAAGGAGCTTGTTGATGTCTGACGCGTCGATCGACGTCTCCATTGCGGAATCATCGGACGTGCCCGAGTTTCCGATGACTCGCGCCGCGGGGATACCGTTCGCACCTCCTCCAGATTCGTTGGAAATCAACGAATCTGCCCAAATGGCACGAGTGCGGATCTGGGACGGTAGCACGCCGTGGCTGGTCACCGGGTATGAGGCGATCCGCGCGCTGTTCGCCGACGGCCGGGCCAGTGTCGACGACCGCAAGCCTGGTTACCCCCACTGGAACGAGGGCATGAAGTCGACGGTACACCGGCGTCCCCGTTCGGTATTCACCTCCGATGCCGAAGAACACACCTTCTATCGCCGTATGTTGTCCAAGCCGTTCACCTTCCGGCGGGTCGAGGGGCTGCGGGCTGCGGTGCAGAAGATCACCGACGACCACGTCACCGCCATCCTGGCTGGTCCGCAACCCGCCGATCTGGTCAGCGCATTGGCGCTGCCGGTTCCGTCGCTGGTGATCAGCCATCTCCTGGGTGTGCCGTACGAAGATGCCGAGTTCTTCCAAGAACAGTCCAACATGGGTATGGGCCGCTACGCCACCGCCGAGGATGCTGCGAAAGGTGCTGGCACCCTGGCGAAATACCTCATCGACCTGCTCGAGAAGAAGATGGACGAGCCGGCTGAAGACCTGGTATCCGATCTTGCCGAGAGAGTGAAAGACGAAGAAATCTCGCTGCGCGAGGCCGCCCAGCTGGCCACCGGAGTGTTGATCGCCGGGCATGAGACCACCGCCGGCCAGATCGCCGTCAGCATCGCGGCGCTGCTGGACAACCCCGATCAATTGGCTATGTTGCGCGGTGCGGAGGATCCGAAGGTGATCGCAGTCGCTGTCGAGGAGTTGCTGCGGTACTGCAGCATCATCCAGACCGGCCAGCGGCGCATCGCGACCGAGGACATCGAGGTGGGCGGCGGAATCATCCGTGCCGGCGAAGGCATCATCCTCGATGTGGCACCGGCCAACTGGGACTCCCGTCAGTTCCCGCATCCTGACCGGCTGAAGCTGGATCGTGAGGATGGGCCGAACGTCGCGTTCGGTTACGGTCGCCATTCTTGTGTCGGCCAGCAGTTGGCCCGCATGGAGCTGCAGATCGTACTGCCCACGTTGTTCCGCGGCTTTCCAACGCTGCAGCTGGCAGTGCCGCTCGACGAATTGCCGTTCAAGCACGACGCGCTGTCCTACGGCCTCTACGAGTTACCGGTGACTTGGTGAGCCGTCCAGACCTGGCCCTCGCCGTGCCCGATATGTCCGGCAAGCACGTGGTCATCACAGGGGCCAACAGCGGTCTGGGCTTCGGATTGGCGAAGCGGCTTGCAGCCGCGGGCGCCGACGTCGTGATGGCGGTGCGGAACAGCACCAAGGGCGACGCCGCCGCCACGCAGATTCGGCAGGCGTGCCCGACGGCGAAGGTGAGCGTCAAGGTGATCGACCTGGCCTCGCTGGCCAGCGTGGAGGCGTTCGCTGACGGGCTGGTCCGCGAGGGTCTGCCCGTCGACGTCTTGATCAACAACGCCGGTGTGATGACCCCGCCGACCCGCCAGGAAACCAGTGACGGCTTCGAGTTGCAGTTCGGCGCCAACCATTTGGGTCATTTCGCACTGACGGGACGGCTGCTGCCACTACTTCGCGGTGGCCGCGTGGTGACAGTCAGCAGCCTGGCAGCCACGCAACGACATATCCGATTCGACGACGTCAACGCTCTACGCGAATACAAGTCGATGTACTCCTACGGAGTCGCAAAGCTCGGTCAGCTGATGTTCGCGTTCGAGCTCGACCGGCGCAGCCAGGCAGGCCGGTGGGGGGTTACCTCCAATGCCGCGCATCCCGGACTGAGCAAGACCAATCTGCTCAGTGGAGCGTCCTACGGCCTGGAGAAGCCTACGCTGAGCAGTCGGCTCACCCAGGCGACCTGGCGGCTGCTGCCGTTCATGTGGCTCGACGTCGACGAGGGGATCAAACCGACACTGTATGCCGCAGTGTCATCACAAGCATCAGGGGCGGCCTATTACGGTCCTCGCGGCTTCTACGAAACCACCGGCGGCGGCGTCACGTTCGCCAGACTTCCCCGGCCGGCACTCGACCTCGACGGGTGCAGTCGCTTGTGGCAGCTGTCGGAAACCTTGACCAACATCACCTATCCGGCTGCCGAACCCGCATGTTGACCGCAGAAGGCGAAGACGGCGGCCTCGCCCGGTTCCGGATGGATGTGGTGTGTACAACCGTTCCCGAGGCCGTCGCGCGCGCGGGCGGACTGATCTGTGATCGGTTCCTCACCGGTTGGGACGTCAACGTTTTCGTATGGAGCGAAGACCACACCCCCGACCACGACCTGGCCCTGCGGATCATCGGCGCAGCCCGCAGGAGTCCCGCCGACATACCCAAGCCTCCAACAGTGACGAACTTGCTGCGCGCGGTGGTGCTGTCAGGAAGTCTGTACCGCGGCGACGACGGCCTACGACGCTGGGTCGAGGAGGCCATGAGCGAGCCGCCTGTCGAAGTTCTGCTCTGGGATTGCGATTTTCCCGGTCGACCGTCATCGGAGGTCAGGCACGTAGAGATCCCGATCAGCCGGGCAGCAGCCGCCTTCCGGGATCGTGCTGTTGCCGCCGCTGATCTTGAACCCTTGTCCACTCACTCAGAGCTGTACTGCCAGTTGACAACCGGGTGGATCCGCAACGCTGTCCACCGTGCGGACATGCATCTACGAACCGCCGATGTCGGCTCACAACGGTGAAGAAGGTGTAGGTCCTCATGGGTGGTCGAGTCGAAGGATTGGTCGCGTTCATCTCCGGCGCGGCGCGCGGCCAGGGTCGCAGCCACGCGCTGCGGCTGGCTCAAGAAGGCGCCGATATCATCGCCATCGACGTCTGCAAGCCCATTGACAACGTGCCCTACCCGGGAGCCACCCTCGACGACCTCGCCGAGACGGTTGACCTAGTCAAGGGCATGGGACGGCGCATCGTGACCGATGTCGTCGACGTCCGCGATTACGACGGGGTGAAAGCCGCCGTGGACAACGGGGTGGCTGAGCTGGGACGACTGGACGTCGTCGTTGCCAATGCCGGCATCGGCAACGGCGGCAATCGCCTGGACAAGATCCCGGACGCCATCTGGCAGGAGATGATCGACATCAATCTGACAGGTGTCTGGCATACCGTGAAAGCCGCGGTCCCCCACATCGTCTCCGGTGGGCAGGGCGGTTCGATCGTGTTGATCAGCTCGGTCGGCGGCCACAAGGCCTACCCGCACACGGGTCACTACATCGCCGCCAAACACGGCGTGATCGGCCTGATGCGGACCTTCGCCGTCGAACTGGGCCAGCACATGATCCGGGTCAACTCGGTGATGCCTACCCAGGTGGACACACCGATGGTGATGAACGATGTGACCTTCCGGATGTTCGCACCTCACAGGGAGAATCCCGGCCCGGAGGACTTCGCGCCGGTCTCGCAGATGATGCATACGTTGCCGGTTCCGTGGGTGGAGCCCGAAGATGTCAGCAATGCCGTTTTGTTCTTGGCTTCTCCCGAATCTCGTTATGTTACCGGCGTAGCGCTACCCGTTGACGCGGGCAGCATGCTCAAATGATCACCTTCACGACAGGAGCGCAACCAGATGAATCACGACTACGAGGAGATGAAGAAGGAAGCCGAGCCCTTCATCAAGTTCGAGAAGGATGTCGCGAATCGGATCGCCTACATCACGTTCGACCGTCCCGACGAACTGAACTCGACCACCATGGGAATGCGGCAGAACTTCGCCGACATGATCCACAAGTGCAGCGTCGACGACGACGTCAAGGTCGTGGTGATCCGTGGTGAAGGCAACGACTTCGGCAGCGGCGGCGACCTACCCGAGCAGCGTGAGATGTTGGAGAATCCGGGAATTCCTCTGCTGCACGAGCTCTCGATTAACGATGACAGCGTGAAGTACCCGCCCGGCGATTCCTACCGCTACCTCTATACCCTGACTGATCACTACGCCAAGGCCCGCGCCGGCAACCGCCCGCTCCAGGAGTGTAAGAAGGTCACCATCGTGGAGGCCAAGGGATACTGCTACGGCTGGCACTTCTATCAGGCCGGTGACGCGGACCTCGTGGTGTCCTCCGACGACGCCCTCTTCGGCCACCCAGCTTTCCGGTACGTCGGCTGGGGACCGCGACTGTGGTGGTGGGCCGAAACCATGGGACTGCGCAAGTTCTCTGAAATGCTCTTCACCGGACGGCCGTTCAGCGCGAAGGAGATGTACGACTGCGGGTTCATCAACAGTGTCGTCCCGCGCGAGCAGCTGGAGGCCGAGACCCTCAAGTACGCGATGGCTTGCTCGAAGTCGCGCCCTACCGACACCGTCGTGGTGCAGAAGGCGTTCCTCGAGCTCTACAAGCAGCACAAGGGCGAGTACTTCGGCAGCCTGCTGACCGGCGTGGTCGAGGGCATGCTGCCGATGATGACCAACGATCGCGACAACTACCCCGACCTGACCGAGGGCACCTTCGAGAAGGGCCTGAACAACGTCGTCAAGGACAACGACCTCAACTTCCCGCCAGAGTGGCGACTTAGCCATGCCGGACGTAAGAAACCCTGACCGGACGCTCACGTGTCGGCGCTGACCGGGATCCGGATCATCGAACTGGCCGAGGGCGTGGCGGGCGAGTACTGCGGCAAGCTGCTCGCCGACCTCGGCGCCGACGTCATCAAGGTGGAGCGGCCCGGGCGGGGTAGTCCCACCCGGGCCATGGCTCCCCTACTGGACATCGGATCCGATCCCGAACGCAGCGGGCTGTTCGCCTACCTGAACACCAACAAGCGTTCGATAGTCCTTGATACGGGTAGCGCCAGCGACGTGGCGGCGGTTCACGATCTGGTGGCCAGCGCCGACGCTGTCGTCGACGACCGAAATCCCGTTGCGGCCGACCTGCTCGGCCTGGCCGACCCACAGCTGCGCGCCGGACATCCCAGCCTGGTGTTCTGCTCCATCACCCCGTTCGGCGCGAGTGCTCCTGCGGAGTTTCAGAACAGCAAGAGCATCAACATCTTCCATGCCAGCGGCTGGGGGTATCACACCCCCAGTCATGCCGATCCCGCCAGGCCGCCGCTGAAAGGGCCCGGCCGCTACTCAACCGACTACGAGGCCGGGCTGGACGCTGCGCTGTGCGTCATGTCAGCCCTCTTCAGGCACATGCACACCGGTGAAGGCGAGTTCATCGACATTTCACAGCATGCCGTACTGGTTGCCCGCTCGGACTGCATCCTGGGCCGCTTCATCACTGGTGAGGTCCCACCGGAGAACACTCGCGGCGACTACGATCAGCAGGGCCCCGCATCGATGTTCGCCTGCGCGGACGGATTCGTCTACCTCTACATGACCAGTCGCAGCCACTGGCTGGCGCTCGAAAAGCTCCTCGACGATGCCGACTGGCTTGACACCTTCGACGACGACTGGCTGGAATTCGCGGTCACGCCGGAGAAGGTCGCGAGGTTCAAGCGACACTTCGCCGAATGGATTTCCGACCGACCGCGCGAAGCCACCGCGGAAGCCGCGCAGCGGCTGGGCCTTCCGCTAGTACCCGTCAACGGGGCCGAGGATCTCCTACGGTCGCCGCAGTACCGTCACCGCCGATTCTTCAACGACGTGACCCACCCCGTGCTCGGCACCGCCCCGTACCCGGGACCGCCCTACCTGCTGACTGCCACACCGGCTCAGATGACCGCGGCCGCACCGAGGTTGGGTGAGCACACTGCGATGATTCTTGGTGCCCTCGCAACCCCGCGGGATCGCCGTGCGGTGCGCGCTGGGCAACTCAAGCCACCCGCGCGGACCCGGGGCGGACCGCTGGAGGGCGTACGGGTCGTGGAACTGACCAAGGTCTGGGCCGGGCCCTACACCGGGAAGCTGTTGGCACTGCTGGGCGCCGAGGTGGTCAAGGTGGAATGCTCCGCACTCCCCGAGGAGATGCGGGCCTACGGTGGAACCGACATCAACCATGCGCCGTATTTCCTGAGCATCAATCCTGAGATCCTCAGTGTCGATCTCGATATCAAGTCGGCGACCGGGATGGCGCAGCTACGTGAGCTCGTAGCCAACAGCGATATCGTGCTCAACAACCTGCGGCCGGGTGCCATGGAACGCCAGGGGCTGGGCTATGCCGATCTGGCGGCGATCAAAGCCGACATCGTCTCCGTATCGATCAAGATGTGGGGAAACGATGGGCCGTTGGGCTATCAGACGGGCTACGCCCCGTCGTTCTCGTCGTTGGCCGGCCTGGCGGCACTCGTCGGATACGAGGGCGGCCCGCCGCTGGGTGCCAACATGCGCTACGGCGATTCGACCGTCGGTGCCGCTGCCGCGGTCGCGGCGATTGCGGCACTACTGCACCGGGAGCGAACCGGGCAGGGTCAGTTCGTCGACGTCTCCGCAGTCGAGGTGCTCTCCTCGATGGTCGGTGACAGATTGGTCGAGCACGCCCTGACCGGTACCCAACTGCGGCCGGACGGCAATCGGCATCCGGATTTCTCGCCGCACGGCTGTTATCCCTGCGGCGATCGGCAGTGGGTCAGCATCGCGGTAGGCACGGACGACGAATGGCGCCGCCTGTGTGTGGAACTCGGCGCGACCGACCTACTCGCCGACCCCTGCTACGCGACCACCGGCGACCGACAGGTCAACGCCTCGTCCCTCGATTCCGCGATCGCGGAGCACACCGTCACCTGTGACGCCGCAGACCTGGCGCACCGGTTGCGGACTGCAGGTGTGCCTGCCACCAAAAGCGCTACCGCGGTGGAGGTCATCGACGACAACCTCCTGTGGGAACGCGGCACCTACCGTTTTGTCTCCGACCACCGCGAAGGCCAGCGGCCGATCCTCGGCGCATCCTGGCGGCTGTCGCGGGCACCGGTCGCCGTCGAACGAGGCGCGCCGGACCTCGGCGAGGACAACGCCTATGTGCTTGGGGAGATCCTGGGCGCAGACCACCGAGCGACACCACCGACATGACCCCCACTTTGGCGGGCGCCGTAGCGCTGGTGACCGGCGCCAGCAGTGGCATCGGCGAAGCGACGGCACGCGCCCTGGCCGCCGACGGCGCGAAGGTCGCCCTGTTGGCCCGCCGCACTGAGCGGCTCGACCACCTCAAGTCCGGTATCGAGAATTCCGGTGGGCATGCCGCAGTGGTCTCCGCCGACGTCACCGTCGCCGACCGAGTGCGGCGGGCGGTCGAGACCACCGTTTCCGAGTTGGGGCGACTCGACATACTGGTCAACAACGCCGGCCTGATGCGCATGGGGCCGGCCATCGACGCACCCCTGCAGGATTGGGACGACCTCATGTCGGTCAACATCCAGGGCGTCCTGTACACCACCCGCGCCGCGCTGCCCCACCTCGTGGCAGCAGCGGCCGATTCCCCCCGTGGTGTCGCCGACGTCGTCACGATCAGTTCCACGGCCGGTTGGGTAGCCCGCGCCGGCACCGCCGTTTATTCGCTGACGAAGTTCGGTGTCAACGCGTTCAGCGAGGGCCTACGCCAGGAGTTGATCGACAAGCGGGTACGCGTCGGGGTGGTCGGTCCCGGCACCGTCGACACCGAGATCGGCGACCACCTGCCACCACCGGCCAAAGCTGCCCTCGATGAGCGCACGGCGGGTATGACGAAGCTTCGGCCCGAGGACATCGCCGATGTGGTGCGCTACATGGTCACCCGAGACCGGCGGGTCGCGGTGAACCAGATCCTGGTACGCGCGGCCGAGCAGACGTGGTAGACGCCATGGCGAAGGGATCGGCACCGGCAACCGACCACGCGATAACCGGCGACGACACCGCCATCGAGTTGCCCACTCATCCTTCGGCGCTGTTTGCAGCGGGTAGTGGATTTCTGACATCGGCGTTCCACGCCTATGGAACCCTCTCTTCCGACAACGCCATCACCCGCATCACCGAATGCGCTGAGGTCGGCGGTGGCAGCACGGGCCGAAAGGCGACGTTGTCCGTGGAGTACGCGCGGAACGACCCGCATTTGCCCACAAACCTATTCGTCAAGTTCTCCCGCGACCTCGACGATCCCCTCCGCGACCTCGCCCGCACCCAGATGCAGCCCGAGGTGCGTTTCGCGGAGCTCACCCGCCGTCCCGGCTTTCCCATCACGGTGCCCACTACCCTGTTCGCCGACTACCACGCTGGCACGGGTACCGGCATCCTGATCACCGAACGGATCCGGTTCGGCGCGGATGGAGTCGAGCCGCAACACCACAAATGCCTGGACTACGAGATGCCTAGTCCCGTAGAGCATTACCGCACTGTGGTGAAATCCCTGGCCCTGCTGTCCGGCTGGCACCGCGGCGGCGCCGCGGGCGATGTGATCGATCGGTTTCCCGTCGACCTGCAGGCGGCCACCGTCGGCGAGCGGCCCCCTCTGTGTGAAGACAAGTTGTCACGTCAACTGAGCCGACTCGCCGAGTTCGCCGACACTCATACCGGATTGCTCCCACCCAATATACGTACGCAGGAGTTCCTTTCAGAGCTTTCCGGCCAGGTTCCGCTCATCGTCGGCGGTGAGCCCGCGCTGTGGCAGCACCTGGGCGCCAGCGCGAACCACATCGCACTGTGTCATTGGAACGCCAACGTCGACAATGCCTGGTTCTGGCGCGACAACGACGGCCGGCTGCAGTGCGGCCTGCTGGACTGGGGATGCGTCAGCCAGCTGAACGTCGCGATGGCGTTGTGGGGCGCGCTGTCGGCAGCTGAAATCAGTTTGTGGGACCGGCATTTCGATGACCTGGTCAGTCTCTTTGCGGAAGAGTACCAGGCGGCGGGCGGACCGTCGATCGACCGCGGTGAGCTGGCCGCTCAGGTGTTGCAGTACGCGGCCATCATGGGCGCGACGTGGCTGCTCGATGTTCCCGCGCTGATCCGCACCCGGCTGGGCGAGCCGGCCAAGGCGATGACCCGGTTCGATCCTGCGATCAAGGACGATGAGGCAATCCGCGCTCCCCTGCAGATGCTCACCAATGTGCTCAACCTGTGGCAGACCCGGGACGTCGGTGCGCTACTTGTCGCCCTGCGATGAGGTGAGCAGGACCGGGCCACCCTCCGTGACATGCACGGCGTCGCGAGTGAACACCGCACCGATGCCCTCCTGCCACACATACCCTGTGACCGCGAGAACCATGCCGGCTTCCAGGGTGGTATCGGCGACGGACCTGGGCAGCTCCGCGGACACGACGGGTGGATCGAAGCCCATGCCCAGGCCGTGAGCGACCGGCATCGGCGGCAGGGCTGCGCCGGCCCGTTGGTAGGCGTCGAGCAGGTCGGCGGCCGGCGCCCCGGGCCGGCAGGCGGCGAACAGCCGCTCGGTCAACGACTTCGAACGTCCGAACAGCCCACGAGCACCGAGTGGCTCGTCCCCGGCGACCGCGGTGCGGCCGACCTCGCCGACATAGCCGTCGGCGAGCGCCCCGGCGGCGAAGGCCACCAGATCCCCGGGCTGGATTCGGCCATCGTCGCGGGCGCGTCGCCACGGATGTTCGCGAGAGGTCACCCAGGCCCCGTTCTGCGTCGCCGGTGTGCTGACTCCGGCCGCGGTCATGGCCTCCATCAGCGCGCCGACCAGCGACTGCTCGCGGCTGCCCGGAGCAAGCTCACCGACGGCCGCCACCAGCGCGGTCCCGGCGACGCCCACTGCCTGGCGTAGCGCCACGATCTCCTCGTCCGTCTTGATCCGCCGAGCCGCCCGCATCGCCGGTTCGCCGTCGACAAGTTGGGCGTTCGGGAATGCCTGCGGCAATAGCTCGGCGAATGTCGGTGACAGCGAGTCGGTTCCGACCCGACAGGCGGTGGCCGACGCCTCGAAGCCCTTGAGCACCTCGGTCAGTGTCAGCGGACTCCAGGACAAGCCGTAGAGCCGTTCCCGGCCGATCTCTTCGGGCACACCCTCGTCCCACGTGCTGTTCAGGTGGATCTCACCGGTGGCGCGCTCCAGCACACAGATCGGGCCGAACGGTCGCGTGCCAGCGACCCACAACTGCGGTGTGCCACTGACGTAACGCACATTGGCCTGCCGACCCAGCACCAGCAGATCCAGGTCGCGGACCGCCATCTGGGCCAGCACCCGTTCGCGCCGCCCGACTCGTAGTGCCCGATCGTCGGGCAGCGTCTCAGTCGCCATACGGGGTGTAGGGGTAGTCGGTCAACGGCTGGTAGCCGTCCTCGGTGATGATCACGATCTCCTCACTGCGATAGCCGCCGGTTCCGTCTTCGAAGACCACCGGTTCGAGTACCAATGCCATCCCCGCGGGGAAGACGAAGCTGTCGTCATACTCCGCACCGAGATCCGTTCCGATCATCGGCGCTTCGGCAGGGTACGTACCGATTCCGTGCCCCAAGTAGAAGTGCGGCAGCCAAGGCTTACGGCCGCCGTTGGCGGCCATCGCCGCGCGGGCCAGATCGCCCGACGTCGCACCGGCCCTGGTCACCGCCAGCACCGCGTCCAGGATATGCTGCCACAGTCGGTACTGGTCCTGCTGGCGCGCGGTGGGTTCGTCACCGACGATCCAGGTGCGTCCGAAGTCCGAGCAGTAGCCGCCGTAGGTGATGCTGGCATCCGTCCACAGCACGTCACCCTGCTCCAGGGCTCGATCGGTGGTCAGCAGCGGCAGCGCAAGGTCACCGTGGGTGGTCCATACGCCTGCGGCACGCGAGCTCGGCATCACCTGCCAGATCGCGTCCAGCATGTTCGAGGTAGCACCGAGTTCGAAAGCACGGCGCACGAATTGAGCCGACAGGTCGATCTGGCGCACGCCCGGCGCCAGGGCCTCCTGCACATCGACGACTGCCTCTTCGGTGATCCGGCACGCCCGGCGGATACAGGCCATTTCGTCGGGGGTCTTGACCAATTGCGCGGCACCCACGACGACGGCGGCGTCGATCGAGGTGTCTGCGAACAGTCTGCTGCCGGATCGGCGCATCGCCCCGGTCAGCTCGTCGACGGCGACGACGGCTCCGGGCCGGATCAATGCCTCGGCCCGTCGGACGAAACTTTCCACACCGTCCTCGAATTCGAGGTAGACGGCGCGGTGCCGGTGGTCGGTGGGCACCTGAAGCTCAGCGGCGGCACCTTCCCGGAATGGCAGGAACACGTGTGGATGTTCATCGTCGGCCAGCACGACCGCCACCGGCCGTTCGATGTGGCACAACCCGCCGTCCAGAAGCGGCCAGCTTGCGCCGGTGGCATAGCTGACATGGCCATTCATCAGCAGGATCAGCGCGTCCACCCCGTGGTCGGCCATGGCCGCACGCAGCCGGGCGACGACCTCGCGATACATGCGCCCACGCTCGGGCTCATCGGGGATCGAGAACGCTGTCATGACACCCCCAGAAAGTTCTTGATGTTTCCGCTGACCACGCGGGCGGCGTTCTCGGGTCCGAGCGCGGCCACCACCGCCGAGAGCGCCTGTTCGGAATACCCGAAGGTGCTCTCATTGTGCGGGTAGTCACTGGACCACATCACCCTGTCCACGCCGATATCCTCGATCAGGCTCAGACCCAGTGGGTCGACCATGAACGAGGCATACATGTGGGTGTTCCAGTAGTAGCGGATGTCGTGGCGCGGTGGGTGACCGAGCATGTGGCGATAGGACGCCAGCACATGCTCGGCGTCCTGCAACGCCGTCGGCACCCAGGCGATCCCGCCCTCGAACCAGCCGACCTTCAAACCCGGATGGCGATCCAGAATGCCGGAGAAGATGTAGCGCGCGAACATGTCACGGAACGAGTCCAGGTTGATCATCATCGCTACCGCGACGCTGCCGAACTCACATGGGCTCTTCGGCGGGGTCTCACCGATGTGGTGGGTGACCGGCAGGCCGGCCTCCTCGATCGCGTCCCACACCGGCATCATCGCCGTGCCGCCGTAGTCGATCACTACGCCGTCGTCGTCGAAGCCAGGGTAGAGCGGCAGCAGAAAGGTCTTGATTCCCAGGGATTTCAGTTCGCCCAGGGTGCGTTTGGCCCCGGCCGGGTCCCACCAGTTGATCAGCCCGACCCCGTAGAAGTGACCGCCTGAGCGTTCCTGGATAGCGGCGATGTATTCGTTGTAGATACGGAATATCCGCTCGCGCAGCACCTTGTTCGGATAGTGGAACAGCGCCAGAACCGCATTCGGGAAGGCCAGTTCCTTGTCGACGCCGTCGTCGGCGAGTTCCTGGATCCGAGTGTCGATGGCGGCGGCGCCGGTCGCCGCACCGGGCAGGTCGTCGTACTGCATCAGCACCGCACTGAAGTCGCCGACGACGAACGACTGGCCTTTGATACCCACCATGTAGGCGCCGTCCTCGTACCAGATCCGCGGCGCCTCCTCCTTGAGGTCGTCCGGAAACTGCTCGTAGAAGATGTCCGAGGCCAGCGAGAGGTGATTGTCGGCGGAAAAGACCTCGGTGCCCGCCGGCAGTCCGATCTGTTCGCGGCTGCCGCGAGCGTGACCGCGGCGGTTCTTCGGGGCCCCGAATCCAGCCGGGGGGTAGTGCAGCTTCGTTGGTATTGGCATCGATGTCCCTTCACCTGGAACGGGATGACTGAAGTGCGGGCTAGAGCATGCCGAGCAGTCTCATGTCGTCGACGTACTTGGCGATGAGTTCGCGCGAGATGCCGGGGATCTCGTGGCCCGCGGATTCGACCGCGGCGCGGAATCGTGCCGCGGGGACCGGCGAGCCGGGTACTGCTGTTGCGGGTTGGCGGTACACGTCGAGCACGGTGAGCACGGATTGCTGTTTGGCACGTTCCGGCAGGGCCTGCATCGCCGTCTCGAACCGGCGCAGCCATTCGGAGTAGTCGTCGATGCGGTGCACCGGGAGTCCGCTCTCGGTGAGCCAGTCGACGAAGGTGTCCAATGACACTCCGTCGTCGTGCGGATTGGTGGTGTTGTAGGTCTCAAAGGTGTCACCGCCCCGCAGTCCACCCCAACTGGTACTTCGGCGCCGATGATGTCGGCCAGGAGGCGCGAGATCGTCAGTGCCGACAGCGAGTCGCCACCGAGATCGATGAACCGTGCATTCGGGTCGACGTGGTCGGGCGATAGCCCCAGGGTGGCCTGAACCGCCCGTGCCACCACCTCGGACACAGGTAGGGCGGCACCTTCGGCGCGCAAAGCCCGCAACTGCCGGGCTTGGTTTTCAGCCAACTCCGCGTAGCGCTGTTCCAGACGCTGCCCGTAGCACTCTTTGAGCCTGGGCCGCAGGAACTTTCCCACGCCCGAGAGTAGTCCGTTCTCGAGGCTGAACGGCTGCGTCTCAATGAGGAAGTCACGCGGGATCTCATAGCTGTTCAGCTGGTTCTCGTGCGCCACCTCCAGCAGCGAAGCGGCGATCGCCGACGTCACCGACGCCGGGTCGCGTCCCTGCGTCAGCGCTGCGATGAGATCGTCGGTCGGTACCACGATGCCCAGTAGGAATGCCCGTTCGCTGGAGCCGTAGAGGTAGATCTGGTGAATCAGCTGACTCTTGGCATACAGCGCCTCGAGCCGAGCAACGGCGACGAACTCACCCTGGGAGAGTTTGATGACGTTGTTGCGGCGGTCCACGAAGCGCAGCCGGTCCGGCGCCACCTCGGCCATGATGTCACCGGTCCGGTAGTAGCCGTCGGCGTCGTACATCGTCGCGGTCAGGTCGGGCCGCTTGTAGTACCCGGCCATGAACCGTTCCGATTTCACCAGAAGTTCGCCCCGCGGATAAGGCTTGTCAGTGTTGAAGCAGCCCAGTTCGGGAACGTCGTCGAGTTTGTAGTCGATGACCGGCGGCCGCAATACGTGTTCGTCGGCCAGCAGCATGCCGCCGGCGATCTCGGTCGAGGAGTATCCGATCATCAGGTGCTGTTCGAGCACCGACTCCATGAACTCCTTGATCTCCGGCGACAACGCAGCCGAGCCGCACCCACAGGCCAGCACCCGTCCGCCGAGGACTCGCTCGCGCAGATCCTCGCGCAGTCGCTCCCCGGCGGCGTCGGGGTCGGCGCCTGCCATCGCCGCCTTGTCGAGCTCACCCAGATAGTGGTGATAAAACATCTCGCACACCCGCGGCACCAGGCTCACCGTGGTCGGCCGGGCCGTCGACAGGTCGTCGAATAGGGTCGACAGATCACTACTGGCAGCGAAGTAGCTCACCCCGCCGTTGGCCAGCGTCATGACCACATAGCCGTAGCCGATGAGGTGGCTCATCGGCATGTAGCTGAGCGTGATGACCGGCTGATCCGACTGTGCCAGCCACGAACCGATGCAAAGGCTTTCGGTCAGCATCGCCCCCTTGGGCGTACCGGTGGTACCCGAGGTGTAGAACACCCACGCCAGCGGATCGTCGCGATCGGCCGCCACGTGCAGTGGGGCGGCCGGTAAGGCTGCGGCGGCATCGACGATGTCGTCGAGCACCTCGATCACGAGCGGACTGCCGGCGTCGGTCAACCGCTGTGCGGCGGCTTCGAACCGGGCTCGGTGGGTGTCATCGCGCGGTTCATAGTCGAACAGGATCAGCCGCTGCGGGGCACTGCCGAGTACCAGCGCTTCCACGGCGGTGCCCAGGGATTCGTTGCTGGCCAACAGAATCCGCGGCTGGGTGTGGGTCAGGATTGACGTATGCTGCTGAGCCGGCGCGCTGGTCTGCAGCGGTACCACCACCGCACCCAGGTGAATGCAGGCCAACTCGATGACCGCGTAGTCGACACTGGCGAAACCGAGTACACACACAAAATCGCCTGGAATCAAGGGGTGTTCACCGTGGCAGTGCCAGTCAGCGGCGACCGCGCGGACCCGCTCCCACAGCTTCCGGTAGCTGATGGTGACGAACTCCGGCAGGAAGCGCACGGTG
>Ga0210086_1000921_pt1 | contig 15878 bp, 13 predicted proteins | sample China_Galinas_PW_3_FD_184867 | JGI IMG/M metagenome (GOLD analysis project Ga0210086, IMG submission 184867) | Wetland microbial communities from San Francisco Bay, California, USA, that impact long-term carbon sequestration - China_Galinas_PWB_D2... | ecosystem: Environmental > Aquatic > Marine... | reverse complement strand
GGTGATGTGGAAGTTCGGGTGGCGGAACAGCGCCGCCTCATCGAGGGCCACGTCGTCGAGGGTATCGGCGTAGCGGATGAAGACCTTGGTGACGCGGCTGGCGAGCGGCGAATCGAGGAACACCTGGGTGGTGTCGGGAATGCGCCCCTCGGCGAGCAGCACGCCGATGTCGTGGAGGAGTTCCTGGCTGCGCTCGACGGCGAAGCTCGGGATGACGACGTTGCCGCCACGGCCGAGGCCGTCGACCAGCTCCCGCTCGAGCGCCGACCGCCGCGCGGTTACTGTCATGTCTTCGCGATCACGATCGCCGTAGGTGCTCTCGCAGACGACATAGTCAAAGCCCTCCGGCGCTTCCGGTGCGGGATAAAACGCCTTCTCGTCGGGGCCGAGGTCGCCGGAGAAGAGGAGACGGATCGGCCGCGAGCCGCCGTCGTCGATGGCAAGCTCGATCGACACCGCGCCGAGGATATGCCCGGCGTTCCAGAAGCGCGCCTTGACGCCCGGTCCCGGCTCGAACCATTCCTCCAGGCCGTGCGGCGCGCCATTGTCGAGACAGGCCTCGGCATCCGCCTGGATGTAGATCGGCGAGATCGGCGGCTTGCCCTGCCGTCTCAGCGTCCGGTTCTTCCGCTCCACCTCGCCCTCCTGGATCTTGCCGCTGTCGGGCAGCATAAAGGCCAGGAGATCGAGGGTCGGGGCGGTAGCGTGGATGGGCCCGGTGAAGCCGCGCCGGGCGAGCTTCGGCACCAGGCCGCTATGATCGATGTGGGCGTGCGTCAGGAGAAGAAAGTCGATGCCGGCCGGATCGAAGGGGAACGGCGCATAGTTCAGCTCGCGGATAGTGCTGTTGCCCTGGAACATGCCGCAGTCGACCAGAAAGCGGCCGTGGCCATGCTCGACCAGATAGCAGGAGCCGGTGACCGTCCCGGCACCGCCGCGAAATGTGATCCTTGTCGCCATGTTCTTTCTCGCAACGAGGGTTTGGAGTTCGGGCGCCAATCCTGCCCGACGACCGCAGGTGAAGCCACCGTCACCCGGATTCGGCAAGGAAAATGCTCGGAAAATCGGCCGCGGACGAGACTCGCGAACAAGAAGCCGCTATGCGCATGAGACACTTGTTCGTGCGCTTCTGATCGAAATGGGGACCACCATGGAATATCGCCTGCTCGGCCATTCCGGCCTGAAAGTCTCGGCCATCGCAATGGGGACCATGACCTTCGGGCGCGGCAAGGATGCTGTCGGGTCCACCAGCCTCAAGGAGGCCCACAAGCAGGTCAACCTCTGCCTCGACCACGGCGTCAACCTGATCGACACTGCAAACGTCTATTCGGCGGGCCGCTCCGAGGAGATCACTGGCGCCGCGCTGAAGGGCAAGCGCGCCGACGTCCTTCTCGCCACCAAGGTGCGCTTCGGCATGGGCCCCGGGCCCAACGACCGCGGCCTGTCGCGCCACCACATCATCAACCAGTGCGAGGCGAGCCTGAAACGGCTGCAGACCGACTGGATCGACCTCTACCAGGTGCACCAATGGGATGGGCAGACGCCGATCGAGGAGATCATGGCGGCGCTCGATTACCTCGTCTCCTCGGGCATGGTCCGCTACATCGGCTGCTCCAACTGGTCGGGCTGGCACATCATGCGCGGCCTCGCCGCGGCCGAGCGGATGGGCGGCGCCCGCTTCATCAGCCAGCAGATCCACTACACGATCGAGGCGCGCGAGGCGGAGTACGAGCTGGTCCCGATCGCGCTCTCGGAGGGCCTCGGCATTCTCGTCTGGAGCCCGCTCGCCGGCGGCCTGCTCACCGGCAAGTTCCGCCGCGGCAAGAAGCACCCCGCCGGCACCCGCCACGAGAAGGAGCAGCGTGAGCCGCCGATCCGCGACTGGGAGCGGCTCTACGACATCGTCGAGGTCATCGTCGACATCGCCAAGGCGCACAAGGTCTCCGGTGCGCAGGTCGCCCTCGCCTGGACGCTCGGCCGGCCCGGCGTCGCCTCGCTGATCGTCGGCGGCCGCAACGAGGACCAGTTCCGCGACAGCCTCGGCGCCGCCGACCTCAAGCTCACGGCGGAGGAGCGCCGGCGCCTCGACGACGCCAGCAAGCTGCCGCTGATCTATCCCTACTGGCACCAGGCGTTCACCGCCACGGACCGGCTGTCGGAGGCGGACCTCGCGCTGCTGTCACCCTATCTCTGAGAGCCTCGGGTGCAGCGATCGATGGGTCAAATCGATCGTCACGCGCCCCCGCCCCGGGCAGACTGCGATGCGCGCGAGCCGACTGCGGCCGGCTCGTCCGCCACCGGACGAAACGCACCCCACAGCGCGGTGGCGAGCAGAAATACGGAGACGACCGCATTCCATCCGGCGAAGGAAAGGGCCAGGAACCGCCAGCTCGCCTCGGTGCATGAAACGATGCGGATGTTGTTGAGCTGGTTGAGCAGGTCGTCCACCTGGTTGACCGGTCCGCTCGTCCCGCCGCAGTCGGTCGGCCCCGGCCACCAGCCCCATTCGGCACCGGCATGATAGCCGCCGAGATAGGCACCGTAGGCGAAGATGAGCCCCGCCACGATCAGAAGCATCCGGACCACCGTCGGCTTGGCGCCGGCGAGGGCGGCCAGCAGGGCGGCGATAGCCATGGGAAGCCCGACATAGTAGGGCACCCTCTCCTGCAGGCAGAGCTTGCACGGCACGAAGCCGCCGATCGCCTGAAAGCTCCAGGCGGCGGCGATGGTTGCCAGACCCACCGCGACCACGATCGCGGGCGCCAGCATCTCCCGGCGGCGAACACCATCCATTGCGACCATTCCTCAGACCAGATAGCGGACGGCTACAAAGCCGCCGACCAGCAACACCATGAAAACGGTGAAAACAAGCCCGAGCCGCCTTTCGATGAAATCACGAATCGGTGGGCCAACCCAGTAGAGCAGCGCGGCGACGATGAGGAAGCGCAGGCCGCGGGATGCGACACTGGCCACCATGAACACCGCGAAGTTGAGGCCGGTCACCCCGCTTGCGATGGTGATGACCTTGTAGGGAAACGGCGTTACCCCGGCGCCGAAAACGATCCAGGCGCCCCAGTCGTTGTACCAGGCGGCGAACCGTTCGAACTCGGCCATGTAGCCATAGAAATCGAGGATCGGCATCGCTATCTGCTCGAACAGAAAGGCGCCGATCAGGTAGCCGAACACTCCGCCGATGACGGAACTGACGGTTGCAATGAGCGCGTAGCGCCACGCCTTCTGCCTTTCGGCGAGAACCATGGGGATGAGCAGCACGTCGGGCGGAATCGGGAAGAACGAGCTCTCGACGAAAGCCACGCCGGCAAGCGCCTTTTCGGCGTGCCGGCTCGCGGCAAGGTTCATGGTCCAGTCGTAGAGGCGTCGGAGCACTGCGATCATTCCTTCGGCGGCGTTAGATACCACAGGTTCGAGCCGACAGTCCGGTTCAGGTTGACCGGGCCGGTCGCACCACTATGATCGCCGCCTTCTTGAGCCCCTGTGGCGGAATTGGCAGACGCGGCAGACTCAAAATCTGTTGCCCGAAAGGGCGTGCTGGTTCGAACCCGGCCAGGGGCACCACTATTTCGTCGCAACACATTGGAAAACGACAAGAAATTTGTTTTGTCTGGGCTTGTTCCCGCATTTCTTCCCCTACTGGGCGACAGTTATCCGGACTGGTCGTATGCTGTCCGCCACGTGGCAAGCAGCCCTACGCGATCGCCATCAAGGATGGATCGCCCTTTTAGCGGGTCAGGAGGCGCGTCGCGGCCTGGTATGGCGGGGCCGCCAAGCGAAAGAGTGCCGACGAGGCCTGACCAGACAACCAGCAGAATCAATCGACCTTGGCTCGCGATGAGCGGAAGAGTTCGCCGGTCCGAAGAGAGGTGAGGACGGCTTCAGCCGTCGCCAGTCCGGCCAGTGCATCAGCGAGCGTGACGGTCTCCGGCGGTTGTCGGGACCGGATGCAGTCGACGAAGTATGCAAGTTCCTTCGCCAGCGGCTGATCGGGATCGGCTCCGCTGATGTCTGAGTCCCACGGTGCGGTTCCGTAAAGGCGGATGACGTTTCCTATCTCGAGTTCGATGCTACCGCGTTCGCCAATCACTTCGATGCGATCGGGCGGGCAAGACTCGGTCGGAAAGACCCAGGCCGTCGACAGTCGCCACACCGCACCGCAATCGTCGGTGGCCGTCATCAACGTTTCGGATCGCGATCCTCGGGGCGGCCGGCGTGCGGCCAGCAGATCTCGAATGCAGGCGCCGGTGATCCAGTGGCACAAGTCGATGTCGTGGATCATTGTCATCAGGACGGGATCATCCGCATAGCGAGTCGCATGGCTTTCGTCACGATGCCGCCGCGCCGTTATCGACAGGATCGGCCCGACAGCGTCAGAGCGAGCAAGCTCGACGAAGCGGCGATGTGGTTCCGAGAACCTGAGGACGTGTCCCGGCAACACGAAGGTGCGACTACGCGAGGCGGCATCGGCAAGAACGGCGGCTTCCGCCGTGTTTGGTGCAACCGGCTTTTCGAGCAGCACCGGAATGTCCCGTTCAAGGGCCGCAGCGGCAATGGGAACATGGGCGACAGCCGGCGTGGCGACAATCAGCCCGTCGGGCCGTATCTGCCGCACGAGATCAGCTGCATCGGTTGCCCAGTCGGCCACTCCGAATTGCCGGGCGGCATCCTTCGCCGCCGCGGCGTTGATGTCGGCGACGCCAGCCAGATCGACGCCCTCCAGTCGCGACGCAATCCGGAGGTGTTCCCGACCAAAGGCGCCGGCTCCTGCCACCACCAGCCGCACGGTTTCCGTCATTTGATGCCGGCTTCCCTCGGCCCGGTGATCGTGACCCGCAGAATTGAATCGTCGCGGGCAATCAGAGTCGCGATGCGGATCCCTAGCCCTTCACCATGCCTTCCATCAGTCCCTTGAAGAACAGCTTCTGGGCGAAGGTGAAGGCGATGATGCCCGGCATGACGACGATGACATAGACAGCGGCGAGGTTCGGCCAGGCCCACTGACCTTGCCCGCCCTGAGCGGCGGCAAGGACGACGGGCATGGTGCGCTTCGCCTCGTCGTCGATGAGCGTCAGGCACAACAGGTACTCGCCCCAGGCGGTGACGAAGTTGACGATGAATACGACCACCAGCCCATTCCGCACCATCGGCACACCGATCGTCAAAAGCGTCCGCCAGGCGCCGGCGCCGTCGATCTTGGCGGCCTCGATCAGCTCGTGCGGCACGAGCTGGAACATGCTGCGCATGATCAGGATACTGATCGCCAGCTGAAGGGTGATGTAGGGCAGGATAAGGCCGGCGGTGTTGTTGATCAGGCCAAGCCAGTTCTGGGTCTGGTAGATGCTGATGATCGAGACGACGCGCACCGGGAAATAGAGCGATACCAGCAGCACGGCCACAACGATGCCGGCGCCCCGCGGCCGGAGATGCACGAGCGAAAATCCCGCAAGCACGGCACAGGCTGTGGTGATCAGGACCGTGGCGGTGGTGACATAGATGCTGTTGAACAGGTTGATCGGCAGCGTCCTGATCCGCTCGAAGACGAACGAGTAGTGCGTGAAGTCGAACTGGCGCGGCCAGAAATCGCCCCGCATGGAGTCGGGAAGCGACTTCACCGACATCATCAGCACCCAGACCAGCGGCAAGATGATGATGATCATGAAAAAGATGATGACCGCGTGCCGCACGATGACCGGGCGGTTCTTCCCGAACCAGCTTGGCTCATGGCGCCGCGCGAGGGGAGGGCTCAGAGGGATCGTCGCTTCTTGCGTCATGGCCGGTCAGTCCCGAGGCCGGAATATGCGGATCAGGAGGACCATGACGATCATCATCGCCACCGCCCCGATCATGCCGATCGCCGCGGCATAGCCCTGCCGCCAAAGGCCGGTCTTGAAGGCCTGATCGTACATGAAGATGGTCCACGTATAGGTCGGCGAGGCGCGGTTGAACCCCCCGAAGATGAGGTATTCGTCGATCACCGCCATTGCGGTGCCGAAGCGCAACACGACCAGGATCATCATGATCGGCGCCAGTCGCGGCCGCACCACGTGCCAGAACACCTGCCATTCGTTGGCGCCGTCGATACGGGCGGCGTCGGGCAGGTCCTTGGGGATCGCGGCGAGGCCGGCGAGAAAGAAGATGGTGTGGTAGCCGAGACCCCACCAGATTTCCATGATCGCGATCGACGGCAAGGTCAGCGGAGTGCCGCCCAGCCACTGCGGTGCATTCTGCAGGGTGAACAGACCCGTCGTATTGACCAGGAAATGGTTTATCGGCCCTACCTGATAATTGTACATCCACTTCCACAGCACGAATATGAGGGTGCTTGGAATCACGGCCGGAATGAGCAGCACGACCCGGTAGATTGTCGCGAGCCGCCGGTTGGTCACACGGTCGATGAGGACTGCCAGAAGAAGCGGCAGGATGATCGTTCCGGGCAGGAACATCATGGTGAAGAGCGCGGCGCGCCAGAGGCTCTGCCACATCAGCGGGTCGCCCAACGCCTCGACGTAGTTGGCGAGCCCGACCCATTGGCTCGGGTCGTTGGACAGGAACTTGTAGTCGGTGAAGCTTAGCCAGAGAACCCGAACGATCGGCCAGACCTGATAGCCGACGAAGAAGGCCAGCGCCGGCAACAGAAGCAGCCATGCGCCCGTGCCCAGCCGCAGGAAAGCGCGACCGCCCAATCGATTCGAGTGAACCCCTGCCTGGTCGGATGCGATCGTCTGTGCCATGGGTCTGATTAGGGCCGAGCGTTCTTGAGGGTCAGGGCGGGTTCCCGCCCTGACCGTCAATTGAACGGCGGGCAATCAGCCCTTCTTCACCTCAGCCTGAACCGCGTCGACGACCTTCTGCATGGCCACCTTGGGATCGGACTCCTCCCCCTTGAGGTAGGTCTCCCAGATGGGCTTGCCGATCACGAACTGCTGGAGCCCGAACAGGTTGTTGGTAATCGCCTTGGCCCGATCGAGCTGACCGCGCACCAGCCCGACGAAAGGCGGCATCCAATCCGGCTTGTTGGCGTCCCAGTCCGCATAAATGGACTTATAGGGCGGCAGCTGGCCGGGATGGCCGCTTGGGGTTCCGACGATCGAGTCTTTCCAGATTTGCGGATCGTAGGTCAGCGCCTTGATGTATTCGGCCGCCTTCTCCTTGTTCTGGCCGTACTTGAACAGCGCGCAACCCGTCGTCCAGAACACGGTCGAGCCTTCGCCGTTCGGGAACTTCGGCAATGGTCCGAGATGGAGCAGCGTCGGATCATCCCAATTTGCCGCCATGCGCAACGGGGCGTTGAAGTACTTGAAGTAGAGGGCGACCCGCTGGGCGGCGAAAGCGACCTCGTCAGGAGTCCCGTTCACGCCCGCGTCCGTCGCGCCTTCCAGCAAGATGTCCGGATTGGCCATCGCCATGATCGTCTTCATCAGCTTCAACGCCTCGATCGCCGGCTCGCTGGTGAAGTCGAACAGCCCCTCCGGCGTATAGACGTCGGTGCTCATGCTGTGGGTGATGGGCGCCACCGAGCGCCACCCGTGCGAATCGAAGGTGGCGCCCCATGGCGCGGCCTTCGAATCAACGACCTTCTGTCCAGCGGCTAGGAAATCGTCCCAGGTCGCGGGCGCCTCATCGGCGACGCCTGCCTTGTCCGTCAGGCCCGAGTGCCATCCCGTTCCGATAACGTCCAGCAGGAAAGGCCAGCCGTACATCTTGCCGTCGATCGTGTTCTCTTCACGGATGGAAGGAATGATGTCATCGAGCACCTCTTTCGGCATATAGTCGTCCCACGGCTCGATGACGCCGGCTTCCTTCATCGCCGTCATTTCCACGAACGGCGTCTGGCCGACATAGACGTCCCAGGTGCTTTCACCGGCTTTCGCCTCGGCCACGAAGCGCTCGATTCCGAAGCCCTCGACGGGCGCGATCTGGTAGTTGATCCCCGGGAACTCGCCGTTCACGGTCGCGATGCCGGGGTGAAGGTTCTCGATCCACTGATAGAACGTCGGCGTCAGCGGGCGGTCATCGGCAGCAAAGGCCGGCCCGATGCCGGTTTTCGTCGCCGCCGCGACGCCGGCCATGCCGAGGCCCGCGACCATGCTGCGCGTGAGAAACTGACGCCGGTCGATCGTTCCTTGAAGCAGCTGCCGGCGCAATGCCCGCTGCACCACGTGCTCCTCTTCCTTTCGTACGCTCATAGGTTCCCCCTCCGGGATTGATCAGGGATTTCGTGGAGTTTGTTCGATACCGCTATCTTCGCGGGTTGGCCTGTCCACAACGGCTTCGGCCCCCGCAGGCTGCTCGGCGCACCCCTCCTAACGCTCTCGGCCCGCTCCACATCGGACCTCGACGTCACCCCATTAAGGATACTATCAGGGAGAACCACGGGCGAAGCAAGCCGTCGAAGGAAGGACGAAAAGATGGGTGTGCTCGATCGGTTTCGCCTCGACGGCAAGCGCGCATTCGTTACGGGTGCCAGCAAGGGATTCGGTCGCGTGATCGCGCTTGCGCTGGCGGAGGCCGGCGCCGACGTCGTCGTCACCGCGCGCGGAGCGGACGACCTCGAGAGAGTCGCCGCGGAGGTCCGGGACGCCGGCCGCCAGGCGTGGACCTACCCGGCGGACATCTCCGACCCCGCCGTGTGTGAGGCGCTGTGCGAGCGCGTGCTCGGCGAGGCGGGGCCGATCGACATCCTCGTCAACAATGTCGGCGGTCGCAGGCTCGACGTGGCGATCGAAGACACCGATCTTAAGACCTGGCAGAACTTCGTCGATCTGAACCTGACGCATTCCTTTATCTGCACCAGGACGATCGGCGGAGCGATGCTGGAGCGCCGGGCCGGGCGCGTTATCAACATCGCGTCGATCAGCGGCCTCGTCGCCAGCCGCGGAATCGCGGGGCGCCACTACGAGACGACGAAGGCTGCGCTTATCCATTTCACCCGCGCCGTCGCCGCCGACTGGGCACCGCGCGGTGTCACCGTGAACGCGATCTGCCCGGGGCTATTCATGACCGAGCCGAACCGCAAATGGGCGAAGGAGAGCCCCGACGTTATCCGAACGTTCCTCGGCAATATTCCCATGGGACGCGCTGGCGAGCCGGAGGAGATCGGCCCCCTCGCCGTCTACCTCGCCTCGCCGGCGTCCAGCTACGTTACCGGCGGGATCTTTGTCATCGACGGCGGCTACACGCTCTGGTGACGTCGGTGTCCGACGTGGATGGTTGCCTACGTCAACGTCTGTTCCTGCCGCGTGCGCTTCGCTAGGGTTCTCGGATGAGCTATCGCGCGATCTATGCCTATGCCTGGGACATTGCGGAAGTCGGTGTTCCGGACTTCGTTGCCGAGACGAAGGCGCTCGGCCTCAACACGGTGACGTTCGCCGGGAGCTACCACGCGGGCAAGTTCATCCGGCCGAAAGGCAGAAGCGGCAAGGTCTACTTCCCGGAAGACGGCACCGCCTATTTCCGCACCGACCCGCGGCGCTACGGCAAGATCAAGCCGCTCGAGAACAGCGTTGTGAAGCGGCAGGATACCCTGAAGGCGCTTTGCGACACCGACATCGCCGTCAACGCCTGGATGGTGCTTTTGCACAACACCCGGCTCGGCACACTCCATCCCGAAGCCACCGTCGAGAACGCCTTTGGCGACCGCTATGTCTACAGCCTATGCCCGTCGGCGCCCGAGGCGCGCGACTATGCCATCGCGCTCTGCAGGGACGTGACCGAGAGCTATCCGGTCATCGGCGTGTCGCTCGAGACGCCGGGTTTTCTGCCCTATCAGCATGGCTTCCACCACGAGTTCGCGCTTCTCAAGCCGAACAAATGGCTCGACGCCCAGCTTGGCCTCTGCTTCTGCGCGCATTGCGTTCGCGGCGCTGCAACAAATGGTATTGACGCCGCGAGCCTGAAGGGGCGCATCGCCGGCACGGTGGAGGCGTATCTCGGCAGCGACTTCGACATGCCGGACGATATGGCCGAGGCCTTCTGGCTTGCCGACGTGCTCGACGGCGAGCTTGGCGCTTATCTTCGCTATCGCTGCGAGACCGTCACGAGCCTTGTGGCGGAGATCCGCGCGTCTGTCCGCAAAGACGCGACAGTTGCCGTGATCCCTTCGGTCGCCCGGCCGACCGGGGGCGCGTGGTACGAGGGATCCGACCTCGCCGCGCTCGCTAGGACCGCCGACGCTGTCGAGGCCTGCTTCTACGAGCCGGGCGTCGAACGGGTGCGTGCCGACGTTTTCGACGTGTTGCGCAGGGTCGGCGATGCCGGAAAGCTGCGCGGCATTCTGCGTCCGGCATGGCCGGACCTCCAGAGCGGATCCGAAGTTGTGGGGGCAGTGGCGGCGCTCCGGGAGGCCGGGATCGGCGACATCGCTTTCTACAATTACGGTCATCTGCGTCGCGCCAGTCTCGCTTGGATCGCGGACGCATTGGGAGCGACAGGAGGCTGAAGGTGCAGTTCGAGGGGAAGGTCGTCGCCATCACCGGTGCGGCGGGCGGCATCGGCAGGGAGCTTTGTCGCCACTTCGGTGGCGAAGGCGCTGCGATCGCCGCGTTCGACAAAAGCCAGGCGGTTGTGGATTTCGCCGAAGAATTGCGCGGCGACGGCATCCGCGCCGAAGCGGCGGTAGTCGACATCGGCGACGCCGAGGCAGTGGCGAGCGCATTCGCCCGCCTCCAGGCATCGCTCGGCAACGTCGACATACTCGTCAACAATGCCGGCGTGTCGTCCAATCCGAGCCTCGAGAAGACGACACCGCACGACTTCGCCGAGGACGTCAACGCCAACGTCAACGGCGCCTACAATTGCTGTTACGCCGTGCTGCCGGGGATGAAGGCGAAGAAGGCCGGTGCGATCGTCAATATCGGCTCCGTGAACGGCCTCGCCGCCCTCGGCGATCCCGCATACAGCGCCGGCAAGGCGGGCATGATCAGCCTCACCCGGTCGTTGGCGACCGAGTACGGACGGCATGGCATCCGCGCCAACATCGTCTGCCCGGGAACGGTCCGGACGCCGATCTGGGCAAGCCGCATTGCGCGCAATCCGACGGTTCTTGAACAGCTTGCCCGCTGGTATCCGCTCGGGAGAATCGTAGAGCCGATCGAAGTCATGCGCGCCGTGGCGTTTCTCGCGTCCGACGCTGCCTCGGCGATCACCGGTGCCGTCCTCCCCGTCGATTGTGGGCTGACCGCCGGTAACATCGTGATGACGCGCGAGCTGACCCTCGACGACTCCTGAGAGTTGCCTGAGGTGCTATGATGGCGCTGATGAAGTTGAGGCTCTTTGTACAGGCCACGGATCTCTCGCCTGCCCGCTTGCCGCGCAGAGTGCTCGAGCCCAAAGGGACAGGATCTCCATCCCGCGCGTGACACGCTTTGGCAGAGCCGGCCGTAGCTGCCCCCCCTGTCACGAACTGCAAATGCCAATGTGTGGCATCATCCTCCCGGAAACGCCGACGCTGTGCGCCGCCGATCGTCGTGCTCCGGCCCAACGCGATCGCCGATCGCCGTGAGCCTGCTCGCTAGGCGAGCCTTGTGGCCCTTCCCCAATCCCATCCCTGCTTCAGGAAGCGGATGTCAGCGGACAATGGCGGCCGACAAAAGATAGAAGCCGGAGGAAAGCCTTGAGATGCAGAGGCCCATGCGAATGATGGCGAACGTGCAAGTACGGCCAGTACGGTGCCGGCCAGGGGCACCATAGTCCTCGCCACCCCCGCCGATGGCCCGTGCGCCGTCATGTCTTCAGCCGGCGGCAGACGTCGTCAAGCTGTTCGAGGGTCTTGTAGCGGATCCGCATCTCGCCACCACCGGGCTTGTGATTGATGGCGACGTCGAGGCCGAGCGTATCTGACAGTGCCTTTTCCAGCGCCCTTGTGTCGGCGTCTTTCGCGGCCGGCTGCCGCTTGCCACCTGCCTTTCGCCGCCCGGTCTCGGCCAGGGCTTCGGCTTCGCGGACGCTCATCCCTGCCTCGACGATGCGGCGCGCCGCCCCATCAGGATCGGGAAGCGTGACCAGCGTCCGGGCGTGGCCGGCCGACAGCTGGCCGCTGCGCACATAGTGTTGCACGCTCTCGGGCAGCTTGAGAAGCCGGAGCGTGTTGGCGATATGGGAGCGGCTCTTGCCGATCACCTCGGCGAGCTGCCCCTGGCTGTAGCCGTGCTCGTCCACCAGTTGCTGATAGCCGAGAGCCTCCTCCAGCGCATTCAGATCGGTGCGCTGGACGTTTTCGATGATGGCAAGCTCCAGCGCCTCCCGGTCCGTCGCCTCGAGCACCACGACTGGAACATCGTGAAGCCCGACCCTCTGTGCCGCCCGCCACCGCCGCTCGCCGGCGATGATCTCGTAGGCGTTCACCCCGCCCGCCGCCGGGCGGACCAGGATCGGCTGCACCACCCCCCGTTCCTTCACGGATGCCGCGAGATCATCGAGCTCGGCCGAATCGAAGTCCTTCCGAGGATTTCGTGGGTTGGGGCTGAGAAAGCTGACCGGCAACGTCTTCGGCGGGGCCGGACGCCGCACCTCGGACGCTGGTTCCACCCCAACGTCGCCGATGAGCGCTGCGAGGCCGCGGCCAAGACGTCGGCGGGGCATCTCTTCAGCCATGGCCGTCCTCCTTCCCTATTCCTGGGACTCGATGGTTAACGAAGCGTTAACAGACTGTTCCGCCCCCGAATCCATCATGCTGCCCGCAGACGCCGCTCGCGCTGGATGATCTCGGCCGCGAGCCGGAGATAGGCCTGGCTTCCGGTGCTCTTGAAATCGTAGAGGAGAACAGGCTTTCCATGCGAGGGCGCCTCCGAAACCCGCACGTTTCGGGGAATCACCGTCTCGTAGACGGCGGCGCCCATGTTTTCCCGGACATCGGCGACCACCTGGCTCGACAGGCTGTTGCGGCTATCGAACATAGTGAGAACGATGCCGTGGATGGACAATTCGGGATTGAGCGACTGCTTGACCTGTTCGACGGTCTGGAGGAGCTGGCTGAGCCCTTCCAGTGCAAAGAACTCGCACTGAAGCGGCACCAGGACCGAATGCGCCGCCGCCATCCCGTTGATCGTCAGGAGGTTCAGCGACGGCGGGCAATCGACCAGGACGTAGGAGTAGTTACGGACCCGACTCAGATCGCGTTGCGACGCCATTGCAAGGGCGTTACGCAGTCTGAAAGCGCGGTCGGCGCTGCCGGCGATTTCCAGCTCCACGCCGAGGAGGTCGAGCGTCGACGGCGCCACCGACACGCGCGGCACCGCCGTTTCCATCGCCACATCGTCGAGCGCGGCCTCGCCGAGCAACAGGTCGTAGGTCGACAGTTCCCGGCTCTTGCGGTCAATCCCCAGTCCCGTCGAGGCGTTGCCCTGCGGATCCAAGTCTACAATCAGCACGTCTTCGCCGATCGCGGCCAGCGCCGTGCCAAGATTGATGGCGGTCGTCGTCTTCCCGACGCCGCCCTTCTGGTTCGCCAGTGCGATCACGCGTGGTGAAGGGGGCAGGCTCATGGCCTCTTCATCGCACCCTGCCGGGCGCCGTCCTTGCGCGTGGCCCTTCGGATTTCGAGGATCACGCCATGCTCATTGATTCGACTTTGATGTTTTACCAGATCAAGCTCCCAAGATTGAGTGGCTTCATCGATTTCCCGCACAAAATCTGCGCCCTTCAGGAAGGCGGCGCGGGCGCCTCTCGAGAGCACCGGGGCCGACAGGTCGAGAAGGCGCCCGAGCGGCGCCAAGGCGCGGGCGGTCACCATTTCGACCGGCGCGGTCCAGGCCTCCAGAACGTCTTCGATCCGCCCCTGGTGGACGGTCGCCGGCGACTCGGTCTCGCGGATCGCCTGCCGGAGAAAGGCACACTTGCGCGCATTGCTCTCCACGAGATGCACTCCACCACCCGGGACCTCGGCCAGGATGCAGGCCAGCACCAGTCCGGGAAAACCCGCGCCACTGCCGAGATCGAGCCATCGGCGGACGTCGGGAAACAATGCGGCGAGCTGGGCGCTGTCGGCGACGTGCCGGCGCCAGATAGTCGGAAGGGTGCTTGGTGCGACCAGATTTTCCGCCGGCTGCCACTTTCGGACGAGCGCGACGAGTGTCTCGAGCCGACCAATTGTTTCACGTGAAACAGCGACGAGTGTCTCGAGGATTTCGGGGCCGTCCCGATCGCCCTCAGGCGGCATCACGGGCGCCGCGACGCTTGACCTCCGCCAGCAGCACCACCAGCGCCGCCGGCGTCACGCCATCCACCCGCGCAGCCTGTCCCAGCGTCTGCGGTTCCGCGGCTTTCAACCGCTCCCGCATCTCCGTGGAAAGACCCGCCACCTGATCGAAGTCGAGCCCCGCTGGGATGCTCACGCTTTCATCCCGGCGGAACGCCGCGATGTCCGCCTCCTGGCGGGTGACATAGACCGCGTAGCCCGCGTCGATCTCGATCTGTTCGGAGACGAACCGATCAAGCGTCCGCAGGTCCGGCCAGATACTGGCCAGCCGTCCCATATCAACATCGGAGCGTGCCAGGAGGGCGTAGGCCGAGCGCCGGATGCCGTCCTGGTTCAGCGCCAACCCGTACCGCTCCGCCTCGTTCGGCGTCAGCGTCAGGCGCTCCACCAGGCGCCGCCCCTCGGCCAATGCCGCCATCTTCCCCGCGAATCGCCGCTGTCGCCCTGACCCGACCAGGCCGAGCTCCGCGCCCTTCGCCGTCAGCCGACGGTCAGCGTTGTCGGCACGGAGCGAGAGCCGGTATTCGGCTCGGGACGTGAACATACGGTATGGCTCGGTGACCCCGCGCGTTACCAGATCATCGATCATCACGCCGATATAGGCGTCCGCCCGGTTGATCACCGCCCCGTCCATGCCGGCAGCCCGCCGCGCTGCGTTGAGCCCTGCCACCAGCCCTTGGCCCGCCGCCTCTTCGTACCCGGTCGTTCCGTTGATCTGCCCGGCCAGAAAAAGGCTTGTCACGTTCCGCGTCTCCAGCGTTGCCGAGAGTTCCCGCGGGTCGACATGATCGTACTCGATCGCGTAGCCCGGACGCACGATGCGCGCCTTCTCCAACCCGGGGATCGTCGCGATCAGTTGACGCTGCACATCCTCCGGCAGTGAGGTCGAAATGCCGTTCGGGTAGATGGTGTCGTCGTCGAGGCCTTCCGGCTCGAGGAAGATCTGGTGGCCATCGCGCTCGCCGAAGCGCACGATCTTGTCCTCGATCGACGGGCAGTAGCGCGGCCCGCGGCTGGCGATGCGGCCGGAATACATCGCCGACCGCCCGAGATTCCGGGTGATCACGGCATGGGTCGCCGGCGTGGTGCGCGTGATACGGCAATCGACCTGGGGCCGATCGATCCGGTCGTTCATGAAGGAGAAGGGGACCGGCGGCTCGTCGCCGGGCTGGCGATCGAGCCCGCTGCAGTCGATGGTCCTGCCGTCGAGCCGCGGAGGGGTACCGGTCTTCAGGCGCCCCATCCTGAAGTCGAGCCCTTCGATGGTCTCCGCCAGGCCGACGGCCGGGCCCTCGCCGACCCGCCCTGCCGGAATCGTCTTTTCCCCGATGTGGATCAGGCCCCGCAGAAAAGTCCCTGTCGTGATGACGACCGCACCGGCCGCAATTTCCTGCCCATCGGCCAGCCGGACCCCCGAGACAGCACCGCCGGTGAGGAGGAGATCGTCGACCTCCCCCTCGATGACTGTGAGGTTCGGCGTCTCCCGCAGCAGCTCCTGAACCGCCGCCGCGTAGAGCTTGCGGTCCGCCTGCGCGCGGGGCCCGCGAACGGCCGGCCCCTTCCGCCGATTGAGAACACGAAACTGGATCCCGGCACGGTCGGCGGCGACACCCATCACCCCGTCGAGGGCATCAATCTCGCGGACCAGATGCCCCTTGCCGATCCCGCC
>Ga0210086_1000920_pt1 | contig 15879 bp, 12 predicted proteins | sample China_Galinas_PW_3_FD_184867 | JGI IMG/M metagenome (GOLD analysis project Ga0210086, IMG submission 184867) | Wetland microbial communities from San Francisco Bay, California, USA, that impact long-term carbon sequestration - China_Galinas_PWB_D2... | ecosystem: Environmental > Aquatic > Marine... | reverse complement strand
CCGGTGCTAGCGAACCCGACCTCGGTCGGAACCGGACGAGGTCTCGCCGCGCTTCGACGGGATCCGGGAACTGTTGGCTCGCTTGTTTGAGGACTAGAGGGGCAGGGGAGAACGGGCAGGGGCAGGGGGCTACGCAAACGCGATATAGACCATCGCCCCGAGCGCGGCCATCGCGAACACCATCAACACCGGGATCCCGAGCGTGAAGATCAGCGCGTCCTCGTATTCCTCGGTTTCCTCGTCCCGTTCGTCTTCGGAGTCCGACATGGCATTCTCGTCGGCAACTCCAGCCTCGACCTGAAGCCTCACCCGCCGAGGATCTCGCCGATCAACTCCACGACCGTGTCGATCTGCTGCTCGGTGACGAACGGTCCGGGACTGATCCGCAGCGTTCCGAGCTCCGCGGACCCGATCGCCTCGTGCACGTACGGCGCACAGTGAAACCCCGCCCGGGTGTAAACGTCGTGTTGCTCGAGGATCATCGCGAGCTCGACGGGATCGAGGTCCGCCGGGACCAGGCTCAGGATCGCCACGTAGGCGTCGCTGCCGTCGGCGCCGACGACCTGGAGTCGTTCGCGGTCGGCCAGCGATGACAGGCCCGCGTGCAGCCGGGCGGCGAGCGCGTGCTCGTGCTGTCGGATCGCAGAAACTCCGCGCGCCTCGACCCACTCGATTCCGGCCAGCCAGCCGAGGTAGCCGGGGGTATTGGGAGTGCCGGCTTCGAGCGCCGCCGGGAGCTCGTCGGGCATGTGGTCGCTTGCGCGGCTCGAGCCGGTTCCGCCTTCGATCAACGGGGTCGGCAGGTGGTCGGGATCGGCGAGGCACAACGCGCCGACACCCGGTGGGCCCATGAGGCTCTTGTGCCCGGGGATCACGAACGCATCGGCGTCGACCCCGGCGAGCTCGACACGGCCGGCCGTCTGCGCCGCGTCGAGCACGAACCGGGCTTCGTGCTCGCGACAGACCTCCGCGATCGCTGCGACGTCCTGGATGCGTCCCGTGACGTTGGATGCGTGGGTCATGACGAACACGTCGGTCGAGGCAGCGGCGACCGAGCGTCGAACGGCGTCCGGGTCGACGAAGCCGGTCGCATCGCACGGCACGAACTCGAACTGCACGCCGCTGCGCTCGCCGAGCCCGATGATCGGGCGGACGACCGAGCTGTGGTCGGCGGCCGTCGCGACCACCCGGGAGCCCGTGTCGAGGCTGCCCTTGAGGTAGAGGTTGAGGGCGGTCGTCGCACCCGAGCACAGGACGACACCCTTGTGCGGGACCCCGGTCAGCAGCGCGAGCTTCTGGCGCAGTGCGCGGACCAGGTTGCCGACCTCCTCGTGGCGCTGGGTCGTGCCGCGGGAGGCGTCGACGCCGAGATCGGTGAACCAGTGGCGCATGGCGTCGAGCACCGTGTCTGGCTTCGGCCAGGAAGTCGCGGCGTTGTCGAGGTAGAGGGCTGGCATTGGCGGGTCAGGAGCCTCTCGATGAGCTGTTGCGTGCGCAGATGCGCTGTACGACGGACGGTCTCGGATTCTTCAGCTCGCGCTGCTCGAACGCGATGATCCAGAGCCCGGAGAACGCCTCGAGCAGCTCGTGGGGCCGCAGCAGGAAGGCCGGGTTCGTCGGTTTGCCGAACTTCTCGTGGCCGTTCATGAACGTCTCGTAGATCACGACGCCGCCGGGCTCGAGCGACTCGATGATGCGCGGGAACAGGGGACGGAACAGATAGTTCGTCACGACGATGCCCGCGAACTTGCGGTCGCCGACGGGCCACGGGCTGCCGTCCTCCAGGTTGGCTGCGATCGCTTCGAGCCGCTGCCGGTGCTCGCGTGGCAGCGTGTGGGGTGCGAGGGCGTCGAGCGACAGGTCGACCGCGACGACGGGATGTCCGGCGTCGAGCAGGAGCCGGGTGTGCCGTCCGCTGCCACACGCGAGATCGAGGACGGTTCCGCCGCTCTTGATCTCGCCGAGGTGGCGCTGGACCCAAGGCGAAGGTCGTTCGGTGTCGTGACACTCGTGCGAGGTGCGGCGTGGCTTCGGCTCGGGCCGTGACTCGTGACGCGGTTCGCTGCCGGACCTGTCCGAGACTTCGTAACGCAGGAACCGGCAGTCGATGCTGCCGTTGCTGACGCGAAGCTTGCGATCGGAGCGCAACCCGAGGTGGCGGGTCAGCTCGCGGTTGCCGCACAGCACCCAGGCTACGGTCCCTTTGCCGCGCTGGTGGAGGAAGCGCCCGAGCTGCCGCCAGGCGTCGACCGCCTCGCGTCCTGCGGCGATTCGCTTGCCGTACGGCGGATTGACGATGATCGTGCCGTTCGCGCTGGGTGTGTAGGAAGCCATGGATCGCTCGTGGAAGCGCACGAGTCGATCCACTCCGGCCCTCTGCGCGCCCTGGCGCGCGAGTTGGATCGCCCCGCGGTGGCTGTCGGCGCCCTCGAGGTCGAAGTCGAGCGAATCGCGCTGGCCGGAGCGTGACTCGTCGCGGATCCGCTGCCACAGGTCCGCATCGAAGTCGGGCCAGAACTCGAAAGCGAACCGGCGTTTGCCGCCCGGAGGCATCCGCGCGGCGATCAGCGCGGCTTCGATGACGAAGGTCCCGGAGCCGCACATCGGATCGACGAGCGGGCTCTCGCGATCCCAGTCCGAGAGCAGCAGGAGCCCGGCGGCCGTGGCCTCGTTGAGCGGACTCTTGACCTGGATCGGTCGCCAGCCGCGCTTGTGCAGGCTCCGGCCCGAGTAGTTGCGATACAACAACACCCGGGTGTCCTGGATCACGAGCTTGAGCGGCAGCACGGGCCGCTTGCGATCGACGCTCGGCCTCGAGCCGTGCTTTTCGCGAAACTGGTCGACGATCGCGTCCTTGGTCACCTGCGCCGCGTAGCCGGAGTGGCGAAACCGCTCGCTGTGGACCGAGGCGTCGATCGCCAGCGTTTGGTCGACCAGCAGGAATCGGGACCAGTCGATTCGGCTCGCGGCCTCGTACAGCGCCTCGGAGGACTCGGCCTCGAACTCTGCGATGCGTTCCTGGACCCGGATCGCCGTCCGCAGCCACAGATTGGCGCGGTACAGCACCTCGCGGTCGGCCTGGTATTCGATCCCGCCGCGCTGGATTCGCAGATCGGTGGCCCCGACGGCGCGCAGCTCGTCGGCGAGCGCGTCTTCGACGCCGAGGGCGCAGGGGGAAAAGCAGATGGACGCCATGCCAAGCTGTTATAGCCCGGGCGGTCCGTCCAGAGCAGGCTGTTGATCCCGTGCTTTCGTTGCACGACAAGGGATGTCGGTCGACTGCCCGCCGGCCGCGGATAGAATCGAGTTCGAAAGTCGGGGAGAGAGGCGTGAGAATGCGACGATCGTTGGTCCCGGGAGCCGTGCTGGTGACGGCGCTGCTGTCCGGTTGCTCGAAACAACAACCCGCTCCCGTCCCGGTCGCCGAGTCGAAGCGACCCCCGCGGCAGGCGCGTCGCGCCCAGCCCGCGGCCAAGACCGAGTTCACGCGCCTCGTGACGCTCGGTAAGACCGAGGGGAAGTTCGAGACCGCGATCACCAGCTACGCCGATGACACCGGTCATGCGGTCGACCTCGTCGGTGTCGTGCACATCGCCGACGCGGGCTACTACGCCAAGCTCAACGAGGAGCTCACACACTACGACGCCGTCCTCTACGAGCTCGTCGCCAAGCACGGCACGCGGCCGTCGAGGCAGCGGGTCAACGACAGCCTGCTCAGCCGGTTCCAGATCGGGCTCAAGCGGTTCCTCGAGCTCGAGTTCCAGCTCGACGCGATCGACTACGGCCGGGACAACTTCGTGCACGCCGACCTGACCCCGAAGCGCATGGCCCAGCTCATGAACGAGAAGGGCGAGAGCGTCGCCAAGCTCGTGCTGCGCGCGATGCTGGTCGGGATCCAACGCCAGCACGAGGGCAACGGCCCACACTACTCGTTCGCCCACGTACTACTGGCGTTCTTGAGTCCCGACCGCGCCCGCTACCTGAAGTTCCTGCTGGCCCACGACCTCGGCGACGTCGAGCGGACCGTGGCTACATTCGGCGCGGACAACGCGAGCGGCACCGTGCTCGTCGGCGAGCGCAACAAGGCCGCGATCGCGGTCCTGCGCGAGCAGATGAAGGCCGGCAAGCACCGGCTCGCGATCTTCTACGGCGCCGCGCACCTGCCCGACATGGAGAACCGGTTGCGCCGGCTCGGGTTCCGAAAGCGCGGGCAGCGGTGGCTGACCGCCTGGGACATGGTCAGCAAGAAGACTCAGGTCCCCAAGTAGCGGTCGAACAGCGCCCGCGCCCGGCCCGGATCCTCGGTCCCCTGGACGATCGCGCGGCCGCCTCGGAAGACCGTGATCTGGCCCTCGTCGATGTGCACGCGCAGCATGTGCCGACTCAGCTCGTACTCGTATCTGCCGTCGAGCTTCTTCGCGACGTCACGCAGGTCCGGGAAGTCGGCCGACGCCGACGAGAGCTGCACGGCGTTGCGCCCGCACAGCCGCTTGGCCTTGGTCCCCGCGTCGACGCGAAGCCCGGGGAACTCGCGCGTCGCGCACGCGGCGCACGTCTTTCCCGGTTCGTCGGGCAGCTTGATGTCGCGCATGTCGAGCGCGCGCAAGTCGGCCGTGAACAGACGCGGCCCGGGTGGCTCGTCGGGCCGCCCGAGGATCGCGATCGCGAGGGCAGTCTGGAGCGCCGCGACGTAGGCTGCGGCGGGCGGGATGATCCCGGCGGTGTCGCACGTCTGGACGGTCTCGGCCGGCGGCGGTGACGGGAACATGCAGCGCAGGCACGATCGCCCGGGCAGGAACGGTGCGACCATCGCCTGGTTGGCGACGCACGCCCCGTAGATCCACGGCTTCCGCTCGCGGACCGCGAAGTCGTTGAGCACGTAGCGGGTCTGGAAGTTGTCGGTCCCGTCGATCCACAGGTCGACGTCCCCGAGCAGCTCCCCGGCGATCTCCGGCCCGAGATCCTCGAGCCGCGGGTCGGTCGTGATCTCCGAGTTGATGCGCTCGATCCGCAGCGCCGATGCCAGCGCCTTGGGCTGCTCGTCCGCCGCGTCCTGCTCGTCGTAGAGGTGCTGGCGATGGAGGTTCGACAGCTCGACGAAGTCACGGTCGACGAGGCGCAGGTAGCCGACGCCGGCGCGCGCGAGGTCCTCCGCCACACGGCTGCCGATCGCGCCGAGTCCGACGATCGTGACCCGCGCCCGGTCGAGACGCTCCTGCGTCTTCCTGCCGAACCCTTCGGCGAGCATCTGGCGCTGGTAGCGGCTGGTCGGCGGGCGTTCGGTCATGTTGGTTGGTGCGAGAGGGGGGACTCGAACCCCCACGGTAAATACCACAAGATCCTAAGTCTCGCGCGTCTGCCAATTCCGCCACTCTCGCGGATGACTCCCGATTCTATGAGACGCGCTGCAAGACGCCATCCTGGATCGGTTGCTTGAGCCCGGCCCGGGCGTTTCTGCGGGGTCGGGTTGCCTGTGACGGTTCCGTACGAGCGTGGCGTTGCCTCGCGGCTGACGGTTTCCTCGACAAATTCCCGAATGGGCCGCGGCCCAAATGGTCGACAATGGGTCGTTTGGAATCAGACCGGGCTCGGCCCGGCCCGGGGGGGAATTCGATGGGGAAGTGGGCGGCACCTATTCCTAGGTGGGCCCTGCCGAAGTGGGCAGGGCCGGTGTTGTGGTTGTTCTTGGCCTGCTTCCTCGGCTGCGTGGTGAGTGGCTGCGGCGGTGCAACGGGTCCGAATTTCGATAGCCCGTTGCCCGCGCCGCCGCCGGGGAATCCGCTCGCGACCCCGTCCAAGGTGATCGTCGAGAACCCGAGCGGGTCACCACGCCGCGAGACCGTGCTCGCGTCGTTCCCGATCGCCGAGGGCGAGCTCTACGACGTGACGGGGCTGAGCGTCCTCGACGTTCCGACCGCGTTTCGCGTGCTCCAACGGTGGCGGGACGGCAGCCTGCGCATGGTCCAGGCCCAGTTCGTGACCGACCTCGACGCGTTCGAGACCAAGACCTTCGAGCTGCGCCGTGACACGCGGTTTTGGCGGGTCTATCTGAAGAACCCCAACAACACGGGGATCGGCCGCGACTTCCTGACCGGACGGGTCTACCTGACCGAGTTCCGCGACATGCCGATTGCCTACGTCGACTACGTGCTCGGAAACGACTACCAGGGCGCGGACGAGCCGAAGGACACGAGCGACCCCAACCTGTTCCCGCTCGGTCCGGTGTCGTTCCGCACCGCCGAGCTCTCGATCGGCGGGTGCAAGTCGGCGCTCGTCGACCAGGCCCGGTTCGGTGTCTCCGCGCCGTCGGTCGCCGACGGGCTCGAGACCTGGAAGCTGCTGGAGAACACCTGGCTCGACGACGGCCAGACGCTCGTATGGCGGTTCGTGCTGCGGTTCGACAACCCGTCGGCGTCCGGAGCCGAGCGGGAGGCGTGGGAAAGCGTTCAGACGTCGATCGTCGAGCACCCCCTGCGCCCGCTCGCTACACGGGCGTCGTGGCAAGAGACCGGCGGGCTCGGACTCTGCGGCGGCCCGGTCAGCGGTCCGCTCGACTCGAAGGACCGTGCCGAGCGCTCAGTGCACAAGTATGCGAACAACGAGTGGGGCCCATTCGGCACCTGGGGCGAGGTCAAGTACACGCACACGACCGGAACGCCGCGCAACGCCCCTTGCTCGGTGGAGCTTGCACACGCGATCCAGGGAGAGGTGCCGGCGTTGCTCGAGGCGCTCGAAGGCAAGGCTCGGCGGCAGGCGCTACGCACCTACCACCTGTGGAACCTGCGCGTCGGCAACGGCAAAGAGATCTACATGTGGGAAGGCCTGCCGTATCGCCGCGGCAGCCAGCGGATCTCTAACGAGACGCTCGGGCGCAAGAAGCTGTGGGACAGCGATCCGTACGTCGCATGGCGGACGAACGTCAACTGGGGCTTCCAGGACCACGGGTGGAACGCGTTCGACGAGGAGCACTTCTCGACCGATCTCCTGTTCGACTACTGGACGGTGACCGGCAACGAGTGGGCGAAGGACGAGCTGACGATGCTCGGCCAGTGCCTCAAGGCGCTGATGCGGCTCGAGTACTACTACACGTCCAACGTTCAGTCCGCGCGCGCCGAAGGCTGGACGATGCAGTCGTTCGTGCAATGCTACCTCGCGACCGGTGACGAGGACCTCAAGGACTACGCGATCTCCCGAATCAACCAGGTCATCGAACCGCAGCGGTTCAAGACGCATCCATCGAAGGCCCTGAGCCGGCAGTGGAACTATCCCGCGACCCAGTTCCCGAACCCGACGTCGTTCTTCATGCCCTGGCAGCACGCCGCCGTCATCTACGGGTATCTCGGTGCGTGGCGGTTCTTCGGCAGCCAGAACGCGCTCCAGATCGCCGAGGACGTCGTGACGACGGTCGACTACTCTGTGGTCTACAACTACAACGATCCAAAGTTCGGGCTCATTCCGTACGGGCTGCGCTACTACGTGCCGATGACGCACAACAACGTCAACGTGCCGGCCAACTACTTCGACAGCCTCGTCGGGCCAAAGTGGGGCGACGGTCCGACCGTCGGCGTGCACAAGTTCCTCGTCGGGGGACTCTTTCTCCTCGCCGAGTTGACGAAGAGCTCGACAGTGCGCGACCACGCGCTGTTCCACGCCAGAAAGCTGCTCGGGCCGGTCGACAGCAACCGCAGTCAGCTGTGGGAGAAGTGGATGTTCACGATCCGCGACCAGGATCTGTGATCCCGCTAAACGATAAGAATGTCTCGCAGACTTTCTTATGGATTAAGCCTGATACAGGACACTAGCTCGCCGTTTCCCTGGTGTCGCTGTCGGAGCTCAGTACCTCGTGCACGAGGGTCACAAGGTCGATCGCGCGGTACGGCTTCCTGAGGAACGCGTTCGGCTCGGCGCCCGAGAGTCTGCCGAGGACCTCCTGCTCGACGAACCCACTGCTCGCGATGATCTGGATGTCCTGGCGCATCGCGCGCAGCCGGCGGATCGTTTCTTCTCCGCCGATGTCGGGCATCGTCATGTCGAGGAGCACGAGGTCGATCTCGGCCTGGTGCTTGCGGAACACGTCGACCGCCGTCCGACCGTCGTCGGCGTCCAGCACTTCGAAGCCGACGAGCTCGAGCGCGTTTCGGACGAGCGTGCGAATCGCCGCCTCGTCGTCGACGACGAGGATCCGGCCGCTGTTGCGGCGTGGCAGGACATACGGCTCGACGCCCGTGACCGGTTCCTCGATCCGGCGGTCGGTGGCCGGGAACAACAGCCGCACCGATGTCCCACGTCCGGCTTCGCTCGCGATATCGATCGCGCCCTTGTGCCCCCGCACGATGCCGAGCACGGCGGCCATGCCCAGTCCGCGGCCGCCGGCCTTGGTCGTGAAGAACGGGTCGAACATCCGTGACTTCGTCTCGTCCGACATGCCGCTGCCGCGGTCGGCGACCTCCACGAACACATACTTGCCCGGCAGCAGCTCGTCGTCGACGCACGTGCCGGCCAGGTAGTCGCGATCGGCGTCGGTGACGCCCGCGGTCACGGCGATCGTACCGCCCTCGTCCCCGAGCGCGTCGGACGCGTTGGTGATCAGGTTCGCGACCACGCGCCGGACCTGGCTCTCGTCGCCTTCGATCGCGAGCGCCTCCGAAGGGACCTCGAGCGACAGCTTCGCGTTTGCCGAGAGCGTCTCCGACAGCGTGCCCGAAGACTCGCGGATCAGCGCACCGACGTCGAACGCACGTTTGACGAAGCCGCCCTTACCCGAGTACGCGAGCATCTGATCGGCGAGCGCAGCCGCCTGCTCGGCCCCGCGCTCGATCTCCCGCACGTAGGACTGGTTCTTGGGATCGTTCTGCAGGTTGATCGAGAGCAGCCCCGCGTTGCCGAGCACGCCGACGAGCAGGTTGTTGAAGTCGTGGGCGATTCCGCCGGCCAGCAGTCCGAGGCTCTCGAGCTTCTGGGCCCGTTGGATCTTGTCCTCGAGCTCCCGGCGGGCGCGCTCCGAGTTTCTTTGCTCCGTGATGTCGCGGCCGATGATCCGCAGCTCGGGTTTTCCGCCCGAAACCAGTCGGATGCGCGCCTGGACCCACACGATCGCGCCGTCGCTGAGTTGCATCCGGCACGTGAACTCGTCGAGATCGATCTTCCCGTCGAAGACGATCTGGATGCGCCGTCGGACGTCGGGGGCGTCCTCTTCGTAGATCAACTCCGAGAACGCGTGTCCGACCAGGGCTTGCGCGTCGTGCTTCAGCAGCTCGAGGGCGAACCGGTTGACCGACTGGATGCGATGCTCGGCATCGATCGCGAAGTACATGTCGGGCGCTTCGTCGAACAGCTCTTGGTACCTGGCCTCGCTGCGGCGCAGCGCGTCCTCGGCCCGCTCGCGGCGGACGATGTCAGCCTGCAGGCTCTTGTTGAGCTGCGAGAGGTCCTCGGTGCGTGTGCGGACGAGGGCCTCGAGGTGGTCGCGGTGTTGCACGAGCTCGCGTTCGGTCAGCGCGAGCGTGTTGACCGAGCGCTTGAGCGCCATGTTCCAGTAGAGCGACAACACGAGCAGCACGAGCACACTCGTGCCAATGGCGATGATCACCTCCGAGTGCCTCTGGAACCACGGTAGGGGCTCCGGCAGCCCGAGCCGCCACTTGTTCTCCAGAACGGTCAGACTCCCGTCGCTGCGCATCGCTGCGAGCTGCTCGTCGAGCATTCGGATCAAGTCCTTGTTCTTGCGCGTGGCAACGAACACGCGCCTCGACCGGAACAGATCCACCGGTGCCACGCGGACGTTCTGCTCGCCGAGTCGTTCGAGCTCCCGAATCGTACGGAACTTGCGGGCCACGAGCGTCGAGATCTTCCCATCGGCGAGCCCGCGCAGCGCGGGCTCGAGGCTGCTGAACTCGATGATCTCGAGCTCCGGATACTTGGTCAGACGGCTACGACTCTGGTCGGTCCGCAGCACGCCGACGCGTTGGCCACGCAGGCTCTCGAGTGAGGTCACCGGCTGCCCGCTCGAGTTGTAGAACAGCCCCGAGCTCGTATGGCTGTGAGCCCGTGATGCGATACACGAGAGCCGTCCGGAGAGCTCCGCGAGCCGAGTCTCGGTGACCGAGGCGAAGTCGATTTCCCCGGTTTCGAGGACGTGAACGAGCTCGCCGGGAGAGACCGGGCGGACTTCGATCTTCCACCCGGTTCGTTGTTCGATCTCGGCGACCAGATCGGGCTCGAAGCCCGTAGTGATCGCGCGTTCCGAGCGCGTCATCCCGTAGGTCAGCACGCGATCCGACCAGCGCCGCTGCGCGCGTACCGCCACCGGAAACCACGCGGCGGCGGCAGCGATCGCGAGCATGACTGGGCCCGAGCGCATGAAACGCGAACCTGACAACGGACGATTGCGAGATAGAGGCTGCGCCTCCTGACGGCGCGGCGTCGAACATAACAGGGAAGCCGACGCAGTGCAGTTCCTGATCGTTCGCAAAAAATGAGTCCCCGCCTGCCACGCGCGTGATCCGGTGGTTGCAGACCCGTCGATCCTCGACGCTCGGGCCCGATGTCGCGAAATCGCCACGACGCGGCGAATCTCGGGCCGCCGGCTTCAGCTCTGGGTCCCATACGACCGAAACAAGGCGCACGGCCCGTCCCCAATCCCCCGACACGAGAACGAGCATGAACGCCCTGAGCGGCAAGAGCGTACTCATCACCGGCGGCACAGGGACCTTCGGCAAGGCGTGCGTTCGGAGGCTTCTGGACGACGAGGTCCCGCCGAAGCGTCTCGTAGTGTTCAGTCGCGACGAGCAGAAGCACGTCGACATGGCCCGCAACCACTTCCCGCTGGCGCAGTACCCGCAGGTGCGCTACTTCGTCGGCGACGTGCGCGACGAGGCCCGGCTGCGCCGTGCCCTGCACGGGATCGAGTACGTGATCCACGCCGCGGCGATGAAGCACGTCGACGTCGCCGAATACAACCCTCAGGAGTGCATCGCGACCAACATCGGCGGTGCCGAGAATCTCATCAACGCGTGTCTCGACACGGGCGTCAAGCGGGTCGTCGCGCTCTCGACCGACAAGGCCGCGGGTCCGATCAATCTCTACGGCGCGACCAAGCTGTGCTCGGACAAGCTGTTTACCGCCGCCAACTGGCTGTCCGGGGCGACGGGAGCACGGTTCTCGGTCGTGCGCTACGGCAACGTGCTCGGGTCGAAGGGGTCGGTGATCCCGTTCTTCCTGGAGCAGAAGAAGCACGGCGTGCTTCCGATCACCGATGACAGAATGACGCGGTTCTGGATCACCCTCGACCAAGGCATCGATCTCGTGCTCGAGGCGCTCGCGTTCATGGAGGGCGGCGAGATCTACGTCCCCAAGATCCCGAGCATGAAGGTCATCGACCTCGCGCGCGCGGTTGCGCCGGAGTGCGAGACCAAGATCGTCGGGATCCGACCCGGTGAGAAGCTCCACGAGTGTCTGATCCCGGCCGACGAGGCCCGACAGACGCTCGAATACGCAGACTACTTCGTGATCGAGCCAGCGATGTCGTGGTGGAACGAGCGCGAGCATGCCAATGGCTCGGGGCAGCGGTGTCCGGATGGTTTCGTCTACTCGAGCGACACGAACCCGAAATGGCTGACCGTGGAACAGATTCGAGAGCTGATCGAGCCGCTCGTGACCGTGTGACGACGGGCGAGGCGCTGCCGTACGGCCGGCATCTGATCGACGACGACGACGTCGCCGCGGTCGTCGCCGTGCTGCGCAACGGCTGGTTGACGCAGGGGCCGGAGGTCGCCGAGCTCGAAGAACGGCTCGCAGGTCGGTGCAATGCGCGGTACGGCGTGGCTGTCAACTCGGGCACCGCGGCGCTGCACGTCGCGCTGCTCGCGGCCGGTGTCGGGCCGGGCGACGAGATCGTCGTGCCGGCGATTACGTTCCTCGGCACGGCGAACGCCGGTGTCCATTGCGGGGCGAAGCCGTTGTTCACCGACGTCGACTTCGACACGACGAACATGACGGCCGAGCTGCTCGAGCCGCTGCTGAGCAAGAAGACCAAGGCCGTGCTCCCGGTCCACTTCGCGGGCCTGCCGTGCGACATGGTCGCGATCGCGGCGCTGGTCCGCGATCGCGCACCCAACGCCGTGATCCTCGAGGACGCGTGTCACGCGCTCGGCGGCCGCCACGCCGAGGGCCACCCGGTCGGCCAGCCGGCCAACTCCGAGATGGTCATGTTCAGCTTCCACCCGGTGAAACACGTCGCCGGCGGCGAAGGCGGGATGATCCTGACCGATGACGAGCACCTGGCCGAGCGCATGCGGTTGTTGCGCAACCACGGCGCGACGAAGGACCCGGCGATGCTCGAGCATCCCGGCGAAGGCCCGTGGTACTACGAGATGCACGAGCCGGGGTACAACTTCCGCATGCCCGACATCAGCTGCGCCCTCGTGTCGTCACAGCTTTCGAAGCTCGAAGCGTTCACGAACCGGCGCCAGGCAATCGCCGCGTTCTATCACGAGATGTTGTCCGACCTGCCGCACGTGCAGCTGCCCGAGCCGGACGCGACGACCGACTCGGCGTGGCACATCTACGTTCTGCGGATCGACTTCGAGGCGCTCGGGCGTAGTCGCACGCAGGTCATGGCCGAGCTCCGTGACCGCGGCGTCGGCACGCAGGTCCATTACTATCCGGTCCCGCTGCAGCCGTACTACAGCAAGAAGTACGGCCACACGCGCGGGGACTTCCCGCAGGCCGAGCGACACTATGCCCAGGCGTTGACGATTCCGTTGTTCCCGGGCATGACCGATGCCCAGGTCACGCACGTCAGCGAAGTCGTTACCGAGGTGTTGTCATGAACGGTCCGGCTGGCGGCGCACTCGGGGTCACCAACGAGCACGGCACGTGGCCGGCATAGTCTCACTCGTCCAGGCCCGGATGTCGTCGGCGCGGCTGCCGGGCAAGGTGCTGCGGCCGCTCGGTGACGCGACCGTGCTCGATCAGGTAGTGCGGCGCGCCGGGCGGTTCTCGGACCAGGTCGTCGTGTGCACGTCGGTCGACGAGTCCGACGCGGCGATCGCCGCCCACTGTGCACGGATCGGCGTCGTGTGCGTGCGCGGCCCGCTCGACGATGTGTTCGGACGGTTCCGGCTCGCGCTCGCCGACCCGCGTGTGCGGCCGTCGACGTGGTTCGCGCGCGTGACCGCCGACTGCCCGTTGCTCAGCGTCGATCTCGCCGAGCGTATCGTCGCGGCCGCCGGAGACGAGCTGGACTACGTCTGCGTCGAGCTCGATCAGCTGCCGCGCGGGCTGCCGATCGAGCTGGTGCGGCGCAGCAGGTTCTGTGCGATCGACATGGCCTCGCTCGACGGTCCGGAGCGCGAGCACGTCACGCCTCGGTTCTACGAGAACCCGCACGAATACGGCTGCCTGCGCCTCGCCGTGCCGGACGCGCTGCGCCACCCAGAGTTGCGGCTGACGCTCGACTACGACGACGACTACGAGCTCCTCTTGGCGCTGTTCGCCGAGGATCCCGACGTCACGGCCGAGCAGGCGGTGGCGCGGCTGTTGCGCGACCCCGAGCTCGCGCGAACCAACCAGCACTGCACACAGCGACAAGTCCGCTGATGGAGCACGTCATGAGCTATTTCGACCAGTCTTGTTTCGTGATCGCCGAGATCGGCGCCAACCACAACGGCGACATCGACCTGTGCCTGCGTACGATGGACGCTGCCGCAGCGACCGGCGTCGACGCCCTCAAGCTGCAGTTCTACACGGCGGCCGAGCTCGTGGCCGACGTCGACCGGGTCTGGGCCTGGGGGCCGGAGGGCAACAAGGTCGAGGAGCGGATCGGCGAGATGTTCGATCGCCTCGCGCTCGACTGCCACGAGCTCGCTCGCGCGTTCGACCACGCCAAAGCGCTCGGAATCCCGCTGTTCTGCACTCCGTTCTCGGTCGCCGGCGTCGCCGTGCTCGAGGAACTCGGCAATCCGATCTACAAGGTCGCGTCATCCGATCTCGCGTACTACCCGATGCTCGACGCGATCGCCGAGTCGAAGAAGCCCGTGATCCTGTCGACGGGAAAATCGACGCTCGAGGACGTGCACGCGGCAGTCGCGCACCTGTCGGATACGCCGGCCGACGACGTCGTCTTGCTGCACTGCATCGCGCAATACCCGGCGCCGTACGAGCAGATGAACGTCCGCGTGGTCGAGAGCTTCCACGAGATCTTCCCCGGCCATCCGATCGGGCTCAGCGACCACTGCATGGCCGACGAACCGGCGCTGGCGGCGGTCGCGCTCGGCGCCAGCGTGCTGGAGAAGCACTTCACGCTCGATCACGATCTCGAAGGACCCGACCATTGGTTCTCGATGGACCCCGCCCAGATGAAGCGCCTCGTCGAGCGCGTGCGCCGCGTCGAAGCCGCGCTCGGCGACGGGCACAAGGGCATCGCCGAGTGCGAGCAGTCGGAGGTCGAGTACTCGCGCCGGTCGATCATCGTCATGAAGGACATCGCCGAAGGTGAGGCGATCCCGGCGGACGCGCTCGCGTTGCTGCGCCCGGGCACGGGGCTGCACCCGCGCTACTTCGATCGGGTCGTCGGGTGTCGGGCCGCGCGCGCGCTTTCGTCGAGGTCGCCGTTGACGTGGGAAGACGTGGAGCACCACTAGAAGCCCGGCCGAAACGTCCTCACGCCGCCTGCGGCGCCTTCGCCGCACCTGGCGGCACGCGAAAGCCTCGATGAATCAGCCGATTCACCTGCGTTTTCGCGCACAGCCATGCACGACGCATCCACCGCGCTCGGCGCAAGCCACTTTTCGGCCATGCTTCTGGCGCTATCCTCGACTGCATGGTACGCAGATTCGACTCGGTTCTCGGCAACTCGCAGAAGCTCGACGGCGGAGCCATGCTCGGCAATGCTCCTCGGGCGATGTGGGAGAAGTGGCTTCCGCCCGACGACGCCAACCGCATCGTGCTCGCATGCCGCGCGCTGCTCGTGCGCGAGGACGAGCGGACGCTGCTGTTCGAGACCGGCATCGGCGCGTTCTTCGATCCCGCGATGCGCGAGCGGTTCGGAGTCCAGGAGCCCGGCCATGTGTTGCTCGACAACCTGGGAGCCCTCGGCGTCTCGCACGAGGACATCGACTACGTCGTGCTCTCGCACCTGCACTTCGATCACGCCGGGGGACTCCTGACTGCGTGGGAGGACGGCAAGGACTCGGAGCTCCTGTTTCCGAACGCGCGTTTTTTGGTCGGCAGGACGGCGTGGGAGAGGGCGCAGTCCCCGCATCCGCGCGACCGTGCGAGCTTCGTTCCGCGCCTGACCGAGCTGCTGCGCGAGTGCGGTCGTCTCGACATCGTCGACGATCCTCGCGAGTGTCCGCTCGGCGACGGCTACCGCTTCCACGAATCGAACGGGCACACGCCCGGCATGCTGCTGTCGGAGATCTCGGGGGAGTCGTCGTCGGTGGTGTTCTGCGCCGATCTGATCCCCGGGCTGCCGTGGGTGCGCAAGGCCATCACGATGGGCTACGACCGCTACCCGGAGCTCTTGATCGACGAGAAGGCCGCGCTGCTCGCGGACCTGCTCGAGCGCGATGGTCACCTGTTCTTCACGCACGATCCCAATTGCGCGGCCGCCGGGCTGACGCGTGACGACAAGGGCCGGATCGTCGCCGGCGAGCGCTTCGCGGAGGTCCGCGACGCGCGGTTCTGACCGGCTCTGTCCGAGAAACCGCCGGAGGCGGTTTCCCGGACCCCCTGCCCGTGCCCGTGCCCGTCAATGGCGTTAAGCCCTGTGGAGCCGGACGCGTTCGTCTGAGTCACGAACTCACAACGGTTCGTGCGCATGAGTTGCGCAACGGGTAAACTGAAGGCGACTTAGGTAGCGCACGAGCATCATCGTGC
>Ga0210086_1000915_pt1 | contig 15945 bp, 8 predicted proteins | sample China_Galinas_PW_3_FD_184867 | JGI IMG/M metagenome (GOLD analysis project Ga0210086, IMG submission 184867) | Wetland microbial communities from San Francisco Bay, California, USA, that impact long-term carbon sequestration - China_Galinas_PWB_D2... | ecosystem: Environmental > Aquatic > Marine... | reverse complement strand
CGGACATCCAGTACTACGTGAACCTGTGGGTCGTGGGATGCCCGTGAGCCGACAGAGAGGTTTGCGGGGCAAGAGCCTGCATATTCGTGGATCGGTGCATCCGTCCGGGCGGGCGGCGGCGTAGAGAGTCCAGACCGGTCTGTCGGCCGGGTGTCTCAGTGGGGCGCTCGCCCCGGGAAAGCAGAGATCCATGAGAAGCGCGATCCTCGCCGTGGCGTCGGGCCTTCTTGCTGCCTCGCCGTGTTTTGCCCAGACCTCCGATTTTCACATCGACCCCGACGGTCTGATCCACGCCGGGGGCGTCGAGTATCAGAACTGGACCGACTACGTCCAGTCGGACTACTTCAAGGAGCACGGTCTGCGCTGCGGGGCCCAGATCATCGCGGGCGACGATTTGCGCGGCTCGCCCACCGATTGCAGCTACAACAACACCAACCCCTCGGGCGACTACGACCCGTCGGTCGCCCGCTACCGCATCCCGGTCGTCGTGCACGTCATCGAGAGCACCTCGGGGGAGGGGCACCTGAGCGAGTCGCAGGTCCAGAGCCAGATCGACATCCTCAACGAGGACTACCTGGCGCTGCCGGGGACCAACGGGCAGAACAGCACCGACGCCGAGATCGAGTTCTACCTCGCCACCGAGGACCCCGGTGGCAACCCGACAAACGGCATCACCTACTCGGTCAACAACACGTGGTTCAACGACAGCGGCACGTACTACAACTCCCTCGCCTGGGACACCAGCCGCTACCTCAACATCTACACCAACTCGGCCAGCGGCGCGCTGGGGTACGTGCCCGACCTGCCGCAGGGCGGGATCGCCGGCAACAACGCCGACCGAGTCGTGATCCTGTACTCGGCGTTCGGGCGCAACAGCCCGCTCTCCCCGTACAACCAGGGGCGGACGGCCACCCACGAGGTCGGGCATTACCTCGGGCTGTACCACACGTTCGAGTCGTGTGGGAGCGCGTCCTCGTGCTATACCTCGGGCGATCGCATCTGCGACACCAATCCCCAGTCGAGCCCCAATTACAACTGCTTCAGCGGCGGGACGTGCGGGTACACCGACGACTTCCGCAACTTCATGGACTACACCGCCGACCTGTGCATGAACCACTTCACCAACGAACAGGTCCACCGCATGCGGTGCAGCCTCGAGTTCTACCGCTCCCTGCTCTACGACATTGGCAGCCCCTGCGGCGGCGACGGAGAGTGCGACGACGGTGACCCCTGCAACGGCACCGAGTGGTGCGACAACGGCATCTGCCGCCCCGGCACCATCACCGACTGCAACGCCAACGAGATCGATGACGCATGCGATATCGCCTCTGGCTTCAGCCAGGACTGCGACGGCAACGGCATCCCAGACTCGTGCGATATCGCCGATGGCACGTTCGCCGACTGCAACGGCAACGGCGTGCCCGACGTCTGCGACATCGCCTCTGGCTTCAGCCAGGACTGCAACGGCAACGGCATCCCCGACTCGTGCGACCTCTCGCCCACGTCGTTCAGCGTGACCTCGAGCACGCTCAGCCCGATCGGGTTCTCCGACCCGCAGAACTATGTCGTCGCCGGCGCCCCAGACGCCGCGGGCGACGTCACGCTCGACTTCTTTGCCATCGGCGACTTCGACGCGACCTCGGAGCGCATCACCGTGTTCGTTGGCGGGACGAACCTGGGGTTCATCTTCGAGGTTGCTAACGCCTGTCCGCAGGCCGAGGACACCGATCAGGTCGTTGTCCCGCCCGCGACATGGAACACGGCGATCACTTCGGGAGGTGGCGACGTGACGATCCAGATGTCCCCCTCCAGCCAGGTGAACTCGACCGAGTGCTTCAGCGGCACGCACATCCGCGTGAGCGTGTCCTACCCGGCCACACCCGCCAGCGCCGACGACAACACCAACGGCATCCCCGACGAGTGCGAGGGTCTCGCGTGCTCGCCGGCCGATATCACTACCCAGGGCGCCGGTGTCGGCGACCCCGGGTACGGCGAGCCCGACGGCGCGGTGACGGCCGCCGATCTGAACTACTTCGTGAACGCCTACCTCGCCACCGACCTCGCCATCGCCGACGTGACCACCCAGGGCGCCGGGGTCGGCGACCCGGGGTACGGTGTGCCCGATGGGTCGGTCACCGCCGCCGATCTGAACTTCTACGTCAACGATTGGGTTATCGGCTGTCCGTAACCCCCTGACGCTCGATGATCACGCGCAGGCCCGGGGGCGTCCCCGGGCCTGTTTGTTTGCGGGCGGAGCGGAATCGGCTTGATCCCGGGACCTGTGTCCGGCTAATCTCCGCTATATAGAGGATTATTGAATCCGATTTGGTGTGGCGCCGGCGTATCGCGCCCCTCCTCCGGCCAGCGGACGCCGCGCGTCGCTCACGCGACCGAGCCCGCTGGCACAGGAGCAAGAGATGAACCGGATGCTGACGATCGCGGCGCTGTCCGCCGCGGCGGGGTCTGCGCACGCGCAGCTCATCACCTGGAACGCGCTGAACGGAGGGTGGAGCGACCCGCTCAACTGGAGCCCCCAGAACGTGCCCGACACGCTCGGTGAATCGGCGGAACTCCCGGACCGCGGCTCGGCGTACACCGTCTCGTGTTCGGCGACGCTCTCGGTGGACGCGATCACGCTCTCCTCGCTCGACGCGTCGCTCTACCTCGTCGGCGGTGCGTCGTTCGGCGTGGGCGGCGGGGGGATCTACAACGCCGGGCTCGTCCTCGTCAACAGCAACTCGAGCACCTTCGACACCTCGCTGACGTTCCTGGATTCGGGCGGGCTCGAAGGGCCGGGCCTGCTGCGGCTCGGCCGCGCCGGGCCGGACAGTCAGCTCAATACGACCGCGCCGGCGATCATCACGAACGGCGTCGCACACACGATCGACGGCATCGGGCAGATCAACGCCGATCTCGTGAACTACGGCGTCATCGACGCCAATGTTGCCGGCCAACTCCTCCAACTCCGTGACCAGAACAAGTCCAACAACGCGACCATCCGGGCCACCGGCGGCGGCATCCTCGCCGTCGAGGGCTGCACCATCACGCAGGGACCGTCCGGCGTGCTGCTCGCCGACAACGGCTACGTCGACTTCTCCATCGGGACCGAATCCACGATCATCGGCGGGACACTCGACACCGCGAACGGAGGTCTCGTCCGCCGCTGGCAGGCGACCGATCCGGCCGATATCACCGCACTCGACGCGGTCCGCAACGCCGGCGATCTGAGCATCTACAGCGGCGGGCTCGTCGACGTCGCCAACGGACTGACCAACGACGGCGCGATCCTCGTCAACAGCAACTTCGGCACGACGGACGCGTCCGTCACCTTCACCAACTCCGGTACGCTCGGCGGGACCGGCGTGCTGACACTGAACCGGGGCGGCCCGGACGCGCGGCTCGACAGCGCCCCGGCCGCCGTCATTACCCACGCCGCCGGGCACACGATCCGAGGCGCTGGCGAGATCAACGCCGCCCTGGTCAACAACGGGCTGGTCGAGGGCGACCGCAACGGGCAGGTGCTCGACCTGCGGCAGAACGACAAGTCCAACAACGCGACGGTCCGTGCCACGAACGGTGGCATTGTCGAGATCGAGGGCATCACCATCACGCAGGGCACGGCGGGCACGCTGCCCGCCGGCACCGCCTCGACGGTCATCGGCGGCACGCTTGATACAGCGAACGGCGGCTTATTCCGGCGTTGGACCGCCGTGACTCCCGGAGACGTTACGGCGCTCGACGCCGTCACCAACGAGGGCGACTTCCGCGTCGCCGCCGGCGGGTATGTCGAGGTCGCCGACGGGATCACGAACAACGGATCGATCCTCGTGAACAGCAACTCCGGCACGCCGGACACGTACGTGACCTTCACCAATTCCGGTACGCTCGGCGGGACCGGCGTGCTCACGCTGTACCGCTTCGGCGACGATTCCCAGCTCAACACGGCGCCCGGCGCGGTGATCACCAACGCCGCCACGCACATGATCGAGGGAATGGGGCGCATCAACGCGGCCCTGATCAATGAGGGGCTGGTCGACGCGAACATCCCCGGTGTCGCCCTCGAGCTCCGCGGGCAGGACAAGACGAACGACGCCGTCATGCGAGCCACAAACGGGGGCATCCTCGAGATCGAGGACGGCATCACGATCGACCAGACCGGCGGGGGCGAGATCGTCGCTGACGCCTCGGTCGTCCGCTTCTTCAGCGCCGAGTCGTGCGCCATCACGGGCGGCACACTCCGCACTCCCAATCTCGGGTACTTCGAGCGGTGGAACGCCGGGACGACGACGCTGACCGGTGTCGTCAACGAGGGCGACTTCCGCGTCCTCAACGACGGACGGCTCGACATCGTCGACGGGATCACCAACAACGGCTCGATCCTGGTCAACAGCAACTTCGGAACGCCCGACACCTTCGTCACCTTCATGAACTCCGGATCGCTGGCTGGTTCTGGCACGCTCACGCTGAACCGCTACGGCGACGATGCGCAGCTCAACACGGCGCCCGGGGCGGTGCTCACGAACGCGGCGACGCACACGATCGAGGGAACAGGGCGCATCAACGCCGCCCTGGTCAACGAGGGGCTCATCGACGCGAACACCCCGGGCGTGGCGCTCGAACTCCGCGGGCAGGACAAGACCAACAACGCCGTCATGCGCGCCACCAATACCGGCATCCTTGAGATCGAGGACGGCGTGACCATCGACCAGAGCGGCGGTGGCGAGATCGTCGCCGACAGCGGCTATGTGGATTTCCCGACCGGCGAGGCGTGCACCATCATCGGCGGCTCGCTCGAGAGCACCGCCTCCGCATCGATCCGCCGGTGGGGCGCCATACTGCCCGACGACACGACCACGCTCGACGGTGTCACCTCTTCGGGCGACTTCCTCGTCTTCGCCGGCGGGCTGATCAACATCGGAGCCGGCGGGCTCACCAACAACGGGTCCATCATCGTCAACAGCACCAACGGCACGCCGGACACATTCGTCAGCGCGGTTGCCGACGCCACCATCGGCGGAACCGGCGAGGTGCTCCTGTACCGCGCCGGGCTCGACTCGCAGATCGGCGCCGCCCCCGGCTTCACGCTCACCAACGGCGCGAGCCACACCATCCGTGGCGTCGGCGAGCTCTTCGGCGACGTGGTCAACCTCGGCACCGTCTCGCCCGGGACCACCGTCGGAACCATGACCGGTTCAGGCGACTACACGCAAGGGCCGATGGGGTCTCTGGCCATCGAACTCGGCGGCCCCGTCGTCGGGCAGTACGACCGCCTCAACATCACCGGCGACGCCACACTCGCCGGAACGGTCGATGTCACGCTCGTCGGCGGGTACGTCCCGGCCAACGGGCACTTTCTCACGATCATGACGGCCGGTAGCATCAACGGCGAGTTCGGCGCGCTGAATGGCCCCACGCTCACGCCGCTCGTCATGCGCCTCGTCTACCGCCCGACCTCGGTCGAGATCCGCGTTGTCTGCCGACCCGACCTCACCACGCAGAACGCGCCGGTCGGCGACCCCGACTACGGCGTGCCCGACGGCGTCGTCTCCGCGGCCGACATCCAGTACTACGTCAACGCCTGGGTCGCCGGCGACACCGACATCGCTGACCTCACCACCCTCAACGCGCCGATCGGCGACCCGTACTACGGCGTACCCGACGGGCTGGTCACCGCCGCCGACATCCAGTTCTACGTCAACCTGTGGATCGCGGGCTGTCCGTAGCACCCGCCGACACAGCGCAAAGCTAAGAAGCCCCAGGGCAGCCAGGGACCTCTCTACTCGCAGGAATACTCACTCAGGGTCCGAATTGACCTCATTGCCACGCGAAGATGTGCTTCCAGAGGAGTGACCTGTCCCAAGTTCGATCGAGAGGGCACTGAGAAACCCTGATAATTGCCCGGTGCAGTTGTTCTCAATCCGTCCGTACTCCTCAATGAGAGAGTCGAGTTCTCGGTCATCCCCCGGCTGAAACTGCTTGACTGGTGTTCGAATACCGTGTGCGCGATTAACTCGATCACGGGATTGGTCGGTTAGCAGCACCCTGCAGAAAGCAACCTGTTCGTTTTGTGTCGCGTCCATTGCAGTTCTGGCGAAATCCCTCATTCCACCTAGAAAATGGAGTCGAATGCCCTCGGGCGCTTGAGCTGTAGGGTTTGCTCTCAACTCCTCGCGAAACCCCAAGACGTTTCGGATTGCCTGAATCTCATGCAGTAGTGCGCCAGCCCACTCCGCATACGCCTCTCTCACTTGCTGCAAGTACTTCTCATTCCTATCGCGCTTGTAGAACGTAGATTGAATCATGAAGGTGGCAAAACTTCCGACTAGCACGCCCCCCAATGTTGCTCCAGCCGCGATTAGAGTCGGAATAGAGCTTTCGTCTGCCATCAGAACTGCTTGCGGAGCCGCGCGCTCTGGATGCCGAGTTGGTTGCGGTACTTGGCGACCGTGCGCCGGGCGATCTCGATGCCGCGTCCCTTGAGCTGCTCGACCAGCTTCTCGTCGCTGAGCGGGCGTTTCTTGTCCTCGGCGTCCACGATCTCCTGGAGCGCCGCCCGGATCGAGTCCCAGCTGACCTCCTCGCCGGTCTCGGTCTGCGTCCCGCCGGTGAAGAACCGACGGAGCGGGACGATCCCGCGCGGGGTCATCAGGTGCTTGTCGGCCACGGCGCGCGAGACCGTCGCGACGTGCACGCCGAGCTGCTCGGCCACCAGCGTCATCGGCAGTGGCTTGAGCGCCTGCGGCCCGTAGTCGAAGAACTCACGCTGCGCCTCGACCACCACGTTGACCACCCGCAGCAGCGTCCGGCGCCGCTGACCCAGCGCATCGATCAGCCAGCTCGCGTTGCTCAGGTTGGTCTTGATGAAGTCGCGGTCGCGCTTGGCCAGCGCCTTGTCCTTCGACATCCGCGCGTACTCGCGGTTGAGCTGGAGGTTCGGCAGGCGCGACTCGTTGAGGTAGGCGATGTAGCGGTCGTGGTCGTCGTCGTACTCGACGATCGCATCGGGCGTGATCGGCGGCGCGTCGTCCGGCGCCAGCCGGCGGGCCGGCGACAGGCTCAGGCGACGCATCAGGCTCAGCCCCGTCTTGATCTCGTCGAGGCTCAGCCCGGTCTTCTCGGCGACCTTCGGCAGGCGGTTCTGCATCAGGTCGTCGAGGTGGTGCTCGACGAGCGTGCGCGCGATCTCGAGCACCGCGTGCTTGTCGTCGGTGTCATCCCACTCCTCGTCCTCGAGCGCGTCGAGCTGGAGCAGCAGGCACTCGCGCGCGTCGCGTGCCGCCACACCCGCCGGCTCGCAGAACAGCTGCACCGCGCTCAACGCCCGCTCCATCTGTTCGAGCGTCGGCGCCGAACCGTTCGTGCCCAGCGTCGCCGGCGCGCGGTCGAGCACGGTCTCGAGCGGCGTGCGCAGGTACCCGTCGTCCTCCAGGTTCTGGATGATCAGCTCGCCCAGCGGACGCAGCTCGCCGTCCACGTCGGTCAGCGCCCAGTCGCCCAGGAGCTGATCGCCCAGCGAGACGGCCCGCGCCGGCGTGTTCGCCATCGCGTCGGTCTTCGCGTCGCGCTCGCCCGCGAACCGCGACGCCGAGTACGACCCGGGCTCGAGGTCGCGCCGGATCTCCTGCCGCCCCGACCAGCTCTCGTACTCGTTCTCGGCCGACTCCGGGTTCGACTCGTTGAACGAGTCGAGCCGCTCGAAGTCGTCGGTGTCGGTGCCGGCGTCGAGTTCGCGTTCGTCGGCGTGCTCGGCGCGGTCCGCCTCCTCACGCTCGCGCGTCAGCTCCGCCTCGTCCGGAGAGGCCTCCACCAACTCCAGGGTGATGTTGTTCTCCAGCTCCTGCTCGATCCGCTCCTCCAGCTGCGCCAGCGGCATCTGGAGGATCTCCATCGACTGGATCATCCTCGGCGCCAGCTTCATCTGCTGGCCGAGCTTCATCTGCTGGGAGGTCTCGAAACGCATCTGCCTTCATTATCGGGAAAGTAAGTGCGGGGGCTAGCACACAGCATGCCAAACGGGGGATATCCCGCAGATTGCCCCGATCACACCGGTCAATCCACCGCCTGCCGCCCCTGGATCGCGTCGGCCAGGACGGCCTTCGAGGCGTATTCGAGCTGGCTCCCGCTCGGGAGACCCCGGGCCAGACGGCTGACCTTCACACCCCGTTTGCGGGCCTCCTCGCCCAGGTACAGCCCCGTCCCGTCGCCCTCGAGGTTTGGGTTGAGCCCGAGGATCAACTCGGCGACCTTCTCGCCGCCGGGGTTCGAGCCCGGGTCGTCGAGACGCCGGAGCAGGCGGTCCACAGTCAGTTCGCCCGGCCCGATGCCCTCGAGCGGGCTCAGCCGCCCCATGAGCACGTGGTAGAGCCCGGTGTACATGCCGGTCTGCTCGAGGGCGATCAGGTCCTTGGGCTGCTCGACCACCAGCACCCGCGAGCGGTCCCGTTTCTCGCTCGCGCAGATCGGGCACGGGTCGGCGTCGGTCAGGTTGAAGCAGACCGAGCAGTGGCGCACGGTCTTTTTCACGTCGGCGACGGCCTTGGACAGGGCCATCGCCTCGTCCTTGGGGCTCTTGAGGACGTGGAACGCGAGGCGCTCGGCCGAGCGGCGTCCGATGCCCGGCAGGCGGGCCAGCTCGTCGATGAGACGCTGGACGGCCTCGGGGTAGGCCGACGAGGCACCGGGCTCTCGCTTGGGCGTGGACGCCATACGCCCCATCCTACGATCCGCCCGTGCCCGAGCCCCGCCTCAACCCGTACGTCCGCAACCTGCTGATTGTGGCGACGTTCGGGGTCGCGATCTGGGGGTACGTCGAGCTGGTCCGCCCCAACGTCTTCCCCAAGCGGTTCGGGGTGGTCGAGCCCGGGGCGGTCTACCGCTCCGGCAAGCTGACCCCGGCCGCGTTCGACAAGGTCGTCCGCGAGCACGACATCAAGACCATCATCGACCTCGGTGCGTGGGAGGAGGGGTCCCGCGGGGATCTGCTCGCGGAGCGGACGGCCGAATCGCTCGGTGTCACCCGCTACCGCTTCGATCTCGTCGGCGACGGCACCGGCAACCCCAACGCCTACCTCGACACCCTGCGGATCGCCACCGACCCTGAGCGCCAGCCGGTGCTCATCCACTGCGGGGCGGGGACCGAGCGGACCGGGGCGGCGGTGGTCTTCTACCGCACCATCGTGCAGGGGCGCGACCTCGAGGCCGCCCTCGACGAGGCGCGCGCCGCCGGGCACAGCGACTCGCGCAACCCGAAGTGGCGACGCGTCATCCAGCACTGGTACGAGCCGATCGAGCGGGCGTTCGACGAGGGCGGGTCGGTCGAGGGCGCCGAGCCCGTGCCCGATCCGCGACCCGTGACCCCGCCGTCAGAAGGATGACCGGGCGAACGGGCAACATCCGCCCGGTGCTGCTGCTCGTCGCGCTGTGCGCGGCGTTGTACCTGCCGTGGCTCGGCGCGGGGGGGCTGACCTACACCGAGGGGCACCGCGTGATCCCGGCATGGGAGATGCTCGACACGGGCGACTGGCTGGTGCCGCGTCTGTTCGACCGCCCCTACCTGCGCAAGCCGCCGGGCATGCAGTGGGCGGTCGCGGCGTCGAGCATGGTGTTTGGGCGGACGGAGTTCGCGGCGAGGCTCGTCTCGGCGGTGTGCGCAACGGGGATGGCGCTGGCGGCGTACGGGTTCGCCCGCGCATGGTTCGGTCGGCGCGGGGCGCTGCTCGCCGGGGCGGCGCAGGCGCTGGCGCCGATGTTCTGGGAGGCGGATCGCTCGGCCGAAATCGAGGCGCTCAACAACTTGTGCGTGCAGTTCTGCGTCCTCGCGGGGATCCACCTGCTGATCGGGCGCGGGAAACGGTGGGGGGTGTCGGGGCTGCTCGCGCTCGCGTTGTTCGGAATGGTCGTGGCCAAGGGGCCTGCCGGGGCACCCGTCGTCGTCGCGTCATGGGTCGCGGCGTGCATCGTCGCGCACTCACTGAGACCGCTCTTCCGTGCACCCTTCCTGACCGCGGTGCTCACCGGCGTCGTGCTGTCCGGCGCTGTGTTCGCGGCGATTGCGTGGCGGCTCGCGCGGATCGACGCCGAGCCGGTGACACAGGGCGTCGGCGAGTTCATGTGGTCGGTTGACCGGTTGCCGCGGATCCTCGCGCTGGGGCCGACGGGGCTGCTCTACGCGCTGCCGCTGTCGCTGGCGTTGCTGCCGCCGTTTTCACGTCGCCCGATTGTCGAGGAACCGAGTGACGCGAGACCGCGCGCCCAAGCGATCGCACTCGGCTGTGTACTCTCGCTGGTCGCGTACACGGCCCTCGGCATCGATAATCCTCGCTACCTCCAGCCGGCGTTCGCGCCGATCGCGCCGCTGGTCGGCTCCTTCTTCGCAACGCGGACCGTGCCGGCACGGGGCGCACTCGCACCGTCGATCGCGTCACCCGTGTTGTGGGGTATGGTGCTTGTCATCGCGTTTGCCGGGTTCCTCGGTGGGTACGAGCGCCCGCGCCGGGCGACGAGCGGCGAGCGCGCCGGCGAGTTGCTCGCCCGCGCGATCCCGCACGATGCCGAAGTCTGGGCAAATGAAGTTGTCGAGTCACGCCCCGAAACGCTGTACTACGCCGCCCGCGGTGCCGACGCGACGGTGCGCTGGGGAGACCGGCGCCAGGTCGAGCTGGCGTTGGCGAGCGGCAGGTTCTGCGTGCTGCGCACCGACGCGGGGCCCGAGTCCGAGTTGCTCGGGCGGTTCGAGTTGGAGCGGATCTTCGAGGGCGAGGGGCACAAGTTCGCGTTTGCGCTCGTACGCCGGCGCGACGCGGAGTAGTGCAGAGCATCCTGATCTGTGCGCATGAAAATGCCCGGGGACCCGAGCCCCCGGGCATGTGTTCAATCCTGCTCAGCATTCAGCATTTGATTACGGGCACCCCGCGACCCACAGGTTGACGTAGTAGTTCAGGTCGCCCGCGGTGACGTTCCCGTCCGGCACCCCGTACCCCGGGTCGCCCGCGCCCGCGCCGGTCGTGGTGAGGTCGGCGATGGCGGCGTCGGAGGCGACCCACCCGTTGACGAAGTAGTTCAGGTCACCCGCGGTGACGGATCCGTCGGGCTCGCCGTACCCCGGGTCGCCGGAGGCGGCGCCGGTGGTGGTGGTGTCGGCCGGGCCGCACCCACCCTCGCACTCGTCGGGTGTCGAGTTCGCGTTGGCGTCCTGGCTGACCGGGACGGCGTCGTAGCTGACCGCGACGCCGATGTACGAGCCCGAAAGGCACTGACCCTCGGTCACCGAACTGTTCGGGCTCATGTTCACCGACACGTCGCCGCTCGCGTTGCGAGCCGTGTTCCAGGTGGCTGCCGGGACCACGATCGTGTCGGTGTCGTCCACCGCGGGGCAGTCCGAGCCGGTCGTTTCGAACGCGAACCCGACCAGCGACCCGTTGATCAGGACCGAGATTCGCTCGGCGGGGTCGGACAGGTCGCCCCGGGCGTGGAAGTCGAGCGTGACGTCGGTGGTGGCCTCTGGCGTGCCGGCGAACACGTGGGTGATCGCGTTGCCGAACCCGAGCGGGGAGTAGTCGCCCGACGCATCGGCGTAAGGCTGCGGGACCACGTCGCACTCGTCGGGCAGCAGGTTGGCGTTGCAGTCGGTGCTTGTCACACCGATGTCGAGCGCGTCGTCGAGCCCGTTGCCGTTGCAGTCGGTCCCGCACACATCGAGCACCGCCGCGTCCGAGAGGACCGTCTCGCACCCCGAGTCCACCTCGCAGACGTAGTCGCCGGCGTCGGAGGGCTGCACCGCGGGGATGTCGAGCGTCAGCGAGGTCGCGCCCGGGATCACCGCCCCGTTGTGTCGCCACTTATAGGTGAACTGCCCCGGTCCGCTGTGCTCGACGCTGAACGAGGCGGGCAGCCCGATGCAGGCCTGCTGCGAGACCGGCTGCTGGGTGATCTGCGCATCGATCGGGATCATGTCGTCGCAGGCCGCGTCGTAGCGCATGTAGTGATCCATGCGGTTGATCACGAGCGGGTGGAACCCGAGGCGGATGTTGGTCATCCCGCCGGGGCAGGTGTGGCAGTAGCTCATGATGGTGCCGAACGGCGCGAGGGTGCAGTCGCCGTTGCCGCACCCGTCGATCGGCGGCTGGTAGTCGTCGTGGGTGTGCCCGGTGCCGTGGTTGTGCCCGACCTCGTGGGCGACGACGACAACGTCCCAGTTCTGGGAGTTGTTGTCGATCAGGGGGTAGGGGAAGAACCCGTTGAGGTAGCCACTGAGCCCGTACCCGAGGGTGTCCGTGCAGAGCCCGCCGATGTACGCGACGCCCGCCGCGCCCGAGTAGGAGCGTGCCGAGAGGAGGTGCGCCAGGTCGCGCGGCTGGCCGATCAGGGTGGTCCGCCACTCGCCCTGAAACTCCTGGAACGCGTCGAAGATGTTGTTGCTCACGTACGGGTCGGTGTTGGAACTCCACACGCGGGTGTAGCCGACGGTCAGCTCCATCGCCAGATCGCGGTCGTAGATCTCGGCGACTGCGCCGAGCAGCGTCCCGATGTACGCCTGCGACGACGCCGTGTTGCCGCCGAACAGGTCATTGGTGTACTCCCAGTCCGAGTCGATGGCGAGGTCGATGTGCCGGCAGGTCGTTTCGCTGCGCTCGGTCTGATCGCCGTGCACCCACGGCACGCGGTTCTGGTTCTCGGCCAGATCCATCGCGCCGCAGACGAACTGGTTCCAGATGATCTTTCCGTCGGGCAGGGCGGTCAGGTCGTAGACGACGGTGTCGAGCCCCTCGGTCGCGGGCCCGCTCGAGACGACGTAGGTGTGGTCGTCGAGCAGGATGTACCCGTTGGCGCCGAAGGGCGAGAGCGCAAGGTACACCGCCGAGTCGCCCTTGACCCCCGCGACGCGCCCCTTGAGCAGAACGAGGTCAGGGGCGTCGGACTCGTGCGGGCCGTCCTCGTCGTTGACGACGAACTCGACGTCTGGCGACCACACACTGAACCGCTGGAGTTCGAGGGTGACGCTGTGATCAGCGTCGAGCACGAAACCCTGGACGGTGACGGCGTCGAGCGTCTTGAGCTGCTCGTACACGTCGAGGTCGAGCGCCAGACGGGCGCCGATCACGCCGTCGCCGGGACCGATCTGGATAAACGGCGAGCCGATAGTCGTCGGTCCGCCACCCCACGCCCCGGTTGCGCATACCGCGCACGCCGCGAGCCCGATCACTGTGTTCCGCATGGTCTCTCCCGCTCTGTTATGGGCACCCCACGACCCAGAGGTTGACGTAGTACTGGAGGTCTGCCGCGGTGACTTGCCCGTCCGGCACGCCGTAGCCCGGGTCGCCCGCACCGGCACCCTGTGTGGTCACGTCGGCGATGCCGATGTTGCCGGCGACGTAGGCGTTGACGAAGTAGTTGAGGTCGGCCGCGGTGACGGCGCCGTCCGGGACCCCGTACCCCGGGTCGCCGATGCCGGCGCCCTGTGTGGTCACGTCGGCGGGCGAGCAGGCGGTCGGCCCGCACTCGTCCGGGATCCCGTCCATGTTCACATCCTGGCTGAACGGCGCGAGCGTGTAGGTCGCGTTGAGCTGCGCCCACGTGTTGTTCGAGCAGTCCGTCGAGTCCATCGTCGAGCTGGGGATTAGATCGAGCGTCACATCGCCTCCGTTGCCCGCGGCCGAAGTGTTCCAGTCCGCCATCGGGATGACGTACACGTCGGTGTCTGTGCCGGCGGCGCAGTTCGTGCCGGTCACGAGCATCGTCGTCTGGAACACCCCGTTCATGAGCAGGAACGCGCTCTCGTCGGCCGCGTCGAAGTCGCCCGAACCCTCGACCGTCACGGTCACATCGCTGTCGGCCGTGGGAACCCCGGCGAACGTGTACGACAGGTTCGCGCTGAACCCGAACGGCGTCTGCACCGGCGACGTCTCGTCGAACGGCAGCGGGGCGACATCGCAGATGTCCGGGATCATGTTCGCGTTGCAGTCCTGCTCGGTCCCCATGGCGATGTCGATCAGGTCGTCGATCCCGTTCTGGTTGCAGTCGTCGTAGCACGGATCGCCCACGTCGAGCATCAGTGTGTACGGGCCGCCCCAGCCGGACGCCTTGATGGCGTTGATTGTGTACGTACCCGCCGCCAGCGTCTGGATGATCGTCTCGGTGCCGGTCGAGCCGGTCGAGCTGGCGAGGACCGTCTGCCCTGAATCGAGCAGCTGGAGGTCGAGGTTCATGTCCGCGGTGCTGAACGTCGCCTCGATCGTGACTTCGCGATCGCAGTCGAGCGTGAACGTGAAGTAGTCGTTGAAGTCCACGAGATCGAGCGAGTGCGTGCCGGCGTCCAGGGGCGCGGCCGTCGCGAACGAGTCGTTGTCCTCGTACGCGTCGTCCGGCGCGACGTAGTTGAGCCACGACGAGACGTTCGGGTAGGTCCGGTCGAACCGCCCGTAGATGATGTTGGTCGTGTTCTGGTTCGTGCAGTTGGCCGCGCCGCAGCTGCCGAGCAACTGCCCGACGACCTCCCAGTTCGGGTTGAACAGCGGCGAGCCGCTCGACCCGCCCTCGGTCGTGCCGGTGAACCAGTCGAGGTACCAGAAGTAGGTGCGGGAGACGCACGTGGGGGCCGCGCCGGTAGTCTTGCCGTAGCTGTAGCGCTTGTACTCTCCGGCCGGGTGGTGGATGCCGTAGACGTCGCCGTTCGACGAGGGCAGCGCCGCGGTAGACCACGCCGCCATCCCCTGCCCGTCCTCGACGTCCTCGGCCAGGCGGATGAACGTGGAGTCGTTGGTGCTGGAGGTCCAGAGCAGTGTCCCGCCTGTGGACCGCGGGCGTGCGCCCAGCGGCGGCGTGATCCCGTTGCAGGTCAGGTTCTGGTACAGCCAGTACACGGTCAGTGTGTTCACCACGGACTGCGTATGGATGCAGTGGTTCGCGGTGAGGAAGTACGCCGCGTACGTGTTGGGGTCGTTGTCGTTCAGCACCGCGCCTGTGCACAGGTACGTCCCGCCGTCCGTGAAGATCATCAGCCCGACGGCGTCGCGGGCGTTCGTGTCCACCGAGTAGCACATCACATCCTCGTGGCACGGCAGATCGACCCGGTTATCGACCGCGTCGTCGGCGAGCTGCGCGAGCGGCTTGGTCCGGTAGATATGCGAGACCTTGTCGATCACGATCGTCGGCGCGGGCGCGCCGACCCGCGGCGCCTGGTACTGGAACTCGACGAACGAACCCTCGGTCGGTGCGGTCCAGAACTCGCCCGCCTTGTCGTACATGTCCACAAGGTTGAGCTGCTCGCCGCGCACCAGCAGCACGCCGCCCTCGGGAAGGTCGAGCTGCGAGAGGTGCACCCGCAGCATCAGCGCCCCGGGCGCCTCGATCCGCAGGTTCCAGACCCCGGGTTTATCGCCCGCCTGCAGCCACTGCCCGTCAGTCGCCGCCGACACCGCCCCGCCGGGGAGGTCGCGGTCCACGCCGATCCGAACCGGAGCGCCCAGCGTCGTGTCGTTCACCGCGTCCTCGGCGGTGATCGGCTTGAGGTTCAATGCCCCGAACCGAACGGTCGGAACGGCGTCCGGATCGAACAGGTCGTCGTCGAACGGCGGCGCCCACTCACGCACGATCACCGGTGCCCGGTCGCTGCCGCAGCGCGCAACGGGGAGCCCCGCCTCGAGACGAGCCTGCCCGAACACCGGCCCACTCGCCGCCGCCAACGCCGCCGCACCCACGATCGCCCGTGTTCGACTCATCGATGACCTCCGTCCTCCGGGGCACGAGAACCGCGCCCCGTGCCGCGACAACAACCGCGCCTACCGGCACAGCTAACCCCCTCTACGTCGGCTTTACCGCGGGGTTCCTCTCGAACCGTTCGCCAATCGGCGGGGACCGAACAGGTTATTGACAGCCCGCGGTCCAGGCGTTCATGAAGTAGTTCAGGTCCGCCGCGGTGACATCCCCGTCCGGAGCACCGTACCCGGG
>Ga0210086_1000910_pt1 | contig 16001 bp, 16 predicted proteins | sample China_Galinas_PW_3_FD_184867 | JGI IMG/M metagenome (GOLD analysis project Ga0210086, IMG submission 184867) | Wetland microbial communities from San Francisco Bay, California, USA, that impact long-term carbon sequestration - China_Galinas_PWB_D2... | ecosystem: Environmental > Aquatic > Marine... | reverse complement strand
TCCGTCCCGAACGCCACGTCGCCAACTCGGTCGCCACCATCCGCGCTGAACTCGCCAACAGTCTCGCACGACGGCTTCCGCGATGTCCATGCTGTCAACAACACATTTAATGACACAGTAAGACTAGAGACTGAGCTCGATCACCACCGGCACGTGATCGGACGGTTTGTCCCAGCCGCGCGTTCGCTTGTCGATCATCGCCGAGACGAGCCGGTCGGCGGCGGGTGGCGAAAGGAGAAGGTGATCGATCCGGATGCCGTTGTTCCGCTGCCAGGCGCCGGCCTGATAGTCCCAGAACGTGTAATGACCGGGCTCGGCGGTGCAGGCGCGGAAGGCGTCGGTCAGTCCAAGGTTGAGCAGGCGGCGAAACCGGCGGCGGGTCTCCGGCTGGAACAGGGCATCCTTGATCCAGTTGTCGGGGTAGCGCGCATCCTCCGGCTCCGGGATCACGTTGTAGTCGCCGGCGAGCACAAAGACCTCCTCCGCCCCGAGGAGGCCTTTCGCGTAGGCCTCAAGCCGCTCCATCCAGGCAAACTTGTAGTCGTACTTGTCCGAGCCGACCGGGTTGCCGTTGGGCAGATAGAGCGAGACCACGCGGATCGCACGCCCGCCGACGGAAAACACGCCTTCGAGGAATCGTGCCTGGGCATCGTCGTCGTCGCCGGGAAGGCCGGACGAAACCTCGTCGAAAGGCAGCTTCGACAGCATGGCAACGCCATTGAAGCCTTTCTGCCCATGCGTTTCCACGTTGTAGCCGAGATCCTCGAAGGCCTCACCCGGAAACGTCCGATCGTCGCATTTGATCTCCTGGAAGCAGAGGACGTCGGGCGCGACCTCTCGCACCCAGGCGACGGCGCCGTCGATGCGGGCGCGCACGCCGTTGATGTTCCAGGTCGCGATCTTCATCCTGCGGAACTCCCGCCTTCGGCTTGCCTTTGGATTTTCCCGCGCCATCGTCTACACGATTGAGGCGCAACAAACGACAGGAGGCAGCGATGGCAGTTCGGTCAACCGCCAAGGCGGAGTGGAAGGGGTCCTTGAAGGAGGGCAGCGGAGAGATCGAATTCGGCAAGGGGGCCTATCACGGCACCTTCACCTTTGCTTCCCGCTTCGAGACGGGAGACGGCACCAATCCTGAGGAGCTGATCGCCGCGGCCCACGCCGGCTGTTTCTCCATGCAGCTTTCCGGCCTCCTGACCGCGAACAACACGCCGCCGACCAGCGTCAGGACCACCGCCGAGGTTACCATCGAGGCCGGGGTCGGCATCACGGGCAGTGCTTTGACCACGGAAGCCGAGGTGCCGGGGATTGACGACGCCACCTTCCAGGAGATCGCGACAAAAGCGAAGGAGATCTGCCCGGTATCCAAGGCGCTGGCCGCGGTGAAGAACATCAGCCTGACGGCGACCCTCAAGTCTTGAAGACGGCAGTTACCGTTCGCCCCTGCGGCTGAAGTCCGACTGAGCGGCACACCGGCCGTGGGATATGCAACGCTGCCGCCGGTCCGCTTGACCGGCGGCGGGCAGTGGCAGACATTCCGGCCGACGTTGGGAAAGACGCTTCCGTGGAAACTTCTGCCGACACCCTTCTCACGCCGAAACGCATCGCCCGACAGCGCTTCGACAATGCCGAAGCGGCGGTCGAGCGGCTGAGGCTCATCTACGACACGCACACCGCGTTCCTCCGCGAGCAGTTCGCCGAGCTGCTCGCCCGTGGCAGCCTGCCCGGCCGTGTGCGGGCGACGTATCCCGAGGTGCTCATTCAGACGACCACTTTCGCTCACGTCGATTCTCGGCTTTCGTACGGACACGTGGCCGGTCCGGGGGTCTACTCGACGACGGTGACGCGTCCCGATCTCTTCCACGGCTATCTGATCGAGCAGCTGCGCCTTTTGCTGCGCAACCACAGCGTGATGATCGAGGTAGGGCCGTCCTCCGAGCCGATCCCCTTGCATTTCGCATTTCGCGACGCCGTCCATGTCGAGGGCGAGATGGCCGACCGGATTGCGACGCCGCTGCGCGATGTGTTCGATGTGCCGGATCTCGCCGTGATGGACGACGCGATCGTCAACGGCACCTACCAGGCGGCGCCCGGCGCCGCCCTTCCGCTCGCTCCCTTCACGGCATCGCGCATCGATTACTCCCTTCACCGGCTTCCGCACTACACGGCGACGATGCCGGATTGCTTCCAGAACTTCGTCATCTTCACCAACTACCAGTTCTATATCGACGAATTTGTCGATCGCGCCCGCCAGATGATGGCCGAGGGCGGTGCCGGCTACGACAGCTTTGTCGAGCCCGGCAATGTCATGACGCGAGCCGGAAGCGATCGTCCCGAGTCGGGCGAGGCGCCGGCGCGCCTGCCGCAAATGCCGGCCTACCACCTGATCAAGCCCGATCACATGGGCCTGACCATGGTGAACATCGGGGTCGGACCATCGAACGCGAAGACGATCACCGATCACGTCGCGGTATTGCGGCCCCATGCCTGGCTGATGCTTGGCCACTGCGCCGGTCTTCGCAACACCCAGGCGCTGGGGGACTATGTGCTGGCCCATGGCTATGTTCGGGAAGATCACGTCCTCGACGCCGATTTGCCGACCTGGGTGCCGATCCCGCCGCTCGCCGAGGTGCAGGTCGCCATCGAGGAGGCGGTGGCCGAGGTGACCGGGTTGTCGGGCTACGAACTGAAGCGGATCATGCGGACCGGCACGGTCGCCACGATCGACAATCGCAATTGGGAACTCCGCGACCATCGCGAGCCGGTTCAGCGCTTCTCCCAGTCGCGGGCGATCGCCCTCGACATGGAGTCGGCGACCGCCGCCGCCAACGGCTTCCGTTTCCGCGTCCCCTACGGAACGCTCTTATGCGTCTCGGACAAACCTTTGCACGGCGAGCTGAAGCTGCCGGGCATGGCTTCCGACTTCTATCGCCGCCAGGTGGCCCAGCACCTCGAGATCGGGGTGAGGGCGATGGAGAAGCTTCGCTCGATGGAGCCGGAGCGCCTTCATTCCCGGAAGTTGAGGAGTTTCGCGGAGACCGCGTTTCAGTAGGGGTGTTTCAGCGCTGGGTCACCAGCGCCAGAAGGTTGCCGCTGGGGTCGCGGAAGAAGGCCATCCACTCCTCGGTGCCCTTCTTGCCGAGACGGCCCTCGTCGTCGCGATGGACCATCGCCGGCTTCTGGAGGAACGAGACGCCGCGCCCGGAAAGCGTCCGCACTGCCGCGTCGATATCATCCACCATGAAATAGAGGGTTGCCTCCGAAGCCGTGGCCGAAAGGAGCAGCCTGAGACCGCTGCCGAGATTGAAGAAGGCGAGGCCGGGCGGATCGAAACGGTCGATGAAGGAAAGGCCGAGCACTTCCCGGTAGAAATCGATCGCCGTGTCGAGATCGCTGGCCAACAGCGCCACCTGATGGAGCCGGTCGACAGCGAACTGGCCGCGGCCGGACGCCCGACCCGCGGAGCGGACGACGGGTTTCACGGGTGTGGACGGCTTCTTCCTGGACTTTGAGGGTGTGACCGGCGCCGCGCGTTCGGCCTTCGCCCGTCGCGACGCGGCAACCTTCGCGGTTTTGGCGGTTTTCGGCGCCGCTTTTGAGGATTTGGCGGTGCGGCTTGCGGCGGCTGAGCGTGCAGTGCCCTTGCCAGCAGCCGACTTCGCGGGTTTCTTCGCCGCTGACGCGGCCGACGGGCCAACCTTCAAGGACGACCGACCGGTTGATCGCGTTGCTCTGGCTGCTGTGGAGGTCGGAGCCCGTCTGTTACCGGCAGCGGTCGACTTCGGCGTGCTTTTCGATTTCCTGCCCGCCGCCACGGTCCGCCTCAGATTGAAAAGCTGGTTCCGCAGCCGCAGGAGGCGGTTGCGTGGGGATTCTTGATCTGGAATGACTGACCGAGGAGGTCGTCGACGAAATCGATGACCGACCCGCTCATATAGGGGAGCGAGACCGAATCGATCAGAACCACCGCGCCTTCGCGCTCGATGATGAGATCGTCGTCGGTCCGGGTGTTGTCGAGATCGAAGCCGTACTGGAAGCCGGAGCAGCCACCGCCGGAAACGCTGATGCGCAGCGCCGTTCCGCCCGGCTCGCCCGACAGAATCCGCGCGATGCGGGAGGCGGCGCGGTCGGAAAGGGTCACATTTGCAGTCGAAACGTCTGTCATCGCTTGTCTTTCCGCCTTCCCGATAGTTATGAAGAGTGAGGCTTGAAGTCAATCGTCGAGGCTCGGCCGTATTGGCGATGTCTACCGAAAGGATCGGGTTTGGCACCGGCCCGAGGGCCCGTTTTGCCGCCGATCCGCAGTTGAGCCGCGGCCGCGTGCATGCCGAGCCGCCAAGCCCCACCCGCACCGCATTCCAGCGCGACCGTGACCGGGTTGTGCATTCGACCGCTTTTCGCCGGCTGCGGGAAAAGACCCAGGTTTTTCTTGTGGATGAGGGCGATCATTACCGGACTCGCCTGACCCACACTCTGGAGGTCGCGCAGATCGCCCGGGCGTTGGCGCGCGCCCTGCGCCTCGACGAGGACCTCGCCGAGGCGCTGGCGCTCGCCCACGATCTCGGCCATCCGCCCTTCGGACATGCGGGGGAGCGCGCCCTCGATGCGGCGATGGTCGAGTTCGGCGGGTTCGACCACAATGCGCAAAGTCTCGCCGTTGTCACGCGGTTGGAGCGTCGATATCCGCGGTTTGACGGGCTCAACCTGACCTGGGAAACGCTGGAAGGACTGGTCAAACACAATGGACCGCTCACCGACCGGTCCGGCGCGCCGGTGTTGCGATACGCGGAGCGCGGCATTCCCAAGGTGATCGCCGACTTCTCCCGGACGACGGACCTCTGGCTGTGGAGCTGGCCTGGGGCCGAGGCCCAAGCTGCCGCCATCGCCGACGATATTGCCTATGACGCCCACGACATCGACGATGGCCTGCGGGCGGGGCTCCTCTCCCTCGACGGCCTCGGCGAGCTGTCGCTTCCCGGCCGGATCCTCGCGGACATCGCGGCTGAATACCCCGACCTTGCGCGCGAGCGCATCGTCCATGAGCTGAGCCGGCGCCTGATCACGGCGATGATCGAGGACGTGATTGCCGAGTCGCTTCGCCGCATCGAGGAAGTGATGCCCGTTTCGAGCGACGCGGTTCGCACCGCGGGCAGGGCGCTGATCACCTTCTCCCGGCCGCTGGAGAAGGCGGACGGGGAGATCAAGGACCGGCTGCGGACCGACGTCTATCGCCACGAGTCGGTGATGGGCGTGATGCGGCAAGCCGAGCAGCTCGTCCGACGCTTGTTCGACCGCTACCGGTCCGATCCCATGTCGATGCCGGAAGCGTGGCGCCCGCCGCCGGATCTCGACGACGCGGCTGCCGCCCGCCGGGTGGCGGATTTCCTCGCCGGCATGACCGACCGCTATGCCACGGCGGAATATCGCAGGCTTTTCGGCTAGCGCCAGCCTCCCCGACGGCCCGCATTCCGCCGGACGAAGGCTCTACTGGACGAATGGCGCTTCTCCGCACATAATCAACGGGACAATCGATTGCAGGCGCGAATATCCGGCCGCTTGGCGGTGGGTGCCGGGCAACGAAACAGCGCCAATTCGAAGAGGGATGACATGGATCTGTCTTTGCTCAAATTGTTTGGCCAATACATCATCGAGAAGATCGTTGAACGGACGGGAGCGGCTTTTCATTGGCCCACGAATTTCGCCTGGCCGCCCGGCGACGCAAACGATGGCGCACACCACCACCACCATCACCACGAGCAGCAGAAGCTCTTTTCATTCGACCACATTCACGACCTTCACATGTAGATTGCACCCGCGGGGAGCCGCGGGCTCCTGAGCCTGGAGATGGCTGCCTTCGACGGTGGTCGCGGGTGGGGGCCGGGGCTTGGGCACAGCTGTCTCCTCCACCTGTTGCCGTCGTTTGCGATCCCGGGTGGGGCATCGATTGCCGAAGGGGCAATGCCGCCTCGTAGCGCGCGATACCGGTTTGGCTGGCCGGGCCAAATCGGTTCGCGCCGGATCGTAGCGTTTGCCCTTGCTGCGGCGCTTGCCGGCTGTGCGACAACCGGCATCGACATCCCGCAAAGCGATCACTACGCCGGCGGCCGGTTTCACAACATCGGCGCCTTCGTCGAGCCCGCCGCGACGCGCGAAGACTGGAGGCAGCATAACCGTAGGCTGATTCTTGGTCTCTTCCCCGACGCGGACAATTTCCCGCCAGGTCATGTCCTGACGCCAGAAGCCGCCCGAGCCGGTGTCGCCCGGGCCGAGAATGCCCAACTCGCGGTCACCTGGATCGGCCACGCCACCACGCTGATCCGTTTGGGCGATCAGTGGGTGCTGACCGACCCCGCTCTGACCGAAGACATCGGCCCCGGGCCGGTCCGTGTCGAGCGGCTCGTGCCACCGCGGCCGGGCATCGCCGATCTGCCTCCGATCGACATCATCGTCATTTCCCATGCCGACTACGACCATCTCGATGTTCCGTCGCTGCGGCGTCTCGCCTGGCGCAACCCGGACACCACGGTCTACGTACCGCTCGGGACCGGGCCGCTTGTCCGTCTGGCGGGCTTCCGCGATGTCCACGAGCTCGACTGGTTCCAGTCCGCGCAACACGGTGACGTGACGGTCGAGACAGTTCCTGCCATCCACGGCGTTCGACGGCCGCCCTACGGGCTGAATTCGATGCTCTGGGCCGGCTGGATCCTCGAGGTGGACGGCACCCGCGTCTATTTCGCCGGCGACACCGGCTTCGGCTCGGTCTTCGCCGACATCCGACGGCGATCCGGTCCGGTCGACGTGGCGCTGGTACCCATCGGCGCCTGGTCGCCGCGCTGGTTCCAGGAGTCGTTCCATGTCAGCCCCGATCAGGCTCTGGAGATCGCCGGAATCCTCGGCGCCCGGACGGCCATAGGCATCCACTGGGGAACGTTTCCGCTCAGCGAAGAGGCGCCGATCGAGCAGCGCCGTCGCTTCCTCGCCGCGGCTGGCCATGGTGTTCGAGCGATCGTGCCGCGGATCGGTGAAACGCTGATCCTTCGCAGCGGCAGCGGCGCCTGGACCGGGAGCGACTGAGTCATTGAAAGCCGGCTCGCCGGTCATGCGAGGATGGGAGGCGTTTGACCGCCTGGCAGAATTGGGCTAGGCGGCGCCGGGACTCAGATCTTGGCGCCGCCGCTTCATGAACATCTTCCAGGACTTCACGCAAAGGCTCGGCAAAGCCGTTGAACTGATTGCCGAGCAATCAGGAATGCCGGGGATCGATACCAGCCGCGTCGTGGTGGAACCGCCGCGCGAAGCCGCCCATGGCGATCTCGCCTGCAATGCGGCGATGGTCCTCGCCAAGCCCCTCGGCCTCAAGCCGCGGGACCTTGCCACGCGCATCGCCGCCGTCATGGCCGACGATCCTCATGTTGACGCCGCCGAAGTGGCGGGGCCGGGCTTCATCAATCTCCGGCTCACCGCGGATTATTGGCACAAGGCACTGAAATCGCTTGTCGAAGTCGGCACGGCCTACGGCCGTTCGAACCTCGGTGGCGGGGGAAAGGTCAATGTCGAGTACGTCTCGGCCAATCCGACCGGCCCCATGCATGTCGGTCACTGCCGTGGCGCCGTTGTCGGCGATGCGCTAGCCAACCTGCTCGAGTTCGCCGGCTTCGCCGTGTCGCGGGAATACTACATCAACGATGCCGGCTCCCAGGTCGAAGCGCTCGCCCGCTCCGCCTACCTCCGCTACCTCGAAGCGTTGGGCGAAGAGATCGGGCCGATTCCCGAGGGTCTCTATCCGGGGGAGTATCTCAAGCCGGTCGGAGAGGCGCTGGCCAGGGAACACGGCGACCTTTTATTGGCGATGCCCGAGGCCGAGTGGTTGCCGATCGTTCGCGACACCACGATCGATGCGATGATGAGCCTCATCCGTGACGATCTCGCGACGCTCAACATCGCCCACCAGGTCTTCTTCTCCGAGCGGTCGCTGACGGAGGGAAGCCCCAACGCAGTCGACGCGGCGATTTCCGATCTCTCCAGAAAGGGGCTGATCTATGAGGGACGCTTGCCGCCGCCGAAGGGCCAGCTTCCCGACGACTGGGAAGATCGCGAGCAGATGCTGTTCCGCTCGACCCAGTTCGGCGACGACATCGACCGGCCGCTGATGAAATCAGACGGGAGCCCGACCTATTTCGCCGCCGACATCGCCTATCACTATGACAAGCTGCGTCGCGGCTTCCGTCACATGATCGACGTCTGGGGGGCCGATCACGGCGGCTACGTGCGGCGGATGCAGGCGGCGATCACGGCGCTCGGCGGCGGAGCCGTCAACTTCGAGGTCAAGCTCGTCCAGATCGTGCGGCTGTTCCGGGGCGGCGAACCGGTCCGGATGTCGAAGCGGGCCGGGGACTTCGTGACGCTGCGCGACCTGGTGGACGAAGTCGGGCCGGACCCGATTCGTTTCATGATGGTGTTCCGCAAGAACGATGCACAGCTTGATTTCGACTTCCTGAAGGTGACCGAGCAGTCGAAGGACAATCCGGTCTTCTACGTCCAGTATGCCCATGCCCGAACCTGCTCGGTGTTCCGGCAGACGGCGGCGGAAATGCCGGACCTCGACATGAGCGAAGAAGCACTCACCGGCGCCCCCCTCGAACAACTGACCGATGCTGGCGAAATGGCTGTAATCCGCCGTTTATTGGAGTTTCCGCGGGTGATCGAGGCGGCGGCGGAAGCACAGGAGCCGCACCGGGTGGCGTTCTACCTTCACGAGCTTGCCTCCGAATTCCACGCCCACTGGAATCGGGGCAAGGAGTTGCCGCAATTGCGCTTTATTAACCAAACCGATTCACACTCGACTTTGGCGCGCCTTGCTCTCGTTCATGCCACAAAATTGGTGTTGTCGTCGGGATTGGCTATTCTCGGAGTGACCGCGCCCGAGGAGATGCGTTGAGGTCGCTGGGGGAAGCGACCCGCCGGACTCCTGGAGTGAAAGCGAAGAATTGATGCCCGACCGCTACGATCCAAAACTCTCGGTCCGGCCGCCAAACGAGCGGCGGCCCGAAGCGGCCGCACCGGATGACGATCCCCTTGCCGAGCTGGCACGGATCGTGACCGGCCGCTCGACGTTCGATCCGCCACCGGCTGCCAAGAGCAAGACGGTGCCTGCCGCCGACGCCTCGCCCGAGGCCGATCTGGCGCAGGATCTCGAGTCGGAGCTTCTGAACGACCTGCAGGCCTCGTTCGCCGCGCTCCGCGAGCCGTTCGAAGCGTCGCCTCCACCGGCGCCGCCGACCGAGGAGCCAGAGGAAGACCAACGCGGCCCAGCGGCAGAGCAGGCGGCGCCGGTCCCGCGATCCCATGCGCCGCAGGCACCTGTGGCGCCTCCGCCGGCAGAACCGTCCGGACCGCCCCCCGGCACCGATGCCGATCTTGAAGAGGTTCTGGCAGGGTTGCGGTCGCCTCCGCCTCCGACACCGGCGCAGGCAGCGCCGGTTACACCTCGGCTTGTGCCTTCCCCCCCGCGGCCTGCGGCGCGCGAGCCCCATCCCGAGCCACCGCCGCCTGACGAGCAAGAGGATCAGCCTCCGGTTCCGCACCGGGCAGCCGAAGTCGAGCGGCCAGCGGCTCCGGAGCCGCCGGCTGGCCGGCAACCTGCTTCGCCAAGCGTACGGCCCGCCCCTGCTGAAGGACGTGATTTCTCCCGGCTCCGGCTTCGCCCGGCGCCGCCGGTGACCCCGCCCGACGACAGCGCTGATGAGCCTCCTCCGTCTCAGCCGTCCCGTTGGGATCGCGGTGGTGATTCGAAGCGGTCGTTCGGGCGGCTCAGTCGGTTTGCGCCGCCAAGGGCGGCTGCGCGGATCCCGCCGGAGCCGGCTCCCGAGCCGGAACCCGTGGCGGACGATATCGCGGCCTACGCCGAGACGTCCGGACCTGACGCCGTCGAGACCGATTTCGAGGACTCGTTCACTCTCGAAGACCTCGATGCGGCCGCTTTTGCACCGGAGGATGATCTTCCCCCGTTTCCCGAAGAGGAACTCGCCGGTCTCAAGCGACGGCGCGCCGGCCACGCCCTGGCCGTGATTGGCGGTCTCTTGGTCATCGTGCTTGCCGGCGGCGCGGCGTATCTGTTCCTCGGGGATGGCACCTCGACGAACGGCCCGCCGCCGATCATTACCGCCGACGCTACCCCGAACAAGGTGATGCCCGACGAGCCGGCGGCCGGCGAATCGGATCAGCAGGGCAAGCTGATCTATGATCGCGTCGACGAAGGCGGCAGCGGCGCCGACAAGACCACCCTCGTCACCTCGGGCGATGATGCGATTGCCGATATCCCGCCGGTTGACGAGCAGGCAAGCGACAATCCGATCAGCCGGGTGATCATTCCGGGCGGGCCGGGGATCGACGGTCCCATCGAGGCAAGCGGTGACGGCGACACGGCCGGTGATGGCGGAGCCGTGATTTCGGAGGGCGATGCGCCGACGGGCGAACCCGATCAGGCGCTCGGACCGAAGAAGGTCCGCACCGTCGTCGTCAGGCCGGACGGCACCATCGTCAGCAGCGAGGCGGTCGACGAGGGCAGCGAGCCGATGCCGGCCGGCGATGCGGCCGTTGCCGACGGCGGTCCCTCCGTGGTCGATCCGGCGGATACCGTTCCGTCGACCCGGACCGACATGGACGCAGTGCTGGAGGGCAAGGATCTGCCGGTGAACACCGACCCCTTGGCGACCGCCGGATCCGAGGGCGCGCCCCGGGATGCCGCGGAGCCGCTGCCCGGGACGGTTCCTGCCGGCGACGAGGTCGCCAAGACCGAGGACATCCCTGAGCCGCCTGCCGCCTCGAGCGCGCCGGCACCGCGTGCGGCCTCACCGGCTCCCCAGCCGCAGCGACAGACCGTCGCTTCGACCGGCAATGCCGGAGGCCCTATCGACCTGACGCCCGGCACGTCGGCGCGTGTGTCGGGACCGTCGGCTGGCTCGGGCGGCGTTCTGGTGCAGGTGTCGGCGCAGCGCACCGAGGATGCGGCCCGCTCGACCTACCGCACTCTGCAGTCGCGCTATCCGAGCATCCTGGGACCCTATCAGGCCGCGATCATTCGCGCCGATCTCGGCGACCGGGGCATCTACTATCGCGTTCGGATCGGTCCCTTTTCCAGCAATGACGCGGCGCGGCTGTGCGACGACCTCAAGGCCGCCGGCGGCGACTGCATCCTGGCGCGATAGCAGCTGCCGGAAGGGTGCAATGACGGCCAAGGCCTTTGTTTCCGGCTGCGCCGGGCCCCGGCTTACCGCCGGGGAGACGGCGTTCTTCACCGAGGAGCAGCCTTGGGGTCTCATCCTTTTCCGGCGAAATTGCGAGTCGCCCGATCAGGTGTGTGAGCTGGTCGATTCGTTCCGGAGCGCCGTTGGCCGCCGCGATGCGCCGGTCCTGATCGACCAGGAGGGCGGCCGGGTCCGTCGCCTGCAGCCACCGGCGTGGCCCGACTATCCGGCTGGCCGGGTGCTTGGCGACATCGCCGCCAAGGACACGGCCCGGGGCCGGCGAGCGGCATGGCTGCACGGCCGCCTGATCGCGGCCGACCTTGCCGAGCTTGGCGTTACGGTCGATTGCCTGCCCGTCCTCGACCTCATCGTTCCCGGCGCCAGCGAGGCGATCGGCGATCGGTCCTTCGGCTCCGATCCAGGCCTCGTCGCAACCCTCGGCCGGGCGGTGGCCGACGGCCTGTCGGCGGGCGGCGTTTGTCCGGTCGTCAAGCACATGCCCGGCCAGGGCAGGGCGACGTCCGACAGCCACCATGACCTGCCGGTCGTCGGCGCCGATCTCGACACGCTGGCGGAAAGCGATTTCGCGCCATTCCTCGCGCTCGCCGATCTGCCGGCCGCCATGACCAGCCACGTCGTCTACAGCGCCGTCGACCCGTCGCATCCGGCGACCACCTCGCCGATCGTGATCCGCGATATCATTCGGGAACGAATCGGTTTCGACGGCTTGCTGATGAGCGACGACGTTTCGATGAAGGCGCTTTCTGGGGATTATGGTGAAAGGGCGGCGGCCATTCATGACGCCGGTTGCGATATCGTGCTTCACTGCAACGGTCGGATCGAGGAGATGCGTGCGATCGCTGATGCGGCGCCCCGACTCGCCGGGAGGTCCGGCGAGCGGGCCGACCGTCTCCTCGGTTCCATTCCGCCCGCGTCGCCGCTCGACCGCCATGCCGCTCGCGGGGAATTCATCGCGCTGACCGCCGGCGTCGGCTGGACGCCGCAGGTCTGATCGATGGCGTCGACCGAGCCCGACCAGAGCGAAATCTGGGAGACCTTCAAGCCGCTCGACCGTGGCAACGGCGAGCCGGCGCTGGTCGTCGACGTCGAGGGCTTCGAGGGACCGCTTGACCTGTTGTTGACGCTGGCGCGGAGCCAGAAGGTCGACATCACGCGCATCTCGATCCTCGCGCTTGCCGAGCAGTACCTTGCCTTCATCGAGGAAGTGCGGCGCCTCCGCCTCGAGGTCGCGGCGGACTATCTCGTCATGGCGGCGTGGCTCGCCTATCTCAAGTCGCGACTGCTGCTTCCCGAGGCCGAGACGGACGAGCCGACTGGCGAAGAGCTTGCCGCCGAGCTCGCCTTCCGCCTCCAGCGCCTCGAAGCCATGCGGGACGCCGCCGCCCGGCTTGCCAATCGCGACCGTCTTGGCCGCGACGTCTTTGCGCGAGGGGCCCCGGAGCCAATTCAGATCGTCAAGCGCAACGAATATTCCGCAACGCTCTACGACCTCCTGTCGGCCTATGCGGCACGCCGCCAGGAAAAGGCGATCGCTGTCGTGCACGTCCGCAAACGCGCGGTGTGGTCGCTGCAGGAGGCCAAGGACCTGCTCGGCACGGTCATCGGCAAGCTGGCCGATTGGGCCCCGCTGCATGTGTTTCTGTCGCCCTATCTCACCGCCGAAGCGCGGGCCACGGTCACCGCCAGCGCCTTCGGCGCCAGCCTCGAACTCGTCCGCGAGGGGCGGCTGGAACTCCGCCAGACCGAAGCCTTCGCCCCTCTCTACATTCGCGACCGCGTTCCGGTCGCGTTGGTCAAACCGGAGGCCGAGAATGGCTAGTCCCAAGCCCATCGTCGCCATCGCCGTCGACAACGATGCCACCGCCGAGCATCAGTCGCCCGAGGAGCAGCGGCAGGCGCTACGGATGATCGAGGCGCTGCTTTTCGCCGCAGCCGAGCCGCTGTCGGCCGACGATCTGGCGGGGCGGCTACCCGACGGCGCCGATATCACCGGCCTCCTCCATGAGCTGCACGAGCGCTACGCGGATCGCGGGGTCAATCTGCTGCAGGTGGCGGGGAAATGGAGCTTCCGCACCGCCGCCGACCTCTCCTTCCTTCTCTCCCGCGACGCCCTCGAACAGAAGCGGTTGTCGCGGGCGGCGATGGAGACGTTGGCGATCATCGCCTATCACCAGCCGGTCACCCGCGCCGAAATCGAGGAAATCCGAGGGGTTGCGACCTCCAAGGGCACCCTCGACCTGCTTCTGGAGACGGGCTGGATAAGGATGAGAGGGCGTCGGAAGAGCCCCGGACGCCCCGTGACATACGGCACGACGGAGGCGTTTCTGTCCCATTTCGGCCTCGACACCGTCGCCGACCTCCCCGGCGTCGACGAGTTGAAGGGCGCCGGTCTGCTCGACAGCCGGGTTCCCTCGGACTTCAGCGTCCCCGATCCGCACGTTGGCGACGAACTGACCGAGGACGAGGATCCGCTGGAGGAGGACGAATTCCGCGCTGAACTCGCCTCCGAGGACGCCGCCGGCGAGGAGGAGGACTGAAGACGGCGTTTGCCTTGACGGCCAAATGCCCCTACATCCCTCCCAGGTGCCGATTGCGGTCGGTCTGCGCGTCTGCGATAGTCGGTCGCAAGCAAAGGGATTGGAGTAAAGGCTGATGGGTTCACTCAGCATCTGGCATTGGCTGATCGTCATTCTGGTCGTGGTGCTTCTGTTCGGGCGGGGCAAGATCTCCGACCTGATGGGTGACGTGGCCAAGGGCGTGAAGAGCTTCAAGAAGGGGCTCTCCGACGACGACGAGCCGCAGAAGATCGAGGAAAAGCCTGGTGTGACCGTCGACGTCGAGGCGCCGCACGAGAAGACCAAGGCTACCTGATCGCGAGGCCCTGCGTCGCCATGAGGCGCCCCGCGGCGGGCGCCCGCTGACGGCCGGGCGGGCGTACCATGTTCGATATCGGCTGGTCAGAACTTCTCATCGTCGCGGTCGTCGCGGTCGTCGTCATTGGCCCGAAAGAGTTGCCGCGCGCGCTGAGGGCGCTGGGCCACTGGGTCAGCAAGGCGCGCCGCATGGCGGGCGACTTCCAGCGCCAGTTCAATGAGGCGATCCGCGAAGCCGAACTGGACGACGTGAAGAAGCAGGTCTCCGATCTCGGCAAGATCGACCCGATCGGCGACATGCGCAAGGAAATGACCAAGGCGGAGGCCGGCATCCGAACCGACCTCGAAAACGCAACCAAGATCGACAAGCCGAAGGACGGGGCGGCGAAGCCTGAGCCGGCGACTGCCGCCGCGGCTACCGCTGTCGAATCTGCTGCATCGCCGCCTGAAGCGGCCGAGCCGGCATCGGCCGGACCTCCTGCTCCTACCCCGTCGACACCGGCGACTCCGCCGCCGGCGGTGGCCACCGGGGACGCCAAATCGTGAGCGCGGACGAGAACAAGACCGAAGTCCCCGGAGAAGACGAGGTCGAGGCGAGCCGCGCGCCGCTCATCGAGCACCTGATCGAGCTCAGGACGCGCCTGATCCGGGCGATGATCGCGATCCTCATCGCCTTCGTGCTGTGCTTCGCCTTTGCCGGCCATATCTACAACGTACTGGTGATTCCCTATGAGTGGGCGGCGGGGCCGACCCGCGAGGTGAAGCTCATCTACACGGCGCCCCAGGAGTTCTTCATCACCCAGCTCAAGGTGGCGTTGTTCGGGGCGATCTTCATCGCCTTCCCGGTCATTGCCATGCAGATCTACAAGTTCGTGGCGCCGGGCCTCTACAAGGGCGAGCGGCAAGCGTTCCTGCCTTATCTCGTCGCTACCCCGGTGCTTTTTCTGGTCGGTGCGGCCGTCGTCTATTTCGGCGTCATGCCGCTGGCGCTTCGCTTCTTCCTGTCGATGGAGCAGCAGGGGGGACCGGGACAGGCGTCGATCGAGCTCTTGCCCAAGGTCAACGAGTATCTCGGGCTGATCACGATGCTGATCCTCGCCTTCGGCCTGGTCTTCCAGTTGCCGGTGATCCTGACGCTGCTTGCCCGCATCGGGGTGGTGACCAGCGCCGGGCTGAGGAGCTACCGGCGCTACGCCATCGTGCTCGCCTTCGTCGCGGCGGCGGTGCTGACCCCGCCCGACATGATCTCCCAGCTCAGCCTCGCCATCCCGACGCTCCTTCTTTACGAGGGCTCGATCCTCGCCGTGCGCTTCGTCGAGAAGCGCAAGGCCGAAGCCGCAGCGGCGCGCGCCGCTGCGGAGGCCGCGGAGTAGGGGACCTCATTTTGGGCCAGCGCGGGCTTCCGTCGCCGATCCGGCGCGGGTATGACTTTCGCGCCAATCTGTCCCGGGACGCTGTGCGCTCGCCGCTGTCGAAGCGCTTCGCTGGCGCGACCGGGACGGGAGGTGCCCTCCTCTCCCGGGTGGGGAGAGGATAGCGAGACTTGCTCCGGCGAGTGGAGCCTAGTCGAGCTTGGTGAGGGGTTATGGAAGCTTTCAGGTGAGGTGCCGTCGAACAGCGCCTTCGTTCTGGTCTCTCCCATAACCCCTCACCAACTTCGCCTACACCTGCCTGCGGCAGGGAGGCTCAGTATCCTCTCCCCATCCGGGAGAGGAGGGCGCCTTTTTACCCGGCGTACTCGACATTCGCATGCCCGCTCCGGCGGGCATGACACGTATCGTCTCAGGCAAGGGCCCATGCTCGACATCAAGTGGATTCGCGACAACCCGGAGGCGCTCGACCGGGCGCTTCAAAACCGCGG
>Ga0210086_1000909_pt1 | contig 16008 bp, 5 predicted proteins | sample China_Galinas_PW_3_FD_184867 | JGI IMG/M metagenome (GOLD analysis project Ga0210086, IMG submission 184867) | Wetland microbial communities from San Francisco Bay, California, USA, that impact long-term carbon sequestration - China_Galinas_PWB_D2... | ecosystem: Environmental > Aquatic > Marine... | reverse complement strand
ATCCGCGCGCACTTGATCCGCAACCGCTTTTAGCGTGTGAGGATCAGAATTGAGCGCGAATTAAGGATCCAACAGTCTGTTGGTGTATTTTAGTCCAGATCTTTTGTACAAGCAAAAGATCTGGTCCCGCGCGGAAGGCGCAAACTAATAAAAAAAGAAAAACATAATCGAAGGCAATAATATAAAAATAAAATTAAGATTTTGCTGCATTCTGCTAAAGAATCATTTCATATATTGTTGACACAATATATCTTAAACCTTTTGTAAAAATGATGAAACAATCTTTTTTTCACCACTTTTAAATTTAACTTTCACATATATTTTATCACTTTTCTTTTCTGTACCTTGCACAATTCCTATGCCATATTTTGCATGTTTTACTACCGCATTTTTTTTGTATGTTGACTGAGTTGTCTGGCGGTTTGTTTCCTTGCTTGGCTTAATCATTTGTTTATGTATGTTTTGTGGCATGCTAAATGTCTGGAATGTATTTTTGACTTGTATGCCAAGCCAATCAGTGAAATAGGTTTGTGTTTGAAAATTTTTCCAATATGCACAATCATCCTGGATTGTAACATGTTGTGGTAATTCTGGTATAAACCGTGATGTAACTTGGTCTACCATTTGGCCATATGAATAACGATACTTTGCGTGGGTAATTAGTAAACGTTCTTTGGCGCGTGTAATACCTACATAAAATAAACGTCGCTCTTCTTCTATTGCCTGACTATCCATTAATGAGCGTGCAGAAGGGAGGAGTCCTTCTTCTAACCCGGCGATAATAACCATATCAAACTCTAATCCTTTGGCAGCATGCAAGGTCATCATAAGTACAGGGTTTTGTGCTTGCCCTTGTTCATGTTGCTTTTCTTGCATGAGCGTAACCTCTTCTATAAATTGCGAGATGGTATTAATATCTTGTGAAGCAAAATGTTGCATTGCCTCAATCAGTTCTTGAATATTCTCTATGCGTGCACGTGCATCTTCCGGATCATATGCGTCTTTTAAGTAGCCAAGATAGGCACTACGCTCAATTACCTGTTGCGCTGCTTTGTGTGGGATACTTGTTGGCTCAAGACTAGCAAGAATATACAGCATCTGTTCTAATGCTTTTTGTTTAGTGCCACGTACCACATTACTATCTATTAATTTTTTGATCAGATCGGCAAATGTTAAAAATGGTTCTTGTTGCCAGAGTTCATATGCTTGCTCTTCAAATTTTTTGCCAAGACCACGTGCCGGTATGTTGATAATTCTAAAAAACGCTGCGCGATCAAATGGGTTAATCACCAAGCGTAAGTACGCCAAAATATCCTTGATCTCTTTGCGTTCATAAAATTGCATGCCGCCAATAATTTTATATGGCATATTTTGCCTGATGAGTGCTTCTTCAAGTGCGCGTGATTGTGCGTGCGTGCGATATAGAATTGCACATGCAGCATGTTGTTTGGTAGTGCGTATGGTTTCGAGCAGTTGTGCAATAGTTGCGGCCTCTTGATATTCTGTTAAACAGGTGAGTACGCGGATTCTATCCTTCCCCTTTTTTTCTGACCATAATTTTTTTGGATTACGGTTATGGTTATGGGTAATTACATGATTAGCTGCATCAAGAATTGGCTGCACAGAGCGGTAATTTTGTTCAATTTTTACTACCGTAGTATGTGGGAAATCTTTTTTGAAATTTAAAATATTGCTAACCGTAGCACCACGCCATGAATAGATGGATTGATCTTCATCTCCAACCACGCACATAGAGTCAATAGCAAGTTTTTTGTTTGTAAGAGCCATGTGCTTGAGTAGTTGATGTTGTACGGTGTTAGTATCTTGATATTCATCAACCAATATATGACGTATTTGTTGTTGGAACTGCTGTTTAAAGGTGCGATTGTTTTGGAACAATCCTACTGTCTTGAGTAACAGATCATCAAAGTCTAGGCATTTGCTTGCCTTTTTTTCTTGTTCATAGGCATAAAAAATATCATGCATGAGTGGGTTGCTGAGCACCTCAACTGCCGGTTTTACTGGGTCAGTTGTGTGATTTTTAAGATATGAAATTTGATATGCAACTTGGCGTGCATTTAATTGCTTGGTGAGGTTATTGCGTTTGATAATGTCACTTATGAGTTTACGTTGATCATCTTCATCTAAGATAGAAAAAAATGGTGTGTCCAGTTTATCTTGGTGTTGTTTTAATAATCGGACACAATATGAATGGAAGGTGCCTATAAATGGGAGTATTTGTGTGTTATCTAAAAAACGTGCAATACGACCGCGCATTTCAGTTGCTGCTTTATTAGTGAAGGTGAGTGCAAGGATTGACTCGGGAGAAACATTATGATTTTTGATGAAGTTGGTAATGCGTGCAGTAATTACGCGTGTTTTACCGGAACCTGCCCCGGCAACTACCAATATAGGCCCATTCAAGTGAGCAACAGCTTGTTGTTGGGCCGGGTTTAATGCCGTGTTAAAAAAGGTATCAAAAGGAGTGGGGATATTTTTTTTCATGATTATTCCAACGCAAAATATTTTATTAGTATAAGTATAGTCAGTATAAAAAAAATAATAAATTATATTGACACTAGTTATAGATTTATATAGATATGGAACCTGTAAAACTAAAAAAGGTAATAGGTAATAATATTTTATAGGAGTTGTGTAATGAAGGCCGTATCTCGTTGTATTTCCCTATTATTTACTGCGTATGCAAGTTTATTTGCTGTGTCATTGTTTGCCGATTGTGGCGATATTAACCCGCGTCCTGGAGAAAATATCCATGGCCTGACCACGCGTATTGGTACCGAGGTTGATATTGTTTCTTCTCGCGTATGTATTATTGAATCAAAGGCCTGTGTCATTGATTCTAAGGTTGATGTTATTGATTCTATAGTTGATATTATAGAATCAAAAGTATGTGAGATGGACTCGCAACTGGATGTGATAGAGAGCAAGGTAGACGTTATTGATATTGATCTTTCAGTACATGATCAATTGATTTGTTCTAAATTACAAGTAATAGATAGCAAGATAGATATTATAGAAGAATGTTGCCCATGCGATTTCTTTATTACACAAACAGATATCCCATACACGATTACTGCGCCGGGTGTGTATTGCTTGGCAGAGGATGTAACATTTACGGATGGAACAGCATTTGCAGCAGCAATTCTAATTATTTCATCATGCGTTACCCTAGATTTGCGAGAACATACGATAGATGGTTTAGAAACTGGTGATACAGGCATTAATGTAAATACTTCTATAAATGATGTAGTTATACAGAATGGTGCGATTAAAAATATGGCAAGATATGGTGTGGTTGCAGGCTTGTCTGGTAGTAGAAGTAGAATAAGTTTATATGATTTACATGTATCAAACTGTACAAACTATGGATTTTCATTTGAAAACGTTTCAGATTTTATTATTGAAAATTGTACCGGGTATACTTGTAATTTAGGCTTTGATGTACGGTCTTCTTCTCGAGGTGTAATACATAATTGTGTAGGCTCTAATAATATAAATAATGGTTTTAATATTCAAGTAGCAGCTTCTGCTATTGAGTTATGCAAATGTCAAGCACAAGGGAATAATGGCTATGGCTTTAGTATAGCTGGAGACCAATGTTTATTGAGTAATTGCTCAGCAACAGATAATGGTTTTAATGGTTTTAATGTTGCCGATGGAGCAGACAAAACAATAGTGCGATCATGTAATGCACAAAATAATGGCCAACATGGCTTTGCGCTTAATGGTAGCTGTGTACAGCTTATTAATAGTTTGAGTGAAGGTAACACGGCAGATGGGATTAATATCAATTCGGCTACCGATGTACAAGTAGTAAGCAATCGTATTTTGTGTAATGGTGGGGAAGGTATTCAAGAAACTGGTTCAACCGGTGTAAGTATATATAACAATTTATCTAGCCAAAATGGCGGTCTGCAATATGATGTTACCATATCAACTACGGCACCGCTTGTTTCGGGTGTAGATGTGCTTATTAATGGGTTCTACTGGTCAAATATAGTGGGTTAATATATATAATTTAATAAAGGTAATTTTGTTGCTTTTGCAAATAATAAATTACCTTGACACCAGTTTTTATTTTTTGTAAGTATGAGCTATTGAAGATTAAAAAAGGAGTATCGTAATGAAGACCGTATCTAGTCGAAGTATTGCTCTGTTATTTACCGCATATGTAAGCTTATTTGTCTCGGCATTATCTGCTGACTGTGGTGACATTAATCCGCGCCCCGGGGAAAATATCCATGGCTTGACTACGCGTATTGGTACCGAGGTTGATATTGTTTCATCTCGTTTATGTGTAGTTGAGTCGAAACTAGATCAAGTTGATGAGTGTTGTCCATGCGATTTTTTTATTACGCAAACAGGTATTCCATATACAATTACTCAGCCTGGTGTGTATTGTCTGGCAGAAGATGTAACATTTACTAGCACTGAGATATTGGCAGCGGCAATTACAATTAATTCTTCATGTGTTACCCTTAAATTACAAGATCATACCATCGACGGTCTAACACAAAGTGGTATTGGCATAATAGTTAACATGAATAGTAATGATATTATTATTCAGAATGGTAATATTAAGAATACGACATTTGTTGGTATTATCGTAACCGGTTCAAGCAGGACTACCTTATCTGATTTACATGTTTCAAGTGGTGGGGCAACAGGTATACAATTTTCAAGTAGTTTTAATTGTATTGTAGATGATTGCGAAAGTTATAATTCTACAAATGGTTTTAATATTGTTGGTTCATCCGGTATTGTAGTGCGTAATAGTACTGGATCAAATAATACAAGTAATGGGTTTTTTACTACATCCGGTAGCACAAATATATCACTATTGAACTGTCAGGCACAGTTGAATCAAATTGGTTTTCTTGTTGATAGTGATAATAATTTATTAAGTAATTGTTCAGTATCAGGTAATAGCAATAATGGTTTTAGGGTAACGAGTGTAGCAGATGAAACAATTCTTAGAGAATGTAATGCTTTAAATAATACAGTGAATGGATTTGATGTACAGGATAGTACCAATACAGAAATAAGAAATAGCTCATCTGTAGGCAATAGCGGGGTAGGTATCATAGGCACTGGTTCGGTTGGTCTGGTAGTATGTAATAACTTAGTCCATGGCAATGGCACTGATTTAGTAGATGTAATGGATAGCAACTTATGTAATGAGCTTTCTGCGCATGATCAAACCATCTGTTCAAAATTAATTGTTATAGATAGCAAGATAGATGTTATAGATGATGAAATCTCTATTCACGATGCATTAATCTGTTCAAAAATAGAAGCGCTTGAAATAATAGTTACTACATCGCTCGGTGATTTAAGCAATATTATATCTATATTAGATGAAATTGATTTAGATTTATCAATTCATGACCAATCAATATGTTCTAAATTGGAAATAATTGATTCTAAAATAGACGTAATTGACGAAGATTTATCAGCTCATGATCAATCAATATGTTCTAAATTAGAGATCATTGACTCTAAAATAGATGTAATCGATTCTGTGACTGATATTATTGAATCAAAAGTGTGTGAAATTGATATTAGTGCACTAGAAAGTAAGATAGATGTGGTTGATGATGAATTATCAATCCATGATCAATTGATTTGTTCGAAGTTGCTGGTAATAGAGACTAAAGTTGATAAGGTAGATGATGATCTTTCTATACATGATCAATTAATTTGTTCAAAAATAGAAAATGTAGATGATGATCTTTCTATACATGATCAATCAATATGTTCCAAACTGATTATCATTGAATCACAATTAGATGATATAGATACGAATTTGACTGCATTAACTGGCTCTAATTTAGACTCTGTGGCAGACAAGCTGATAGAAATTTGTTCACTAAGTGAAATTGTGATTTCTAAAGTAGAAATTATAGATTCTGAAACTGATCATATATTAGAATCATTGAGTGATCTAGACCAAATAGTAAATGTTGTATCGATTCACGATGCAATTATTTGCAGCAAGTTAATAAGAATAGAATCCAAAATTGACGCATGTTGTCCATGTGATTTCTCTATTACGCAAGCGGATATTCCATATACGATTACGCAGCCAGGTGTGTATTGTTTAGCAGAAGATGTAACCTTTGTTGCGGGTGATGCGATTACCATTAGTACATCATGTGTAACACTTGATTTGCAAGAGCATACTATATTAGGTGATGCAAGTGCAGTTGATGGTATTGTGATAAACAATAATATGGTAGACGTGACAGTACAAAATGGGAATGTAAAAAATATATTTAAAGGTGTAAATGCCCTAGGGGGAAATGAAAGAATAACAGTAAGAGATATGCATTTCTGGTTTACTCAGAACGGTATTAGACTTACTAGTTCTTCAAGTTGTTTGATAGAAAATTGTAATTCTTATTTTGGAGCAAATGGGTTTCAATTTGAAGGTACAGCATTAAATATCGTAGTGAAGGATTGTATAGGAGCAGATAATGACTCGAGCGGTTTCTTGGTACTAGCCGGATCTGCAATCGCATTTTATAATTGTCAAGCTCAAGGAAATGTTTTTGGTTTTACTATAATAGGAGACCAGTGCCTATTAGATAACTGTTTGGCAGCAAATAATAGCAGCAATGGTTTTAATGTTTCGGGTAGTGCAGATCAAACAATTATACGGTCAAGTGAAGCACAAAATAATGGTGGAGATGGATTTATTGTAAGCTCAAGCAGTAATACAGAAATACGTGATTGTTCATCTGTAGGCAATACGTCAGCAGGTATACGGGGTACCAGCGCAACAGGCTTGGTAGTATGCAATAACTTGGTGCATGGCAATGGTACCGATCTTGTGGATGTGATGGATAGCGACATTTGTGCACAGCTAGAACAATGTTGCCCATGTGACTTCTTCATCTCTCAAGCAGATATTCCATACACAATTACACAGCCGGGTGTATATTGTTTAACAGAAAATGTGGAAAAAACGGGTATTGGGTCTGCAATTGTTATCTCATCATCATGTGTAACGCTTGACTTGAGAGATCACGCTATAGATGGTATAGAAGATGGTTCTGGAGGTATTACCATTTCAGCCAATGTTAATGATATTATCATACGAGATGGTTTCATAAAAAATGTACTAGTTAGAGGTATAGATATACAGTCAAATACATCAAGAATCAATATTTATAATATCAGTCTCTTTAATTGCCCAACGGCAGGTATTAGATTGTCAAACTGCGCAGATTCTGTGTTTGAGAACTGCCAAGCAGATGCTTGTGGTACCGCTTTTGCAATAGAGAATTTATCGGCTCGTTGTATTTTACGTGATTGTATAGGATTAAGTGGGTCGGCGAGTGGCTTTAATGTAGACAGCAGCTGTTCTGATATTTCTTTATACAATTGCCAGTCTCAAAATAACAGCATTAATGGTTTCTTTATAGCAGGTGACAATTGTTTGTTGAGCAACTGTTTGGCAACCAATAATGCTAATGATGGATTTGTGGCAAACTCTACCGCAAATGCGACTGTGTTTAGATCATGTAATGCTCAAACTAATAGTAGTGATGGATTTGATGTAAGTTCAAGTAGCAATACAGAAATACGTGATTGTTCATCAGTAACTAATACTTCAGCAGGTATGCGTGGTACCAGTGCAACAGACCTGGTAGTGTGTAATAACTTGGTGCATGGCAATGGAACTGATTTAATTAATGTGATGAATAGTGACATTTGTTCAAAACTTGATGCGCTCGAACTAGACCAATGTTGTCCATGTGATTTCTTTATTAGACAAGAGGATATTCCATATACCATTTCCCAGCCGGGTGTATATTGCTTGGCAGAGGATGTAGATGCACCATTTGCAGCAGCTATTAACATTACCGCAACATGCGTAGTGCTTGATTTGCAAGGGCATACTATTAACTCGCAAAATTTGGGTATTGGTATAGCAACAACCGGCTTCGTTGCACGTTACATACAAATTACCAATGGTACCATAAAAAATGCGACTACCGGTATTGCATTATCTGCAGCAGATGTAGAGGTTTCTGATATTACCGTGGCACAATCAGGAACGGGTATTACCACTGCAGCAGGCACCAACTTAAGAAATTGTTATGTAACTAACTGTACTGCAAATGGTATACAACTTTTCTCGCGAGCACTTGTGCAAGATTGTGTGGTAAGAGATTGCAATAATGGTTTTTCAGCAGTATTCCAGACAGAGTGTACGGTTGCAAATTGCCAAGCCATTAACAATAATTCAGATGGCTTTAATTTTGCTGGTGGTTCAAACCACTTAATACGCGAATGTTCTGCTATAACCAATACAGCTGCAGGATTTAATATTTCTGCAAGCGATTGCCAATTGAGGGATAGTTCATCTATCAAAAACGGTACGGGTATCCTTAACACCGGTCTTAACTTGGTTGTGTGTAATAACATCGTTAATAGTAATGCAACAGACTTATCCGGTGTAATGGATAGTAACTTGTGCAATGCATTAACTGACCTGAGGATGAGTACCTCACTATGTTGCCCATGCGATTTCTTTATTACACAAGCTGATATTCCTTATACAATTACACAACCGGGTAAATATTGTTTAGCGGAGAGTGTTCTATTTACTACCGGTATAGCAATAGACATACAATCTAGCGATGTTACGCTTGATTTGAATAATAGGATTATGAGAGCAACAACAAACGTTGGTACGACTGGCATTAATATTGGTTCATTCGAAGCAGTTACAGTAAGAAATGGTACGATAGATAATAATGAAGAGGGTATAATTAGTGCGGGTAGTGGGGTTCGCATTGGAAATATCACGGTACAAAATAGCAGATCAAGAGGTATCGATATTACTGGAGGCACTGGTTCTGTTATAACCGATTGCTTGATAAGAGATGTAATATCTGTGAGTGGTGGATCTGGTATACATGAAGCAGCAGCAGCAATAAATAACTGTTTTATTAATTGTAAAGTTGATAACAGTAACTTTTACGGGTTTTTAATTGAAGGCGAAGAGTCTCTCTTTGAAAAATGTGTAGCTACAGATAGTAACTCAACTGGTTTCTCAGTTCTTGGTGGTAATATAATACTTAAAGCTTGTGATGCAATGGGTAATACAACAGGTTTTAGCTTATCCGGTGATAATAATACAGCACAAGATTGCCAAGCGCTTGACAATAATATTGGATTCACCTTAGGTGGTAATAATAATACCCTAAACAATTGTGAATCAGTTGAAAATAGTTCTAGAGGGTTTATTATATCCGGTAATGATAATAAGCTAAAAAACTGCGAAGCAGTTGAAAATAGCTCTGATGGGTTTCTTATAGAAGGTGAATTTGCTTTAATAAAAAACTGTCAGGCAGTAACTAATGGACAACATGGATTCTATATAACCGGTGATCGATCAACAGTAAGAAACTCAGAGGCTTCGCATAATACTGCGAATGGATTTTTCCTTGAAGGCAATCAAAATGTTATATTAGATAATAATCTTGCAAGCTATAATGGAAGTTTTGGATTCTTATTAGGCAGCGATGCAGCTCCTCTTACTGCTCATTATCAATCAGCACTTGGAGTACCAATTCCGCTTACCTTGCAACTTACAGCTGATCGTGGATATCGCTTAACTGACAACATAGGTTTTTTAAATACTAGTGGCCAGCTTATCATGAGAGTTTTTACAGTTGACACAACACCTATGGGTCTTGCACCAGCCTTTTTCAATATGAATGTTTTTCCTGATGTTGGTATAACAACAGACACCGTTGGAAATACTATTGTGCCAAGTTCTCCAACTACACCAGTTCTTTCTAAAACACCGGTATCAAATACAAAATCTAACGCCATGTTATCTTAAATCTTAAAAGAAGCGCCTATCACATGATTGATAGGCGCTTCTTTGTTGATTGTTATCTTATATTGATTGCCCCATTATTTTAATGGGGCAATTTTAATTTAATAGGAAATTATTACGTGCAAAATATGTATGTATAAATTGACAAGCTGAAACATGTTATTGTAGGCAATTATGCTTCTAATAGATTAAGTAGAAATAATATATTTTTTATGAGTTAAAAGATATCTTATTCGGCCCCTTTTTTTGTATAACTCCTCTATTCCATTGACAAAATTGCCTTTACTTAGTCAATCTGAAAGAAGTGAATGGAAAATTTTGTATGGAGTGCCGGTAATGAATAAAAAATTATATATTCGTATCTTGTACACCTTGGCCCTCATGTTTGTGGGGCTCATGGTACCATATGTGCAAGCAGATTGTGGTGATATCAACCCGCGTCCCGGAGAAAACTTGCATGGGCTCACCTTTCGTATTGGTACCGAAGTTGATATTGTTTCTTCTCGTGTATGCATAATTGAATCAAAGGCATGTGATATTGATTCAAAAATTGACATGTTAGATATCATGATTAGTGGCTCATTGGGTACTGATCAGATTTTATCTGCAGTTGACAAAGTAGATACAGATTTGTCTATTCATAATCAGCTTATTTGTTCAAAGTTAATAGTAATTGATTCAAAAATTGATGATATCATGGTGAGTTCTGATGTTTCGCAACTTGATGTGATAGAGAGTTTGGTTGAACAGGTAGATGCAGACCTTTCTATTCACGATAAGTCAATATGTTCTAAATTAGAAGTTATAGATTCAAAAATTGATGATATCATGGCAGGCACTAATGTTTCGCAATTGGATGTAATAGAGAGTTTGGTTGAACAGGTAGATACCGATTTGTCTATCCATGATGTCTCTATATGTTCAAAAATAGAAGCTTTGGATTTTAACATCTCGGTACAAGACCGGATGATTAAAGATCAACTAGATAATATTTCAAATGAGATTGCACAGGTTGCAGATGATTTATCTATGTTAGATCAGCAACTATCTATGCAAGATAACATGGCTACCTCACAACTGGATATTATTGAAAGCAAGGTAGATAATGTAGACATAGATCTCTCTATTCATGATCAATCAATTTGTTCTAAGTTGGTAGTGATAGATTCAAAATTAGATGAACTAGATCTTATGATTAGTGCTTCATTGGGTACGGATACCATTTTATCTGCAATAGATAAGGTAGATACAGACTTATCTATTCATGATGCAAACATTTGCTCAAAATTGGAACACGTAGATGAAGAGCTTACGGCTATAGATTCTAAGGTAGACTTGGTATGTTCTAAAGTGCAGGTAGTCGAAGCTAACTTAGAGGTACTCACGGCATCAAGCCTAGATTATATTGCAGAAAACATGCGAGAATTAGCATCAATTAGTGATGAGCTAATGGACACTATGATATTAATAGAAAGTATTTCAGATAATGTACTTGGCGAACTAAGTTCTTTAGATGGCATGCTTATGGCAGTTGCAGATCAAGTAAGTCTTTTAGATGTAGACCTTTCTATACACGATGTGAACATTTGTTCAAAAATAGAAAACCTGGATAGTGAGCTTTCTTTACATGATGCATTGGTGCGCACGCAGCTTGATGTAATAGAAACAGATGTAAATATGGTTGATACGGATTTGTCTGTTCATGATATGTCTATCTGCTCAAAATTAGAGATAATTGATAGCAAAATAGATCAGATAGATAGTTGCTGCCCATGTGATTTCTTTATTACGCAGGCAGATATCGGTACGGGTGGTACCTATACAATTACTATCCCTGGTATCTATTGCTTAACAGAAAATGTGACTTTTAGTTCAGGAGATGCAATTAATATTAGTGTTACCGGTGTAACCGTTAACTTGCGGGGGCATACTATAGATGGGCAAGTGAGTGGCGGTGCTGCTATTAATATGGTTGCGGTAGATGATATTAATACGTATAACGGTGTAATAAAGAATGCAACGGTTGGTGTGGGCATATCTTCATGTTCCCGTATTAATATACAAGACATACAAATTACTGATTGTGCCGTTGATGGATTTATAGTAACCGGTACAAATAAAGATGTACTTATACAAGCTTGTGAAGCATATAACAATGATAGACATGGATTTAATATTGATCCAGGTACCGCTGATTGTATTATACGTGATTGTTTAGCTGCACACGGAGGCGCTACAGGATTTAGATTAGGCGGTGAGCAATCCGTATTGAGCAACTGTATCGCATCAAATAATACAGACCATGGGTTCCTATTGGTAAGTGGCACGCAAGATGCGATTATACGTGCTTGTAATGCCCTTAATAATGGTATAAATGGTTTTGAGATCGATGGAGCGCACCATATTATTTTGAGGGAATGTGATGCAGTACATAATGCTACGCATGGTTTTGATATTAATGCGAGTTTTACCATAGAGTTAAGAGATTGTTCGTCTGCAGAAAACAGTTCAGCAGGATTTAACGTAGTGGATAGTGATGATATTATATATGATAGTTGCCATGCGCAGGCAAATAGTACATTTGGTTTTAGTCTCGCTACAAGTAATAATATAATAGCAGATCATTGTTATGCGCAGACAAATGGCTCTACAGGATTTAATTGTAATGATGTTACCTGTGGGTTGCTCACCAATGGCTTGAGTGAGAAAAATGGTTTACATGGGATTCAAGTGGGGAATTCTGCGAGCATGCAAATAGTAACCATGAGAGTATTGTGTAATGCTGATACCGGTATTTCAGATGCAGGAACTAATATTGAGGTAACCTATGTCAATAATATTGCAACGCGCAATGGCGTTGCCAATTACAGTGCAGGCGTTACCTTGCTTGTTTCTGTTATTGATGTGTTGGGTAATGGATTCTACTGGGCGAACCTTGACGGCTAATATCTTAATTATAGTATGCAAAAAAGGGGCTTTTTAAAAGCCTCTTTTTTTATTTTAACTATCTTATAGTTGACAAAATTATATGTAGTTAGTAAATCTGAAATGAAACAAAAAAAGGAAGCATGTGGAGTCTTGTAATACGATTCTTATCTTATCTCATTACGATATTAGGACATTTAGATTGTCATATTCATGCTAAGGTAATTTTGTATACATAGATTTCTGGTAATAATAAAATCTGTGAGGAAGTAATGAAGGCTGCGATAAAGTATTGTTTATATGGTACGGTTATATTATTAAATATCTGTACAATTTCTCTTGTTGCAGATTGTGGAAGTATCGATCCACAGCCTCATGAAAGCTTGTTTGGTCTGACAACTCGTATTGGTACCGAAGTTGACTTTGTTTCCTCTCGTTTGTGTTTGGTGGAGTCTGTAGTTGATTTGATAGATGTAGACGTGAGTGGCGTAGATAGTAGTGTATCATTGCTTGGTACGTTACTGTGTTCAAAAATAGAAAATTTAGATGGCGAATTGTCGGTACATGATGTATTGGTACGCTCACAGCTTGATGTAATAGAAACAGATGTAAACATGGTAGATACAGATTTATCTATTCATGATAATTTAATTTGCTCAAAGCTTATAGTAATAGATTCAAAAATAGATGCGTTAGATCTAGCAATTAATACCTCATTAAGTACAGATGAAATTTTATCGGCAATTGAGCAGGTAGACACAGATCTTTCTATTCATGATGTAAGTATCTGCTCAAAAATAGAGCATGTAGATGAAGAACTTACCATAATAGATTCTAAAGTAGACTTAGTATGTTCTAAAGTGCAAGTGGTAGAGGCAAACCTAGAGGTACTTACCGCATCAAGCTTAGATGCAATTGCTGATACCATGCGTGAACTGGCATCAATTAGTGATGAACTCATGGATACCATGACTTTAATAGCAAGTTATTCGGATCTAGTAGTTGGTGAATTAAGCTCATTAGATGGTATGCTTATGGCAGTTGCAGACCAGGTAAGTGTTTTAGATGTAGACCTGTCTATACATGATGTGAACATTTGCTCAAAAATAGAAAATTTAGACAGCGATTTATCTATACATGATGAGCTGGTACGCTCACAACTTGATGTAATAGAAACAGATGTAAATACGGTCGATACAGACTTATCTATTCATGATCAATTAATCTGTTCAAAATTAGATATTATTGATAGCAAGGTGGATAGCGTAGCAGAGTGTTGCCCATGCGATTTCTTTATTACACAAACAGACATCCCATATACGATTACGCAGCCGGGTGTATATTGTTTGGCAGAGAATGTAACCTTTAATACGGGGAATGCTATTACCATCACTACATCATATGTAACACTTGATCTGCAAAGGCATGTGATTGATGGTCAAGACAGTGGAACTAGTTGTATTACGATAGATTCGGCAGATGATGTTAGTGTATATGATGGTCTTGTGAAAAATATAACTTTTGGTTGTCTCATTACTGCAAGCCATAAAGTAAAAATACGTAACGTAAATATAGACAATTGTTCACTTAATGGGTTACAAATAGGGCAAGCTTCAAGTGATATTATGATAGAAGATTGTGCGGCATACAATTGTTCTAGTTCAGGTTTTTCAATAAGTATTACATCAAATTGTACACTGCGTAATTGTATAGCAAATAATACCGGAGTTGGTTTCACTACTAATCCGCTATCATTTAATATTACTTTCTTGAATTGCCAAGCGCAGGAAGATAACACTGGATTTAATATATCAAGTGATGATAACTTATTGAGCGATTGTTTAGCTGCGGGTAATAGCGCAGATGGTTTTCAACTAAATAGCCAAGCTAACAAAACAATAGTGCGATCATGTAATGCGCAAAATAATACCGGTTATGGATTTAATGTAAGTTCAAGTAGCAATACGGAGATGCGCGGTTGTTCATCAGTAGGTAATAGTTCATCTGGTTTTAGCAGTTCGGGAGCAGAACAAATCATCATGAGAGAATGTGATGCCTTATATAATACTCAATCCGGTTTTGATATTGTTTCAACTAATAGTTGTGAGATAAGAGATTGCTCATCTGTCTCTAATATAACAGTAGGATTTAGAATAGTGGCTAGTGCATCAAGTTCAAACATTACCCTAGACAATTGCCATGCACAATCTAATGGTTCTCATGGATTCTTATTCGATGGTTCGTTATCCGTGTTGTTTGGCGTACAATTAATCAATTGTTTGACCGAAGGTAATGGTGGTGATGGTGTGAATGTAGATACGGTTAGCAAAATGCAGATTGTGACGTCGCGAGCACTTTTTAATGTGGGCACCGGGTTTATTGTGGCAAGTAGCTCCGGTATAGGTTTCTTTAATAACCTAGCTAACGAGAATACCGCCGGCAATTATAGCGGCATTCCATCATTTGCCCTTGCTTCTGCGATAGATGTGCTCAACAGCGGATTTTACTGGGTAAATATTATGGGCTCTACAATCTAGAGAGTTGCTATCTTTGTAAATTTTGGTAGATATATGAAGAGGCAAAAAAGGTTTACAAGTAATGTAATTAAAAAGGTGAGTAAGCTATGAAGTTTCCCGTACGCAGTCATATCTATGTGATTATGGCAATATTTTTAAGCAATACAACGGCTATTTTAGCAGACTGCGGCAGCATAGATCCCCAACCTCATGAAAGCTTATTCGGCCTAAACACGCGCATAGGTACTGAAGTTGATTTTGTCTCTTCTCGTTTGTGTCTTGTCGAATCAGTTGTTGATGTTATAGATTTTGGTGTGAGTGATATAGACAGCAGTATATCATTACTGGATATCTCACTATGTTCTAAAATAATGGTACTTGATTCTAAGATAGACGAAATTATGGTTGTATCACAACTGGATGTAATTGAAAGCAAGATAGATATTATAGAAGAGTGTTGCCCATGTGACGTATTTATTACCCAGGCAGACATCCCATACACGATTACTGCGCCGGGTGTTTATTGCTTGGCAGAGGATGTAACCTTTAATACTGGGAATGCGATTACCATCACTACATCATATGTAACACTTGATCTGCAAAGGCATGTGATTGATGGTCAAGACAGTGGAACTAGTTGTATTACGATAGATTCGGCAGATGATGTTAGTGTATATGATGGTCTTGTGA
>Ga0210086_1000908_pt1 | contig 16012 bp, 16 predicted proteins | sample China_Galinas_PW_3_FD_184867 | JGI IMG/M metagenome (GOLD analysis project Ga0210086, IMG submission 184867) | Wetland microbial communities from San Francisco Bay, California, USA, that impact long-term carbon sequestration - China_Galinas_PWB_D2... | ecosystem: Environmental > Aquatic > Marine... | reverse complement strand
CCGCCACGCCGCCCTCGGCGCCGCGGCTCGCCTGCCAGTTCCGCCACCAGGCGAAGCTGCGCACCAGCGCCCAGAGGATGAAAGCGGCTGCCGTCAAGGTGCCCAATCCCTCGTGCACTTCGGCCACGCCGCTCTGGAAGCCGGCGGCCTCGGCATAGGAGAGCGCCATGTCGCCGAAGAACCAGGCGGCGAGGGCGGACAGGCCGGCGAGCAGCGCAAGGCTGGTGGAGATCGTGCCGACTGCCGATCGGCCGGTGACATTGGCGCCGCGCCACACCGCGATGATGTCGAAGGCGGCGAGCGTCAGGAAGAACACAATGGGGAAGTGAACGAGCATCGGATGGATATGCTGGATCGGGATCATGGAGGTTCGGCCCTGTAGCGTTGAGGAATGGGAGGTTCCCGCCGCAGGCAGCCGCCCACCGGCGCGGTCCGGTGACCGGACCGGCGATGCGTCGCCCGCTGAACGTGTCTTTTGCCACAGCGTCGCTGACAGGAAGCTGACGCGCGGCGCCGAGCGCGGTGCGACAAAGCGGACCGGTTGGTCGCACGGCGCCCGTCCCGGCTACCGTAAATACGGCCAGCGCCGACCGCCCGAACGAAGGGGAGGAACGCCATGCACGCGGCCCCTGATCATGCAGCTCGGGCCGGGCATGCGACGCCGCGACGACGGCCGACGCGGCTGCTGAGCGGCTTCGTCAGCGCGTTATCCGTTCTTCGATGAACAGCGCGGCGGCTCGATGACTGTCTGGCAGTCGAAGGCCGCCGCGCGCCTGACGCGGTGGTTGGAACAACACGGCGCCGGTAAGCTGAAGGCGCCTCCGGTGGTCAGGAATGCCGAGGTCTGCCAGCCGGGCTGAGCCGCCAACAGGCGCCCGGGCAGCCGTCTGATCCGGTCAGCGCGCGCGGGCGAACGCGACCTCAGCCGGCCGCTGCGGTTCCTTCCTCACCATCCGCGCCGCCGCGAGGACGGCGGCGATGCCGATCGGACGGTAGCGACCGACGAGGTTGGGCCGCGTGGCAACGGGCTTGGCCTGTTTCGTTTTGGAATCCATGGCTTCGGCTCCCTCTAAGCTTGTTTCATGCGATGCAGTAGCCGGGCCAGATTGAACCGAGGCGGAATAGGCCGTTTACCTGTCGTTCAGGATGACGCGGGGACGAGTTCCCGTGGAGCACCGCTACCAGCGGGAACAAGAGGCGCGCTGCGTCGAAGGTCCGACCGAAAGTCATGAAGGAAACGGGCCGGACCCAGCGCTCGCGTGAGGCCCTATCTGTAGCGGCCGTGCCGCTGCAGCATCTCGATCTTGTAGCCGTCGGGGTCCTGGACGAAGAAGAACCGCGCCATCAGCCCGCCGTCCCGGTGGAACTCCTTGATCGGGTTGGGCTTGAGCCCGAGCGACTCGAAGCGGGCGTGCTCGGCGTCGAGATTGTCGACCGCGAAGGCGACGTGGCCGTGGCCGTCGCCGTGCGTGTAGGGCTCGGTGCGACCCTTGTTGACCGTCAATTCCACCTCGAAGTCGTTCTCCGGATTGCGGAGATAGACGAGCGTGAAGTCGTCGAAGTCGAAACGGTCGGCGATCTGCAGCCCGAACGCCTTCCCGTAGAAGTCGACCGACTTCGCCTCGTCCAGCACCCGCACCATCATGTGGATCGCCTTGGCCATGGCAGCCCCTTCCGGAAACGGTCAGCGTTGGATGAACTCAGACCGGCGAATCCTTGTCCGCCCGCGGATTGAGCACGAAGGCGGCCGGCGCGATCTCGCGGTACACGGTGCCGAAGCCCTTGAGGATCTCGCGCGACTCCGCGTCAGGGTCGCCGAAGCACCGGCATTCGATCGCCTCGCAGGCCTCGATCACCGCCTGCAGCGGCGCCTTGCCCTTCTCGTTGGCGAGGTGGGCGCGGAACGCTTCGTCGGTGGCGTAGATCTCAACCCATTCGCTCACTCGCTCGGACGGGTAGTCGGCGAGGTAGCAGATGACGCCGGGATGCTCCAGCATCACCCCGCAGAGCGCCTCCTGATTGGCCTTGAAGTCGGCGACCTTGCCGTCGGCGATGTTCCAGGTGATCTTCGGCATGAAAGCCATTGATCCCTCCCTCCGGCACCCCTTGGCGAAGCGCGCACGTTCGGAGTGTGACCGCTTCCTGCACCGCGGGCAAGGCCGGCTGCCCGCCTCGCTGACCATGCCGACGTCCGTCCAATGCCACCCTTTCCCCTAACCGAATCACAAGAAACGGCGGCTAAGCCCAAAACCGACGGCGGCGAAATTCGCGTCGCGGTTGCGGCGCCAGCAGCTCCGAGCCCGGAAATTCCCCGGGGGTCGACCGGAGGAGGGAGAAGCCATGTCAAAGTCGATTGCCTGTCTCGGCCTCGTCGCGGCACTCTTCACCGCGAGCGCCGCGCTCGCCCACGAGCCGAACGTCACCCGCCTGCCGCTTGGCGACGACCGCCTCACCGACACGCCGAAAGCCGGCTACATCATGGAGTGTCACACCGACCCCGAGATGGGCGGCGCCTTCAAAGAGGGCGACTGGTTCAACGGCGACGGCACCTGGGACCTGTTGAAGAAGCCGGTGGTGGAGGGCGAGGTGCCCCACGCCGGCTGGTACTTCCATTACGGCGTGCAGGGCGACGAGCGCATGTTCGCCACCGCCGACATCCCCGACTATCCGACCGGCGAGTTCCCGATCCAGCCGAGCGATCCGGCCTATCAGTTCGACCGCAATCCCAATACCATCACCGAGCAGGATTTCGTCTTCGGCATCCCGGCCAATCCGACCGTGCTCGACGAGCCGCGCTGCGTACCCGGCGCCGTCGGCATCCTCGTCTCCGGCGTCGTGCTCTTCAACGCGCTCGATGCGCCGGGCCGCGACGCGGTCGCTCACGAGATTCAGGATTCATGCCAGGGCCACCCGCAATCGGCCGGCGTCTACCACAATCACAGCGTCAGCCAGTGCGTGCTGGACAAGTCCGATTCCGGCACCGGCCATTCGGCGCTGGTCGGCTATATCGTCGACGGCTTCGGCATTTACGGGCCGCGCGGCGAGGATGGCCAGGAGCTGTCGTCGGCCGACCTCGACGAATGCCACGGCCACACGCACAAGATCGAGTGGAACGGCAAGACGGTGGAGATGTACCACTACCATGCCACGCTCGACTTTCCCTACACGGTCGGGTGCATGCGCGGCGCCTACTCCAACGACGATGTGATGATGATTTCCGGCCCGCGACTCGAAATGCAGTTGGGCGAAGGGCGGCCGGCCGGCCGGCCCGACCACGAACAGGCGGCCGCGACGCTGGGGGTCACCGAGACCGCCCTCTACGATGCGCTGGGAACGCCGCCGCCGGACCTCGCCGCCGCAGCCAAGAAGCTCGGCATCAGCGAGACTGACCTCAACGCTGCCCTCGGCCTGCCGTAGACGGCGCATGAAGCCGCGGTTGCACGGGGTGGCTCCGGCGAAAGCCGGACCCGCCCGGCCTTACGCCGCGGGCTGTCGTTGCCGCGCCGCGAGGTCGCGAGCGAAGGCGCCGAGCAGCCGGTCGAAGGATTCGTCGAGATCGAGCCTGAGGCGAAAGCCGCCGGCGGCATCGAGCGAGACAAAACCATGGATGATGGCGCGCAGTCCGCGCGTGGCATGGAGCGCGTCATCACCGCTGACGCCGTACCCGGCGAGTACCGCCAGGACGGTGCCGAGCATTGCCTCGCCGGCCGCGGCGACATCTGTCTCCCCTGCAACAGGCGCACGGAGCGACGCGGCATAGAGCCCCGGACGCTCCCTGGCGAACTGCCAATAGGCGTGGGCGAGGGCGAACAGCGCCACGTCACGCGCCTTGCCGATCGTTGCCCATTGCAGCCGCCTGTTGGCCTCATTGAGGCCCCGCAGGGCCAGCGCCCGGCGAACGGAATCGAGCCCGTTCACATGCTTGTAGAGCGACGGCGGACGGACGCCGAGCGTTTCGGCGAGGCGAGCGAGCGTCACCGCCTCCAATCCCTCGGCATCGGCAAGTCTCGCAGCGGCGTCGATCACCGCCTCCGGCGTCAGCCCGGCCCGCGGCATGTCAGCGTCCCGCGCGCGCCGCGAGGAAGTCGAGGATCGGTGGCGACGCGACCTCCGGCATCTCGGCATGGGGATAGTGGCCGGCGCCCTCGATCATGACGACCTCGCCGTTGAGGAGGTCGGCCACGATCTCGGCCTCGCCCGCCGGGTTGGCGAAATCGGGATCCTTGGTGCCCATCATGACCAGGGTCGGCGCCTGGACGTCGCCGAGGCGCGCCGCAACGTCGGCCTTCGACGCGTAGATCATCCCCTTGAGCGCCGCCATGCGGCCGGGCTCGCCGAGACTGCGGACCAGCGCCGACCGGTAGTCGTCGAGGTCGGCGGGCTTGCTCGTCGGATAGAGGGCGTCGTAGTAGCCGCCCCACACCCGTGCCGCCCACGGGCCGGCGAGCGCCACCTTGATCATCAGCATCTGGATGGCGCCCTTCAGTTTGCTCCAGGGCGGGACATCCCGCACGAAGGGGCCGATCAGAACGAGGCCGGCCATCCGGTCCGGCGCCTCCGCCGCCGCCCAGGCGACGGCGCCGGCTCCCATCGAGGTGCCGATCAGGATCGCCGGACCGGCATCGAGATGGTCGACGAGGGCAACGATATCCTCGCCAAGCGCCGCGCAGCTGTAGTCCGGCCAGCCGGTGCTCGATTCGCCGTGACCGCGCAAGTCCATGGTGACGGCCCGGTAGCCGGCGTCCACGAGCTTCGCGGCGAGGAAGCGATACTCGGCCCGCACGTCACCAAGACTCGGCACCATGATGACCAACGGTCCGTTGCCGCGGTCGTCGTAGGCGATCTGGCCGCTTGGTCGGTCGAGGAAATGCGTGTCCGATGACGACCGGTCTTGGGCACCTTGCTGCCCAAGATTCGCGGCGTTTGCCGGACGATGCATGGTTCTGTCTGAAGCAACGGTGGCTGCAGTCATGACAGGCTCTCCTAATGTCATTAGCTTTAAAGCTAATAAACATAGCCTTTCCGAGAAGGCAACCCCTGTCCTCGCGGTCGAGAGGTTTTTCTGGAGGGTGCGCGCAGAGCAAAGGGGTGCCCGAACCGGCAGGCGCCGACCCGCAGGTGCCATGACGATGCTGGTGCGCCCCGCAAATGCGCCTATATCTCTACGCACGATCAGAGGGGATTTTGCGATGTCCGAGACGATTCTCAGCGAAGCCGAGGCGCGAGCCCAGTTCGGCAAACCGATCGACCCCGGCGTCCGCATCGGCCATGTGCATCTCAAGGTCGCGGATATCGAGCGCTCGCTTGGTTTCTACTGCGGCGTTCTCGGCTTCGAGCTGATGCAGCGCTACGGCGACCAGGCCGCGTTCGTTTCGGCGGGCGGCTACCATCACCACATCGCCATCAACACCTGGGAGAGCTTGGGCGCCGCCCCGCCTCCCCGGCGCTCCACGGGGCTCTATCACCTGGCAATTCTCTACCCGTCGCGGGTCGCGCTGGCCGACGCACTCCGCCGGCTGATCGCCGCCGGCATTCCGCTGGAAGGCGCGAGCGACCACGGGGTCAGCGAGGCGCTCTACCTCCGCGATCCCGACAACAACGGCGTCGAGCTCTACCGCGACCGGGCCCGCGAGGAATGGCCGCGCCACCCCGACGGAACGCTGGCAATGGTCACCGAGCGCCTGAGTCTGGAGGATCTGCTGGCGGAAGAGCCGATGCGCTGACAGATCCATCGGACCATCGGCGGCCAGCCGTGGAAATCGCTCGCGGGCTGGCCTATATCCGTGGCGCTTCGCGACCGGAGCGCCTTGTCCCCATTCCAGAGCGACTTGCCATGCCCGACACCCAGATCCCCGTCACCGTCCTCACCGGCTATCTCGGCGCCGGCAAGACCACGCTCTTGAACCGCATCCTCTCGGAAAACCACGGCAAGAAGTACGCGGTCGTGGTCAACGAGTTCGGCGAGATCAACATCGACAACGACCTCATCGTCGAGTCCGACGAGGAGGTCTACGAGATGAACAACGGCTGCGTGTGCTGCACGGTGCGTGGCGACCTGATCCGCGTCGTCGAGGGCCTGATGAAGCGGCCGGGCGGCTTCGACGGCATCCTCGTCGAGACCACCGGCCTCGCCGACCCGGCGCCGGTCGCCCAGACCTTCTTCATGGACGATGAAGTGCGCGCCAAGGCACGGCTCGACGCCGTGGTCACCGTCGCCGACGCCAAGCATCTGGTCGCCCGGCTTGCCGATAGCCCGGAAGCCGAGGACCAGATCGGCTTCGCCGATGTGATCCTCCTCAACAAGACCGACCTCGTCTCGCTTGAGGAGCTGGCCGAGGTCGAGCGGCAGATCCGGGCGATCAACGCCCACGCCGTCGTCCACCGCACGGAACGCTGCGCTCTCCCCCTCGATACGGTGCTCGACCGCGGCGCCTTCGACCTCGAGCGCATCCTTTCGCTCGACCCGGAGTTTCTGGAGGGCGATGACCACGAACATCACGACCATGACCACGACGATCACGATGACGACCATCACCACCACGATCATGCGACCCACGATCCGACGGTGACCAGCCTGTCGCTGCGTGCCGGCGAGCTCGACCCCAAGCGGTTCTTCCCCTGGATCCAGCAGATCACCCAGGGCTTCGGCCCGGACATTCTGAGGCTGAAAGGGATCCTCGCCTTCAAGGACGACCCCGAGCGCTATGTGGTGCAGGGCGTCCACATGATCCTTGAGGGCGACCACCAGCGACGCTGGCGGGACGACGAGAAGCGCGAGAGCCGGCTGGTGTTCATCGGCCGCAAGCTGGAGACTGACCTGTTGACCGCCGGCTTCCAGGCCTGCGCGGCCTGACGCGACGCACTGCCGTTCGGGGCCGGCCGGTCCCGTCGCCAACAGCGGGGCTGGATCCGACGTGCCCAATATCCGCGAGCTTGAATTCGGCGCCTTCGTCGTCGAGGCGGTATTTCTCGGCGATACCGCCGTCTTTGCGCTCGGCGACGGCACGATCCGCCGCGTCGCCGGCGATGCGGAAGACGCCACGCCGGTTCACGCCGGCGCCATTCTCGCCGCGACCCCCACCCGCGACCGCAAGGCGCTGGTCACGGGGGGAGATGACGGCCTTGTCGCGGTCACCGACGCCGCCGGCCGCACCGAGCCGATCGCCCGCCGAAAGGGCAAATGGATCGATCAACTCGCAAGCGGACCGGATGGCGCGGTCGCCCATGCCTCGGGCCGCAAGGTCGAACTCCGCCTTGGCGACGGCCGCGAGCGCAGCTTCGACCTGCCCCGAGCCGTCGGCGGCCTCGATTTCGCCCCCAGGGGCCTGCGCCTTGCCGTGGCGCGCTATGACGGCGTGACATTGTGGTGGGCGGGCACCGAGGCGGAGCCGACCGCCCTCGAATGGAAGGGCGCCCACATCGCCGTCTCGTTTTCCCCGGACGGCAAATATCTCGTCACCGCCATGCAGGACAACGCGCTGCACGGTTGGCGGCTCTCCGACGGCAAGGACATGCGGATGAGCGGCTATCCCGCCAAGCCGCGCTCGCTGTCATGGTCGGCGAAGGGCCGCTTCCTCGCCACCTCCGGCGCAAACGCCGCGGTGCTCTGGCCGTTCCACTTCAAGGATGGGCCGCAGGGCAAGCCGCCGATGCAACTCGGCGCCCGCGAGGTGACCGTGACCCGGGTCGCCTGCCACCCGGGCGAGGAGGTGGTGGCGATCGGCTACCAGGACGGCATGGTGATGGCGGTGCGCTTCGCCGACGCCGAGGAGGCGCTGCTCCGCCGTCCCGGAAACGGACCGGTCTCATCCCTCGCCTGGGATCAGGCTGGACGGCGCCTTGCCTTCGGCACCGAACACGGCGCCGGTGGCATCATCGCCATCGCCTAGCGCGAGGTGGTGGTCAGTTCTGGCTGCTCGGCGCGGCAATCAGGATGTCGAGATCCTTGTCCGGCATGAAATCCGTGGCCGTCATCTCGAAGCGGGTCGGCGACACCTTGGTAACGCCGGTGCCGCAGAAGCTCACCAATGCCTGCGGGTCGCCCTTGTCGACGGTCAGCCTGAACTTGCCGATCGGACCCGACCAGTTGTTGGCGGTGGTCAGGATGTAGCTGATCCGCTTCTCCTGAAGATAGGGAAAGTCGGTGCCGGCAACCGCCGCAAGCTTCTTGCGCGCAGCGCGGTCGAAATCGTTGTCGATGCAATATTTCGCCTTGTAGCCCGGATCGTGGAGAACATAGTCGCCAAAGAAACTGAAGCCGACCACGGGCTTGTAACCGTGCTCGACGACCACTTCGCGGCCGGGCGGGAAGGTCTGCTCCCAGTAGAACGTGGTTTCGAGTTTCCAGGTTGCCTCGACGCTGTAGGGATCGATGGTAACGAGACCGAGCCGCTTCAACTCGGCCTTGTCTTCGTCTGAAAGCTTCTGCAGCCGGTCATAGAGCCCGTCGGCGATCGGGTTGAGGGGCAGGCCGAGGTTGCGGAGCACTGCGGTCCGGTCGATGCCGAGTGCGGTCGCCCGCTCCTCGATGGACGGCGTCACCGCCGCCCCGTCGACCGTCACGGCGAAGTCGACGAAGTTTGGCGACCCGCTGTCGGGGAGGACGATGTTCATTTCCTCCGGCACCACGGCGTCGATCGGCGGCAGCGGAAAGGCGACGATGGTGGTAATCGGCGAATCCGCCGTGTTGATGAAGTGATAGGTGACACGAACCGCGTCGGCCGACACGAAAAGGTCTTCAGACACGAGCTGGATCGCCTCGGTGCGCACCAGCTGCAGGCCGCCGGCGCTGAGCTCGGCAGTCGAATCGTTGGCGAGCGCGGGCAGCGTGAGGAAGCCCGCGAGCGCCGCCGCGGAGCACATCTTCGCGGCAAGAAATCGGATGTCTGTATTGAGATCCATGAAAGTCGCCTCCGCCCGGCCCTGAAATGGAAGCCAAGCAACCCGGATCATATCCGGGATCGGCAAAGTCGGCACCCACGATTCACATACGACCGCGCAGGCGAGTATGTGGCGGTCGTAACCCTTCGGCAAAGATTCCGTAGTTAGGCTTCGGCTCACTACCCGAACCGCGCCGGCGCGGCGCGATTCACTCTTTGGTTGTCCCCTCAACGTGGGTCGCCCTTGGCTAACTTGCTGCTTCTCGGCCTTGAAGCCGTCATCTATTTCGCCGTCATGTCGGCTCTGTTCCGGCTGCGCCATCGCTTCGGCATCGGGGTCTTCTTCTGCGCCCTCGGCGCCATGCATTTCCTCGAGACCTATCTCGCCGCCATCCTCTATCTCCAGCTTCCCCTGGGCATAACCCTCTCGCCGGGCTCGGTCGTGCTTTTTTCCGGCAAGCTGGTCATGCTGCTCCTCGTCTATATCCGCGAGGACGCGGCGTCGGTGCGCCAGCCGATCTACGGGTTGTTGTTCGCCAATTTCCTTATCGTCGGGCTGGTCGCGCTGATGCGGTTCCACGACCTGGCGCCAGCCATCTCCAGCCAGCCGGATTTCGCCTTCATGGACGAAATGAGCGGGCTGATGGTGTGGGGCACCATTCTTCTCTTCGTCGACAGCATCCTGATCATCCTCGTCTACGAGCGCTCCGCGTCGTGGTTGCCGAAGCGGCAGACCCTGCGCATCATTCTGAGCGCTGCCATCGTGCTGAGCTTCGATCAGCTGGGATTCTTTGCCGCGCTTCACCTCTTCATCGACGCGCCGATCAACGTCCTGTACGGCGGCTGGATCGCCAAGATGGGGGCCGCGCTGGTTTTCGGGACAATGGCCGGCTTCTATCTCCGGCGCATCGAGGTCGCCCGCCTCGGCCGCGCCTCGACGGCGCGGCTAGCCGACGTCTTCGATACCCTCACCTATCGGCAGCGCTACGAAGCGCTTCTCGAGACGAGTGGTCGCGACAGCCTGACCGGCCTTCTCGATCGCGGGCGTCTCGACGGAGAGGGGCGCCAGACGATCACCGCCGCCGTTGCCGCAGGCCGGCCGGTGAGCTTGCTGGTCATCGACATCGATCATTTCAAGGCCCTCAACGACCGGCACGGACATGCTGCCGGCGACGAGGCGCTCCGCCGGATCGCACGGCGGATCACCGAGGCGACCCGGCCGGCTGACAGTGTCTATCGCTACGGCGGGGAGGAATTCATCGTGCTCGCCGATGGATTGACCCACACCTCGGCGATGATCGCAGCCGAGCGCCTGAGGCGCCGGATCGCGACAACCATGGTCGAAGGCGCCGCGGAAGGCATCACAGCAAGCATCGGCGTCGCAACCGCAGCGGAGGACGGAGACGACCTCGCCGCCCTGTTCGCGGCGGCCGATGCTCGCCTCTATGTCGCCAAGGCCGCGGGCAGGGACCGGGTTTGCGGACGGCCGTCGACCGCGCCGGAGGAACCGCCGGCGGACCGGCCGCGCCGGCTCGCCTGAAGCCTCCGAATCCGAAGGAGCTTTTTCATCCGGCTCCCGTTGGCTACACAGGGCGCGGGTGCGGCGGTCTTTGTCGCTGGGGAGAATCGCCTTCTCGTCACCGTGCACTGGCTGTGGCTCTACCTCACCTATGAACGCGGCGCCCGGCTGATCACCGGCGGCGAAGATACTGAGCTCTGATCGCTGCGACGATGACTTCCTCATTCCGTCCCGGTTGGCTACACAGGTCGGCGAGAGGAACGGGATAGGCTTGGGGAGCAGCATTCATGGCGCGCGCAGACGGAAGCAAGGACGAGGTCAAACGGATCATCGAAGAGGCCGAGGAAGGCGCTCACGGCACCATCGGCGAGCCTGCAGCACCGCCCGAGACCGGACCGATCGAGGAAGGACGGGTCGATGCCGGCCCGACCGGTCAGCGCGAAGACGGGTTCCGTCAGGCGGAATCGAGCAACCGCATCATGATCATCGCCGGCGTGGCGGTCGTGGTCATCATCCTCGTCGTGCTGATCGGCTGGGTCCTCTGAGCCGCTACCGCACCAGGACGTTCCGGAACTGCCACGGATCGCTTTCGTCGATGTCCTCGGGAAACAGCCCGGGACGGTCGGTCAGCGGCGTCCAGTCGGTGTAGTAGCCCTTGACCGGGCCAAGATAGGGAAGCTGCACTTCAAGGCAGCGCCGGTAGTCCATCTCGTCGGTCTCGACGATGCCTGCCTCCGGATTCTCCAGCGCCCACACCATGCCGGCAAGAACCGCGCTGGTCACCTGCAGGCCGGTGGCGTTCTGGTAGGGGGCAAGGTCGCGCGTCTCCTCGATGGAGAGCTGCGAGCCGTACCAATAGGCGTTCTTGGCGTGGCCGTAGAGAAGCACGCCCAGCTCGTCGATACCGTCGACGATCTCATGCTCGTCGAGGATGTGGACCTTCTCCTGCGCCCTGCCGGCTTGGCCGAACATTTCGTGCACCGACAGCACCGCGTCGTTGGCCGGGTGATAGGCGTAGTGGCAGGTCGGCCGGAAGACGACCTCGGCCCCCTCCCTCAGCGTGAAGTAGTCGGCGATCGAGATCGACTCGTTGTGGGTGACGAGGAAGCCGTATTGCGCGCCGGGCGTCGGGCACCAGGTGCGGACGCGCGTGTTGGCGCCGGGCTGGAGCAGGTAGGCGCCGGCCTTCGAGCCGATCGTTTCGAGCCTTCCGTTTTCCGGCAGCCATTTCTCGTGGGTGCCCCAGCCCATCTCCGCCGGCTGCAGGCCCTCGGAAATGAAGCCCTCCACCGACCAGGTGTTGACGAACACGTTCATCGGCTTCGGATTGCGCGCGCGCTGGGTGTCGCGCTCGGCGATGTGGACACCCTTGACGCCCAGGTCGCGCATCAGCCGCGCCCAGCCCTCGCGGTTATCCGGGCCCGGCTCGACGAAGGCGTGGCCGGTGTCGTTGGCGATGTCGACCAGCGCCTGCTTGACGAACCACGACACCATGCCGGGATTTGCGCCGCAACAGGAGACCGCGGTCGTGCCGCCGGGGCTCCGCGCCTTTTCCTGGCGCACCGTGTCGCGCAGCGCATTATTGGTTCGCGCCTCGGCGCCCGCCTTGCGGTCGAAGTAGAAGCCGGGCCACGGCTCCACCACGGTGTCGATATAGGGAACACCCAGCTCCCGGCAGAGACGAAGGATTTCCAGCGACGAAGTGTCGACCGACAGGTTCACGCAGAACCCACAGCCGCCGCCTTCGGTGAGCAGCGGCGCAAGAGTGTCACGGAAGTTGGACGGGTTCAGCTCCTCCTGGATGAAGCGGATGTTGCGTTCATCGAGCAGTTTGCGGCCGGAATCGTCCGGATCGATCACGACCATCCGACCCGCGTCATAGGTGAAGTGGCGTTCCAGAAGAGGCAACGTTCCCCGGCCGATCGAGCCGAAACCGATGATCACGATCGGACCATCGATCCTTCCATATGTGGGCCAGCCGGGCATGCGCGGTCTCCTTGCGATGGGGGCAATGATGCTTGTTCATTGCGGGAACGGGGAATGAGGTCAACCGGAGGCAAGCTGCGCCTCCGAGGTTTCCGGTCGACAACAGGCAAAGGGGCGATATGTAGTAGCGCTCGGGCGGCTCTCGCCGAGGAAAGGACCTCGTCACATGAAGACCCGTCGCACCGCCGCACTGCTAGTCGTGCTCCTCCCCCTGTTGGCCCCGGCGGCGATGGCGGAGGCTCCCCGGTCGGGCAACGCCGTCTTCGACCGCGCCGTCTCGCTGGTCGAAGAGAATTTCTTCGCGCCGCACAAGCTTGACCGTTTTCACGACGCCGTCGCGGTGACGGTCGCCAACCTGCCGAACCTCGCCACCATCAATCCCCCGGTGGTCGGCGACGCCATCGACTATGTGCTCGCCAGCCTCGACACCTCGCATACCGGCCGCTTCGTCCCGGTTCAGCTGGACTATTACGAACTGGTCGACGTCTTTCGCTACGGGCTGCGCGACCGGATGCGGCAGCTCTTCCCTCCCGAAGGCCATGTGACCTATGCGGGGATCGGCATCGCCAGCCGCTCCATCGATGGCAAGACCTTCATCACCGACGTCTATGACGGCGGACCGGCCGACCGGGCGGGTCTGTTGCCCGGCGACGAAATCCGTTCCGTCGACGGCCAGCCCTTCTCCGAAATCGAATCGTTCCGCGACAAGGCCGGCCGGACGGCGACAGTGGCGATCCGCCGGCAGGCCGGGGGCGAGCCCATCGACATCGCGGCGAGCGTCGAGATGCTGTCCCCCTCGCGCGGTTTTGTGTCGGCCATCGCCGACAGCGCCGAGGTCATCGACCACAACAGCTACCGGATCGGCTATCTGCGCCTCTGGGAATACACCGAGCGCGACGTGAGAGACACGATCGAACGCGCCCTGACCGGCCCGCTGGCGGAGGCCGATGCCCTGATCCTCGACCTTCGCAGCCGTTGGGGCGGCGCCCCGGCGAACGCCGCCGACACCTTCGTCGGCGGCGCACCGGACATGACGATGGTGGAACGGGACGGCGACACCAACCTCATCCATGCGCGCTGGCGAAAACCGATGGTCGCCATCATCGACAAGGGGACGCGAAGCGGCATGGAGATCCTCGCCTATGCCCTGAAATCGAACGGCGTCACCCTGATTGGCCAGCCGACAGCGGCCGATGTCGTGGCCGGGCGCGGCTTCCTGCTCCCCGACAACAGCCTCCTGGAACTCGCCGTCGCCGATGTCTTCGTCGATGGCAAGCGGCTGGAAGGCGTCGGCGTCACGCCGGATATTCCGGTTCCCTTCGACATCCGCTATGCCGCCGGGGCCGACCCGCAACTCGCTGCGGCCCTCGATGAGATGACGCGGCAATTGGCGGCGGGTCATGGAGCGCCCCGTACTCCCTGAACCGCGCTGGAGGGCCTATATGGGAGGGGAAGCTTCCGGAGGCCCTTGATGACGACCGCGACCGACAATCCACTGCTTGCTCCCTGGGACACGCCGTTCGGCGCCCCGCTCTTCGACAGGATCCTGCCCGAGCACTACCGGCCGGCCTTCGACGCCACCATGGCCGCTCAGCGCGCCGCCGTCGATCAGATTGTCGCCGACCCCGCCGAACCGAGCTTTGACAAAACCATCGTGGCGCTTGAGAAATCCGGCCTGCCGCTTGGCCGCGTGGCGCGGGTGTTCTTCGGCCTCACCGGCGCCAACACCAGCGAAGCCCTGCAGGCGATCGAGCGCGACATCGCGCCGGTTCTTTCCCGCCATTCCGACGAGATCCATCTCAACGGCCCGCTCTTTGCCCGGATCGCAGCGTTGTGGGCCCGGCGCGACACGCTCGGTCTGAACGAGGAGCAGCTCCGCCTGCTCGACCGCTACCAGACGATCTTCGAGCGCGCCGGCGCCGGGCTCGACGAGGCCGGGAAAGAGCGGCTTGCCGAGATCAACGAACGCCTCGCCACCCTCGGCACGCAGTTCAGCCAGAACGTGCTGGCTGACGAGGCGTCCTGGAAGCTCGTCCTCGACAGCGAGGCGGACCTTGCCGGCCTGCCCGACTGGGCGCGGGATGCGGCGGCGCAGGCAGCGGAGGACCGCGGCCTGCCGGGCAAGTACGTCATCACCCTTGCGCGGTCGAGCGTCGAAACCTTCCTCCAGTTCTCGACCCGGCGCGACCTTCGTGAAAAGGCGTTCGAGGCCTGGATCCGCCGCGGCGAAAGCGGCGGCGCCACCGACAATCGCGCCCTGATCGGCGAGATGATCCGGCTCCGCCATGAGCGCGCCCGCCTGCTGGGGCACGAGAGCTACGCCCACTTCAATCTTGCCGACGCCATGGCGAAGACGCCGGAGGCGGTGGCCGACCTCCTCCACACGGTCTGGGCGCCCGGCGCGCGGCTTGCCGCGCAGGAGACGGCGGAGCTTCAGGCGCTGGTCGCCGAGGAAGGCGGCAACTTCAGGCTGACCGCCGCCGACTGGCGGCACTATTCGGATCGCCTGCGCAAGCGCCGCTACGACTTCGACGAGGGCGAGGTGAAGCCATTCTTCGCTCTCGACAACATGATCGAGGCCGCCTTCTGGACCGCCGAGCGGCTGTTCGACGTGACCTTCGCGCCGGTAACCGACGTTCCGGTTTATCATCCCGATGTCCGCGTCTGGCAGGCGGCCGACCGCGAGGGCCGGTTCCTCGGCCTGTTCATGGGCGACTATTTCGCACGGGCGTCGAAGCGGAGCGGCGCCTGGATGGGCGGCTACCGCAACCAGCACCGCCTCGACGGCGACGTCCGGCCGATCATCGTCAACGTGATGAACTTCTCCAAGCCGCCGAAGGGACAGCCGGCGCTCCTCTCGCTCGACGACGCCCGCACACTCTTTCATGAGTTCGGCCACGCCTTGCACGGCCTCCTGTCGAACGTCACCTATCCACTGCTATCGGGAACCAATGTCGCCACCGATTTTGTCGAGCTTCCTTCGCAGCTCTTCGAGCACTGGCTACAGGAGCCCGAGGTACTGAAGCGCTTCGCCGTTCACTATGAGACGGGCGAGCCGATTCCCGATGCGCTGCTCGAACGGGTGCTGTCGGCCCGCACCTTCAATCAGGGCTTCCAGACGGTCGAATACACGGCCTCGGCGCTGGTCGATCTCGCCCTGCATCTCGCTGCCGATGCCGAAGAGCTCGACGTGCTCGCCTTCGAGCGGGCGGCGCTGGAGAAGATCGGCATGCCCGAGGCGATCGTCATGCGTCACCGCACGCCGCACTTCCTGCACATCTTCGCCGGCGACCACTACGCCGCCGGCTACTACAGCTACCTGTGGTCGGAGGTGCTGGACGCCGACGCTTTCGCCGCCTTCGAGGAGGCGGGCGATCCGTTTGATCCGGAAACCGCCCGGCGGCTTTACGAGAACGTTTATTCTGCCGGCAACCTTCGCGATCCGGGAGAAGCCTACATGCGCTTCCGCGGCCGCATGCCGACGGCGGAGGCGTTGCTGAGGAAGCGCGGATTGGCTGAGGCCTGAGGCGAGCCAGGAGGGTGTCAGCCTCGGTCGCCGCCAGGCTGGCCGAGTTCGAAGGAGAACGGGGGACCGAATGTCACTGAGTGTTCTTTTCATCGGCGGGAG
>Ga0210086_1000907_pt1 | contig 16013 bp, 15 predicted proteins | sample China_Galinas_PW_3_FD_184867 | JGI IMG/M metagenome (GOLD analysis project Ga0210086, IMG submission 184867) | Wetland microbial communities from San Francisco Bay, California, USA, that impact long-term carbon sequestration - China_Galinas_PWB_D2... | ecosystem: Environmental > Aquatic > Marine... | reverse complement strand
GCGAGACGACTATCGCTCCATGCTCCAGGCGGCCGGCTTGAAGGTTGTCACAATCGAGGACAATCCGTCCTACCGGTTCATCTCCGACAGCGCTCTCGGCGCCACCAAGAAATACGGAGTAAAGAGCGTCTCGGTATTGGCGGAGAAGCCGCGCACCAGTTAGGGCATGCCCCGAAAAAGATCGGAGTGTTTGCCTCGGCTCCTGTGTGAGAACGTGGCCGTGCACGCCGTGGATGACCTGATGGCCTCGGCTCCCCGATAATGTCCGGAAGGGGTCAACAACCGCCCTAGCGACAGGCGCGAGCAGAGTCCGGTTTGGCTTTTGATTCAGACATCACCTGCGGGGCTTCGCATGGCCGTTCGGCGCTATTATCGGACATGCTTATCTGGTTCTGATTCCTCCAGGCCGCTCTATTCCGCCAGTGGGGTTGAGAGACAAATTGACGCTCGAGCTGAGGCCGCTCAATGACTTCTACGCTGCGCTGCAGGCTGCCGGGATGCCGGAGGTGCCGCACGAGTTTTCGGTAGCGCCGCAGTATCAGGTCATTCGCGGCGCCATCCTTGCCGAAATATCCGATTTCATCCGCACCTTTGACCGCGTTACGGCCCGGGAGGCTTGGCAGGCGGCGGCCTTGCGTGAGGCACCGGCGATTGCGCAGCGTGGAAAATCCGAGGTCTGTTTCTTCAGTGCTTGGGATTTTCACCTTCCCCCTGAGGGCACCTGGCAGCTTATCGAGTTCAATGACAACGGGTCGGGTTTCCTCTTTGCCGCGATCATCAATGCCCTGTACTACGAGGCAGCGGGACTGCAGCAGGAGGAGCGAATAGTGGCACCTGCCCGGTGGCCCGCATTCAGCCAGTTCATTGGGGACCTGGTGCAGCAAGAGGCGAGGGCATTCCCTGGAGAGGGCTCTGAGGATTCGTTTCTGGTGCTCGACGACGCCGAGTCGTTGCAAAGAGGCAAGTTTCGCAGGGAGCTCGAGCTGCTCTGCGATCTGCTTCGTCGGCGCGGCTGGCGGGCCGAACTCGGATGTCCCGGTGACGCGCGCTGGGATGGCCGACATCTGATGTTCAAGGAACAGATGGTGAGTTTCGTCATCAACCGTTCGACCGATTTCTTCTGGCAGTCTGACCAGTTCGCCCCGTTGTGGCGGGCATTTCACACCGGCCGGGTCTATGTCGCGCCCAATCCCTTCACCTATGCGACCCGCAGCGACAAGCGGCTGCTGGAATGGCTGTCATTGCCCGATTGGGACAGCGAGCTCGCGATAGAGCCAGGGGAACGTCAGCTCCTCAGCGAGCATGTGCCGGAGACGCACCTGGTCCGCCCCGAGAATTTGGAAGAGCTGGCGCACAGAAAGCAGGAGTTCGTGTTCAAACCTCTGCATGGATTTGCAGGGCGCGGTCTGCTCGGCAGCGATGCAGTGGGGCGGGCGCGCTTACGCCGCTTGGCAAAGCAGGGCTATGTGGCGCAGAGACGGGTTCCGAAGCCCTGCCTGGAGATTGATGGGGCGCCGTTGTGGACCGATCTCCGCGTCTGGGCTTACCGCGGGGAAATGTTTCTTCTTTCCGGACGCGCCTCACGGCGGCCGGATCGGCTGGATCTGGAGCCCGCTGGCGGATGGTTGCCGACCTATGCATCCCATTGACCCCGGTCAATCAAAGCGTCGGGGAATGACCCGGATAGAAGGCAACGCAACGGCGGGCGTCGAAGGGCGCTATTGGCATGTGCTCGGTGACGGACGAGTTCAGTGCGATCTCTGCCCGCGTTTCTGCCGGCTGCATGAAGGTCAGCGAGGCTTGTGCTTCGTGCGGGCGCGCGCCAATGACCGGATTGTCCTGACGACCTACGGACGGTCCAGCGGGTATTGCATCGATCCAATCGAGAAGAAACCGCTCAACCATTTCCTTCCCGGGACACCGGTGCTGTCATTCGGCACGGCGGGATGCAACCTGACGTGCAAGTTCTGTCAGAACTGGGACATCAGCAAGTCGCGCGAGTTCGACACGCTGTCTGACGGAGGCAAGCCCGGAGACCATTGCCCGCGGCGCCGCAGCGCACGCGTGCAGGAGCGTCGCCTTCACCTACAATGACCCGGTGATCTTTCTCGAATACGCTGTCGATGCGGCGGCCGCCTGCCGCGCGCCGGTGTCAAGACCATCGCGGTCTCTGCCGGGTACATCTGCCCCGAGCCGCGCGCGGAATTCTTTCGCTACATCGATGCAGCCAATATCGACCTCAAGGCCTTCACTGAAGAGTTCTACCGCAGGATCCACGGCGAGATCGTCGGCAATCGGCTACGCGACCAGATCGAGCGGCTCGCGGACGTGATGCTGCCGCTTCAGGACCGGTGTCATCGCATGATGATCCGAAGTTTTGACCACCTGCCACGAGATGCAAACGCGGCAAGACGACCGAAAGGCAGCGAAACCGGCGTCGGACACGTGCTCTCAAGGCGCCGTGTGGAAGCGAGCGCGCACGACGAGAGACAGCGCGGACCCACCTGACCAGCTTCTGCGTCTCAGAAGCTGACGGACAATGGCGCAATAGTCAGCTCGTTAACATGATGGCCTTCAGGATCTGGAGATCGTCGTTATCTGGTTTTGTTCACTGGTCTCGATATCGGCCACATCCGCATCGGCTCCGAGGAAAACGTGACTATGAGGTCGTGGGGTCCTCTTCCGTGCTGAGCCACCGCGCATAATCCCCGCGGCGTAGGATCGCGGGCATACGATTGTGGATGCGAGCTACCAGATCGTTGCTCGGCACCGTGATGATGACGCGGCAGGCGATGCAGGTCGGGACCACAGAAGCCGCCAACGGGCTCGCTGCGACTCTAGCCGAGATAGGCGCGGCGCACGGCGACATCGCTGGCGATTTGATTGGGTGCGCCTAGTGCAATAGTGCGTCCTTCATCGAGGACTTGGACTCGCCGGCAGACTCCGAGAACAAGCTCGACATTGTGCTCGATCAACAGGACTCCGCACCCTTGATCAGTCGGAACCCTCTGTATGAAGGCGGCGAGTTCTCGCCCCTCTTGCTCATCCAGTCCCGCAGCAGGCTCGTCCAAGAGAAGAAACGTTGGAGAGGTTGCGAGCGCTCTGGCAATGCCGACCAAGCGCTCGCGACCATACGGCAATTCTGACGCTCGCTCCTTGGCACAGTGAATGCAGCCAACCCACTCCAGCAGTTCTTCCGCCTGGATTCGCGCTGCATGGGACGACCTGCCGGCCGCCAAAGAGGCCACTTCCACGTTTTCCCGTACGGTCAGGTCTCCAAATAGCCGAGCGGCCTGAAAAGTCCTCGCCACTCCAGCCGCAGTGATTCGGCGCGGCGGTAGTCCACTGAGAAGCAGGTCGCCAACCCGCACCTCGCCCTCCGTTGGCTTCTGAAAGCCGGAAAGAACGTTGACGAGCGTCGTCTTTCCCGCCCCGTTCGGCCCGATGAGGCCGAGGATTTCGCCTGCCGCCAGGTCGACATCCACATTCTCCAAAGCAGTGAGACCGCCGAACCGCACGGTGACTCCGCGCGCGGCGAGATGAATGCCGTCGTCTGGCGTCTCCCTACGAGGAGACTCTGCCGAAATACGCATCCTCGAGCAAAGTCCCTTCCCTGAAATCCGTTGGGCTTCCGCTGGCGACGATTCTTCCGCCATTCATGACGTAGACACGGTCGGCGACCGAAAGGACCCGCGCGGTGCTCTGTTCGACTATCAGGAGCGTCATACCCTCGTCGCGCAGGCGCTTCAGGCGGTCATACACAGCATCCACGATCAGCGGTCCAAGACCCAGCGAGGGCTCGTCGACAGTAATCATCCGCGGTCCCATGACCAAAGCTCTAGCGAGAGCAAGCTGCTGCTGCTCTCCACCGGACAGATTGCCGGCTCGCATCGGCAGCCGTTCCTTGAGGACCGGAAAGATCTCCAAGGTCCGTCTCACGTCGTCCCGTCTATGTTCGTGGTGGATATCGGCAGCGACCTTCAGATTCTCCTCGACAGTCAGCGTCTGAAACACGTGCCGTCCCTCCGGCACCATCGTCAGACCCATCCGAGCGATATTCTCCGGCTTCGCTCCCGCGAGATTGACGCCGTCAAAGACAATGCGCCCGCTGCGTTGCCGCTTCAATCCGCTGACCGTCCGCAAAAGCGTTGATTTGCCCGCGCCGTTGGGTCCGACGACGCACACCATTTCGCCTGCGGCCACGCTGAGCGACACGCCTCGTAGAACAGTCGTACGGCCGTACGAAACGTGCAGATCCTCTATTCCGAGCATAGCGCGAATAATCGACTAATGACATGAATTTCGAAATTATATTGAACTTCCGAAAATTGAGAAGTAGCCTCTGTCACGTTGTGCACGGACTTCCACGCCTCAGCCGTTCTACCGCTGGGCAGTGCGGCTGGCGCCAACAGGGGGAACTTTGTCATGCCGAAATTCCTCGTCCCGACAGCTGCACTCGCCGCCGGCATGTTCGTCGGACCTGCTTTGGCAGAAGAGCCTATCATCATCGGCTTCGCCACCGCCCAGAGCGGGTGGATGGCTGCCTATGATGAGCAACCGGTTCTCGCGGCGCAGTTGGCGATCGCTGATATCAACGCAAAGGGAGGTCTCCTTGGCCGCCCGATCGAGTTCGTGATGGCCGATACGAAGACCGATCGCGCCCAGGGTGCGAAAGCCGGCAAGGAGGTCGTCGACAAGGGGGCCAGTCTGGTTGTCGTGTCGTGCGACTACGACATGGGGAGCCCGGCGGCGTTTGCTGCTGAGCAGGCTGGCGTAATTTCGATATCGCTGTGTGCCAATGATCCGAAGATGGGTGTGCAAGGGGTAGGGCCGCACTCATTCTCCTGGTCCTTTGCCGCGCAGAGCGGTGGCTACGCCCTCGCCGAGTGGGCCCACCAGCAGGGATGGAAGACAGCCTATTCCCTGCTCGACACCACGATCGAATTCGACAAATCGACCTGCGCCGGTTTCAACAGCCGATGGAAGGAACTGGCGGGCGAAGCGGCCCTCATCGGCGAGGACACCTGGAAGAACGACGACCCGTCGATCTCGGCGCAGATCACGCGTATCCAGTCGCTTCCCGAGGCACCTGATGTGATCATGCTGTGCACCTACAATCCCGGAGGGGCGAGTGCGATCAAGCAGCTGCGTGCCGCCGGCATCGAGTCAGCGCTTCTGTCGTCGCAGGCAATGGACGGCGACTACTGGCTCCAAGCTGTGCCGGACCTGAGCGGCTTCTACTACAACGGCTACATGTCGATCTTTGGCGACGAGCCGGATGCCGAGCGACAAGCGCTTCTGGACCGGTACGTCGCGACCTACGACAAGGCGCCCACAACGTCGAACTTCATTACGGGTTACGCGCTCATCGACGGGTATGCCAAAGCCGTCGAGCGTGCCGGGACCGACGATCCCGATGCGGTGCTCGCGGAGCTCAACAAGTTCAAGGATGAGAGCGTCATCGGCATTCCGTTCACCTTCACCCCGGAGATGCACATCCAGCTCAAGTGGCCGCTCCTGATGCTCAAGGTCGAAAACGGAAAGCACGAGGCCATCGAGTACATCACCAGCACGGCCGAGCCGCCGATGGGGCTCTTGTTCCCGAACTGACGCCGAAAAGAAGAAACGTCCCGACGATGTATGCGGTCCAGATCGCCGTCGATGCCATCAGCCTTGGAAGTCTCTATGCGCTGGTGGCGTTGGGGATCGGTTTGATCTTCGGGATTATGCGGTTGATCAACTTCGCCCACGGCGACTTCATAGCGCTTGGGGCATACGCCCTGATCGTGCCGTCGGCAAGTGCCACCACTACCCTCTTTGTCGGTTCCTGGCCGTGGCCATTGATGGTGGCCACGGTCATCCTCTTCGTGATGCTGGTTGCGCTCGTGACCGAACGGGCAGCCTTCCGGCCGATGCGCCATGCTCGACCTGCCACGCTGCTGATCGGATCGTTTGCGGTCAGCTTCTTTCTCCAGCACGTGGTGCTGTCCGTCTACAGTAGCCGCCCGAAAGCCTTGAGCATCGCTCCCGGTCTCAGCGAACCGCTGATTGTTGGCGGTATCCGCATTCTGAAGCTCGACCTGGTCGTTATTGCCGTCACAATTTCTCTCCTGATCGTCCTCGCGGTGTTTCTCAAGCGGACCAGCTACGGCATCTGGATGCGTGCCGCGGCCGAGGACTTCAGGATGGCGCGCGTTCTTGGCGTGCGCGCCAATACCGTCATCGCGATCGCCTTCGCCATAAGCGGCCTACTCGCCGCAATCGTCTCGATCTTCGTGGTCATCAAGGGCGGGCTTCTCAGCTATCGGATGGGGGTGCCGCTGGTGCTGATGGGGTTCGTCGCCACTGTCATCGGCGGCATGGGAAGCCTCGTGGGCGCCGTGATCGGCGGATATACAGTCGGTATGGTCAGCGTCGCGCTTCAGGCCGTGCTACCCACCGGTCTTCGCGACGGTCGCGATGCCTTCGTTTTCATCGCCGTGATTCTGATCCTCCTTTGGCGCCCGGGTGGCATCGTCCAGGTGGCGGCGCTCAAGGAGCGTGTCTAATGACAATCCGACGCTATCTCGATGTCTCGGCGCCGGCGGCCATGCCCGCACTGCTCATCGTCGGGATCGCACTCGCGGCCCACCTCTTCGGCAGCAACCTGTTACAGCACAGCGTGATCGAGATGCTGATCATGGTGGTCCTCGTGGTCGGCACGTACGTCTTCGTCGGCAACTCCGGGATCCTGTCCTTCGGTCACGTCAGCTTCATGGCGATCGGTGCTTATGCGACCGCTTGGCTGACCCTCCCTCTCTTCCTCAAGAAGTTGAACATGCCTGGTCTGCCGACTTTCCTGCACGAGTGGTCGATTCCGGTGACGCCTGCGGCGTTTCTTTCCGGCCTTCTCGCGGCACTGGTCGGGCTGGTTGTCGGCATACCCATCCTGCGCCTGTCCGGCATCGGCGCGAGCATCGCGACGCTGTCGCTCCTGGTCATCGTCACAGTCGGATACTCAAACTGGGACTCCGTGACGCTCGGGACGAGCTCCATCGTCGGGCTCCCGCCCTACACCGATCTGTGGGTCGCGTTGATCTGGGCCGTCAGCGGTATCGTCGCGGCGCATGCCTACCAGATTTCGCGGCACGGACTGCTGCTTAGAGCGTCGCGAGACGACGAGGTCGCGGCGCAGGCGATTGGCGTCGACGTCTTTCGGGAACGGCTGATCGCTTGGACCGTCAGCGCCTTCATCGTCGCGATCGCCGGCGTTCTGTACGCCCACTTCCTCGGCACGATCTCCATCGACGCGTTCTACCTCAACCTAACCTTCATCTCCCTCGCGATGCTTGTCGTAGGCGGCGTCTCGAGCCTGACTGGCGCCGTCCTCGGCGTAGTTATCATTTCGCTCCTGATCGAGGTGCTCCGGGAATTGGAGAGGGGTATCGATGTCGGGGGGCTCAACATCGCGCTTCCACCTGGAAGTCAGGAGATCGCCATCGCGGTGACTATGCTCCTCATTCTCATCATGCGACCTGACGGCCTGACGAGAAACCGCGAGGCGAGATGGCCTTTTTGGGAGACCGGCGCGCCGGACAGTCGGGATTTCAAAGGACAAGGGAGAGAAACGTGAGCGGCATAAAGGCGGGACTTGTGCAGATGAGTCTGAAAGCGAAAACCAGCGATCCGATCCAGGTAATTCGCGACGCCATGCTGGATGCGCACGAGGAGGTCGTGAAGCGGGCCGCTGCGGCGGACGTGAAGGTTCTGGGATTCCAGGAGGTGTTCAATCAGCCGTACTTCCCGCCGAGCCGCGACAGGCACTGGTACGACTCCGCGGAACGAATCCCCGACGGGCCGAGTATTCAACGCTGCAAAGAATGGGCGAAAAAGCACAGCATGGTGATCGTCGCCCCGATTTATGAGGAGGAAGCTCCCGGCGTCTATTACAACGCCGCGGCGGTGATCGATGCCAACGGTGATTATCTCGGCAAGTATCGCAAAACGCACATTCCCGATCTCGCCACCTGGCCGGAAAAGTTCTTCTTCAAGCCGGGTAATCTCGGATTTCCGGTGTTTCAAACGGCCTACCTCAGGCTGGGCGTGTACATCTGCTACGATCGACACTTTCCCGAAGGCTTCCGCGCGCTTGCTCTTGCTGGCGCCGACCTGGTGATCACTCCATCGGCCACCGGACCCCACAGCCGCGACATATGGGAACTGGAGATCCGAGCAGCGGCCGTAGCCAACGGCATGTTCATTGGCGCGATCAACCGGGTTGGCGAAGAGGCGCCGTGGAACGTTGCTCGCTTCTTCGGTAACAGCTTCTTTTCCGATCCGCGCGGCAATGTTGTCGCCCAGGGGAGCGACGGCGACGACCTGATCGTCGCGGAAATCGACCTCGGCGCCATCCGCGAAGTGAGGCACGACTGGCAGTTCTTCCGTGATCGGCGTCCTGACGTCTACGGGCCGCTCGTCGACCCAGCGGCGATGTAGGATCAAAAGCAATTCGGAACGACAGGGAGGAAGCATCTTGGAGCGTCGGCAATGGTGTTGAATCAGGTTGGGAATTCGTCGACTCGTGCCGGTGCGGTCTACGAGGCGATCCGACACGACATTCTCGCTTGTCGCCTTGCGCCCGGGGAGTGGCTGCGTTCGGAAGTGATGAAGGCAAGGTATGCTGCTGGCGTCTCGACAATCCGCGAGGCTTTCTCCCGCCTGGCCAGCGAAGGACTTCTCGAGGCATCCGACCAGCGTGGCTTCCGCGTTGCCCCGGTGTCGATCGCCGATTTGCGCGATCTCTTGAAGGTCCGGGAACATATCGAGAGCCTTGCGCTGGAATGGTCGGTAGAACGTGGCGACGAGGACTGGGAGGGGTCGGTCGTCCGGGCTTTCCACTTGTTCCGGAAAAGTCTTGAACGTGGAAGCGCTGACCTGTCGGACGACAGCGAGGTGCAGTCCCGCCACGACGCGTTCCACCTCTCGTTGATCGGAGCATGTGGATCGCCCCGGCTGTTGGACTGGACTAGACAACTGTATGGCCAGACGCAGCGATACCGACGGATCGCCGACTATGGACGTTCCTGGGATAGCGACGTGCTGCGCGAGCACGAAGAGATCTTGGACGCGGCGCTGAAGCGGAATCCCGATCTTGCCGGCCGTCTGTTCCGAGTCCATGCCGCGAAGACTGTTGATCTAGCGCTCACGAATCTCGCGCGCTTCGTCGAACTCGAAGCAGCCGCCGGGTAGGGTGATGTCGTCATTGCTGATCCGCGGCGGCACTGTCGTCAACGCCGACCTCTCCAGAAGGGCGGATGTCCTTGTTGCCGACGGCACGATCCGCGAAGTCGCTCCTAACCTCGAGGCGTCCGACAAGACTGAGACAATTGACGCCGGCGGCTGCCTTGTCATGCCGGGCGGCATCGATCCGCACACCCATCTCGAATATCCCTTCATGGGGACGCGCACTTCGGAAGACTTCTTTACAGGCACGAGCGCGGCCGTCGCCGGCGGGACCACTATGGTGATCGACTTTGTCATCCCGGACGCCGGGCAATCGCCGATCGATGCCTACAGCGTGTGGCGGGCCAGGGCCGAGAAGAGCGCCGCCGACTACGGTTTCCACGTAGCGATCACGTGGTGGGACGACAGCGTGCGCGAGGCCATGGGCACTCTCGTCGGAGAACTCGGCATCAACTCGTTCAAGCATTTCATGGCCTACAAGGGCAGCATTATGGTCGACGATGCCGTCCTGATCCGCTCGTTCGAGCGGGCGCGCGAACTCGGAGCCCTGTGTTTGGTCCACGCTGAAAATGGCGATCTCGTCGCCCATGCGCAGGCGGCGCTCCTCGGGAAAGGAATAAAGGGCCCTATCGGCCACGCCCTTTCGCGTCCGCCCGAGGTTGAGGCCGAGGCGGCGCATCGCGCCATCCGCATCGCGCAGGTCCTCGGAGCCCCCCTCTACATCGTTCACAATTCCTGCGCCCAGTCGCTGGCCGCCTTGGAGCGGGCGCGTCACGAGGGGCAGCGAGTGTTCGCCGAAGTGCTGGCGGGCCACCTCCTCATCGACGACAGCGTCTACCGCAGCGACAGCTGGGACTTCGCGGCGGCCCACGTGATGAGTCCGCCATTCCGATCCCGCGAGCACCAGGCGGCTCTCTGGCGGGGGCTTGAGACCGGTCTGCTGCACACAACCGCTACGGATCACGCATGCTTCTGCGCGGAGCAGAAGCGCATGGGGCGGGACGACTTCACCCTGATTCCGAACGGTACCGGCTCGATCGAGGATCGAATGCATGTGCTGTGGCACCACGGCGTGAACGCTGGCCGGCTGACGGAGAACGAGTTTGTCGCGGTGACCTCGGCCAACGCTGCTCGCATTTTCAATGTCTATCCGCGCAAGGGCTCCGTCTCGGTCGGCGCCGACGCGGATATCGTTGTTTGGGATCCGCAGCGCGAGCGGCTCATCAGCAGCAAAACCCACCATCAGAAGGTCGACATCAATCTCTTCGAGGGAATGGTCGTTCGCGGGGTGAATGTCGTGACCATGAGCCGTGGTCATGTGGTGTTTCGAGAGGGGCAGCTGCTGACGGAAGTCGGCGCTGGCCAATTTGTCCCGCGACCGCCGTTTGCACCGGTCAACGCTTCACTTCAACGGAAGCGTATGGCGTCCGCATTGGACGAAGTGACATGACGAGCTGTGGAGGGTCCGATGAGCCACACTTCCCTTGGCGCCACCCGATGGCCGGTTGTCGAAAAGCACCATCGCGACCCGCTGAGCTATCCGCCGGGTGTTGCGTATCTCGACGGGCAATACCTGCCGATGTCCGAGGCAAAGATCTCGGTCCTCGATTGGGGGTTCCTGCACTCCGACGCCACCTACGACACCGCGCACGTCTGGAAGGGCCGATTTTTCCGGCTGGATCTTCACCTCGACCGCTTCCTCGGCGGCGTGGAGAAGCTCCAGATGAAGCTGCCGTTCGGCCGGGAGGAAATTGCCCGCGTGATGTCGAACTGCGTCGCCCTCTCGCAACTTCGCGATGCCTACGTGGAAGTGATCTGCACCCGCGGAAGCTCGCCGACGTTCAGTCGTGACCCGCGAGATGCCGTCAATCGGTTTATCGCATTTGCCGTCCCCTTCGGTTCGGTTGCCAACGACGAACAACGTGAAAGGGGGCTCCGCCTAGCGATCAGCAATCTCGTCCGGATCCCGGCGCGCTCGATCGATCCCACAATCAAGAATTATCACTGGCTCGATTTGGTGCGCGGCTTGCTGAGCGCCTATGACCGGGGTGCCGAGACCGCGCTCGTTCTGGATGAGAACGGCAACGTCGCCGAGGGACCGGGTTTCAACGTCTTCTGCGTCAAGGACGGCGCACTCACTACCCCCGAACGCGGCGTGCTACCGGGAATTACGCGGCAGACGGTCTTCGACCTATGTGCGGAACTGCACCTTTCCGTTGCGGCGCGCGACGTCAGCCGCAGAGAGCTGCTCAACGCCGACGAAGTCTTCATCACCTCCACCGCAGGCGGAATCATGGCGGTCACCGAGATCGATGACGCGCCGGTGGCCACAGGAAAGATTGGTTCGATCACGCGGCTGCTTACGGATGCCTATTGGGCCAAACATTCCGACCCGGAGTGGACGTCTCCCGTGGCTTATCCGGACTTGAACCGGTAACGATGGGTATGCCCACGCTGTCGCCTTAGGCAGACGCGCAGGTTGCACCGCCGGGGCCTGTCGTATTGTGGGCCCGAGGGGCGCCTTCCTCAAAAAAAATCCGGCGCGCTTCAGCTTCCGTATCTCCTGCCAACTTGGTCGGTGGCCGACCCGGACCATCTCCGGCAGGTGATTCGCATCGAGCGGATCGACATTCAGCCCGGCGCGCAGGCGGTTGTCGGGGCGGTCACGACGGCGAGATAAAGGCACGTGCCGCCAGTGACCTCGACGCCCGGACCCGACCCGGCGACGGTTGACGAGCATCGTGGCTTCCCAGCCCGCGCCGCTCAGATCCAGCGACCCGTGGCCGAGCTCGGTGTTGTCTGTCGAGGTCGCGCATCAGGACGCGGGGTAACTGGCTATCTGCTCATCCATCCAATCGAGAGTCGCTAGAGTCTTCGATACCCCATTCGGATCGGCTGCGATCTTGGCGAGGGAGAGGCTGGCCTTCTGTTCTCGGCTGGGCCGGCCATCGCGACCTACACGACCGCCATCAAGGACGCCTGTGTCAAGAGCACTGATTTGACGGAGAAGGCTTGCCAGTGTCTCGCCGAAAGGGCGGCGTCCCTTTCGCCGGCCCAGCAGGACTACCTTGTCGCTACCCTGACTGAGGACGCCGCCGGCGAAGCGAAGGCCGAGGCGGAGCTTTCGGTATCGCAATTTGCCGAAGTTCGGCAATGCTCGGCTTCGCCGCCGAGGCGAGGATCATCGTCGAAAGCTGGCGCCGGCATTAAAATACCGTGAGGCCGCACCGATCGCTGGGATACAAGCCTCCGGCACCGGAGGTCTTCGTGCCCGCCTTCGCCGCTGCGGTCACACACCCGCTCGCGCGCCGACCATCAATGCACTAACATTCCAACCGGACCACTCGACGGGGGCCGATCAGCCAATTGGCGGTTAAATGACCAAGCTCGTGATGACTATGCTGGCTCGTGATGAGGTCGATATCATCGCAGCGAATTTGGATTTCCACTTGGAAAATGGTGTTGCCCATGCGGTAGTCATCGACAACGGTTCTATAGATGGGACGCGTGAGATTCTTGCAGAATACGCGCGAAAGAGGCCCGTCACTCTCATGGACGAATTCGGACAGGATTTTGACCAATCGGCTTGGATGACCAAAGCTGCAATCGTGGCACGCGACGATCACAAGGCCGATTGGATATTGCACAACGACGCGGATGAGTTCTGGTTCAATCCCGAAGGAGCGCTCACTAAATCCCTGGACGAGACGTCCGCCGACATACTCTTATGCCAACGCCTCAATATGCTCTGTCCTAGAGAGGAGGTGTCGCGGGGACCGTGGATTCGGCAATGCGTTTACCGCGTCGCGGTGCCGTTCGAGACTTCTGTGCCAGACGATCCGCTGTCGGATCCCTTACCGTGCCCATACTTCTACCGCCGCCTGCCGCCTAAGGTGCTTACGCGCACGGACGGTCTGGTTGAAGTCCGGCAGGGCAATCACGACGTCCGATTCTCGAGGGACACAGTGGAAGCGCCGAGCCCGATCCGCATATTCCATTACCCGATCCGGTCGATCGATCAGCTCCGCTCCAAGATCGAGAATGGCGGCCGGAGCTATGAAAGAAACGAAAAATTGCCAATCAGAGCGGGCTGGCACTGGCGGCGCTGGTATCGGATGCTGCAGACCGAAGATATCGGGGCAATCCTCGCCGATGCGTTGCCAAGCCTTCAGGCCGCAACCCGGGATCTTGCCGATGGGACTCTAGTCGAAGATCGGCGCATGTTGGCCATGCTTGATACGCTCAAGGCCTGAGAACTGTCGCAAAACAACCGCTTGCCTAGGCGGTAGTGAATGCACCGTCAGAAGAGCCTACCGTGCAGCGACATAGGGACTGGAGCGACTGGCTAAGAGGTTCTTGCGGCGTGGTAAGAAGAAACGTTCTCGTAATTGCACCAGCCCGCAGCGGCTCAACGCTGCTCGGGCTAGGCTTGGGCTCCCACCCGTGCGCCCTTTACGCCGGTGAAATCGCCATGTGGGACCGGAAATGGGGCCGATTTGTTGACAACGACTACACCAGAGCCGTCTTCGAAAGCCATTTCGGACGGAATGGATTCTCACCCGAGCTCGTCAATCCCCGCATGCCATGGCGGCCGCATCCGAATATCACACCGCAAACGCCCGAGGTGGAGGCTTATTTACGCGACCTGCTGACCCGGCCCAATCAAAAAGCGATCGTCGGGAAGATCACGTTCGACACCATGCCAATCGGCCACGCGCTTTGGACCGCGCTCCTCGCATTGGACCTGGACATTTTGCTTCTCCATCGGAGCAATCTGCTCGCAACCCTGGTCTCCTGGAAGGTCGCGTTTGAAACGAAGGTCTGGAATGTCGGCTCGGGCTCTGTGCAAAGGCCGGAAGCTGTCAGCGTCGAGCTCGATCCGCTGGAGGTCATGCACTATTTCGTGACGATCGATTCCAATTTCCAGTATTGGGAAACGATTGTAAATCGCCGCTGTGGCTCGGTTGTCGAATACAGCGAACTTACGGAAGACTGGGCGAACACGATGGCACGCATCTTTCGACATCTCGGGTGGCCCCCTTCTGAGGTCCAGCCGAGACTGGAAAAGCGAACCCAGGGCAGCCTGCAGGAATTGGTGTCCAATTTCCATGAACTCAAGCGCTTCTTTTCGAGGACGAAATGGGATGCATTCTTCGAATGACCGGCGAAGTGACGATCCCGCACATGGTGCATCAGATCTGGAACGACCGGAACATTCCGTACGATGTCTACCGCTCAGAATGGATCGAATCGTGGCCGCTTCATCATCCAGACTGGCTTTACGTGTTGTGGACGGGCGACACGCTGCTGCGTCTGGCGAGCGCCCGATATCCGCAGTACGAGTACTTCGTCAGCGAGAACGTCTCCCCAGTCGTGAGGGCTGATTTCGGGCGGCTTATGGTGCTGCGGCACTGGGGAGGGTTGTATGTGGACTTGGACTACCTCTGTCTCAGGCCTGTGGACGAGCTGCTGAAGGGGAGGCAACTGGTGATACCCGAAGTTCGTCCCGGCACGGTCACGAACTCGTTCATTGCATCGGTTCCTGACCACCCTTTGCTGAATCTTGCCCTGGAAGAAGCGGTCGATCGCGGAGCCAAGCTGGACAGGAAGAACGTTCAGTGGGTTTGCGGTCCCGTGCTTATGCGCGATGTCATCGATCAGTATGACGGTGCCGACATATGGGTCGCGCCATCTCATCTGCTCTGTCCGGCCGACTGGGAGAGGGGATACGGCCTGCGCCGCAACGTATCCGAAGCGATCATTCGCGATCCGGGCGCGCTCTGGCCTCAGGCGCATGCCGTGACCTTCTGGGCGCATAATTGGTGAGAAGCCCAAGCCAGGGAGCGCCGCGTCGGCAATGATTGCCTGCTCCAGCGACCAGCGTTCCTGGCCGCTCATCGTCGGAGGATGCCATCGGTCCGGCACGTCCCTGCTAAGGCATTTGCTAAACGGTCACCCGAACATCTTCTGCCCTGCGGAGATCAAGTTCTTCATGGATATCCTCTGCCAATATCCCGATGACCCCTATTCCCATTTGCGGCTTGGGCGCACGATCGCAAGTCTAGGGCTACCCCAAGAAGTCTGGCTCAGGGAATTTGGAGCAGCCTTTGTGCGCTGCTACAATCTCGCCGCGGCGAAACACAACAAGAGCCGCTGGGCCGACAAGGCGCCGGAAAATACCATCAACATCGAATATTGGGAGCAACTGCTCGGTGAGCGGTTCTTCTTCGTCTTCATGGTTCGCCACCCCTTCGACACCGTCGCCTCGCTATTCGAGGCAAGGATGAACAAGGTCATACCGCTTGATCTGGAAGGCAAGGCCAAGCACGTGGCTTCCTACGTAACAAGCGCGCGCCAATACGCGATGAAGAACCCCAACCGGACGGTAACCATAAGATATGAGGACATCGTCGTTGATACAGCCTCGACACTTACGAGGGCTCTTGAGCGGATTGGCGAGGATTTTCATCAGGTAATGATCGATGACGTCTTCGCCGACTTTCATGGTTTGGGCCTCGAGGATCGGAAGCTTAGGCACCATACCGAAATCACAAGCAGGAACGTCGGTAGGTGGAAGCGGGACTTCAACGAGGAGGAAGTCGGCCAGCTGCGTCGCCATCTCGGGGCGACCTGCGAGCAGTTCGGGTATCCGACAGATCGCTAATCTTACTGTGTCATAAATTAGCGATTGGTTAACGATAGTCGCGGAGGCTTGAGATTCACGCTTGAGAGGTTGGCGATGGATCTCCAGAGGCACGACGGGACAACAAGTGAATCGCGATTTGCGGCGT
>Ga0210086_1000906_pt1 | contig 16018 bp, 16 predicted proteins | sample China_Galinas_PW_3_FD_184867 | JGI IMG/M metagenome (GOLD analysis project Ga0210086, IMG submission 184867) | Wetland microbial communities from San Francisco Bay, California, USA, that impact long-term carbon sequestration - China_Galinas_PWB_D2... | ecosystem: Environmental > Aquatic > Marine... | reverse complement strand
GTGCGCCGTATTCTTTTTAAAATAGAGGATGAGTCAAGTGCGCTTGGGACGCAAGCTGAAGCTGTAGCAGTGCGTCAACAACTGCTTATAGATCCTTCACAGTTTGTGACCAAAGCAAAAGAACTTTCTGCCGATAATCAAACTGCCGCTCAAGGTGGATTGGTAGATTGGTTTGCACAGGGGGAAAAAGACCCTGTATTTGAGCGTACTGCATTTTTACTTAAAGAAGATGGAGACATTTCTGATGTTATTCGTACGCAAGATGGATTTGAAATTTTGCAACGCGTAGGCAAAAAAATGCGTACTTATGTGCCACTTGCAAAGGTAAAATCTGAAATAAAAGATCTTTTACTGCAAAGGAAATTTAAAACAGTATTTGCAGATGATATGGAGCAAGCCCTCAAATCGCCAAACCAAGAGGAGGCTATCATGCGCCTGGTAAAAGAGCGTGGTGGCAAGCAAGAATCTGTACATCCTATAGATAATGATAATTCTCCATTGGCACGCGCTTTATTTGGCGTCAAAAAAGATCAAATGGCCTTCTACGTTGACGGTAACAATGGATTTGCTATAAAGGTGGCAACGGTACAAGATGGATATATGCCTGTCCTTGAGTCTATTAAAAAAGTTGTAGCCGATGATCTGTATGAAGAGCGTGCCATACGTGCATTACGCCAAGATGTTGATAAGGCAAAAGTAGAAGCCAAAAATAAGCAAATGCGCGATGTTGCAGCTGATTTTGGCGCTTCGGTGCAAGAGACGAATTGGATAAAACGTGATGATACTAAAGCCGTGCAATCATTGGATGAAAAAGAGATACCGACAGAGCGAATATTACAACTAGAAAAGATAGGGTCTCTTTTTGCACATAGTGCAGATAAAGACGGCCTAGTAGTGAGGCTTGATGCCGTGCAAGAGATTGAACCGGCAGCATTTGAGGCAAAGCGTGTTGAGTTGGCCAGTGCGATTAACCAAGAGCGAATTCCCCTTATTATGCAGGGATTTGTTGCGTCTTTACGCAGAAATGCTACAATAAAAGTGAATGAATCAGTCTTAAACCTCTATCAGTAATACAACCTTATGAAAAAAACAGAAGCAAAAGTACAGCCGGCGCAAAAAAGCAACGAAAAAGCACTTAAAAACAAGGCTTTAGAGGTGACATTTGCGCAAATTGATAAAGATTATGGTAATGGTGCTATTATGCGTCTTGGCCAAATGGGCAATAGGCATATAGAAGCTATCTCCACTGGGTCTATTCTCATCGATCATGCGATTGGTGTTGGAGGGTTCCCTCGAGGGAGAGTAATTGAAATTTTTGGACCAGAATCATCTGGTAAAACAACCCTGGCCTTGCATGCTATCGCACAAGCTCAAAAAGATGGTGGCATCTGTGCCTTTATAGATGCTGAACATGCACTTGATGCAAACCATGCACAACGGCTTGGTATTAATATTAATGATCTTATTATATCTCAGCCAGATTATGGCGAGCAAGCATTGGATATAGCAGAAATGTTAGTACGATCTGGTGCGATAGATTTGATAGTGATTGACTCAGTCGCTGCATTAGTACCAAAGGCTGAGCTTGAGGGTGACATGGGCGATTCGCACATGGGGTTACAAGCACGATTAATGTCGCAAGCGCTCAGAAAGCTGACGCCTGTTGTGCATAAATCTAAAACAACGTTGATATTCATTAACCAGGTGCGCCAAAATATTGGGGCAATGCCATTTGCACCAAAAGAAACAACAACGGGTGGTACAGCGCTTAAGTTTTACTCCTCTATTCGTATAGAGGTGCGTAGAATTGCAAGTTTAAAACAAAAAGATGTACATGTGGGTAATCGCATCCGTATTAAAGTTGCAAAAAATAAAGTTGCTCCTCCATTCAAGCAGGTTGAAGTTGACTTGTTATTTAATGAGGGAATAAGCAAAGAACTTGATTTATTAGATGCAGCGTTGCAGTACAATATAATCGCTAAGTCTGGATCATGGTTCTCCTTTGAAAACAATAATATTGCGCAAGGTAGAGAACAGGCACTAGATTTTCTGAAAGCCAATGCTGAGATTACAGAAAAAGTTGATCAAAAAGTGCGAGAAGCTTTATTAGTGCCAGTAATATAAGTGTGGAAACATATAAGTATACGAAATAGTGGATTGTGAATACATTGAAAGATACACGAGAAAAGTTACCTTTAATTAATGAAAAAATTAGAGCAGATCAATTACAGTTGATCGGTTCTGAAGGTGAAAATGTTGGTGTTGTTTCGCGACGTGAAGCGCTGCAACGCGCTCAAGACGAAAGTCTCGACCTTGTTTTGATTGCAGAAAGTGGGCAAGAAGGTGTGCCGGTTGTAAAAATCATGGATTTTGGCAAGGTACTCTATGATAAAAAGAAGAAAAAGGCTGAAGCAAAGAAACACCAAAAAGTGATTCAAGTCAAAGAGGTCAAAATTCGTCCGACTATTGGTATCCACGATTATCAAACTAAATTGAAACAAGCGATCCAGTTTTTAGAATCGGGCAAGCGTGTTAAGTTTACCCTCTTTTTTAAAGGACGTGAGCAAGCAAATAAAGATGAACGTGGTTCTGAGATTTTTGATAAAATAGAAAATACGTTAAAAGAGCATGGCTATACGAGCGATAACATGGTGCAAGAGAAAGATATGCAAGCAGGTCGTTTGTGGTCACGCATATATTATTTAAAGTAAATTAATAGGGATGGTTTATGCCAAAAGTTAAAACAAGTTCTGCAGCAAAAAAACGCTTTAAAAAAGTTGGTGGCAAAAAAGGCAAAATTAAACGTGCCGATGCATTCCGCCGTCACTTGCTTACAAAAAAATCTTCAAAACGTAAAAGACAATTGCGTAAAGGTTCATATATTAGCGAAGCTGATCATCGCAATATAGCACGACTGTTGCCATATTAATTGCGATTATTTTAATACATAGTATTTTTTAAAACGTAAGTAAAATTAGGATTAATTATGACACGAGTTAAACGCGGGATATCTGTAAAAAAACGTCATAAGCGTTTATTAAAACAGACAAAAGGTTTTTGGGGACAACGTAAAAACGTATTTAGACGTGCAAAAGAAACATTGTTGCGCGCTTGGGCATATGCATTTAAAAGTCGTCGCCTTAAAAAACGTGATATGCGCGCTCTTTTTATTTCACGTATCAAAGCTGCATCACAAAGTCATGGTATGTCGTATAATAACTTTATACATGGTTTGAATCAGGCTCAAGTGCAACTTAACCGAAAAATGTTAAGTCAACTTGCTATTTATGAGCCAGAAGCTTTTGCGCAATTGGTAAATATCGCTAAAAAGTAGTTCTCTTGACAATGCGAGTCTAGTATTATTAGAATTTATTCTGCACATTGAAATAATATTAGATAAAAGGGGAGAGAGGCATGGACGCATTAAAAATGCTTGAAGAAAAAGTAGTAACTTTAGTGGCTCTCATTAAAGACCTGCAAGCGCAAAAAAATGGCATTCAAAAAAAGTATGATAAATTGCAAGATCAATCTGAAATGCTTGCAGTCAAAAATGAAGATTTAAAAGCTGAAAATGCTAAACTCGCAGAAGAGAATGCTCAACTGGCAGCAAAACTTGAAGGATTGGAAGGTTCAGTAATCCAAGGCAGCGAACAGATTAAAGAGCTTAGTAAAGAAAAAGAGCTGACCAAAGTAGTTGTTGACGATCTCATCAAGAGTATTAATGATCTTGTAGGAAGCGAAAAACAACAATAATGAAAACAAAAAAACGGTATACCGTACAAATATTAGGTGATGAGTATACATTAGTAAGTGATGAAGCAGAGGCGCATGTAGCACAAGCAGCGGCCACAGTTGATGAGTTAATGCGTCAATTAGCTGAATCTTTACAAAATGTAGATCCGAAAAAAATAGCCATATTAACGGCATTGCGCCTAGCGAGTGAACTCTTACTTGCGCAAGAGTCTCTCCAAGAAATTGAGCAGAAAAAATTTGCTTTAATTGATCGGATAAATCAAGAGCTACTCACGCCTTTATCGTAATTTACGTCTCACCGTGGTCAGTATGCGGTGCGTTTCTGCCTTTGTAGCATGTTATTATCATGCTATATTTTCTTGTTTTCTTTCAAGGTAAAAACATAGGTATATATCGTATTGATATAATACCGTTTAATTACTATTAAAATGATTAGGTATATATTAGGACTATTATGATAAGTATATTTTCTTGGGTAAGCATGATAAGTATTGCGATTGTTGCGATAAGCATGCTTGTGTTGCTTTATACGCAACGTAAACTTAAAAGTGCTTCGACCATGCTGCGTGAGGCAGACAAAAAATGGCAAAATACTAAGCGTGATATTGATGCAGAGCGCCGAGAAGCATCAGTAAAGCTTAAAGATGAGATGTACCGTAAGCGTAAAGAATTTGAACTTGAACTTAAGCGTGAACGTCTTGAGTTAGATCGTTTGCAAAATAAATTGAATACTAAGTATGAAAATTTAGAAAAGAAAGAACAAAATCTTGATGATATACGTCGTGAAATGCAGCAAAAAGAACGCGATCTTTTGCGTATAGAAGATACGGTGCGTATAAATGAATCTAAACTTAAAAATCTCTACAATGAACTTATAACCAAGCTTGAGCGTATCAGTAACATGAGTAGAGAAGAAGCTAAGCAGACATTATTTGATACGTTGCAAAAAGAAGTAGAGCTTGCAAATCAAAAATGGGTGCAAAAAGTAGAAGAAGAAGCGCGACAAACGGCAAAAAATAAATCAGTAGATATTGTGGTTACTGCAATGCAACGATACACGGCAGACCAAATTGCTCCACATACTTCTGGCATTGTACATTTGCCAAATGAAGAAATGAAAGGCCGCATTATTGGTAAGGAAGGTCGCAATATCAAATCGCTTGAAATGGCAACTGGTATGGAATTTATTATTGGTGATTCACCGGACATTACCATTGCAGGATTTAATCCGGTGCGCCGTGAAATTGCGCGTCGTGCTCTTGAGCGTCTTGTTGCAGATGGCCGTATTAATCCAACACGTATTGAAGAAACCGTAGCGCTTTGTGAAAAAGAAATTGAAAGTATGATAGAAGAGTATGGCAAAGAAACAGTACTAGAATTTAATCTACAAGGTGTGCATCCGGAAATTGTAACTTTATTGGGTAAATTATATTTCCGTACTAGTTTTTCTCAAAATGTACTTTCTCATTGTAAAGAAGTTGGTATTTTTTCACGCATGATCGCAGAAGAACTAGGTTTGGATGGGCAAAAGGCGCTTAGAGCAGGACTTTTACATGATATCGGAAAAGCAGTGACTGCTGAAGTCGAAGGTCCTCATGCAGAAATAGGTGCAGAAATCGCCAAACGTTGCAAAGAAGATCCGGCCATAGTAAATGCGATTGCTGCTCACCATGAAGAGGTACCATTTACTTCCATTTATGCCCCAATTGTAGTTATTGCAGACACATTATCTGCTTCTCGACCAGGTGCGCGTAGAGAAACATTAACCGCATATATTAAACGTCTTGAAAAATTAGAAGAAATAGCCAATGCATTCCCTGGTATTAAAAAGGCCTATGCATTACAAGCAGGGCGAGAGTTGCGGGTGATTGTAGAAGAAGAACATTTGGATGATGAAAAATCACAAATGCTTGCTCGTGAAATTGCGCGTAGGGTAGAAGAAGAAATGAACTTCCCGGGCCAAATTAAAATTAATGTGATTCGCGAAAAGCGTGCAATTGAATATGCGAGGTAAGATGAATACACTACGAGTATTATTTATAGGTGACGTGGTTGGAGATACTGGTTGTTCGATGTTTCAAAAACATATTGATAAGGTGCGTAAAACACATCATATAGATGCAATTATTGTTAATGGTGAAAATAGTGCGAATGGCAAAGGTATTACATCGCGCATTGCGCGCTTTTTTAAGCATAATGGCGTAGATGTTATAACAACTGGTAACCATGTTTGGAATAAGCGCGAAATTTTTTCTTATATTGCTGAACATCATGATTTATTACGTCCGGCAAATTTTCCAACCGGTGTTCCTGGTGTTGGAGTAACCACTTTCACATGTAAGGGACAAACAATTGGTATTGTCAACTTACAAGGTCGTGTGTTTATGCGTGAGCTTATTGACTGTCCATTCCGTAGCATTGAATCAATTTTGACTTACCTAAAAAGCAGAACAAATCTTATTTTTATTGATTTTCATGCGGAGGCTACTTCAGAAAAAATGGCATTGGCCTACTTTGTTGATGGCAAAGTCTCTGGTGTAGTTGGCACACATACACATGTACAAACAGCAGATGAGCGTATATTGCCTGGTGGTACCGGATATATTACTGATTTGGGTATGACTGGTTCTTGGAATTCTATGCTTGGTATGAAAAAAGAACCTATTATTAAACACTTTCTTGATCAAATGCCGGTAAGATTTGAAGTCTCTACTGATATGCCGGTTATCATGTCTGGTGTATGGATGGAGGTAGATATTAATACTGGTAAAACAGTCAAGATAGAGCGGGTAAAAGTTGTTGATAATGAATTACATATTGATACGGGTGAAATGTAATAGGCTGAGCCTATAAAAAGGAGGGATATATGATTCCGGTTATTTTTATGTATGCATTATTTGCTATTAATATAGTTATGGTAAAATTTGGGCTGCAGTATGTGCGGCCTATTTTTTTACAAAGTATTCGCTTGATATTTGCAGGAGGTATACTTATTGCCTACCTTTATACTGTAAAACGTAGTCAACTTTACATACGAATAAAGGATATTCCGTGTTTTTTGCAAACAGGTTTTTTTTTAATGTATGTCAGCTTTGTGCTTGGCATTCTTTGCTTAGATGATTTTTCTTCTGCCAGACAATCATGTTTGCTCAACTTATCTCCATTTTTGGCTGCACTTCTTTCGTATTTGTATTTTTCAGAAAGGTTAAGTAAACAAAAATGGATTGGTCTTGGAATCGGTATGATCGGATTTATTCCTCTATTTTTGATACAATCTACCGATTTAGTAAATAAGACAACATTTTTTTCTGTTCCCGGGGCACAGGCAATAGGGTCTATTGTGGGCTATACCTATGGGCTAGTACTTATGCAAAAATTGGTTAAATATAAAGGTTATGCACCTACGTTGGTCAGTGGTGTATCTATGTTTATTGGTGGTATTTGTGCTTTGATAACAGCATTCTTTTTTGAGGATCTGCATACTATTGCCGATGTAGAACTATTTTCTATAGGCTTGCTTGGGATAATTTTTCTTACCGATATTATACGCTATGTATTATATGCTGTTTTATTGCGTAGGTATACCGTAACATTTATGTCATTTGCTGGATTTATATATCCCTTGTTTGTAGCATTATTTGGTTGGCTTATCTTGAAAGAAAGTGTTTCTATTAACTTTATTATTTCAACAGTGGTGATTGCTGGGGGCTTGTATATTTTTTATCTTGCAGAGCTGAGAAGTAACAGCATATCTTGATATAAGTTATTGATTAGACTCAAGTGTAACATTTTGTTATACTCAATGCTTTACAAATTAAGCAATAGTATTATGTTCATCCTCCAATGGGAGATCTATGTTTTTAATTGTTCTATTATATGCACTTCTTGCTAGTACGTTTACCCTTGGTAAAGCAGCCCTTGATTATGGGCAACCATTTTTTTTAATAGCGGTTCGTATGTTAGGGGGTGGCTTACTTTTACTCGCATACCAGTATTGGCGTGATCGCATGCAATTTCGGCTATACAAAAAGGATTTTTGGCTTTATGGGCAAATAGTGCTTTTTCATATTTATATTGCTTATATGCTCGAATTTTGGGCTTTAGAATACGTTTCTGCAGCTAAAGTTGGGCTTATTTATAACTTATCGCCGTTTGTTACCGCTATTCTTGCTTATTTCTTATTCCATGAACGCCTAAGCAATAAGCAAATATTAGGGTTAGCGATTGGATTTTTCGGATCTTTACCCATTCTTATGGCACCTGCACCAGGTGAGGTTGCCGTTGGTGCCATATCATTTTTTTCCATCCCTGAGTTAGCTGTTTTGGTATCGGTGGTGGCAGCAGCATATGGTTGGATGGTCATGAAGAAACTTTTAGATCGAGGTTATACTCCTTTGATGGTGAATGGGGTGGGTATGATTATCGGTGGCTTGTTGGCGCTGGGCACTTCATTGTGGTTTGAAGGCACACCAACTATTCAAGCTGCTGATTATGCAGGATTTGGTAGGCCATACCTTATTGAGCTATTGGGAGCACACTGGGCAGGAGTCGTTATTTTTGCTTGGTACACCGCTTTACTTATACTGGTTGCCAATATCATTTTTTATAATTTATATGCATCATTACTCAAAAAATATACGGCAACTTTTTTAGCTTTCGCAGGGTTTTTAACACCGTTATTTGCCGCTTTATTTGGATGGCTCATGCGTAGCGAATCTATTACATGGCATTTTTTCGCAACAGTTATCTTGGTGACGGGTGGTTTGTATCTGTTTTATCAAGATGAGTTGTCAGAATCGATGTAAAAAAATAGAGGCTCATTGAGAGAGCCTCCACTTTTAGTTTATACAAAACAGAAGTCTTATTTTTTACGACGTACACGGCGTTTTGACATTCTGCGTTTTCCTGGTTCTACTGATACGGCAGCTTTTTTAGCTCTAGCAGGTTTACGTTTAGCTACTTTGCGTTTAGCAGGTTTACGTTTAGCTACTTTACGTTTAGTGGTTTTACGTTTAGCTACTTTACGTTTAGTGGTTTTACGTTTAGCTACTTTGCGTTTAGTAGTTTTACGTTTAGCTACTTTGCGTTTAGCAGGTTTACGTTTAGCTACTTTGCGTTTAGCAGGTTTACGTTTAGCTACTTTGCGTTTAGTAGTTTTACGTTTAGCTACTTTGCGTTTAGCAGGTTTACGTTTAGCCACTTTACGTTTAGTTGTTGTAGTTTTACGTTTGGTTGTTTTGCGGCTTGTAGCCTTTTTACGCTTCTTTACAGCCATTGTCTTCTCCTTTTTTGAGGTTCCTCTTTTTCCAATTTCAACATCTCACTATAAATCGTAAAGTATTTGATGTAAAAAATGCAACAGTTTGAGATATTTTTCTTGTAAAAAATAAAAAAATTATTTTTTAGTGCTAAATTCTAACCTGTAAATTGTACTTTTTTAATCTATGCTAGTATTCTAAGAAAATGTAGAGATAATCAACAGATATGAGGTGGATGGTACATATATGAACAAGCTTCCTGACATTAAAAAAAAATTTCCTGAGTGGTATCAAGAGATAATTTATCAAGCAGAATTAGTTGATAGTTCTCCGGTACGTGGAACCATGGTTATTCGTCCATATGGCTATGCTATTTGGGAAAATATTCGAGAGACTTTAAATAAACGTATTAAAGAAACTGGCCATGAAAATGCTGCATTTCCACTCTTTATACCAGAATCATTTATCAAAAAAGAAGCAAAGCATATTGAGGGATTTGCTCCTGAGCTTGCTATCGTAACACATGCAGGGGGTAAGCAGTTAGAAGAGCCATTGGTGGTTCGTCCAACTTCAGAGACTATTATTCATTATATGTTTGCTCGTTGGATTAAATCTTGGCGAGATCTACCTCTCAAAATTAATCAATGGGCAAATGTAGTGCGTTGGGAGCTACGTCCACGGGCATTTTTGAGAACCACAGAATTTTTTTGGCAAGAGGGTCATACGGCTCATGCTACTTTGCAAGAGGCCGAAGAAGAAGCGCAATTGATGTTGCAAGAATATGTGAATCTTGCACATAACTACTTAGCTATTCCGGTGATATCAGGTGAAAAAACAGAAAGTGAGCGTTTTCCGGGTGCAATTAAAACGCTTACCTTTGAAGCATTGATGCAAGATGGCAAGGCATTGCAAATGGGAACCTCTCATCTATTATCACAAAAATTTGCAGAGTCGTTTGAAATGCGATTCCAGGATAAAGATGGCAATATGCAGATGCCCCATCTGACCAGTTGGGGAGTTACTACTCGGCTTGTAGGTGCGGTTGTAATGGTACATGGGGATCAGAAAGGTTTGGTGCTTCCACCAAATATTGCTCCAACTCAAGTAGTTATTATTCCAATTTTACAGAAAAATAAAGATAATACGGCGGTATATGCAGCAGCTGAAGTATTAAAAAAGAAACTTGAACAACAAGGGGTACGTACGATATTGGATAGCGATGAGCATAAAACCCCGGGTGCTAAATTTTATAAGTGGGAACTCAAAGGTGTGCCTGTGCGGATAGAAATTGGCCCACGCGATCTTGCAAATAATCAAGCAATCGTAGCTGACCGTATTGGTATTGCCAAAGATGCTATTAACCTTGATAAGTTACCCCAAGAAGTCATTAAACTACTTGATCGTGTGCAACAAGCATTATTTGATCGGGCATTGGCGCGTCAAAAAGAAATGTGGCATAAAGCAGCAAAATTAATTGAATTTGGCCCTCACCTTGAACAAGATAACGGACTTTATCAAACTGGGTGGTGCGGTGATGCTATATGTGAACAGGCATTAAAGAAATATAAGGCTTTTACCCGTTGTCAGGTTAAAGAAAAAACTTTTGATACCTGCTTTAACTGCGATAAACCAAGTAAAACTGATGTTTTAGTTGCAAAAGCATACTAAAAAAGCCCCGTACTTTGCGGGGCTTTTTTATTTTACTTGCCAATTTCTCGTTTAATTAATTGGTTTAAAAAATTTTCTTTTTTTGTAAACTTTTTTAGCTCTTCTGGACGTATAACTGTATTAAAATAATCTATATAGACCTGGGACTCTTCTCCCTTTGATATTAATGACATGACTGAATCAGTAACAGATTCATTAAGTGCATTCATATCATTTATATCATCACTATCAATATCAAATGACATATTGACCATATCATCAATGATACCTTCATCTGTAGCTATAGATTCATTTTCCAGCAGTATAGAAGCATCATCCCAATCTTCTTCACCAAAAGCATCTTGTATTTCTCTACAAATATCTTGGGTAGTTAAATGAGAATTATTTTTTTGATGTATATCTGCTCCTCTATATATGAGCCAGCACAGGGCTGGTATATTACCATGTAAAGCAGCAAGCGTTAGCGTAGATTCACCACCTTTATTAATTGCACGTACATTAGCATTATATTCTAGAAGTAACTTTAATATATTAAGAAAAGTGGGAGTATTGTTTTTTGCAGCGGTCATGATGGGAGTGTTATTATCACTATCACATGTATTTGGATTGGCACCAGCATGTAATAGTGCTTCTACACATTTTAGTTTTTCTCCATCTATTGCTCTGTCGAGTGGCGTATAGCCATGTAAATCTTCTTGAACGTTTACATCAGCCCCATGTTCAAGTAATAGTATAACTGTATCATAATTGCCAATTTCGCAAGCTTCCATTAATGGAGTCCAATTTTGATACTTACTTTCTCCAAGTTGTATATTTATACCAAAATTAGGATTTATGTTATGTTTTAAGAAAAGTTTCAAACATTTATTCGCATCAGTACGCATAATAAAATTACGTGAATTTTCTAGAACATCCATGATTGCTTGTTGTTCATCGGCTATGCTAAGCTGTATAGAAGTATGGTTAAGAAGGTAGTCAAGTATTTTAGGCTGATTATTACGAACGGCAACCAAAACCGGATTAATACCGTTGTTGTATAGATCTGCACCGTGTTCGATTAGTTGTTCTACGCCAATCAAACAACCATATCCGATCATTTTATCCAGGGGTGTTGCGCTCCATGAGTTCAAATCTTTATCAATTATTACATTTGGATTTGCGCCATTTTGTAGTGCGCGTAGTGTTAGCGAAAGTCTTGTCCCAATATCAAAATTATTTTCATCGGTTAATGCGTATATAATATTGGCTGTAGCAAGATCTTGCTCGTCTACACTTGGTAATGATTCAGTAGATTCTAGACTTATAGGAGATGAAGTTTTTGCTATTTCTTGTTCTCGAGCTCGCTTCATACCAAGTATAGATGAGCTGATAAATATGCTTAATAAGAGCAGTGCTAATACTTTCTTCACTAGAAAGCCTCCATTTTTGTGAATTTTTTAAAGATATACCTCTTTATCTATTATACTAATATGCAATAAATTGGCAACCGGCCATTTATATATCTGTCCAACTGGTATAGCTGAGGGAATTTACCGGTTTATTCTTCATTAAAATAGCTATTATGTGCTATGATTAAACCTAAAAAACAGGTTTAAAAAGGGGATACGATGGAGAATGAATCACTCCTATATAAATTTGAGGCTTATCTACTTACTGAAAAACGGGTGGCAGTTAATACCTTGGGTGCATATAAACGGGATATTGAACAGCTAGTTGCCTATCTGCATAAGAAAAAGCTTCAGCTCAAACATGTGACATTGAAACACCTTAAATCTTTTTTAAAACATTTACATAAACAAAATCTTAATGCGCGTAGTATTGCGCGCAAAATATCTGCAGTAAAAACATTTTTCTCATATTTAAATGAACAATTTGAGTGGAAAAATATTGCACAAGAATTGCGCATTCCAAAAATGGATAAAACGTTGCCGCATTATTTATCTGAACAAGAGGTAGAGAAGTTATTTGAAGTAGTTTATAATGATGATTCAACGTATGCGCTCAGAAATAAAGTTATGCTTTTTGTAATGTATACTTCGGGTGTGCGCGTAAGTGAGCTGATCAATTTAAAAATATCAGACATAAAATTTGATACCAGCTTTATAGTTGTTGCTGGTAAGGGCGGCAAACAGCGCATGGTGCCTATTCCTCAGGCTGTATTGCTCATGATCAAAGAATATGTGGACACATACTTGGAGCCACAGAATGTCAAGCGTAAAGCGCGTAGTGTTGTGCCTTATTTATTTCCAGTCCAATATGCCGGTACAATAAAACCAATTTCGCGCCAATCATTTTGGATTATTTTGAAAGATTTATGGAAAAAAACCGGTAGCAAAAAAAGAATATCTCCGCATCAATTGCGTCATTCATTGGCAACACATATGCTTAAGAAAGGAGCTGATTTGCGATCATTGCAAATGATTTTGGGGCACGAGAATTTAGCAACCGTGCAAATTTATACGCATATCGAAAAAAGTTATTTAAGAAAAGTTTACGATAAAAAACACCCAAGATCGTAGAATTATGCAAATTCCAAACGAATTAAGCATGAAAAAGAACTAACTATACAGAACTTAAAAACTCATCAATTGTAGTATTGATTTTTTTTGTAAGTTCATCACTTTCTCTTTTCAATTGCTCAATGAACTTTTCCATATTGGTGTGAGCGGCTCTAGTTGCTACTACAATTGAGCCCCTTCTTCGAGCAGTAGGTTGGATCTGTGAGCCTTGTCCAGATTTTAATGCTTGGACTTGATTATACAATGCTTGTAATGTAGCATTTTCTTGTTGAAGGCTTACGGCAATGCGCATAAGCTCTTGTTTAACACCGCTCATTCTACTTAATTTCTGTTGTTCTATTTTGAGCAGCTCTTGCCTAATACTCTCAGCTTGTTTTACTTTTTCAGCCTCAATTGCTAAAAGCTTTTTTTGCCCAGATACTAATTCTTTTAATAATCGCTGCTGATTTTTTTCTTCCTCCTGCTTTGCAAGGAGTTGACCAGCATATCGGTATAGATCTTTATTAAAAATTGATTGATTATCTGTTGGATAATGCAAAGGGGAATGAAATTTGGAATATGTATGCGCACCCTTGTCTATTAACATCGCAATGATAGCTCTACTTGCTGCTGTATTTTTTATAGTTGTGCCTAATGCTTCATCTAAAGGATTTTTGTTATAGAGCCTAGTTGGAATATTTGGATTAGCACCATGCGCGAGGAGTTCTTCTACTATTTTTTTTCTACTCATGAAGACTGCCTTATGAAGAGGTGTACAACCGTCATTATTTTGAATATTAACATCGGCACCTGCTCGTATTAATTCAATTGCGCCTGATTCACTAAACCAACATGCATGGTGTAATGGGGCATTACCATCATCATTTCGCTGAGCATTGAGTGGCGCACCAGATTGTATTAGTCTGCGGATTGGGGTTATATCATGGTGAAAGCATGCGATATGCAAGGGAGTGATACCTTTTTCTTTATTTTCTCGATCTTTTTGCTCTATTTTTCTTTGTTTTTCATTATCTCTTTCAGCATCTTGGCAGGCTTTTTCTACTAAAGCACCAAAAGCTACAGCACCAATTACACCAGCGGCTGCTCCTGGCACGAATGCTCCTCCTGTTAGCATAAGAGTACCAAATTCCGCTATAGCTCCTCCTATGAGAGCACCATCAAAAAATCCTTCTCCATTCACATAAGTTTCTTTTTGCTTTTGCATACTATAAACCGTAGTTTGATAATTTGTGATGAGCATAAGAATAAGTAGGATATATTTTCTTTTCATGGAGTCCTCTAGAAATAATTATATTTTTGCTAAAAAGTGTAATAAAAATTTTTTAAAAAGTATAAAAATAATAAAATATAAAATACCTCAAGATCATAAGGTAATGAAAAAATCCTTATTTTACTTTTTATTTTTTCTTACCATAGTATACTTACTATCTGGAATGATTCTAGCAGAATCCCAAAGGATTAAAAAATGAAAAATACTTTTATTGTTGAACAAAAGCCATTCTTGTCAATTCTTTCATCAATGCAGCCAATTTGCACCAAAAGGACTACACTCGATGCAACTACTGCCATTTTATTTCAACTTGGACACAAAGAATTGGTGTTAAAAAGTACTGATTTAGAAATCAGTTTGCAAGCGAGCTATGCTCTTGAACATGCAGATATAACTGAACCATATTCATTTTTGGTATCAGGTAAACGCGTATTTGATTTGATAAAAGAACTTGATGGTGCTATAGAGATTACAGTAACAGATAAACAGATGGGACTCAAATCGGGATCTGCAAAATTAGCACTCAATATAAAAGATGCACAAAACTTTCCACCATTTCCTGAGCGCATAGAAAATCTAATGCACTTAGAGCATGATTTTTTGCTTGAAATGATTAATAAAGTAGCCTTTCTTATTCCACAGAATAATGCTAATCCATCATTGAATGGCTTATTTTTAGAGATTTCTGACAAGGAACTTAAGATGACTACAACAGATGGTCATTGCCTTGCGCAAGTGCGTTCTGATAAATATCAGTTGGATGAAACCAAAACATGGTTGCTCCCACGCCGTGCGGTATTTGAAGTAAAAAAGATATTGGAAAGTGCGCAAGACAAGCAGATATTCTTGGGTGTATGCGGCAACCAGCTTGTATTTTCTGGTGAATCATTTAATTTCTTTACCAAGTTGTTATCTGATCCGTTCCCTCAATACGCGAACATACTTGATAGGCAAGGCTTTGCACCCGCAAAAGTTGATCGTTCTCATTTTGTCAAAACATTAAAACGTTCTTCTTGTCTTTTATCGGGTCAATTTATTGCAACTAGCTTTGGGTTTGACCCGGAAAGAATTCATGTGTCTATGCAAAATAAAGAAGTAGGTGCATTGCAAGAAGATATCCCATTAGATGGTTTTAATGGCGAGCAATTAGATGTGCGTTTTTATGCACCATATTTATTAAGCGGCTTGCAGGTATTTCCGCAAGACCATATTCAATTTTATTTAAAAAATGCGTCTAAACCAATTATTTTTGAATCCTTAGATCAAGGTTACCATATGTTATATTTGGTAATGCCAGTGGCTCCAACGCATGCAACATAAAATAACGCCTTTACATCTTGAGCGTATACAAATAAAAAACTTTCGTTGCTTTCAAGAGATAACATTCAATCTTGACAGTCCGGTTGTATTAATTGAAGGCGCAAATGGGTCTGGTAAAACATCAATTTTAGAATCTCTTTATTATGCTTGTTATTTGCGTTCTTTCAGAACACATCTCCCGCGAGAGTTATTACAATTTAATCATGCAAATTTTTTTATAAAAGCATGGA
>Ga0210086_1000904_pt1 | contig 16037 bp, 9 predicted proteins | sample China_Galinas_PW_3_FD_184867 | JGI IMG/M metagenome (GOLD analysis project Ga0210086, IMG submission 184867) | Wetland microbial communities from San Francisco Bay, California, USA, that impact long-term carbon sequestration - China_Galinas_PWB_D2... | ecosystem: Environmental > Aquatic > Marine... | reverse complement strand
CCGGGCCGAGGTTCCACCCCGACGGCGACGCGTCCGAGAGCGACGTTGGCGACCTGGAAGATCCTCCCGACGACGGCCAGCTGGACGGCTGCCTTGGCCTTGACTTGGGGCTGCTTCTTTGCGGCTGCGTTCGCCTGTTTCTTGTCCGCCGGTTTCTTGTCGGCCGGCTTCTTGTCCGCCTGCTTCTTCTCGGCCGGTTTCGTAGCGGCCGGTTTCGTGGTGGCTTGCTCGTTGCCCGCTGCCTTGCCGGCCGCCGGCTTTTGCTCGGCCTGCTCGCCCGGTTTCGCGGCAGCCGAAGCCTTCGCCTGGTCCTGGGCCTTCTTCGCTTCGAGGAACTTCGCATAGCGCTGCTTCTGGCTCTCGAACAGATGGGTCCGGGCCTTCGCGCCCAGCCTCACGTTCGCGTCGAGGATCGGATACCCGGTGGCCGACTCGACTCGGACCCTGCAGGAGGTCCCGGGCAACACGGGTAGCTCGGCCTCGCCGTTCGCGTCGAGCTCGAGCGGCAGCACCAGCGGCATCGCACCCGCGCTACGAACGAAGCACGCGAGAGGACCCTGGTCCGCCCAGCGCTCGCGCCCTTCGACGCGAACCCGCACGCGCATCAGCTCGGCTTCCGCTTCTTCGAGCCGAACCGGGGCTCCGGCGAACACCTTGGACACGATCTCCGTGCTGCGATACCACCCGTGCTCGTCCACCGGCCCGACGGCCCAGGCACAGTAGGGTCGCCCGGCCAGGAGTCGCGCGTGGAACCGCCCGCGCTTGTCGGTCACAGTCTCGACGAGGTCGCCGGCCGCGAGTCTCGGCAGCTTGGAATAGGGCAACGCGTGCAGGAAGACCTTGACCCCGACCCACGGCTTGCCATCGACGTGCCGGACCGACCCGACGAGACGGGCGCGCAGCTGCGCAGCTGGTGTCGTCGGCTTCGTCGGCTCCTGGGGTAGCGGCAGCAGGAGCAAGGCGAGAACAGCAAGGCTCGGGTGCGTCATGGTCACGTCTCCAGGAACAAAGCGGGTGCCGGTCCCAAGACGCCCGGTACCGGCACCGATTCCCGAGATTCCGCCTCGCGGAGGTCTGCTAGCGAATCTCGTTGATCACGGGGTTGGACAGCGGATGGCCCGGGTTCAATCCCAAAGCCTGCCACACGAGCGTGGCACCGATCAACCGGGGATCGTTCGGGACCGGGACCGTGACTGCCTTGCGGCCGTTCAGATCGGTCACCCCGATCGAGAGCGACACCAGCCCATTGAGCGCGTAGACGCTGCCGAAGCCTGCAAACAAGCTGCTGAGGTCGACCGAAAACGGCTGCCCGCCCGTCGAGGGCCCGATCCCGAGTAACAGGATCGCCGGGAACAGCTTGCCGGGTCCCTGATACATCAGCCGCACGTTCGGGTCTTTCTTCGTGTCGATGAGACCGTCCATGGCGGTGCCGAGCACGGTCGAGCCGTACGGGGCCGTGGTCTGGAAACCGGCCTCGACAAGCGCCAGGCCGCGCAACAACGGCGCGCTGGCGTGGCCCGTTCCGCCCTTGATGCCTGTCCACGCGCCGTCCGCCTTGCCCGAGGTCGTACCCATGACAACGCCGTTGATCTTCGCGATGGAGCCGAGTTGGTTGGTCGAGTTCTTCGCGGTCGAGAACACCGTGCCCATCCACGATCCAAACGGCCCCCCACAACAGCTCGTAGCCGGGTTGCCGAACGTGAAGATCAGGTTCGGGTGCATCGTGGTGCCCCACTGCCCGGGGAAGGAACCGCCGTTCGGGTCGATCTCGAGCCCGGTCATGTAGAACGAGATCGACGTCTGCTTGCCGATCGAATCGACGGCGCCCGAGTTGACGCACATCGAGCGTACGTTCGGGGTCCCGGCGTTGGTGCCCGTCGTCACCTCACCGACGACGGCGCGGGCCGAGCCGGCGGTCACGTCCGAGACGTTGCCGTTCTTGTCGTAGGTGATCGCCTTGGCCGGGATGTAGGCAATGCTGCCGTCGTTGAGCCACTGTGCCGTTGTGCCGTTGCTCACCCAGTGACCGCCAGCGATTCCACTGTTGGTCTGGGTCGGTCCGTTGGGTGGCGAGTAGTAGAGAGAACCATCGGCAGCCTGGCACAGGCAGTCCGCGCCGGGGACCCAGGCCCCGGTCTGGGTTCCGGCGGCCTTCATGATCAGCGCCTGCGTGATGAACAGCTCGGCGATGCCGTTCTCTCCGATCCGGACCCAGTCGCCGACTTGCATCGTGTGCGTGCCCGACTTCGTGAACACCTCGATCTTGGGCGCGGTCGCGCTGACCGACCTCACGCGCACGGTCCAATAGACCGAACGGGGATCGCCCTTCTTGCGGTCGGCGTACTTGACGAACAGATCGCCGACACCGAACGAGTCTTGCGGCAGCGAGGCGAACTCGGCCAGCACTCCGTCCTTGTCGGGATCACCGATCATCGCCGAGAGTCCGGCCCCGGGAATCCACGGGCTCGCAGTCGCCCCGGTGCCCGGGGTGACCATCAGGATGTCGAAGGGTCGCAGGGTGGACAGCACACCCGCGGTGGCGTCGATGCTCTGGCTGTCGTAGCGAGAGACGGTGAGCAGCGTCTTCGATTGTGCAAATGCAGGAACGCCGAGGCATGCGGCGATCGCCAGCGTTCGAAGTGACGTCGCATAGAGACGTACGAGCGATGGTCGCGTCATCGTATGAAGCTCCTTTGAGAGAAGAGAGAAGAGCAGGCTAGGAAAGCGAGAGGCTAGCAGGGATCGCGGCCGATCGGGGCTATTTCCGGCCAGGCTTCGCGCGGCTCAGGATCGTGTATTCGACCCCATCGTGGTGCCCCGGCTCCTGGTCGAGGAGCTCGGACCTCTTCCCGCGCAGATACCGGTTCAGGAACGCCAGCGTGTATCGCAGAGAACGCCTGAGCACATCGCTGCACTTCGGCGACGATCGCCGTCCGGAGCTCATCCACGCGGCGATGTCGGGCTCGTCGGTGAAGCTCATGTGCTCCCCGCCATCGAGGATGATCTGCAGCGCGGGAACGTTCCAGGCCTTGACGCCGTCGGCGGCCGCGGCGTGGAACGCCTTGCGCAGCATCAACAGCTTGTCCTCGGCCACCCCCTTCTTGCGCAGCCCCGCCTCCGACGTGCTGATCTCGGAGTACTCCATCAGCACCGGCTGCGAGATCCCGTTCGCGATCACGTGGGCCGTCGGCGGCCAGGCGTTCTGCGCGACGACGGCCTTGAACCGCTTGTCGCGGCTGCAGGCCTCGAGAGCGGCCATGCCGCCGAAGCAGTGCCCGATGACCGCGATCTTGTCCTTGTCGATACGGCCGGAGAGCTTCCCTTTGCGGCGCTTGCGCGCGAGCCGCTCGAGCTGATCGACGAGGAAGGACTGGTCGCTGGCCCACAGGCGAAGCCGTCGCTCGAGCTCGCTCAACCCCTTCTCCTCCGGATCGTCCGACTTGGGCAGGCTCGTTCCGAACTTCCCGAGCACGAGCTTGCCGTCGGGAAACGCGACCCCCTCGACGTCGAACGTGTGATCGAGCGAAGCGACGACATAGCCGTGACTCGCGAGTTCCATGACCTGCGTCGTATAGAACAGCCGGGGCGTGCGCAGCCCGTGCGAGAACACGACCGCTGGATACCTGCGCCGCTTCGCCGCCACCGGCGCGTCCCGCTTCGCCGCGATGTCGAGCTTCGCGAGCAGCCGATACACGCTCGGGAACATGCCCTCGAGCGCAGACTCGAGCGTCGCGTAGTTCGCGACGTAGGGGCTGACCGGGTCCTTGGCCTTGGCCGGATACCACAACTGCACGACGAGCGCGCGGTGGTCCTCGGGCTCGGGCGTGAACAGCTCGGGCCGCGACTCGTCGACCCAGACCTCGATCGTCGTGCCGACAGGGTACGGCCCGGTCGGGGCCGGCATCGAATAGCGACGGTTCGCGATCTGCGCGGGCGCGAGCGATGCGAGCACCGCGATTGGGAACAGGGCTCGCAGCAGCATCAGCTACCGATCATCGCGAGGACCTCGCTGACCGTCTTCTCGATCCCGGCGTTCACGTCCTTGACGCTCGGCCCGAGCATGTAGGCCGGCGTGCTGACGATCTTGTTCTCGCGGTCGATGACGAACTCGGTCGTCGGACAGTCCTTGTGCTTGCAGCCCATCTGCTCCAGCGCCGCAGCCGTGTCAGCGTCGTTGCCGATCGTCAGCGTAGGACCGTGCTCACCGAGCGCTCGTGCCACGACCGCTGGCGAGATGCAGATCGCCGCGATCGGCTTCTTGGCCGAGTGCATCTCGCGCAACAACCGCGCGGTGTCGTCGTTGACGGTGCAATCCGCGCCCTTGCTCAGGAAGTTGGACAGCACCTTGGCGGCACCGAAACCGCCGGGCATGACCAGCGCATCGAGGTCCTTGGCATTGGCGTTCGCGACGTCCTCGATGTCGCCACGAGCGATCCGCGCGGCCTCGGCCAATGCGTTCCGGGTCTCCCCGGTGGCGTTTCCGGTCCGGTGGTCGACGACTTCGAACTCGACGTTGGGCGCGAACACCTTGGTCGTGACGCCGGCCCGGTCGAGAGCGAGCAGTGTGCAGACGCTCTCTTGGATCTCGGCTCCGTCCAGGTACCCGCAGCCCGAAAGAATGACTCCGACGGTTGGCATTTCGTCCTCCGATGGCCAGGGGCAACTCATTGTACCGCCTGCTGCCGACCGCTCCTAACGATCAACCATGCCGGTCGCGAAGCCCATCGTGTACCGCGCGTTGAGCTCGCCGAGCGCCTGGAATCGTTCGGTTCCATCCGCTTGTCGCCAGCGATAGCCGTCCACGCAGAACGGCCCGAAGAAACCGGCCGAAACCAGCGCCCCCGCGCACTCGATCGCGACGGCGAAAAGTTGCTCGCGTTCGTTCCCGCCGATCTCGTCTCCGACGATCCGTCGCGAATCGACCCACGCGCCGTTGTCACAGACCTGAACGACCGGAGCTCCGAGCTCGATCGTGCCGTCGCGAGCGATGCGTCCATGCAGACCGAACTCGCGAACGATCTCGACCCAGGGTTCGACTCGCACGCCGTGCTCGACCGAGGCCTCGACCCAGCGCCGGGTCGTGGCATCGAGCGCGCCTCGCGTAACGAGCTTCCGTTCACGGCCGCTGAAACCGAAGCTGCGCTTGAGCAACCAGCGTGACGAGTCGCACGCTTGCGCGACCTTGGCTTCGACCTCAGCCGGGTCGTGCGTGAAGATCGCGCCGGGCAGCCCGTGCCCCAGTGATGCCGCGAACTCCCGGCTCAGCACGCGCAAGAGCACCGACTCGGGCGGCGCATCGGGCTGTGCGACTCCGCACGCCACGAGCACGGACAGCGCCGCCGGTGTCGGGCACCACGCCCGCCCCTCGTCGACGTCTCGCAACGGCCGCGGCTGCCATGGGAGCACCGGCTCGATCTCGTCCTCGAACCCGGCCAGGAACCGCGGAGCGAGCTCTTCGATCCGCCGGCACATACGCGCCGACCGCCGGTAGTCGGGATCGGCGAGCTCGAGCTCGACGTCGAGGTTCAGCACCCAGGCGATGCGAGCCATCACCAGCGCTCGAGATCGGCGAGGAAGCTCTCGGTGAACCCGGCCCGCAACCTCGCACGCTGGTTGAGCGGCCTGCCCTTGAGCATCGTCGGTGTCAGCGGCGGCACGAGATGGCGGCGCCACGCATCGAACGAGGCTTCTCCGGCCTCGGTTCCGAACCACTTGATCGCGAACGCGACGTGCGGGATCTCCTCCGCGAGCACGATGCTCTGAACGCGCGCCGCCCGACGATCCCCGACTTCCTCGAACCAGGCGCGGAACCGTTCAGCGTGATCGAGGTTGGCGCCCTCGAGCCCGATACCGAGCAGCGCGACGAACTCGGCCACCGAGCGCGCCGCGGGCACACGCTGCCAGAACCAGTCCCTGACCGGAAAGTCTCCGAACGCGTGGCCGAGCCGGTCGAGCTCGTCGCGGTACATCCGCATGTGCCGGAGCTCGTCCTGGCAGATCGCGAGCATGCCAAACCGAAAACTCCGGGGAGCTCCACTGAAGCGAAGGATCGCCCAACACATCAGCTCCGCGGCCTGGAGCTCGTGGTGAAGGAACGTGTGCAGCACTCGCGCCCGGTCGCTCGGGTTGCGCAGCCTGGCCTTCGACACGCTGCGGCGCGTGCTCGCGACCACTTCGAGCTCGAAAGGCCGCCCGGGCCTGTCGATCCTACGCGAGACCGGAATGTCCTCGAATTCGCGAGGAGCCGGCGGCGGCTCGAGCTTGTCCTCGAGCGTCGTCGTGGTCAGGAGCTCGAGCGCCCACTGTTCGACGCTCCCGTACTCCGCGTTGTGGTCCGACTCCGACATGTGCTGGTTCGACTGCCACGACGCATGCTAGCTCCGCTAGGTAACAACGTTCACAGACTGGTCGAGTTTCTCGGCCCCCCCCGGCCCCTCCCGGCTCCGGCTCCGGCTCCGCTCCCGCTCCGGCTCCCGGCTCCGCTCCCGGCCAGCCCATGCTCGCGTGCGCCAAAGAGAGGCTGTGTCCATTGGACGGGCACGGGGCGGGCACCGGCACGGGCACGGGCACGGGCACGCACGAGAACGGCCGCCGCGGAGGACCTTGACTGGTCTGCGAACCCCATCGACACGTAGTGGGGCTACAGCGCCAGCTCCGCGTGCGCCAGCCGGTCGATCGGCCGCGCCTGCCGCGCGGGGTCGGGAAAGAAGATGCTGAACCTCGCGCCTCCGCCCTCACGGTTCGAGTAGCTGACCCAGCCCCCGTGGATCTCGACGATCTGGCGCGCGAGCGCGAGCCCGAGCCCGAGCCCCTCGGGCTTGTCCGTGATCCCGTCGCAGGACTGGTGGAACTTCTCGAACACGAGCTCTCGCTCGGTCGGGCTCTGGATTCCCGGTCCGTGGTCGAGGACCTCGACGAGCACGCCGCCGGGTTGCGCTTCGAGCACGACCAACACTTCGCCGCCGCTCGGAGAGAACTTGCACGCGTTCTCGATCAGCTCGTTCAAGGCCTGCTGAATGCGGTGTTGGTCACCGATGTAACTGACGTCTTCGTCCGGCAGCTCGGTCAGGACGCTGACATCGTCGTCGTCGAACGCGCCGGTGCGGACCTGCTGAGACGACTCGCGGATCACCTGGCTGAAGCTGAACGTGCTCAGCCGCCAGTCGAGGTTGCCGGACTCCATCGCCGTAAGGTCGAGGATGTCGTTGAACAACCGGCTGAGCCGAATCGACTGGTCGCGCATGATCGCGAGGAACTCGTCCTGCTCCTCCTTGCTGCCATCGAAGGTCAGCAGGATCTCGGCGAACGAGCGGATGCTCGTCAGCGGCGTCCTGAGCTCGTGGCCGACGAGCGCGAGGAACTGGTCCTTCGCGCGACTCGCCTGCGCGGCGCGCGCGGCCTGCTCGCGAGCCACCCATACGCGGCGACCGATTCGAGTCACCATCGAGTTGAACGCGTTGGCGAGATCGGTCATCTCGTTTTCGTGCGTCTGATCGAGCCGAACGTTGACCGCGATGTTCCCGTCGCCGAGCTCCTCGGCTCCGTGGATCAGCTTCTCGACGGAGGCCTCGATCTGGCCCGCGTAGCTGCGGGTCCAGAGGAAGCCGATCACGCACATGACGAACGCGCAGCCGAGGAAGACGCACAGCGAAACCACGCGCTCGACGCCCGCCGCTACGCGAGAACGCATGAGCACGACGATCCCCCCGCCTCGGTGCAGAGGGAACGCCAGGCCCTCGAACGGCTCGCCCCCGTAGTCGAGCGACAGCTGACGCCCCTGGCCGACCGGCGTCTCCAGCTTGGCCAACAGCGCGCTCCGCTCTTCGGGCGTCATCGTGCGATCGATCGGCGCGCTGCCGGACGACGTGAACACCTGGTCGCCGTTGACGATCAGGGCCTCGCGTCCGGACACTCGCCCGATCTCGTGTGCGAAGGCGTCATCGAGCGGCACACCGAGTCCGATCAGACCCAGCGGCTCGAGGTTCGCCGTCGACGCCGGCCGGATCGGCACCACCGACAGCAGGTAGAGCCGTTCTCCGTCCTGGAAGATCTGCTCGAACGCCCTGCCGACACCGGCATAGCGCACGCCGGTCAGCTGCCGGACCGACGCACGCAGGCGCCGCGAAGACGACGACACGACTCTTCCATCGCTGTCTGCGATCAGCACGAGACGACTGCGCGAGCGCGCAACGAGGCGATCGAGGATCAGGTCGGGGACGGGCTTCGTGACCTTCTCGCGGTTGATGCCGTAGACGAGAAGCGGGCTCTCGCCGAGCGCATGGGCCTCGTCGCTCAAGCTCCGCCGGTAGTCGGCCCAAAACCGCAGGAACGCCTGGCGCGCGGCCTTCAGGCTCGTCTCGCTCTCACGGCGCTCGATGATGCCTTGGAACCGTGAGGACACGAACAGCTCCAGGGATACGAAGCCCAAACCCGTGAGCACGACCGCCCCCACCAGGAGCGAGCGGATGTTCCTGCGCCGGCCCACGTCCGCCTCTAGACGCCCAGCTCAACGACTCGGTCCACGGGCCGTCGGGAGGCGCCGCCGGCATGAGGCAGGCGGACGACGAACACGGCGCCTTCGGGGGCGTTGTCCTCGCAATGGATCGTTCCACCGTGGAAGTGGACGATCTCTCTCGTGATCGCGAGGCCCAGCCCGGTGCCCGACGGCTTGTCGGTCAACGAGTCCCCCTCCTGGTGGAACTTCTCGAACACCGCCCGCTTTGCGGCGTCGGTGGGAAGCCCGGGACCACAGTCGGCGACGCGCACCTCGAGGCATTCCGCGGCGCTCACGATCGTGACCGTCACGGCCTCGCCTTCGGGCGAGAACTTCCAAGCGTTCGACATCAGGTTGGTCAGCACCTGGTGCATGCGGTCGCGATCGCCGTGGTAGAGGACCGGCTCCGTGTTCGTCACCTCGAAGCGGACGTTCTTCTGGTGTTCGAGCCCGGCCAGCGACTTCGTCGTCTCGTCGGCCAACTCGACGAAGTCGAACTCGACGAGATGCCACTGCATCTTGCCGGCTTCGATCTTCGCGATGTCGAGGACGTCGTTGATCAGCCGAGTGAGCCGCTCCGACTCGGTCTTGATGATCGTCAGGAACTCGTCGTGCTCGTCGCCCTGCGAGTCACCGTACGTCAGCAGGATCTCGGAGAACGAACGGATGTTGGTCAGCGGGGTCCGCAGCTCATGGCTGACCGACGCAAGGAACTTGTCCTTCGCCCGGCTCATCTGCTCGACCTTCATCGCTGACTCGTGCACGTCTACGACCAGCTTCGCGATGCGTCCGGCCATGACGTTGAACGAGCGCGCGACCGCACCGATCTCGTCCGTCGAGCGCACCTCCACGGTCGCGGCGAGGTTGCCGTCCGCGAGCTCGTCGGACGCGCGCATCAGCTCCTGCAGCGGACGCGAGAGCTTGTCACCGGTCCGGATGCTCAGGAAGATGCCAATCCCGGCGATCGCGACTCCCGCGAGCACGAGCCACTTGAGCGCGTGGTAGTACAGGGCGTGCACATCGCGGAGGTTCCGCGAAAGCAGCAGCATCCCGCCGTTTTCGTGGAGCGGGATGACGAGCCCGAGGTGCTGTTCGCCGCCGACGCGCAGGCTCAGGCTGAGACCGCTCTTGCGCACACGGTTCCTCGCGACTTCGGTCGCCAACCGACGGAACTCGACCGACGTGATCGGCTCGGTGGAGCTCGGCTCCCACGACTCGGAGATCTTCTCCTTGTCGTAGAAGATCACGACACTGTGTCCCGTGAACTCACGGATCTGGTCGGCGATCAACCCGTCGAACGCCTCACCGAGGATGACGATGCCCGCGACCTTCGAGTCGTAGAAGACCGGAGCGATGCCGACGAGGAGCAGGCGACCGGGCCCATACCAGATGCCGTCGGTCGTGTTTCCGGCCAGCGCCAGCTCGACGCCGGGAAGCGTGTGCAGGTACTGCGGAAACGGCCCGCGATCCTTCGTGTGCGTCAGCAGTCGGCCTTCCTTGTCGGCGATTACGAGCGTCGACTTGCCGGCGATCCCCTGCAGCGCGGGGAGTCGAGCCTCGAGTTGGGACCGGTCCTCGTGGGCCTGCGTCAAGACCAGCCCGAGATCGGGGACTCCGCTCAGTGCTCGGACCTTGTCCATGACCAGCCGCTCGCGCAGCTTCATGAATTGCTCGTAGGCGTTCCTGCCCTGGATGAGCTCGTCCGACGCACCCATCGACGAGTAGCTGTCCAGGATCGCCGACATCACGACCAGCGTGAACACGACGAAACCCAACACGATGCTCATCGTGCCGGCGATCAGCTTGGCTTTGACGGAGTAGAGCCGCATCGAGCGTCCCGATGTGGAGGTCGTTAGGGTCAGGCTTCGGAGCGCACCGGTAGCGGTGGTCCTCGGAACCTATCGACGCCCGTGGCGACAGCGCTTGATAGCGCGAGTGTCGAGACTCGCGACAACCGGAGCCCGCGTTTGGTGGCGGTCGAGCGCGACGCCCCTACGGGTGGGATGAACCGTTCAACTCTGCGGCGGCCGCGGCTTGCCGAGCAGGTACTGACCCGGGTAGTACTGGTCGTCGAACTCGTACACACCGGCGGCCCGAATGGTCAGATACGGATCGTGCAGGTGGGGGCGAGCCATGCAGCACAGGTCGGCGCGGCCGGCCGCGAGGATCGTGTTGGCGTGGTCGGCTCCGAGGATCGCGCCGACCGCCATGACCGGAATCCCGACCTCGTAGCGGATCTTCTCGGCGAACGGGACCTGGTACATGCGCCCGTAGACCGGCTGCGATTCGGGCGAGTTGCCCGCGGACGAAACGTCGATGACGTCGCAGCCGCGCTCGGCGAGCATCCTCGCGACCTCGACCGACTCCTCGGCCGTCACGCCCCTCTCGCCGAGCCAGTCCGTCGCGGAGATGCGAACCGACATCGGCTTGTGCTGCGGCCAGACCTCGCGAACGGCCGTGAAGACCTCGAGCGGATAGCGCATGCGCCCGGCCAGATCGCCTCCGTATTCATCATCGCGATGATTGCAGAGCGGAGAGATGAAGCTCGACAGCAGATAGCCGTGGGCCATGTGGATCTCGATCAGATCGAAGCCCGCCCGTTCGGCGAGCCGTGCGCTCGCGACGAACGCGTCGCGGACCCGGTCCATGTCGTCGCGGTCCATGGCCTTGGGCACCGGCCACGACTCCTGGAACGGAATCGCCGACGGCGCGATCGTCTGCCACGCGTCGGCGCCTTCCAGCGGCACGTCGTCTCCTTCCCACGGATGGCTGACGCTGCCCTTGCGCCCGGCGTGCGCGAGCTGGATGCCGATCTTGGCTTTTGACTCGCGGTGGCAGAACTCGACGATCCGCTGCCACTGCAGCATGTGTTCCTCGGTCCACATCCCCGCGCACCCGCGCGTGATCCGCCCGTCGCGCAGAACGTCGGTCATCTCGGTCATCACGAGCCCGGCGCCGCCGATCGCACGGCTTCCGAGATGAACGAGGTGCCAATCGCCGACCGACCCGTCGACGGCAGAGTACTGGCACATCGGCGAGACGACGATCCGATTGACGAGTTGCAGATCACGCAGCTGGAAGGGTGCGAAGATCGGCACGGGCGTGCGGCCGCTGCTGGTCTTCGGAACATCGTTGGCCGCGGCGAACTCCTCGACGACGTGGTCCACGAGCTCGGGATCTCGGGTGCGCAGGTTGTCGAACGTGATCCGCTTGGACCGGGTCATCAGGTTGAACGTGAACGCGAGAGGCGTCTGCCCGAGGTAGCGCGCGGAGTTCTCGAACCACTCGAGGCTCGTCTGTGCGGCCTTCTGGACCTTCAGAACGTCGATCCTGCGCGCCTCCTCGTAGCGCGCGAGCACGGCGGGAATGTCGTTGGTGCCGAGTTCGACGAACGCATCGCGCAACGCGATCGAGTCCTCCATCGCGAGCTTGGTCCCCGAGCCGATCGAGAAGTGCGCCGTGTGCGCGGAGTCGCCGACCAGCACGAACTCGTCCTTGTGCCAGGTCTCGTTGCGAACCGTCGGGAACGTGCGCCACAGCGAGCGATTGGTCAGGAGCTTGTTGTCACCGAGATACTCGCCGAACAGCTCGGAGCAGTAGGCGACCGACTCCTCCTCGGTCTTCTCGTCGAGCCCCGCTCGCTTCCACACCTCCTCGCGGCACTCGATGATCCACGTGCTGAGCCCCCGCTCGAACGGATACGCGTGGACTTGGAACAGCCCGTGCTCGTTCTGCTCGAAGATGAACGTGAACGCATCGAGCTGCTTGTCGGTGCCGTACCACGCGAACTTGCAGCGGCGCCAATCGAGGCTCGGCCGAAAGTGGTCGACGAACCGCTCGCGGACGATGCTCGACAGGCCGTCGGCACCGAGCACGAGGTCGGCGTCGGCGAACTGCATGACGTCGCCGACCTCCTGCTCGAAGTGGAGGTCGACCCCGAGCTCCTTGCAGCGGTCCTGCAGGATCAGCAGCAGCCGCTTGCGCGACAGCCCGCAGAACCCGTGCCCGGTCGACACCGTGCGTTCGCCGCCGAAGAACGTGTGGATGTCCTGCCAGTAGATGAACGACTCGCGGATCCGGGCGAACGACTCGGGGTCCGCCTGCTCGAGATTGTCGAGCGTCTCGTCCGAGAACACGACGCCCCACCCGAACGTGTCGTCGGCGCGATTGCGTTCGTAGACGTCGATCCGGCACTCGGGAAACAGCTTCTTGAGCAGAATGCTCGTGTAGAGCCCGGCCGGCCCCCCACCGATGCTGACGATTCTCATACGCGTATCTGGCTCTCCTCACGCGCGGCGCTGGAGCCGCGTCGCGATAGCCTAAGCGTCCGGCAGGAGACGAGCAAAGTCCGCATTGCCCTGCCGGACGGCTCGCCTATCATCTCTGGCCCGTTTTCGCGGCTCGGTGTGGTTTCGCATCCCAGGCCGCAGCTTTTTTTGACAGGCCCGAGAGCATGGTCCATCCATGAGCCATGACGGAACGCGATAGCGCCATGAGTCGAGACATCGGAGAATTCGCCGGCCGGCACCTCGGTCCCCGCCCCTCGGACATCCACGAGATGCTCGGGTCGCTGAATCAGGGCTCGCTCGATGACCTGATCGCGGCCGCCATGCCCGAAGCAATCCGCTGGTCGGGAACGCTCGACCTGCCCCCGGCTCGGACCGAGCACGAGGTGATCGCCGACCTCGCCGAGATCGCCGGGAAGAACCAGGTGACCCGCGCCTATCTCGGCATGGGCTACTACGGGACCCTGACCCCGGCGGTCATCCAGCGACAGATCCTCGAGAACCCGGGCTGGTACACCCAGTACACCCCATACCAGGCCGAGATATCCCAGGGCCGGCTCGAGATGCTGCTCCACTTCCAGACGGTGGTCTGCGACCTCACGGGCATGGGAGTGTCCAACTCGTCGCTGCTCGACGAGGCGACGGCGGCCGCCGAGGCGATGGTCCTGTGTCACAGGGTCATCGCCCGGGCCAGGCGCAAGGAGACGCGCGACCGGTTCTTCGTGGCCGAGTCCTGCCACCCGCAGACGATCGAAGTCATCCGCACGCGCGCCGAGCCGCTCGGCATCGAGGTCGAGGTCGGCGACCCTGCGACCGTGGAGTTCGGCGCCCAGCACTTCGCCGGCATCCTGCAGTATCCCGCAAGCGACGGCGAGATCGCGTCGCCCGCCAGGTTCTGCGAACGGGCGCACGCAGCCGGAGCGCTCGCGATCGTCGCGAGTGATCTCCTCGCGCTGACGTTGATCGAAGCACCCGGCCAGCTCGGCGCCGATGTCGTCGTCGGCTCGAGCCAGAGGTTCGGCGTGCCGCTCGGCTATGGCGGACCGCATGCCGCCTTCCTTGCAACACGCATGGAGCACGTGCGCCAGGTCCCCGGACGCATCATCGGAATGTCGAAGGACGCGCGCGGCAAGAACGCGCTGCGAATGGCCCTGCAGACGCGCGAGCAGCACATCCGTCGCGAGAAGGCGACCAGCAACATCTGCACGGCGCAGGTTCTGCTCGCGATCATGGCCGCAGGCTACGCGATCTACCACGGACCCGAGGGCTTGACCGAGATCGCACGGCGGATTCGCGAACTCACCACGAAGCTGGCGAGCGGCCTCTCGGCGGCCGGCAACGAGGTGCTGACGCAGGTGCACTTCGACACGCTCCGGGTCAGGCCGTCGGTGCCGGCGAACGACGTGCTGGCAGCCGCGTCGAAAGCCGGGATCGAGCTGCGCGACTTCGACGACGGAACGATCGGCATCTCCCTCGACGAGACCGTGACCGACGGCGATGTCACCGACGTGCTCGCCCTGTTCGGACAGAGCGGGAACTTCGCGACGAGCGCCGCTCCCCTGCCGGCCGGCGTCGCGCGCGAATCTGACTTCCTGACCCATCCGACCTTCCACAGCTACCGGTCGGAGACAGAGCTCCTGCGCTATCTCAAGCGGCTCGAGTCACGTGACCTGAGCCTGACGACGTCGATGATCCCGCTCGGCTCGTGCACGATGAAGCTCAACGCGACCGCCGAGATGCAAGCCGTCAGCTGGCCCGAGTTTTCCGGCTTGCACCCCTTCGTGCCGATCTCGCGGGCGCGCGGATACCAGGAGCTCATGGCGACGCTCGAGCATTGGCTCAACGAGATCACCGGGATGGCGGCCACCTCGCTGCAACCCAACGCCGGGTCGCAGGGCGAGTACACGGGCCTCCTCGTGATCCGCGCGCACCACCGCGCCTCCGGCCAGGAGCAGCGCAACGTGTGCCTGATCCCGGCATCCGCGCACGGCACCAACCCCGCCAGCGCCAAGCTCGCCGGAATGGAAGTCGTGGTCGTGCGCTGTGACGACCACGGCAACATCGATCTCGCCGACCTCGAAGCCAAGGCTGCGGAGTACCGGGACCGGGTCGCGGCGCTGATGGTGACCTATCCCTCGACGCACGGTGTATTCGAGGCCACGATCCACGAGATCTGCGACATCGTGCACCGTCACGGGGGTCAGGTGTATCTCGACGGCGCGAATCTCAACGCGCTCGTCGGGCTGTGCCGGCCGCGCGAGTTCGGGGCCGACGTCTGCCACCTGAACCTGCACAAGACGTTCTGCATTCCGCACGGCGGCGGTGGCCCCGGCATGGGGCCGATCTGCGTCGCCGAGCACCTCGCGCCGTACCTGCCGGGCCACCCGGTGATCCCGGTCGGAGGCGAGCACGCGATCGGTGCCGTTTCGGCAGCTCCGTGGGGCAGCCCGTCGATCCTCCCGATCTCGTACGCCTACATCGCGATGATGGGACCCGAGGGACTCACCGAAGCGACCAAGGTCGCGATCCTCAACGCCAACTACATCGCGAAGCGACTCCTTGGCAGCTACGACGTGCTCTATACCGGGCAGAACGGGCTCGTGGCCCACGAGTGCATCCTCGACCTGCGCAAGTTCACGAAGACCGCAGGGATCGAGGCCGCCGACGTCGCCAAGCGACTCATGGACTACGGGTTCCATGCACCGACGTTGTCGTTCCCGGTCGCAGGCACGCTGATGGTCGAGCCGACCGAGAGCGAGTCGAAGTTCGAGCTGGACCGGTTCTGCGACGCGATGCTCGCGATCCGCAGCGAGATCGAAGAGATCGAGGACGGCAAGGCGGACCGAACCGACAACGTGCTCAAGAATGCGCCGCACACGTCCGAGATGGTCGCCGGCAACGACTGGCCCCACGGCTACTCGCGCGAGAAGGCCGCGTTTCCGACGGCGTGGCAGCGAGAGCACAAGTACTGGCCGCCGGTCACCCGGATCGACGACGTCGGCGGCGACCGCCACCTCGTCTGCACGTGTCCGCCGGTCGAGTAGGCTCCGGCTCCGGCTCCGTGTTCCCGTTTGCAAACTGAGGCTGTGCCCATTGGACGAGCACGAGGCGGGCACGGGCACGGGCACGGCAATGGCGTTAAGCCCTGTGGAGCCGGACGCGTTCGTCTGAGTCACGAACTCACAACGGTTCGTGCGCATGAGTTGCGCAACGGGTAAACTGAAGGCGACTTAGGTAGCGCACGAGCATCATCGTGC